>Ga0123519_10005251_pt1 | contig 20713 bp, 17 predicted proteins | sample YelNatPaOPRAMG02_FD_87396 | JGI IMG/M metagenome (GOLD analysis project Ga0123519, IMG submission 87396) | Hot spring microbial communities from Yellowstone National Park - Yellowstone National Park OP-RAMG-02 (version 2) | ecosystem: Environmental > Aquatic > Thermal springs > Hot (42-90C) ...
CTCCCGCCATGGCGCGGCACCCGTGCGAACGACGTCACCCAGGCCTGCCCGCTCTCGTCGGAGACCCGCAGGCTGTAGCGCACAAGCCGCGCACGGCGCTCCTCCCGAATGATCGCCTCCTCCCGCGCCCCGGCCACGACAGCGACCGCGGCGTGCTCGCCATCCCGAAGCTCCCGGATGCGGCGCAGCGGCGCGTAATCCCTGGGGAAGTGGTACAGCAGGTCTCGATTGGTGATGATACCAAGCTTCCCCAGGCGCTTCACCCACGCGAACCGCCTGAACGGCCCTTCGCTAAGGCGCTGGTCGAGGCCCGCGCCGTGCGGCTCGGCCGGCCCCTCCGGCGCCTCCCGGGAGGGCCCGCCAGGCATCTCCACCAGCCGCTCCAGCAGCCGCTGCGCCTCCTCGGCTCGCTCCCGGCGGCCCCTTGCGCGGCAGCGGCCATAGTCCTGTAGCGTCTGCGTGATGCGCTCGCACAGGGCCTGCGCGCCATCGCCCGCAGCCGCGCGGCGGGCGCGCTCCCCCCACGCGCGCGCGTATTCGGCGATGCTCTGCCCAATCACCGCCTGGTCGCGGTAGCCGTTCCGCGCCTCGGCCTCGAGGGGGCCGGCGAGCGCTCTCGCAACCTCCTTCAGTTCCTCCGCCGCCATCGCGCAGGTCCCGCGCCGATCCGCTCCAGGCGACCGGCGACCCCTGTAGGCTATCACAACCGCACGCCTCGCCGCAAGCCGCGCAGCCCGAGGATGCGCGCGCCGCGGCGTCGAATCCAACCTCTGATGCGCACCCTCGCCGTCGCATTCATGCTGGCGCCGCTCACGCTCGCGCTGGTTGCTCGCCCGTCCGCCGCGGCCGCCGGCGCCGCGGCGCGCGCCGCCGTCGTCCGCGTCGAGGCCGCCGTGGATCCCTTCACGTTCGGCCCCGGCCTCGCGGCGGAGGCGAGCGCGAGGGACCCGTCGCTGCCCTTTCCGGCCGAGCTGTCCCGGCGCCTGCGCACTGGCAGCGTGGGAACCGGCTTCCTGGTGAACGCCGATGGCGACGTGGTCACAAACGCACATGTCGTGCTCAGCGGCGTGCGCTACCGCGCGCTCAGCATCACCCGCGCGCAGTGGGATTCCCTCGCCGTGCTTCTGAACGCCATTCGCGACATCTGGGTCACCGTCAGGGTGGGGGAGGAGGATCGCTGCTACCTCGCAGTCCCGGTCGCCATCGCCGAGGACCTCGACCTGGCGGTCGTGCGCATCCGCCGGCCGCCAGGCGACGAGACGCGCTTCCCCCCACTGCCCATCGGGGACTCAGACGCGGTCCGCGTCGGCGACGAGGTCGCCGCGCTGGGCTTCCCCGACGACGCCTTCGTCTCCACCTCCGGCCGCGTGCTTTCGCTCATCTACGGAGTGCGCGTTCACGACGACATGCAGATCGTGCGCCGCGTCGATCCCAGGACGGGCGAGGAGACGACGACCGTCAGCGGCACCAGCAACGGTCCCCTCGTCAGGCTCCAGCACTCCGCGCCCACCGGCCACGGCAGCAGCGGCGGCCCGTTGCTGGATGCGCAGGGCAGCGTCGTCGGCGTGTGCTATGCCCTCCTGTCCCGCCGGCAACCGGGGGCAGAGGACCTGCCGGCGGCGGGCCTGAACCTCGCGATTGCCTCCAATGTGCTCAGGCAGTTTCTCAAGAACATCCCGGTGCGCTACACGGAGGCGGCGAGATGAGGTCGGCCCTCCTTTTGGCCGCGCTCCTGGTCTGTGGGGCGGCGTGCGCCGCCGAAGACATCGGCGCGCTTGAGGCGCGCCTTGCGAAGGACCCTTACGACTACGCGGCGCGCGCCCGCCTCCTGGAGGCTTATCGCGATGCCCGCGCCTACTCGGCGGCGTACTCTCAGGCGGCCTGGCTGGCCTGGTTCGCTCCGTCTGGCGACCCGGCCCGCGCCTGCGGTGCGGCCTACCTGCGGGATCGCCGCAGCCGCGACCGGGCGGGCGCCGAGCAAAGAGGCGCGGCGGCCGTCGCGCTCACGGCCGTTCAGGCCGAGGAGCTCCTCTACAACACCTGCCTGAACGGCGCGATCGCCGAGCAGACCCCCCGCCTGCGGGGAGAAGTCTCCGAGCTGATCGCCCGTGCGGGCAGGGAGGAGGCCAGGCTGCGCGGGGACCCGGTGGCGCGCGCCGCGCTGGTGCGCCTCTATCTCACGCTGGACGACATCCTGGCGATCGAAGGATCGCCCGACGCCCTGCGCGCTCGCCAGGGGCTGCTCAAGGACGCCGCCGCGCGAGCGGCGACGGTCGCCGCATGGCTGCCCGACTCGCCCGGCGCCCATCGACTCGCCGCCGTCGTCCGCGCGCGCCTCGCCGACATTGACCCTCGCGCCGACATGTGGGATCTCGCCCTCTCGGAGTGCGAGCGCGCGCACCAGCTCGATCCTTCGGACAGCTCCCTGGTCGAGATGCTGTGGGTCCTCAACCTCCGCGCCGGGCGGTGGGAGCGCGCCGCGCACTGGGAATCCACCCTGGCAGCCATGAGAGGGCGCGGCGCCCCGTAGCCCGCCCGCGGGGCGTTGTCACGCGGGTGCACACCGGCCCGCCCCAGGCAGAAGGTCACGCCCGCCCCGCGTCGAACCCGGCGGAAAACGGCATTCGCACTGGGTAATCGGCCTTCCACCTGGGGCAACACCCGACGGGCTCCGGCCCGGGGAGGTGTACGGGGGTGGAGATCAACTGCCCGTCCTGCGGGACGCGGAACTGGCTGGAGAACCAGAGCCGGTGCTTCCGCTGCAACGCCATCCTCCGCCGCTGCGTCAACTGCGCCAACTACGACCGGCGCCAGAGGCTGTGCCGACTGCACAACATCGAGATCGACCGCAACGAAGCCCAGTCACCCTCTCTGCTCTCCTCCAGCACGAACTGCCAGGCCTTCCGGCCGGCCGCCGTCGCAGCCTAGCGACGAGGGGAAAAGGCGGAACCCGCCCGCCTCGGCGGGGGGCTCGCGCGTGTCCGCGGGGCGCTACGCGCGCCGCGCCCGGTCCACGCGGACGACGTCGCTGAGCGAGGCGATCTTGTTCATGATCCGCTCGAGGTGCTTCAGATCCGTCACCTCGAGCGTGAGGTTGAACCGCGCCATCCTGGGCCGGCCTCCGGTGCGCACGCGCGCCTCCACGATGTTGGTGTTCCCCGAGCTGATGATGGCGGAGATGTCGCTCAGAAGCCCCACGCGATCCAGCGCCTCCACCTGCACCATCACCGGGAAGTACGCCTCCGGCCCCAGGCTCCACTCAAGCTGCATCAGACGGTCAGGCTCCCGGCGCGCGTAGTGGGCCACGTTGGCGCAGTCGGCGCGGTGCACGGTGACGCCGCGGCCCCGGGTCACGAACCCGACGATCGCATCCCCCGGCACCGGCGCGCAGCAGCGCGACAGCCGGAACAGCACATCGCGCACGCCGTCCGCGGTGATCGCCATGCGCAGGCTTCCCTGGTCCGCGCGCGCCCGCTTCTTGGGCCTGGCCTGAGCTGGCTCGCCGCGGATCCGCCGGATCACCGTCTCGGCCGCAAGGTCGCCGTAACCCACGGCCGCGTACAGGTCGTCGGCAGTGTTGTAGCCAAGCTGCTGCCCGACGCGAGTCACCGATCGGTCGTCGACCACCTTGTCTGGCGGCAGGCCCAGGCGCTCGCATTCCGCGACAATGCGCTCGCGGCCCCGGACAGTGCTCTCCTCGCGCTGGGCCCGACGGTACCAGGCCTTGATGCGCGACTTCGCCTGCGGCGTCCGGACGACCGTCAGCCAGTCCAGGCTCGGCCGCGCGTCGATGCGAGACGACGTGATGATCTCCGCCACATCGCCGTTTCTGAACACGTAGTCGAGCGGCACCATCCGGCCGTTCACACGGGCCCCAACGCAGCGGTGCCCCACCTCGGTGTGGATGCGGTACGCGAAGTCCACCGGCGTCGAGCCCGCGGGCAGGTCGATGACATCGCCCTTCGGCGTGAACACGAACACCTGATCGTTGAACAGGTCCAGCTTGAGCGACTCGAGCCACTCCTGCGGGTTCGGCAGGTCGGTGTGCAGCTCGAGAAGCTGCCTCAGCCAGGCGAGCTTGGCATCCGCCTCCAGATCCCCCTGTCTCCCCTCCTTGTATCGCCAGTGCGCCGCCACGCCATACTCGGCCCGCCGGTGCATCGCCCACGTCCTGATCTGCACCTCCATGGGCCCCCCGTGCGGCCCGATCACCTTGGTGTGCAGCGACTGGTACATGTTCGACTTGGGCTTCGCGATATAGTCCGTGAACATGTCCGGCAGCGGCAGCCACAGCGAATGCACCACCCCCAGGGCCGTGTAGCACTCCGTCTCCGTGTTCACGATCACCCGGACGGCCTCCAGGTCGAGGATCTGGTCGAAATCCACGGCCTGCTGCTGCATCTTCTGGTAGATGCTGTAGAAGTGCTTCGGCCGCCCCTCGATGTGGGCCTCGATGCCCATCTGCTCCAGCCGCTCCCGGAGCATCTGGGTCGCCCGCCGGATGGTCGCCATGCGCTCCTCGCGGCTGCGCGCTACCGCGCGCCGCACCTGCCGGAATCCCTCCGGATGCACATAGCGCAGCGCCTCGTCCTCCAGCTCCCATTTGAACCGCCAGATCCCCAGGCGGTGGGCGATCGGCGCGAAAATCTGGAGCGTCTCCTGGCCCACCTCCACCTGCCGCTCGCGCGGCAGCGCATGCAGCGTCCGCATGTTGTGCAGCCGGTCTGCGAGCTTGATGAGGATGACCCGCAGGTCCTTCGCCATCGCCAGCAGCATGCGGCGCAAGTTCTCGGCCTGCCGCGCCCGGCTCGTGTCGAACTGGATCCGTCGCAGTTTCGTCACCCCGTCCACCAGCGACGCGATCTCCGGCCCGAACTGGGCCTCCACATCCCGCAGCTCGCATCCGGTGTCCTCGACGACGTCGTGCAGCAGCGCGGCCGCCAGCGTCGCGTCGTCCATCCCCAGCTCGGTCAACAGCTCGGCGACCGCCAGCGGGTGCGTGATGTACTCCTGCCCGCTCAGGCGTTTCTGCCCGGCGTGCGCCGCGCGCGCGAACTCGTAGGCCCGCATCAGCAGCTCGCGGTCCACCTCCGGGTTGTAGGAGGCCGCCCGCTCCAGCAGGCCCTCGATGTCCGTCACCGGCTTTCGGCTGGTCACCTCGGCCATCGCTATGCGCCCGTCGACACCCTCACATCTTCCACGTGCAGCCGCACGCTCACCGTTCCGCCCCACTCCTCCAGGCGCGGCCGGTAGCATACATCCACAAGCGTACCCGGCCCGAGCGCTCCCGCCAAGTCCCCCCGCCCAAACCAGATCGCCCCCACGGGGGCTCCCCTGTGCGCCTCCTCGCACAGGCGCAGCGAGAGGTGAGAGCCGTCCCCGACCGCCTGGACCTCCGCCACGCGCAGGCGCCGGCTCACCAGCACCGGCGCGGGATTACCCACACCGAAGGGGGCAAGCCCGTTGAGCTCGGTCACCTGCGCTACGGTCATCTCGGCCGGTCGCGCCTCGACGTCGACATCGATCACCGGCGTCAGGTCGTCGATGCTCAGCCGCGCCTCCGCGACCTCGTTGATCCGCTGGCGCAGCGCGTCGATGCGCTCTGCGCTCACCGCGAACCCCGCGGCATAGTGGTGCCCCCCGAACCGGGTGAGCACCTCCCGGCACTCGTGCAGGGCCTCCCACAGGTTCAGCGCCGTCACGCTGCGGCCCGATCCCTTGCCCATCCCCTCACTCACCGCAACCAGCAGCACCGGCCGGTGGTGCCGCTCGACCAGCCGCGAGGCCACAATCCCGATCACCCCCGGATGCCACCGCTCCGACGCGAGCACGATCACCTTCTCCCGCGCCAGGTCCACGCCTGCCGCCACCATCTCCTCGGCCTCGGCCAGCGTCCGCTGCTCCTCGTCCTGCCGGCGCGCGTTCTGCGCCGACAGGTCCTGGGCAAGCCGCCTCGCCTCCTCCTCGTCCCGCGTCAGCAGCAGGCGCACCGCCGCGCGGGCGTGCTCCATCCGACCGGCCGCGTTGATCCGCGGCGCGAGGCCGAACGCCACGGTCCGAGAGCCCACCGTCCCCGTCACCCCCGCCGCCTCCACCAGTGCCTTGACGCCCGCCTTCCGCGGGCGCGAAAGCTGTTGCAGGCCGTGCTGGACGAACAGCCGGTTTTCGCCGAGCAGCGGCACCACGTCCGCCACCGTCCCCAGACACACCAGGTCCAAGAAGCGAAGCTCCGCGCCCTCCGGCAACCCGGCCGCCCGCGCAAGCGCGGTCACCAGCTTGAACGCAACCCCAACCCCCGCCAGGTCCTTGAACGGATAGCCGCAGTCCTCCCGCCACGGGTTCAGGACCGGTGCCTCCGGCAGGGCTTTCTCCGGCCGGTGATGGTCTGTGACGATTACCTGCATACCAAGCGCGCGGGCCGCCGCCACCTCGTCCACCGCGGTAGTCCCGCAGTCCACCGTGATGAACAGCGTCACGCCCTCCGCAGCCGCCTGCCGCACAGCCTCCTCATTCAGCCCGTACCCCTCGTCCACCCGGTGCGGCACATACCAGTCGACCTCGCACCCGGCTCCGGCCCCCCGCGCCAGCCCCTCCAGCGCCCGCACGAGCATGGCCGTGCCGCATACGCCATCCACATCGTAGTCGCCGTAGATGCGTATCCGGCCGCCGGCAGCAAGCGCCTCCTGCACGATGGCGACCGCGCGGTCCATGTCGCGCATCGCGAAGGGATCACCCAGGCCTGACAGGTCCCGCTCGAGGAACCGCCGCCCCTGGGCGGGGTCGGATATTCCACGGCACGACATCGCCCGCGCCGTCACGCGGCTGATGCCAAGCTCGCGGGAGAGGCGCGCGACGACTCGCTCGTCCGCCGGCTTGAGCCTCCAGCGCGCCCCGGTGAGGCTCCGACCGCCGCGCTCACTCATCCTCCCGCCTCGGTTCCACGTGGATCATCACCTCGGCATCGGGGAACAGCCGCCGCAGGTCAACCTCCAGGTGGTCGCACAGCCGATGGGCCTCCGTGACCGATCTCGCCCCCGGCACCACCAGATGCAGGTCGATATAGCGCTGGGAGCCGGCCTTTCGGGTCCGCAGCCTGTGGAAACTGCTCAGCTCTGGGTAGTGCTCGCGCAGCAGCGCCCTGATCTGCTCCAGTTCCTCGGCGGGCAGCGCGCGGTCGATGAGATGGTCCCAGGACCTGCGCGTGATATTCCAGGCGGCGTGCGCAATGACTGCGCCCACGCCGAGCGCGATGACCGGGTCGACGACGGCCGCCGCGTGCAGCCCAAGGCGCTGCGCCACCGCGATGACGACCATGCCGCAGAGCACCCCCCCAGAGGTCCAGACATCGGTCCGCAGGTGCCACCCGTCGGCCTCCAGGGCCACCGAATCGGTCTCCCGCGCCACCCGGAACAGCAGCCGCGATACGAAGGCGTTGGCGACGGCCGAGAGCCCCATCACCGCGGCTCCGACCACGGGGATGGCCACCGCCACCTCGCCCCGCACCAGGCGCGAAACCGCGCTGTAGACGATCAGCGCCACCGCGATGAGGATGAGACTCCCCTCTGCCAGCCCGGACATGCTCTCAAACTTCCCATGTCCGAACTGGTGGTCCGAGTCGGCCGGCTCCCGGGCGCGCCGAACGGCCGCCCAGGCCATGACTGCCGCCGCGAGGTCGAGGCCGGAGTGCAGGGCCTCGGAGAGAACGCTCACCGAGCCTGTCAGCACCGCGGCCCCAAGTTTGGCTGCCGTCAGCCCGCTGTTCGAGTAAACGGATACGCGCGCCGCGCGCGTCTTCGCGTCGCCGGACGCCCTAGCGCCCATCCGCGGTCCTCCGGAAACCGCCCCTTTCCCCCTTACAGGCTTCCGCACATCGCGGCGACGCGCAGGAGCCACCCACGGGTAGCCTTATGTGCTTGGAGAGCGCCGCCGTGCCGACTGGCTCGACGACGCTCACGGGAAGAAAAGACACCGCGGCCCGACCCGCCCGACAGGGCTAGAACCGCTTCTTCCGCTTCCGCCCCCCCGCCTTCAGCTTCCTGCGCTCTGACCGCGGCGCACGCCCTCTCCTCTGGTCCGCGGAAGCCTCCGCCCCCTTGGCTCCGGCGACCTCCACGGCCTCCCCGGTCCCGCCGGCCTCCTCGGCTTCATCCTCGTCGGCCTCTGCTATCTCCACCGCCGGCCGCGGCTGGACGCGCGCCGGCCTCGGCGACGCCGCGACCGCGGCCGCCCGCGCGGGCTGGCGAGCCGGTCGGCCGGCCAGCGCGCGCCGCCGCGCGATCGCCCGCTCCTCCCAGTTCTTCAGCACGACCAGAAGCTGGCTGGCGTTGAAAATCGACGAGTAGGCCCCGGCGATCATCCCAACAATGAGCGCGAACGTGAAGTCCCGCAGCGAGACTCCGCCGAGCAGGTACACCGCAACCAGAACCAGCAGCACCGTGAGCACGGTGTTCACGGAGCGCGCCATCGTCTCCAGCAGCGAGATATTCGCCGTCTCCGCAAACGTCGCGCCCTTCCGCAGGCGCAGGTTCTCCCGGATGCGGTCGAAGATCACGATCGTGTCATGCACCGAATAGCCGACCACGGTGAGCGCGGCCGCCACGAAGGGGCTGTTCACCTCCCGCTGTGTGATCGCGAACACGCCGATGAGCACCAGCACGTCGTGCACCAGCGCCACCAGCGCCGAACTCGCCCACTTGAAATCGAAGTACCTCAGCCTGATCCACAGCAGGATGAAGACACACCCCCACGCCACCGCGTAGATCGCCTTCCGGATTAGCTCCTTGCTGACCACCGGCGTCACGAGCTGGCTCTCCACCTCCCGGATGCCGGGGAACGCCTGGGACAGGGTCGCCTGGAGCTTCGCCTTCTGCGCGTCCAGAATCTGGTCTTCGGTCTGTCCTCCTCCTGCCACCACGCGGGTGCGCACAAGGATCTGGTCGACCGCGCTCGCGGTGCCGGCCATCTGGAGCTGCGCCTCCACGCCGGCGCGCTGAGCGGCCTCGCGGGCGCGACGCAGGGTCTCGGTCTCCTTGCCCGGCGGCACCGGCTTCTTGAGCTGGTACGTCACCAGCCCGCCCCCGGTGAAGTCGATCCCGTAGTTCAGGCCCTGTATCTTCCAGAAGACCAGGCCGGTGATGATGACGGCCAGCGATATCGCAAACCACAGGTTGCGATATCCGACCAGATCCCACTTCCGTTGCCGAAACAGGTCTACCACAATGTCTCTCCCGGGCTCACCCTTGGCCTGGCCGCCGGGCCGCCCCCAAAGCGGCCCAGGCGCCCCGGCCGGGCACGCCTCGACGCCCCGCGTGTCACGCTGGCTGCACCTCGCTGGGCCGGACGCCGAACAGCGCTATGTTCTGCGCCACGCGGGTGCCCATCACCATGTTCATGAACAGCCGCGTGACCGTCACCGCAGTGAACAGGCTCACCATCACACCGATCACGAGCGCAACCGCGAAGCCCTTGATGGGGCCGGTGCCGAAGTAGAACAGCACGATGCCCGTCCCGATGCTGCACACGTTGGAGTCCAGGATGGCCGCCCAGGCCCGCTTGAACGCGGCCTCCACCGCCGACCGCATCGTCTTGCCGGTCCGGATCTCCTCCTTCAGGCGCTCGAAAATGATGATGTTCGCATCCACGGCCATGCCGATGGACAAGATGACCGCGAGGATCCCCGGCAGCGTCAGCGTCATGTTCACCACGCGGATCGCGCCCATCAGCAGGATCACATAGATGATCAGCGCCAGGTCCGCCAGCAGGCCCGGCACCCGGTAATAGGCCGCCATGAACACCAACACCGCGGCCAGGCCGATGAGCCCCGCCCAGAGGCTTTTCACGAGCGCATCCTGCCCAAGCTGCGCGCTCACCGTGCGGTTCTCCACATACTGCAGGTCCATCGGCAGCGCGCCCGCATTCAGCAGGATCGACAGGTCCCGGGCCTCCTCCAGGCCGCCCGGAGAGTCGAACCCCCCGCTGATCTGCACCTCGCCGTGCGGGATCGTCTCCTCGATGATCGGGCACGAGATCATCTTCCCGTCGAGCACAATCGCAAGGTAGTGGTTGACGTTGCGCCGCGTGAAGTCCTCGAACACGCGCGCGGCGTCCGGCTTCAGCCTGAAGTGCACCGCCGTCTTCTGGCCCGGCACCGCCGACACGCTCGCCGAGTTCTCCACCAGATCCCGGCCGGTCACGATGACCGGCGACTCCTCGATCACCTGAGAGGTCGGCACTTCCTTCCCCGTGGGGTCCCGGAAGGTGAAGACCTGCTGGCCGTCCACCTCCGACCGTGTGGGGCCGCGGTCATTGCCATACCCGTACTTGCGGGGGATCTCCCGGAACTCCAGCACCGCGGTCCTGCGGATCAACTCCTTGGCCTGCTCCGGATCCTTCACTCCGGGAAGCTCCACCACGATGCGGTTCGGGGGCTGCCGCTGGATCACGGGCTCGGTGACGCCATAGGCGTTTACGCGGTTCTCGATGATCCGCTGAACGCTCGCCAGGTCGCTGGGGGTGACCTGCTGGAGCTGCTCGCCCTTGCGCTCCAGCTTGGGGAACTTCTGCGCCAGCAGCCCGTAGATCACGTTCCCCTGCCGACGCATCTCCTCCTCGGTCTTGGCCCGCGTGCGGACGATTATGCGCTGCTCCCTGATCTCCACCTCGCGCTTGTCGGTTCCGATCGCCTCTGTCGGCAGCAGCCTCACGATCTCGCCATACAGCTCGGTCTTCTTCTCGGAGAGTTCCCGCTGCTGGGCCTGGGACAGCGGGCCCTGCGGGACAAGGTCGGCCAGCTCCGGCGCGGAGTACTCGAACCGCGCCTCGCTCTGGGCCTCCAGCACCAAGTGGCTGCCGCCGCGCAGGTCTAGCCCGAGGGTGACTCCCAGGTGCGGCTTGTAGAGTCGGATCGGCCCCAGTCGCTTCAGCGGCTGAACCACCTTTCCCGTATCGGGGTCGCGGCGGTCCCGGAACTTGATCGGCTCCAGCACCCCCACCAGCGACACAACGACCAGCGCGATTATGCCAATCAGCCACCAGCGCGTTCGCGCCTGCATCAGCAAAGCCTTTCACACACCCGCGTCGGTGTGACGCGCGCAAAAGTTCCCGAGGTGGTCTGCGGCCTGCTCGACGGTGGGAAAGCTACCTCGCCTGCGAGCCGCCTCCGGGCAACGAACGAACGGGCCTCGGCCCCCCGAGGCGGCCTTTCGTCGGGCCTGGCGACCAGCACCTGTCGGCGCCGGGCCAACCCCCTTCGGTCACGGTCATTATACCCGCCCCACGCGCGCGCTGTCAACGCGAAACCCTCGCTCCCTCGCCTCCGGCAGCCTCTGCAAAGCGCGCGGGCTGCCGTGCTCCCTCCGCCCTTCGAACCACACATAAGGCCCCGTCCCCCGGCAGGAAGGCGAGCGAGGGCGGGGTAACAACTACCGGCTCTCCCGCGCCGAGGTCGTGCGGGAGAACCCCCAGGGGGCCGCCCGGGCATGTGTGCGTCGCTTCTGGGCGACGCCGGGCCCCCCGCCAGTGCAAACCAGCCTCCAGGAGCGCGTGATGTACATCGAAGAAGTGGTCGCCAGAGAGATTCTGGACTCCCGCGGGAATCCGACGATCGAGGTGGATGTCTACCTCGAGGATGGCATCATGGGGCGCGCCGCAGTTCCCTCCGGCGCCTCCACCGGCACCCGCGAGGCCGTCGAGCTGCGGGACGGAGACGAGCAGCGGTACGGCGGAAAGGGCGTCCTGCGCGCCGTCGAGAACGTCAATGACATCATCGCCAACGAGATCGCGGGCATGCAGGTCACCGACCAGGCTGCGATCGATCGCCTGATGATCGACCTGGACGGCACGCCCAACAAGTCGAAGTTCGGCGCCAACGCCATCCTCGGCGTCTCCCTGGCCGTCGCCAAGGCGGCCGCGGCCTGGACGTCGCTCCCGCTGTACCGATACCTGGGAGGCCCCAACGCCCGGCGCCTGCCGGTGCCCATGATGAACATCCTCAACGGCGGCAAGCACGCCGACAACAACATCGATCTCCAGGAGTTCATGGTCATGCCGGTTGGCGCGCCGAGCTTCTCGGAGGCCTTGCGCATGGGAGCCGAGATCTACCATTCGCTCAAGGCGCGCCTCGCCGACGAAGGCCTCTCGACGGCCATTGGCGACGAAGGCGGGTTCGCCCCCAATCTGCCGGACAGCGAGGCCGCCGTGCGCACCATTGTCCAGGCCATCGAGAAGGCCGGCTACACGCCCGGCGGCGATTGCGCCATCGCGCTCGATCCCGCCGCCTCCGAGTTCTACCGGGATGGCCGCTATCACCTCACCGGCGAGGGGAAGGTCTTCACCGCCGAGGAGATGGTGGACTACTACGCCTCGCTCATCGATCGCTACCCGATCGTCTCGCTCGAGGATGGCCTGGCCGAGGACGATTGGGAGGGCTGGGGCCTGCTCACCAGGAAGCTCGGCCAACGGGTGCAGCTCGTCGGCGACGACCTGTTCGTCACGAACACCGAGTACCTGCGCAAGGGCATCGAAATCGACGTCGCCAACTCCATCCTCATCAAGGTCAACCAGATAGGCACGCTCACCGAGACGCTGGATGCCATCGAGATGGCGAAGCGCGCGTCCTACACCGCGGTCGTGTCCCATCGTTCGGGCGAGACCGAGGACGCCGCGATCGCCGACATCGCGGTGGCCGCGAACACGGGCCAGATCAAGACGGGAGCGCCAGCCCGAACGGATCGGGTGGCGAAGTATAACCAGCTCCTGCGGATAGAGGAGGAGCTGGAGTCGCTCGCCCTCTTCGGCGGCCCCGAGGTGTTCTACAATCTTCGGTAGCGGCAGGCCGGCCCCCGCGCGACCAGGTCGGCCGGCAGGGAAGGCCGCCGCCGCAGCGAACCCGGGGCCGCGGAGCAGTTTTGCGCTGGGGCGCTCCTGACCCGATGGGAACAGGGGGTGTCGGAAGTGCAGATCAAGTGCCCGAAGTGCAAGACGGTTCAGGACGTGACGGACAAGGTCGCGACGTGCCCGAGCTGCCGCACGGTCCTCAGGCGCTGCACGGACTGTTCGCACTACGACATACGGCTCTCCTTCTGCGGCGCGACCAACCGTCCCATCGATGTTGGGGAGGCGAACTACCCAACCTACTCCTCGCCCAGCACGTACTGTCGCGAGTACGTGCCAAGGGAGGTTCCCGCCTGAGCCCGAGCGGGCATCTGCGGCCGTTTGCGCCCGCCGGGGCGCGGGTATGAGACAGGCAGAGATGTCAGCTTGCCCTCTGAGAGACGGCTGCCGCCTTAATGAGGGTCGTGCTTCTCACGTCGATGACGTCTCTCGGAGGTGCGGAGTATGGCGTTCAACCCGAAGCAGGCGCGTGAGGCCCTGAGGGCCAGTGGCGCGTCGATGTCCAGTCTCCTCGCGCTGGCGTGGCCGTTCGGCCGCCAGGCGCGAATCCGATCGCTGGTCCGGAAGCGGCGGGCGGTGCTGGATACCAAAAACAGCGTCGTGGACTACCTCTTCCGCGCCCAGCGGCCGCTAGCCCAGTTCTGCATCTCCCGCAAGGAACAGATGCAGGCGGCTCTCGCCGACCCGAAGCGCCGCCCGGCGATCATGGCCGTCGCGGTCAACCGCGACATGCTCGAAGAGTACCTCTCCACCCGCGGTGGCTCCGAAGGCGGGCGCTCCCTCGACCAGGCCCTCGCAGAGCTGGACGCCGACGGCGTGATCCTGCGCATGACAGCCGACCTCGGCCACGTCAAACAGAACCTGTACTTCTCAGTGCAGAACCGCCGCCGCCCGTTCTACAACCTCTCCGGGCTGGATGCGCTTCTCCAGCAAGACCGCAACCTTGTAGCCGAGCTGCGCGAACGTCTTCGCCGCGACAGCAGCACCGGCTCCAGCCGATCGTACCGACTGAAGTAGGCGCCCCGACCGCAGCCCGGGCAGGGAAAGCCACAGGAACGCGGCCGCCTCGGCCTGTCGCCGAGGCGGTCTGTCATCTGTGCAGCAGGGCCGGGGGCGCGCCCGCGGCACCTACTTCCTGTTGCCCGCGGCCGGATCGCTCTCTGCCTGGGTCGCTGGCGCTCGCTGGGGCACGAAGATGAGGCGCCGCTCCCCGTCCCGCACGTAGCCCTGCTCCGGGCTGCCTCCTCCCGTCCCGCCTCCGAGGCCAGCCTGCGCTTGTACTCCTCCAGCCGGGCCTTCTCCAGCGCCAGGGCCGACTTCTCCAGGTGCAGCCGCGCCAGCTCGGCCCGCTGGGCGCGCAGCGCGCCGATGGGGCCCGATATCCGGAGGGCGCCGGCCCCCACGATGAGCGCTGCCGCAATCACAACCACGCGCCCGTGAATGCGCCGCCCCCGCTTCCTCGCCCGGCCGCCGTCCAACACAGTCATCCGCTAACCTCAGATGCTCACGTGCTGGCCCACCTGCTCGACCTTGATCATGTTCGTGCGCCCCGGCACCCCGGCGGGCACGCCCGCCGTGAGGACGACCGTGTCGCCCTTGCGCACATATCCGGCCCCCAGCGCCGCGTCGATCGCCCGGACGATCAGCTCGTCCGTGTTATCCCCGCGCGGGGCCAGCACAGGATGCACGCCCCAGACGAGGGTGAGCCGCCGTAGTGTTGCCATGTTTGGCGTGACAGCTACTATCGGCATCTCCGGCCGGTGCATGGCCACCATCATGGGAGTGTGGCCGGTGGCCGTCGGAGTGATGATCGCGCGCGCGCCCAGGTCGCGCGCGAGCGAGCAGGTCGCCTGGCTGATCCCCTCGGTCACAGTCCTGCACGGCCAGCCGGTCGATTCCTCCAGGCGCCTCTCATAGTCGAAAGCGCCCTCAGCCCGCAGCGCCGCGCTGGCCATCACGCGCACCGCCTCCGCCGGATGCTTTCCCACGGCCGTCTCGCCCGACAGCATCACCGCGTCCGTCCCGTCGAACACCGCGTTTGCGATATCGCTCACCTCGGCCCGGGTGGGGCGAGGGTTCTCGATCATGGACTCCAGCATCTGCGTGGCCGTAACCACCGGCTTGCCCGCGGCGTTGCAGCGCGCGATGATCTCCTTCTGAAGCAGAGGGACCCGATCCAGCACCACCTCTATGCCCAGGTCGCCCCGCGCGACCATCACGCCGTCGGATTCGGCCACGATCTCGTCCAGGTGCTCGATGGCCTCGTGCTGCTCGACCTTCGACATGATCGCCGGCGGGTTCTCGACGCTCCGCATCGCGCGGCGCAGCGGCCTGAGGTCGCCGCCGCGGCGCACAAACGACATCGCCACCCAGTCGACCCCCTGCTGGAGCGCGAACTCCAGGTCGGCGAGATCCTTCTTCGTCACCGTGCGGATCGGCAGCGCCGACTCGGGCACATTAACGCCCTGGTGGGAGCGAAGCTCGCCGCCCACGCGCACGGTGCAGTGGATCAGTCCGCCCTTCACCGCGGCCACCTTCAGCTCGATGCGGCCGTCGCTCAGCAGCAGGCGCGCCCCCCTGGTGACGGCCGCGGCCAGCTCCGGAAGGGGAACGGGGATGTGCGTGGGCGCCGGCCTGTCCCGGGTGTCTAGCACGACCTCCTGTCCCACCTTCAGAAGGACCGCGCCGGCGCGCAGCTCCCCCACGCGCAGCTTCGGCCCGGCCAGATCGGCCATCAGGCCTACCGGGCGTCCCAACCGCGCAGAGATGTCCCTGATCCAACGGATGACGCGCCCGTGCTCCTCGTACGTGCCGTACGAGAAGTTCAGCCGCGCCACGTCCATGCCCGCCCGCACCAGCCGCTCGAGCGCGCTCCTCGAGGCCGTCGCCGGCCCGATAGTGCATACAATCTTCGTTCGCCGGCGCTCCACTCGGCGACGTGGCCGCACGCTGCTCACTCTCCCCGCAAGCGCACCGATCTGTGCGCCTCCGGCAGGCGGCTCTGGCACGGCCAGGCGAGCCGCCACGGCCGCGAAAGCCCACTCCGTGGCACTGCCGCGCGCCGGCCCGCGAGGCCCCTCAGCAGGCGCTACCGCCCAGCAGGCGCGGGCGCGGGCGCCCCCGGCGCAGGTGCGTCTGTGGCGGCCCCCTCCGTCGGCGCGCCTCGGCGCCCCCCACGCCGGCCGGACTCGCCCCCGGCGGACCGCCCCCTTCCGCCGCCCCCGCGGCGCCCAGAGGTCCGCTCCGTCGGCCCCCCGGTCGCGGCGCTCGTTGCCCTGCCGCGCCGGCCGCCGCCGGGCCCGCCCGTGGCCGTCGGCTCCGACCGCGTGAACTGCAGCCACAGCCACCCTGCCACCACGATGACTGCCACGATTACGATCACCGCGACAACCGGGTGCACGTTCTTCTGCATTCCCCTCCTCCTGCTCGGCGCTTCTCCTGCGCACTGCCCGACGCCCTATAGTACCACATGGCGGCGCGCCCGACCTACCGCGGCCCCGCAGACCTGTGCCGCAGCGGCGCGAGCGTGCGCCGCGCCGGACCGCGATCGCCATGGCGGCGGGAGGAGGTGCCGCGCGACAAAGGAATGAGACACCATCAGAACGGGTCGAGGGAGGCAGATGCGAGCCGCCATCTTCTCCGCGCCTAACCAGTGCGAATTCGTGGAGCGCGAGACCCCCAGGCCAGACGACGGCCAGGTGCTCGTGCGCGTGAAGGCCTGCGGCCTGTGCGGGACGGACGTCCACATCTATCGCGGCGTCTTTCCGGCCAGGTTTCCGGTCATCCCGGGGCACGAGATCGCCGGCGTCGTCGAGAGCGTCGGGCCGCGCGTCTCCTACCTGCGGACGGGCGACCACGTGACCATCGATCCTAACATCAACTGCGGGACCTGCCGCCCGTGCCGGCGCGGCCTGGTGCATCTCTGCCGGAACCTCGCCGCGATCGGGGTGACCCAGGAGGGTGGGTTCGCGACGCACTGCCTCGCACCGGCCCGCCAGGTGCATCGGGTGCCCCGGGACATGTCGTTTCTGGTCGCCGCGATGTCCGAGCCCGTTGCCTGCTGCGTGCACGGCATCGAGCGGGCCCAGGTGGGGCCCGGCGACGTCGTCCTCGTCATCGGCGGCGGGATGATCGGGCTGACGCTGCTCCAGCTTGCGCGCCTGCACGGCGCCGCCGCCACGATCCTGTCGGAGCTGCACCGCGAGAAGCGCGAGGCCGCGCGCACCCTGGGCGCCACCCGGGTTGTCGATCCGCAGGAGGAGGACCTGTCGGCCATCGTGAAGGAGGCGACCGACGGGGCCGGGGCAGACGTGGTCATCGAGGCCGTCGGAAGCAGGGCGACCGCGCAGCAGGCGCTTTCCCTGGCGGGCGACGCGGGGCGGGTGCTGTTTTTTGGCGTCGCGCCCGAGGAGCACGAGATCGACGTCCGGCCCTTCGAGGTCTACCGGCGTGAGATCACCATCACCGGCAGCTTCACCAACCCCTTCACCCAGGCCCGGGCAATCTCGCTGCTCGCCTCCGGTCGCATCCAGGTAGCCGACCTCGTCACCCACCAGCTTCCCCTCGACCAGCTCGTCCCCGCCATCGAGCTCGTCGAGTCCGGGCACGCCACGAAGGTTGTCATCCTCCCCGACGGCGCCTCCTAGTCACCCACAGCGAACGATCGGTGCTCCCCGCGCGTCTAATGGCCGCGGCGGGTGTCGCCGTCACGCAAAGGCCAGATCGGATGCCCGGCGAAGCCCTTGCGATTATCGAGCGCCTGTTCAAGGCCGCCATCTTCGTGCCCACGATGGCCCTGATCGCCTGGTGGGTTTTCGCAGCGTGGCTCGACAGGACGCTCGACCTTCGGGAGGCGGCCATCGCTGCCGCGCTGCTCGCCGCGGCCTTCGTCCTGGGCGTCATCAGCATCGTGCGCGGCGGCTGGAGCTTCATGAGCATCCTCGGGCTGGTCTACGCCGCATTGCTGGCGCTCGTCTGCTGGGAGTACATATACTGGCGGCGGCGCGAACGGGACCACCTGCTGGCCGCGGTCACGAGATACAGGGAGGCCATCGAGAAAGACCCCGCCAACGCGGCCGCGTATTCCTTCCTGGGCCGCACGTTGCTGAAGCTCCGCTGCTTCGAGCAGGCCGCTGAGGCCCTCGAGCACGCCCTCGCCCTGGATCCGGCGTCGCGGAGCGACAGGGACCTGCTGGAGCTGGCCAGGCAGGGCCGTGGCCGACCGCGGGCGCCCCGCCTCGACTAGCCACCGCCGTCAGCGCAGCTCGATCTCGCTCCGGGGCGGCCGCTTCTCGCGCTCCTCGCCGAACATCAGCTCGGGGTGCATTACGCGCTGACGGGTAACGTACACCTTGATGCCTGGCTCCCGCTGCTCGACCACGACGCCCTCGCCCTCGGAGGCGCGCGTCACCGTGGAGACCATCTGGAGGTCGATCTGGAACAGGCGGCCCGGTTCCAACCAGGTCGCCTGGAAGAGGTCATAGCTCTTGTCGCCAGAGCCGCGGCGCACCCAATCCGGCTCGCGCTGCGTCACCAGGACGTAGCCCCGGGGCTCCAGCTCGTTCTTGTACCAGTAGTAGACAGACTTCGACGGGTAGTCCTCGTTGAGCGTGAACCAGTACTTCTCCATGCCCAGATTGGGCGACGTCTGGCAAGGAGCGCTTTCTGTGCCCGGGTAGCGCGGCAGCGTGAGCTTGCCCGCCGGGCCGGAGGCAGGCCGCGCGCGCTGGACCCAGGCGATAAGCACCAGCGCTCCCACCCAGGCGACAAGCACGAGCCCCAGGACCCGCAGAATCTCTTTTCGGCTAGGTCTCACGGCCGTCTGATTCCCCCGCGGCAGAGTGCTCCCTGTCGCCCTGCTGCGCTCTGGCGAGCCTCCGCGCGCCCGCCACGCCAAAGGCAACTCCAAGGCCCAGCAGAAACGCGCCGCACACGATATAGATACCCCGCAGCGCACTTGGCGACAGCAGCGTTCGACCCGCCCCAAGCGCGACGGAGACCGCGGAGTACCAGATGACGTCTGACATGACGTGGCCCACGAAGTACGTCGCGCCCCCCGCACGCTCGCGGTGCACGGCCCAGCTAGTGTGAGCCGCCCCGACCGTCGCCCACCACAGCCACCAGTAGGGGTTCACGGCGCTCATGAGACCCCCCAGCCACACAAGACGCGGCCAGCCCCCGGCCGCGCCGCCCGCGGCGGCCTGCGCCCGCAACGCGCCGGCGCCCGACTCTCCCGACAGCATCAGCGTCCCATAGGCCAGATAGAGCAGGACGACGCCCCCGATAAGCCCAACGACGCCCTGCACCCGAGGGGAGCGCGCGAAGCGTATCAGCCCCGTGATGAGCAGGAGGATCGCGATCAGCTCCAGGGTCCCGTGTCCCGCCATCATCACCGGGCCTGCCCACCAGCCCCGCCGCACCGACTCGGTGACGACTACCGTCAGCAGCGGCCCGGGCACGACCGCCCCGGAGAATCCCGTGGCCAGGGCGATGCCGAAGATGGCCGGAAGTCCGCGGCGAGCAGCAAGGCGCTCGCTCATTCCTGGATGAGCTCCAGGTTGGCGCGCGGCACCACGACCTCGTCGCCCTCGTCCAGGCGGACTCTAGCGACCCGCACCCGCGATCCGGTCTCGATCTCGGTCAGCTCCGGCGGCAGCGCGCTGACACGGCCCAGCGCGCCGAACCGCGGCTCCCGGATGATCCGCACCCGGGCGCCGGGGGCCAGCGCTGCCGCGCCGGCTCCGGCCTCCTCCGGGCCCGGCTGGCCTGCGAGCTCCTCCCGCGTGACGATGATCTCGGGCCGGATCACGCCCGCGCGAATCTGGGTCGCGCCATTGATCGACGCCAGCCGGCCCGCCAGCGAGACGAGAAGATCCCAGGTTCGCTGTGCCATCGCAAGCTGTCCGAACCCCTCCGTGATGATGAGCGTCATGGGCACGTCTTCCTGCCCCGTGATGGCCACGCCAATGTCATACCCAACATAGCTGCGCAGCGCCTCATCCCGCACGGCCCCCACCACCAGGCCCGCCGCTCCCGCATCAGCCGCGCGAAGGATCGAAGGCCCGTCCGCCCCCGCGCCGGCCACCAGCACGCAGCCCGTGCAGTCGCCGAGGTCGCCCGCCCTCAGAGGCTCCTGTGGCGACGGGGAAACGATCCGCAGCGGGCCGCGCCGCTCGCCGCCCACGCCGAAGATCCCCTGGATCAGCGCACCCCTGGCCTCGATCACGGCCCCCTCGCCCTCCAGCACCTCGGCAACCTGACCTGCGACATGCGCCCTGACCTGAATGTGCCGCGATTGCTGCCTGATCCGCACGTGCCCCGACGCCTCGCTCACCTCCTCCAGCCTCCCCGACACCGGAGCCCGGACCTCTGACCTGAACAGCCCCCACAGCCCGGCCGTGCTGGCGATCACCTCGCCCACCTCTACCGTATCGCCCGGCCGCTTGGTCAAATGAGAGGTGAGCTCGTGCGGCTCCACGCCGAGCATCTGGGCGGCGCGGAGCGTGTGCAGCTCGCCCGGCATCTCCGCCCTCGCCACGATCGCGTCGGCCTCCACGCGCTGCCCCACCGCGACCAGCACCTCGCCCTTGGTGGGCAGGCGCCGCGTCGCGCGGATCGTCGTGTCCCCGGTGACCCGAAGCCCGGGAGTATAGGCGATCGGCATCCCTACTGCCCCCTTGGTGCCGCGCCGGCGGCCTGCATCCATTCGGACAGCCGCCGGATGCGCTCCTCGTCGTCGTCCGGCAGCGCAAGCGGCCGGCCGCGCCCATCGAAGATGATCCCGGCGACGCCGCCCTGAACCGTCCCGCTCCACCGCCGCCCC
>Ga0123519_10005252_pt1 | contig 20713 bp, 33 predicted proteins | sample YelNatPaOPRAMG02_FD_87396 | JGI IMG/M metagenome (GOLD analysis project Ga0123519, IMG submission 87396) | Hot spring microbial communities from Yellowstone National Park - Yellowstone National Park OP-RAMG-02 (version 2) | ecosystem: Environmental > Aquatic > Thermal springs > Hot (42-90C) ...
CTACGTAAAATTGCCCGAGTGAGACTAACATCGGGTCAGGAAGTTACTGCCTATATTCCCGGTATCGGACACAATTTACAGGAACATTCGGTCGTATTAGTTAGGGGTGGTAGAGTTAAAGACTTGCCTGGTGTCAGATATCATGTGATTAGAGGAGTATTAGATGCTCTTGGGGTTGAGGGACGCAAACAGGGCAGGAGTTTATATGGGGCGAAGAAAGGTAAGTAAACAAAAAAGATAAGCGAGGTAGGGTGCCACGAGGAAATAAAAAAATTAAAAAGCGCAAGATACAACCAGATAAAAAATATGGCGATGTGAGAATAGCCAAGTTTATTAATTATGTAATGCAAAGAGGCAAGAAAAGTTTGGCTGAAAAGATTGTTTATGAATCTTTAGAAAGAGCATCTAAGATATTGAATAAACCACCCCTTGCCATTTTTGAACAAGCCATCAATAATGCCAGTCCCCTTTTAGAGGTAAGACCAACGCGTATTGGTGGCGCTACTTATCAGGTTCCTTATGAAGTACCGCCTCATCGTCGTTTTACCCTCGGGGCTAAATGGATTATTGATGCCGCATTAAAAAAACAGGGTAAGCCAATGGTTGATTTTTTGACAGAGGAGTTGATTGCAGCGTATAACAATGAAGGAACGGCCGTCAAGAAAAAGTTAGAAACCCATAAGATGGCTGAAGCAAATAGGGCCTTCGCTCATTACGCGCGATTCTAAATTTCTATCAAGATTGAAAGGATGTTGACTATGAAAAGAGAGTTCCCACTGGATAAAACTAGAAATATCGGGTTTATTGCCCATATTGATGCAGGAAAAACAACTGTTTCTGAACGCGTTTTATTTTACACAGGTCGGACATATAAAATCGGAGAAGTGCATGAGGGTACGGCTGTTATGGACTGGATGGCCCAAGAACGAGAAAGGGGAATTACAATCACTGCAGCCGCTACTACTTGTTTTTGGTCTAAGGATGGTAACAAATACCGCATCAATATTATAGATACTCCCGGCCATATTGATTTTACGGCTGAGGTCCAACGTTCTTTAAGGGTTTTAGATGGTGCCGTGGTTATTTTTGATGCAGTAGCCGGGGTTGAGCCCCAATCAGAGACTGTCTGGCGACAGGCAGATAGATTTGGTGTTCCCAAATTGGCTTTTATCAATAAAATAGACAGGATGGGTGCCAATTGGGAGATGAGTTTGAATTCCATTCGTGATAAATTAGCAGCTAAGCCGGTTGCTTTAAATATTCCTATTGGTAGCGAGGAGAGATTTGAAGGAGTGATTGACTTATTTTCTATGAAGGAGATTCATTTCGGCGAGCCCTTAGGAAGTAAGATTGAAGAGAGAGAGATACGCAAAGATTATTTAGAAAAAGCCTCTGAGTGGAGAGAAAAGATGATTGAAGCCATTGTAGAAATGGATGAAAATCTGCTCCACCGCTATTTTGAGGGCAAAAAGATACAGGATGAAGAATTAAAAACAGTTCTAAGAAAAGCCACCTGTTCAAATCAACTCACCCCAGTTTTTTGTGGTAGTGCATTAAAAAATAAAGGTATTCAGCCTTTGCTTGATGCAATCGTAGAGTTTTTGCCTTCGCCGTCGGACATCTCAGAAATTAAAGGTTATCATCCTAAGACTGGTCAAGAAGAAATAAGGAAACCAGATGACTCAGAACCATTTGCCGCTTTAGTTTTTAAGATTACGACTGATCCCTTTGTGGGAAAATTGGCTTTCTTTAGGGTATATTCGGGTAGTTTGATGGCAGGTGAGACAGTCTTGAATGCAACTAAATCAAGTAAAGAGAGAGTTGGACGAATCGTAAGAATGCACGCCGCCAGCAGAGAAGAAGTAAAAGAAGTGTTTGCAGGAGATATTGCTGCTGCCGTAGGACCCAAGGATGTTCAAACAGGTGATACGCTCTGTGACCCAAAATATCCCGTCATATTAGAACCGCCAACCTTTCCTGAACCAGTAATCTCTATTGCCATTGAGCCAAAAACCAAAGCCGACCAAGAAAAAATGAGTATTGCCTTGTCGCGACTTTTAGAAGAAGACCCCACATTTAAAATGAAAACAGATCCAGAAACAGGTCAGACCTTAATTTCAGGCATGGGCGAACTACACCTTGAGATAATCGTTGATAGGTTGAAGCGAGAATTTCAAGTTGATGCTTTAGTGGGAGCGCCCCAGGTTGCATATAAAGAAACCATTACACGCCCCACCAAGATTGAAGGAAAATATATTAAGCAAACGGGTGGAAGGGGACAGTACGGGCACGTTTGGTTAGAGCTTGAGCCTCTTGAGAGAGGAAAGGGGTTTGAGTTTGTTAATAAGATTAAAGGTGGGATTATCCCTGCTGAGTTTATTCCCTGGGTGGAGCGGGGGATTAAAAACGCGATGGAAAAGGGTATGCTGGCAGGATATCCTGTCGTTGATTTAAGGGCTACATTGTTTGATGGTTCCTTCCATGAGGTTGATTCCTCTAATCTGGCTTTTGAAATTGCAGGCAGAATAGCCTTGCAGGAGGGAGAAAAAAAAGCAGCACCGACCTTGCTTGAGCCTGTAATGAAACTTGAAGTAGTTATTCCGCCTGAGTTTCTAGGAGATGTGGTCGGCGATTTAAATAGCAGAAGAGCAAAGATAAAGGAGATTTTTGACAGGGTGGGGACAAAGGTTATTGACGCAATAGTGCCTTTAGCCTCTATGTTTGGTTATGCAACAACCTTGCGTTCATTAACAACAGGTCGTGGCTCATTTACAATGGAATTTTCTCACTACGAAGAGGTACCCAGTTACTTGCAAGAGAATATAATTTCAGGCAAAAAGAAGTAATTGCTTGACAAAAGACAACTATTTCTTTAAACTTTAAAACGGACCTGTAAAAATAAGTTAATATTAAAATGAAGAAGGAGTAAAAAATGGCAGCACAAAAGTTTGAAAGAAAGAAACCACATCTGAACATTGGAACGATTGGTCATGTTGACCACGGGAAAACCACATTGACTTCAGCTATCACCAAATATCTTGCTAAAAAGGGAATGGCTGAAGCCAAGGAATATGAGCAGATTGACAATGCTCCAGAAGAGAAAGAGCGGGGTCTAACCATTTCTGTTTCTCATCTTGAGTATGAGACAGACAAGAGACATTACGCCCACATAGATTGTCCCGGACATGCAGATTACGTGAAAAATATGATTACAGGAGCCGCCCAGATGGATGGTGCTATTTTAGTAGTGGCTGCAACAGATGGACCTATGCCGCAGACACGAGAACATATTCTTTTGGCCCGTCAAGTTGGCGTTCCTGCCATGATTGTTTATTTGAATAAAGTTGACCAGGTTGATGATAAAGAATTATTGGATTTGGTTGAGGTGGAGATTAGAGAACTCTTGACCAAATATGGTTATGATGGAGAAAAGACGCCGATTATCAGGGGTTCTGCTTTGAAGGCTACTGAAGGAGATGAAGAGGCCTTAAAGTCTATCCAAGAATTGCTTGATGCTGTTGATTCTTATATTCCTGATCCCGTTCGTGATGTTGATAAGCCATTCTTAATGCCTATTGAAGATACCTTTTCTATTAAAGGGCGCGGAACTGTTGTGACAGGAAGGGTGGAACGAGGCAAAATCAAACTCAATGAAGAGGTGGAAATCGTAGGGATTAAGCCGACTAAAAAGACAGTTGTCACAGGCATTGAAATGTTTAGGAAATATTTAGATGAAGGTATAGCAGGGGATAATATTGGCCTGCTTTTAAGAGGCATTGAGAAAGAAGATGTAGAGAGAGGTCAAGTTGTGGTTAAACCTGGCTCTATCACGCCACATACTGAATTTGAGGCTGAAGTATATATTTTGACCAAAGAAGAGGGTGGACGTCATACGCCATTTTTTGCAGGATATAAACCACAATTTTACATTCGGACAACTGATGTGACGGGTGAGGTAGAACTGCCTTCTGGAACAGAAATGGTTATGCCTGGTGATACTGTTAATTTAAAAATTAAATTAATTGTTCCAGTGGCTATGGAAGAAAAGATGAGATTTGCGATTCGTGAAGGTGGCAAAACAGTCGGTGAAGGAGTTGTAACGAAAATCATCAAATAACAACAATGCCAAAGCGCAAAAAAGAACCTCAAAAAATTAGGATTAAATTAAAGGCTTTTGACTACCGTATCATTGATAAAGCCGCGGCCAAAATAATTGAAACTGCTTTACGTACTGGAGCCTTGGCGGCCGGCCCTATTCCTTTACCAGTTGAGAAGACTCTTCATACGGTGCTTAAGTCTTCGTTTATACACAAAGACGCCCGCGAGCAGTTTGAGATGCGTATTCATAAAAGACTGATTGATGTGTTAGACCCAACCAGCAAAACCATTGATTCATTAATGAATTTAGAATTGCCTAGTGGCGTTGATGTTGAGATAAAGATGTAAGATAATTATCCGATCAACGTGAGGGGACAAGACAAAAAGGAAATTAGGCAAATTTTTAATGAGATTTTAGATAAACTTAAAGAAATCTACAACCTCAAAACTAACCATTGATTCTGTTACCACAGACGAAACAGCAGAATGGAAGATCTATACGAATAAAAAATATGGTTATTCTTTTAAATATCCAAAAGATTGGGAATATAACGAAGAATTTTTAGGTTCAAAAAGCGTTCTATGATTTGGAAACAAGTTAAGTCCTATTGAGTTAGAGAGAACAAAATATTATCCTAGATTAAAAATAGTAATTAAATTGAAATTTTATACTCAATTTTGCTCCACTTTGAATGATTTATCACAAAAGTGGAATATTTTTCTAAATAAAATAGAAGACAATAAATAGCAGTCCTTCCGCTACAAAAAAATAACAAAAATCCTGCAATGCAAAAACGAGACTGCGTGCGAGATTACAAAAAAACTTGTTTTTCCCGCATGCAGGACTGTTTTTTTAGCTCTTTGTCAAAGTCTCAAATATATGTGACCTATACAGGGTATTGACATATTTTTGTGTTTAAACTAAGATTAATACAGAATCTTGGTTTGCGGAAATATAAAAAATTCCGCAATAAAGAAGTCGGGATACTCGGTCTAGCTACAGGCCGAAGTCCGGACAATTTAATTTTTGTTTTAATGAGTGTAAAATTAAAAGAGATAAAATGATTAAGGCAATTTTAGGCGAAAAATTAGGAATGTCACAGATTTTTGACAAAGAAGGCAAGCCCGTTCCCGTTACGGTGATAAAAGCCGGTCCTTGTTATATTACAGGTATAAAAACACAAGAAAATGATGGATACGAGGCCGTGCAACTTGGTTTTGGGCAAGCAAAAAGACTTACGAAACCAGAAGAGGGAAGGCTTAAAAAAGCCAAAATAAAAGAAAAATTAAAATATTTTAGAGAATTTAAGATTGAAGATATTGAAGTATTAAAAAATCTAAAACTGGGCGAAAAGATTGATGTTTCGGTTTTTCAAGAAGGCGATAAGGTAATGGTCTCGGGCATTTCTAAAGGTAAGGGTTTCGCTGGCGTAATTAAAAGGCACGGATTTTCACGTGGTCCCGAAACTCATGGTTCAGACCATCACAGACGGCCGGGCTCAATTGGTTCTATGTTTCCTCAGAGGGTGATAAAAGGACGAAAGATGCCTGGACATATGGGAGCAGAGAGGATAACTATAAAAGGGTTGAAAGTGGCTAAGGTACTGCCCGAAACTGATATCTTACTAATTAAAGGTGCAATCCCGGGTCCAAAAAAAGGTTTAATAGAAATAAGAGGCATTTGATACTATGCCTAAATTAACCATTTACAATCAGAAAGGTGAAGTAGTTGGTAAAATCAATTTAAATCCAGCAGTTTTTGACGTTCCTGACAAACCAGATTTGGTACATAGAGCCGTTGTCTATCAAATGGCAGTCGAACGTCAGTTTAATGCTGACACGAAGACAAGAGGCGAAGTCAGGGGTGGTGGTCGGAAACCTTGGAGGCAGAAGGGTACTGGTCGTGCCCGAGCAGGTTCCATTCGGTCTCCTCTTTGGCGTGGTGGTGGTGTAGTATTTGGTCCGCAAGCAGGAAAAAAAACCTCAATTAAAATGCCTAAAAAAATGCGGAGACTGGCCTTGCTTTCGGCTCTTTCTAACAAATTGAGGACGAACGGCATCGTTTTGTTAGACAAAATTGAGCTTAAAAAAATTAAGACAAAATTGGTTGAAGAAATGTTAAATAAACTGCCCATCAAAGAAGGAACTGTTTTAATGCTCCTACCACGTCTTGACCCAAAAATAGAACTTTCCTGCAGAAATCTGCCTTATCTGAAAACCCAACTTACTGACTCACTGAGCATTATTGACATCCTAAAATATGATTATCTGCTTTTAACGAAAGATGCGATTAAGAAGATTGAGGAGAGATTTTTAAATCAGTCTTCAGTTCTGAATGACGAAAATACAAATTTGACAGAGGAGTCAAAATGAAAAGTGTGATTATAGAGCCTATTGTGACAGAAAAAGCAGTAAATCTCAGTTCTGTTAATAAATATATTTTTAAAGTAGACAAAAAAGCCACCAAAAGCGGAATAAAAAAAGAGATAGTTAAAATCTTCAAGGTAAAGGTGGATGATGTTAATATAATAAACCAAAGAGGAAAGCAAAAGAGAAGAGGTCGAATTTTGGGACATACCGTGCCTTTTAAAAAAGCCATTGTTACTCTCAAAAAAGGAGAGAAGATCAAAGAATTAGAGGTAAAATAAATGAGCCCGATCAAAATACACAAACCTACAACTCCTTCCAGAAGATTTATGACTGCGGTGGACGTTGGACAGATTGTCACCAAAAAAGAGCCGGAAAAATCACTGGTTTTAGGTAAAAAGAAATCCGGCGGCAGGTCAAAAGGCAGAGTTTCGGTGAGACACAAAGGGGGCGGGGTCAAGAGGTTGTACCGCTTAGTTGATTTTAAACAAGACAAATTTGATGTCCCGGCTAAAGTTAAGGCAATAGAGTACGATCCCAATCGGACAGCCTTTTTGGCTTTGCTCCACTATGCTGATGGAGAGAAGAGATATATCTTAGCTCCTGCTAAGCTAAACACGGGTGATGTGATTCTTTCCTCAAAAAATAAGTTAGAATTAAAAGAAGGTAACCGAATGCCTTTAAAATATATCCCTGTTGGTACGCCCATTTTCAATATTGAACTTCAGCCCGGAGAGGGAGGTAAGATTGTCAAATCAGCCGGTTCATCTGCTATAATTACCGCTTTTGAAAATGGATATGTTCATGTTAAGATGCCTTCTGGTGAGATTAGGAGAATACTCAAGGACTGTCTGGCCTCTATCGGTGTTGTTTCTAATCCCGAACATAATAAAATAAAAATTGGGAAGGCCGGACGGATGCGTCATTTGGGAGTTAGGCCGACTGTTCGTGGTAAAGCAATGCATCCCAGCGCTCACCCTCATGGTGGCGGAGAAGGACGATCGCCTGTTGGATTAAAATATCCCAAAACACCGTGGGGTAAGCCGGCCAAAGGTGTTAAAACAAGGAAAAGAAAATATAGTGACAAACTAATCTTAAAAAGGAGACGATAAAATGCCAAGGTCGATTAAGAAGGGTTTGTTTATAGATCCAAAACTACTTAAGAAAGTTAAACGGGTCAAAAAGACCAACCAAAAAGAAATTATTAAGACATGGAGTCGGGATTCAACCATATTTCCTGAGATGGTTGGTTTAACAATTGCCGTACATGACGGAAAAACGCATGTTCCAGTTCCTATTACAGAAGATATGGTTGGACATAAGTTAGGCGAATTCGCCCCGACTACCAAATTTAAGGGGCACGGTGGTAAAAGGGCGAGGGCAGAGGCAGGAGCTACAGCCAAATCAAGCGCCAGCCAACAGATAAAACAGAAGGAGTGATAAAATGGAAATCAAAGCAAGCGCCCGCTATGTTAAAACCGCTCCCCGTAAGATTAGATTGGTTTGTGATCTGATAAGGGGAAGAAAATTAACAGAGAGTATTCATCAGTTGAGCTTTTTGCAAAAACAAGCGGCTTATGATGTTTTGAATTTACTGCGCTCGGCTTTAGCCAATGCCAAACAGAAAAATTTGAAACCAGAAGATTTGTTTATAAAAGAAATCCGCTGTGACGAGGGACCGAGTTTAAAACGACTTTTGTTGGGTTCTAGGGGCCGAGCAAGCCAGATTAAAAAAAGGATGAGTCATATCATGGTGGTTTTATCAGACAACCGTCAATCCGAAATTCTAAATTCAAAATTACAAACAAATTCCAATGTTGGAAATAAAAAATCCAAAAAAAGAGGAAAGGATGCTTAAAATTTCTAATTTAGAATCTAGATATTGTTTAGAATTTGATGTGACCCCGCCTAACTTTAGCGCTTGCCTTCAGTACTATGCGGGGCAGGCCTGCCTGCCATGCTTCGCAAGGCGATGCGGGCAGGTAGCGATGCGGGCAGGTAGCGATTGCGGGCAGGTTGAAAGGAGCGCTGATGGCTCAAAAAGTTAGTCCAATAAGCTTCAGGTTAGGAAAATTAACTGACTGGCAATCCAAATGGTTTGCCAAAAAATCTTATCGTGATTTATTACTTGAAGATTTAAAAATCAGGAATTTTATATTTAAAAAGCTAAAGAATTGTTACATTTCTCGGGTAGAGATTAAACGTGGAAAGAATTTACTGGAGGTTACAATTCATACCGCGCGGCCAGGGATGATTATTGGACGTTCCGGAGCCGCAATTAATACCTTAAAGCAAGATTTATCAAAGATGACACAGCAAGAATTAAAGATTAATATAAAGGAAGTTAAAGAACCAAACTTAGACGCGTACTTGGTTGCATACAATATTGCTCAGCAGATAGAAAAGCGAGTTTCTTATAAACGGGCTATGAAGCAGGCGATTTCCCATGTAATGGAAGCGGGTGCCAAAGGTGTTAAGGTGATATGTAAAGGGAGATTGGCCGGGGCAGAGATTGCGCGATCGGAGTCGCTTTCTGAGGGTAATTTGCCATTGGGCACATTAGACGCCAATATTGATTTTGCACAGGTTGATGCTAAAACAACTTATGGAATTATAGGGGTGAAAGTGTGGATATATGTTGATGCCAAAGAAACTTAAACACAGAAAACAACAAAAAGGCGTAATTCCGAATAAAACCCAACGCGGATATAACTTAGATTTTGGTCGTTACGGCCTTAAGTCAGAAGAGGGAGGGTGGTTAACGGCACGACAGATTGAAGCGGCTCGCAGGGCGGCAACTAGATATGCAAAAAAAGGTGGAGAAATCTGGATACGTATTTTCCCTGATAAACCAGTGACAGCAAAGCCAGCCGAAACAGGTATGGGAGGAGGAAAGGGTTCTTTAGATCACTTTGTTGCTGTGGTTGCCCCCGGCCGTGTGATTTTAGAAATAGATGGGGTTAGTGAAGAAATAGCGAGAGAGGCGTTAAGGCTTGCCGCTTTTAAACTGCCTTTGAAGACTAGATTTATTAAGAAGGAGTAAAATGAAATCCAAAGAGGAGTTGAAAGAATTAAGAGGTAAATCAAGTAAAGAGCTTTTACAGGTGCTTAAAAATGATTATGAGGAGATGAGAAAATTAAGATTCCAGGCCAAGATAGGAGAATTAAAAGATATTAATAAGATAAAGAAAACTAAGGAGAAAATCGCTCGTTTATTGACTGTTTTAAGAGAAAAGTTTGAAGACGAAGCGATGGAGGCTACAAATGAAAAAGAGACTAAAAGGAGAAGTGGTCAGCGATAAGATGGATAAAACGGTGGTTGTTGTTGTGAAACGGTCAGTCACTCACCCACTCTACAAAAAGAAATACACTATCTCCAAAAAATACAAAGCGCATGACGAAAAAAATGAATATAAGGTAGGCGATTTTGTTGAGATTGAGCAAGTAAGCCCAATTTCAAAAGAGAAGAAGTGGAGAGTGGTCGGAAAAAGTAAGTCAAGTAAGACAAGCGCAGATAAGTAACCTAATTCTGAGGAAAAAATGATTCAACCCCAAACCCAACTTAAAGTAGCCGATAATTCTGGAGCAAAACGGATAATGTGCATTAAAACAATTGGTGGTGCCGGAAGATATGCTAAAATTGGTGATGTTATTGTTGCTTCCGTTAAAGAAGCGACCCCAAGAAGTGGAGTGAAGAAAAAAGAGATAGTCAAAGCAGTGATTGTCAGGCAAAAGAAGGCGTTTAAGAGAACGGACGGGACCTACGTTAGATTTAGCGAAAATGCCGCCGTCTTAATCAATAAGGATGGTAGCCCAAGAGGCACGAGAATTTTCGGACCAATTCCCCGGGAACTGAAAGCAAGAGGTTTTGCCAAAATCATATCATTGGCCAAGGAGGTGGTATGAAGAAAAATCAAAAATCAGAAATGTTTGCTTTACAAAATTCCTTACGGAAACGCAAAAATCCAAAAATAAAGTTGAAAAAAGGAGATACGGTAGTGGTGATGAGTGGTAAAGATAAGGGAAAGACAGGACAGATTGAGAAAGTGTTGCCTAAAACCAATCAGATTTTGATACCCGGCGTTAATATTGTTAAAAAACACGCCAAGCCGACCAAGAAAAATCCTCATGGCGGAATAATCCAGATTAACAGGCCCATTCCCATTTCTAACGTAATGCTCATTTGTCCAGTGTGCAACAAAGCCACGCGGGTCGGATTTAAAATGTTAGACAACAAAAAGTTAAGAATCTGTAAAAAGTGTAAAGAGTCAATTGAACAATGAATAGATTATTAGAATTATATAAAAAAAGTGTTATTCCCAAAATGAAGGAGAAATTTGGTTTTAAGAATGACTTAAGAGTGCCTAAATTAGATAAGATTATTGTTGGCGTAGGGATTAGTTCATCAATTTCTGATTCTAAAATGGTCGAAGCAATTGAGCGTAATCTAATGGCAATAACAGGTCAAAAGCCGGTTGCCACCCTGGCTAAAAAGGCTATTTCTGGATTTAAAATAAAAAAGGGTCAACAAGTCGGTTTAAAGGTAACCTTAAGAGGCAAGAGGATGTATGACTTTCTGGATAAGTTGATTAATATTGCATTGCCAAGGACAAAAGATTTTAAGGGTGTAAGCAGTAGTTTTGATGGCCGTGGCAACTTAACCTTGGGATTTAAAGAACAGATAGCTTTTCCAGAGGTTTCAGAAGGAGCGACCGAGCTTTTCGGCCTTGAGATTACCATTACGACAACAACAAAAGAGGATAAAGAGGCTAAAGAGTTATTAACCTTAATGGGAATGCCATTTAAGGAGTGAGTATGGCAAGAAAAGCTTTAGAGGTAAAAGTTACAAAAAAACCAAAATATCGCAGTCGGATTAAAAACCGTTGTAGCTTGTGTGGACGTGGGAAGGGATTTATGCGGAAGTTTGGAATTTGCCGAATTTGCTTTCGCGAGCTAGCAAGTAGAGGATTAATCCCCGGCGTGAAAAAAGCCAGTTGGTGAAAGGAGTAGTCGTGGACACAATTTCCAATATGCTAATCTCTATCAAAAATGCTCAAGCCGTGGGAAAAGAAACGGTTGAGATTCCTTATTCAAAATTAAAATTAGAGATTGCCAAGATTTTAAAGAAGGAAGGTTTTATAGATGATTATAAGATAATCAGTCCTTTTAAATTCGCTATTAAGTTGAAATATAAAGGTAAAGAGCCATGTATTGGTGGACTGCAAAGATTGTCTAAACCCGGCCGTCGGCTTTATGCAAAGAACAAGGAAATACCTTCTGTTTTAGGAGGATTAGGGGTGGTTATTCTTTCTACCCCAAAGGGCGTAATGACGGGCAAAGAGGCAAAGAAAAAGGGTTTAGGCGGCGAACTGATATGTAAGATTTGGTAAAAGGAGAAATAATGTCTAAAATAGGTAGAAGACCAATTATAATTCCAGAAGGTGTAACTGTTGCGGTTCATGGACAAGAAATAGAGGTAAAGGGACCCAAGGGGCAGACAAGTCTCCGTTTTCCCTCAGGTATTAGTTTGACCAAGAAGGAAAACGGAATCATCGTTAAGAGAATTTCAAATTCCAAATCTTCAAAAGCCCTCCAAGGACTTTATAGGAATTTGATCAATAATATGGTTATAGGCGTTAGTCAAGGTTTCAGAAAACAACTGGCAATCTCAGGTTTAGGTTTTAGAGTGGCGCTTTCTCAAGATGAAGGAGGTAAGCAGAAGTTGGTTCTCTCTGTTGGCTTTTCGCATCCGGTTGAGGTAGAGGCGCAAGAAGGTATTGCCTTTAGCGTAGCAAAAAACATTATTACGATAGAAGGAATTGATAAACAACTTGTTGGCGAAGTGGCAGCTAAAATTAGATCTTTAAAGAAACCCGAGCCCTATAAGGGTAAAGGGATTAGATATGTTGACGAAACTATAAGAAGAAAGCCAGGAAAAGCAGTGGTCAAAACATCTGGCGCGGCTTAAATGAGGTGAAATGATTAAAAATCTAAAGTCAAGAGAATTAAGGAAACAAAGAATTAGGGTATATGGTACCAAAGAGCGTCCGCGGCTCTCGCCTTTCCGTTCCAATAAGCACATTTACGCCCAATTAATTGATGACCAAAGGGGAATTACGTTGGTATCTTGCAGTGACTTGGAATTGAAAAAATTAGATAAAAAATTGACCAAAACAGAAATAGCCAAAGAAGTAGGAATAGCACTGGCGAAAAAAGCAGAGACAAAGAAGATTAAAGCAATTGTTTTTGACCGTAATGGTTATAGGTTTCATGGTCGAATTAAGGCCTTGGCAGATGGAGCAAGGGCGGGCGGATTGAAGTTTTAAAGATGATCAAACTATCTCAGTCTACTTTAAATCTATTTTTAGAATGCCCCCGCTGTTTTTGGTTTTCCGTTGTCAAAAATATTAAGCGTCCCAGAGGGCCTTTTCCTAGTTTGCCTTCGGGGATAGATCTTATTCTAAAAGACTATTTTAATTTATATCGTGAGAAAGGGGAAATACCCAAACTTTTAAGGGGAAAGATACCAGGAAAAATCATTACATCTTTACCTGCTTCATTTAGTTTATATGAAGAAAAAATTGGTGCCCTTTTATATGGCAGATTAGATGAATGTTTAGAAATAGAAGATAATGTTTTTGCGCCATTAGACCATAAGACGCGTGGATTTAAAACAAAAGAAGATAGTCATACTTTTTATCAGACAGAACTGGATGTTTACACCCTTCTTTTGGAGGCCAATCATTATTCAACAAAGAGAACAGGCTTTTTAGTTTTCTACGTTCCGCAAAAAAGTAGCCGCTTGCATGAGGGTTTTCCATTTGAGGTGGAGGTAAAAGAGGTTCCGACCAATCCAGAAAAGGCCAAGGAAGATTTTTATAAAGCGGTAGAGGTTTTAAAACGTGTAGATCCACCAGAGTCCAGTGAAAGATGTGAATATTGCAAATGGTCGAGGTTGCAACAGACGGCTTGAATTTTTAATATAATCTCGCTACATTATAAGCAGGAGACAAATAATGACAAGAAGAGCAGCAATGGCAACGCCAAGGTTGCCTGAGGTTAAATTACAAGATATTAAAAAAACACCAACTTTCGTCCCAAAAGCAGAGCCAGAAAAAGAATTTGAAGAGAAGGTGGTCCAGATAGATCGGGTAACATATGTTGTGGCTGGGGGAAAGCGGATGAGGTTTAGGGTGCTTGTTGTGGTTGGCGATAGAAAGGGGAGGGTTGGAGTTGGTGTGGCTAAGGCTGCTGAAATTCCGGATGCAGTCAAAAAAGCCGTAGCCCAAGCAAAGAAGAGAATAATCAAGGTGCCATTGAAAAATGGAACCATTCCTTTTGAGATAAGAAAAAAATATGGGCCGGCTTACATCCTTTTAAAGCCGGCTTCAAGGGGAACGGGAATTATTGCTGGTGGTCCTGTTCGTGCAGTTGTAGAATTGGCCGGAATTACTGATATTCTGAGCAAAATGCTGGGCTCAGAAAATAAAATCAATAATGTTTTTGCTACATACTATGCCTTGAAAGGACTTCTATGAAATTACACACACTCAATCCAAAGATAAAGAAATCCAAGAAAAAAAGGCTCGGACGGGGCGTGGGTTCTGGAAAGGGTGTTTATGCTGGCCGTGGCTTGAAAGGACAAAAGGCCCGGTCAGGCTACAAAATACCCTCTTCTCCTTTAATTACCAAGTTGCCAAAGCTCAGGGGAGAAGGATTTAAAAAGGCTAAGCGTGCTTATAGACAACCGGAGATTCGAATTGTTAATTTAGATGATTTACAAAAAAGATATAAAGAAGGAGAGGAAGTTTCTTTAAAAAGTTTGGTAGAAAAAGGAATGGTAGATAAAAAGGCAAGATTGGTTAAAATATTGGCTAGGGGAGATTTAAAGAAAAAATAAAAGTTTGCTCCCGGTCTTTTGTTTTCTGAAAAGGCAAAAGAAAGTATAAAGAAAACGATCTAATTGAAAGATATTATGATTGAGACGCTAAAAAAAATTTTCTCCCTTAAAGACCTAAGAAAGCGCATTTTATATACAATTGTCCTCCTTTTAATTTTTAGAGTTTTAGCCCATGTTCCATTGCCTGGCGTTGATATTACAAAGTTAAAACAATTCTTTGCCACGAATCAGATTTTTGGACTTTTAGATCTTTTTTCTGGTGGTACGATGTCTAACTTTTCCATTGTGATGATGGGCGTTGGGCCTTATATTACTGCCTCAATTGTTATGCAGCTCTTAACAGTGGTTGTTCCTTCCTTAGAGGCATTATCAAAAGAGGGGGAGTGGGGAAGAGAAAGGATTAATTATTATACCCGTTTATTGACTGTTCCCCTTGCACTTATTGAGGCCTTTGGCATGCTTCAACTTTTGCGAAAGGGAACACAAATTCAAATCTTAGAGTCATTGACACCTTTTCAGGCTGCCATACTTTTGATTTCTATAACCTCTGGTACAATTTTACTGATGTGGTTGGGTGAACTCATTTCGGAGAATGGCATAGGTAATGGCATTTCTTTGATTATTACCCTTGGAATCATTTCGGGTTTTCCTAATCAGATTAGAAATACTTTTACCCTTATCTTTGGTGGTACTGTGATTGATTGGGGTAAAATGCTTGGTTTTATTCTCTTTATTGTCATTGCTGTGGCTACTGTAGCTTTGATAGTTTTTGTTAACGAGGGGCAGAGGAATATTCCCATATTTTATGCCCGGAGGGTACAAGGTCTAAAAACCTATGGCGGGATAGAAACGCATCTGCCTTTGAGGGTAAATATGGCTGGTGTGATTCCGATAATATTCGCCTTATCTTTAATGGTTTTTCCTGGCGTTGTAGCGAGATTTTTTACCGTGGCAAAATCCGCCTGGTTATCTAATGCTGCCTCCTATGTAGACCATTTATTTAAAGAAAATACCTTTTATGGCACTTTCTACTTTATTTTAGTTGTCATCTTTACTTATTTTTACACGTATGTTATTTTTCACCCAGAGGAAGTTGCTGAGAATTTACAGAAGCAGGGTGCTTTTATTCCAGGAATGCGTCCTGGCGCGCAGACTGCCTCCTATCTAACCGGTGTGGTTAATAGAATTCTTTTAGCAGGTGCTTTGTTTTTGGGTGTTATTGCTGTTTTGCCCTTCATTGTTCAGGCGTTTACCAAAATTAATACCTTGGTTTTAGGGGGAACAGGACTTTTAATTGTTGTCTCTGTGGTTTTGGAGACCGCCCGTCAGATTAAAAGCCAACTTATTATGAGAACATATGAAGAGTATTAAGGGGGTTAAATGAAACACAAAAAGATTTTAGTAGTTCTGGGCGTTTTAATCTTGGCAGGCGCTGCTTACGCAGCCACAAAAGTTGTTTATTTTAAGCAAAAGCCGGCTGAAACCACAGTAGAAAAACCCAAAGAAACAACAGTTCCGCCGGCAAGTCCCGAAACCGTTTCTCCGCAACAGGAGCAAAAACAGGAGAAGGTTAAAACGCTTCTTTTTCTCAAAAAATCAGACAATGGACAGGTGACTGAACTGCGCAAGATTGATTTAGATGGTCATAATAATAAGTTGGTTTTTACTGATGCGGATGAGGATTTTAAGATTCGAATTGTTGGTGGCTTGTTAAAAGACTATGTTTTAATTTTTGGAACTCCATTAAATGAAACAAGCGGCTCCATTTGGCAGATAAAGATAGATGGCTCTGGAACAAAAAAAATGCTTGTTGATGAAACTTTCTCTGCTTCCTCCTTTTCTTTTTCTAATGAAAAAATCGCTTTTATTTCCTACGACAATATACGTGGAACTTACAATATCTGGACAATGAATATGGACGGACGGTTTAAGACAAAGATTTTAGAGAGTGAGGATATGCTTTCAGATCTGGTCTTTGCGGATAATTCTTTAGCGTTTGTTAAGGTAGATAAAGACGAAAATAGCATAGTAGAAACAATAAACTTAGATGGTTCTAATCCAAAAGAGATTATAAAGAGCAAGGACCAGATATATGCACTATCTTTTACCGCAGGCAATTTCGCTTATATTAAGGCTCCAAGGGCAACCGGTCGGGTAAGTTTGGCCGAAGTTTATATATACAATTTGAACGAAAAGAAAGAAAAAAAGGTAACCAGTGACAAAGAATCCGATACTTACCCTGTAATTTCAAAAGACGGAACAAAAGTTGCTTTCTCCAAAAATGGAAAAATCTGGGTGGAAAACGTAGATGGGACTGAAGCAAAAGTCCTGACAGAGGGAACACAGCCTTTAGGATTTTTAGAATGAGAGCAAAAATTTTGCCTGTTTTGCTTTCAGCCTTTTTTGTTGTCTTTGGTTTTATATTAGGAGTGGGTTTAACCAAACTCAATACTTCCCCGTCGCCAATAGCCCAGACGTCACAGCCAAAACAAGAGGTAAAAAAACAACAGACACAACCCCAAAAAGAAACATACAAGACCTACACAGTACTTCCAGGCGATACATTATTGGGCATCAGCGTAAAGCTGGAGGTGCCGATGGATGAATTGGCCAAACTGAATGGAATTACCGATGCTAATCAGATTAAGGCAGGTCAGGTTTTGAAAATACCCATTTCGGGCACAACTGCTCAAACAGGCCAGATACAGATTGATTTGGCTAAAATGAAAGAAATTCAGGACTTAGTTAATCAAGGAAACCAGCCATGGCGATTGGACCCTGTAGAGGTGGTTAAAGCAGATGCCCCAGCTTCTTTTGAATTTACGGCTTTAGATACCTATTCCTTAAAGTCAAAAGATGATGTTAAAGGAGAAGCAGTGGTGGAGGTTAAGAAAGAAAAGGATTCTAAATCTTACACCTATGAAGTATCTTTGATTCAGCCCGTGGATAAAGGTCCCAACGGCATTTGGGCGATTACTGCCATCAAGGAGACCCAGGGTTAAAAATTAAAAAGTATGGGGAAAAAAGTGTTATCTTTTCATTTAATTGTTTTAGGCATTCAGGGTTCGGGCAAGGGAACCCAGTCTGAATTACTATCTAAACATTTTAAAATGCCGTATGTGGGAGTCGGAGAGTTGATTAGAAAAAAAATAGAAGAGAAAACCCCGCTTTCTAATAAAATTCGGACTTTTTATGATACTGGCCAGCTTCTCCCAGATGAAGTGGTTAAAGAAATAGTCAAGGAGGAATTAGAAAAGATTCCCAAAGACCAAAGTATTCTCTTTGAAGGGTACCCCCGGAGTTTGAAACAATTGAAAGACCTTGAAGATATTCTCAATACGAGAAAGATTCAAAAGAAGATGGCTATTGTTTTGGATATCAAGGAAGAAACTGTTTATAAACGGTTGGAAGGTCGGAGAGTATGTTCAGTTTGTGGTAAAATCTATTACCCGCCCGAGAGTTTAAAATTACAAAACTGCAAAGAATGTGGCGGAAGGTTGATCCAAAGAGCGGATGATAATCCGGCGGCCATAAAAGAGAGAATAAAGACGTATAAAAAGGTCACAAATCCCATGCTTTTATATCTAAAGAGCAAGGGCGAACTAATTCAAATCAATGGTGAGCAGCGGATTGAAGAGGTGTTTTCAGATATTATTAATAAAATTAAATTAGTTGAGAGAGAAAAAAATTGATTCACATATACAATCAAAAAGAAATAGAAATTTTAAGAGAAGGGGGACGTATCTTGGCAAGTATTTTGGAGCAATTGGTTAACGAGGTTAAAATAGGCGTAACCTCAAAAGAAATAGACGAAATAGCCCGGCAACTGATTGCCGAACAAGATGCTACTCCTTCTTTTTTGGGATATAGGGGGTTCCCAGCGGCTGTCTGTATTTCCGTAAATGATGAAATAGTTCACGGACTACCTAAAGACAGGGTGTTCCAAAAAAATGATATTGTTAGTTTAGATTTAGGACTCCGGTATAAAGGCTTGTGTGTAGATAAAGCAGTGACCTTTTCTGTTTCTGAGACAAATCCAGCTTGCCAAAAATTTCTAAATGTTGTTAAGAAATCATTGGATTTAGCGACCGAACAGGCAAGACCAGGACAAAAATTAGGTAGCATTTCCGAGACTATTCAGGAAACTATTGAGAAAAATGGGTATAGTGTAGTTAAAGATTTATTTGGTCATGGTGTGGGTAAAAGGGTTCATGAAGAACCGACGATTCCAAATTTTGGCCGAAAAAATAGTGGTCCCGTTCTCTTAGAAGGAATGGTATTAGCCATAGAGCCTATGGCAGCCATGGGTTCTGGGAGAGTGGAGCTTAAGGATGATGGTTTTACAATTGTTTCTTGGGATGGTTCTTTGACTGCTCATTTTGAAAATACCGTGGCAGTCACTAAGAAAGGGCCCAAAGTCTTGACCATAGTTTAAAATTTTGATAAGATATGAGAGCATAATGCAAAAAAATGTTATTGAAATAGAAGGTGAGGTTATTGAGGCCTTGCCTAATCTGCTGTTTAGAGTAAAACTTCAGACAGGTCAAACTGTTTTGGCCCATATGTCAGGGCGTATGCGCATGCATTTCATTAAGATTTTAGAAGGAGATAGAGTTCTGCTTCAGTTGAGCCCTTATGATTTAACCAAAGGCAGAATTGTCCGTAGGTTGTAAGTTAAATTATTTGGTTTGGAAGATATATGAAGGTAAGAGCATCAGTAAAGAAAATTTGTTCAAAGTGTCAAATAGTTAAGAGAAAGGGGAGAATTTTTGTAATTTGTGATAATCCCAAGCACAAGCAAAGACAGGGATAAGAGGATATGATGTTGAGAATAGCCGGAGTTAATTTGCCAATTGACAAAAAAATCAAAATTGCCTTGACATATATTTTTGGCATCGGAAGGACAACCGCTCTTATGATTTTAAAACAAGCCAAGATTAATCCTGAAACTGCAGCAAAGGATTTGAAAGAGGAGGAAGTTGAGAGGATAAAGGAAATAGTGGAGAAGAATTTTAAGGTTGAGGGAGCGTTAAGGGCCGAGATTGCTTCAAATATTAAGCGATTGAAAGACATTGGCAGTTATCGGGGATTGAGGCATATAAAAAATCTGCCGGTTCGCGGCCAAAGGACACGTTCCAATGCGCGGACTAAACGAGGTAAAAAGGTAACAATGGCTACTGCAAGAAAGGTAGCCTCTGAGAAGACATAGGAGAATTTTTAGGATACAATGAAGAAAGCCAAAAAAGTTTCAAGAAAGACAAAAGGAATAGCAAGTAAGAAGGTTGAAAAAAAGTTGAACAAAGGAGTTGTAAACATCCACTCTAGTTTTAACAATACCATAATAAATTTAACTGACGAATCAGGAAATGTCTTGTTTTGGTCTTCAGCAGGCTCCTCGGGTTTTAAGGGTACCAAAAAGGCTACTCCTTTTGCTGCTGCTCAAACAGCCAAAACAATTATTGATAAAGCAAGGCCGCTGGGACTTTCCGAGATTGAAATAAAGGTAAAAGGAGTGGGTGCTGGTCGAGAGTCGGCCATTAGAAGTTTTGCGGGTTCTGGACTGACAGTGACCAAAATTTCTGATGTGACCTCCATACCGCATGGCGGCGTTAGGCCGAAAAAAGTTAGAAGGGTTTAGTTGAAAGGTTATATGAAGATGGATAATTTGTGTAAATTGTGTCGACGGGAAGGAGAAAAACTTTTCTTAAAAGGCGAAAAGTGTCTTTCGCCCATATGCCCATTGGTCCGTCGCAGTTATCCGCCCGGCCAGCACGGTAGTCGGCCCAAAAAACTTTCAGATTATGGGGCACAATTAAGGGAGAAGCAAAAGGCAAAAAGGATGTACGGAGTAAATGAAACCCAGTTTAAGAATTATTACGAAAAGGCAGCAAGGCTTTCGGGTGATACTGCCAATCTTTTTCTGTCGTTTTTAGAAAGAAGGCTGGACAACACAGTCTATCGGCTTGGGCTGGCCACTTCTCGTAGCCAAGCAAGGCAACTGATTTCTCATCGACACGTTACGGTCAATGGCAGAAAAGTCAATATTCCCTCTTATTTGGTTAAACCCAAGGATATAATTAAGATTGATAATTTTCCTTCAAAACTCCCTAAAGAAATGATTATTCCCTCCTGGCTTAAGTTAGATAAAGACAAGAAGCAGGGTATTGTACTGCAACTGCCTAATAAAGAAGAGATAGAGACAGATATTGACTTAGCCCAAATAATTGAATTTTATAGTAGATAAATTTCGGAGGAAAGATGGAAGAAATTATTTTGCCAGAAATTAAAACAATTTCTGAAGACGAAAACCACGGTGTATTTGTAATTGAGCCTCTTTACCCTGGCTAC
>Ga0123519_10005263_pt1 | contig 20689 bp, 18 predicted proteins | sample YelNatPaOPRAMG02_FD_87396 | JGI IMG/M metagenome (GOLD analysis project Ga0123519, IMG submission 87396) | Hot spring microbial communities from Yellowstone National Park - Yellowstone National Park OP-RAMG-02 (version 2) | ecosystem: Environmental > Aquatic > Thermal springs > Hot (42-90C) ...
TATTCCTGGCTTTATTTCTAATATATTAACTAATTCTAAAGCTAAAAGAGCTTCTCTAACACACCCTCTACTTGAATTATATATTAAACATAATTCTTTTTGTGAAGGTAGAGCTTGACCTGAAACCAGCTTTCCGCTCCTTATATCTTCAAGAATACTATTTATGATGATATTAGCGTTTTTGCTTTTATTTATCAATATTTATTTACCAATCTAACTTGTCATACAACTAATTTTTTAGAATTATATTTAAAATAATTCAAAAAGTCAATGAATTGTTGATTTATTTTTAAAATCTAAATGAAATTATTTAAATTATGGTACTATATTCCTATATTTAAAGAAAAATAATATCTTTAAATATAAAGAAAAATATTACCAATAGTTTTCCTATCTTGAAATTTATATATAAAAACTTTTACTTAAAAAATTAATCCTGATTAATTAAAAAACTAAAAGCTTTAACAAATTCATATTTTATATAAAATTTCTTACAAATATTTTTATAATCAATAACAAATTTAAATAAAGCTATAAATAATTTACTATTAACTATTTAAAAATTATTTATAACTTATTATATTTTTAACAATCTCAGATACAATTCTATCTATTTCTTCTTTAGAAATATTTATATTGCTCTTAAAAGTTTGTCCACTTATATTAAAATTATCTTTTTCTTTTAATTTTTCTACATCTTGACTATTAATACTGCAATTGTCTCCATCACACATTCCACATAAAGTACAATCATCATATTTTTTTATACTTGTAGTTTTATAAGATGAAATAGGATATTGAAATTTTGCCGTTTTTGTATCAAAATTAAACCTAAGCTCTTCATTAGGAAAATAAGTTTTCAATAAAGATTCCATGTTTAATTTTAACCTTTCCTTTAAATCAGCAATTTTTGCTAATGCTGCAGGAGGATAATTCATTTTTGGCTTACCCATGTTTATTCCTCTTAAAGATTGAGCTTCTTTAAAACCTTGAGGAAAATTAACACTTTTCATCTCTCTTATAATTGGTAGAATTGCCATTTGAAGATTATAAGCATAATTTATATTACCATTTAGAAATGCTTTATAAATGCCAACAACAAACTCTGGTAATATTCCTGTAGTTGCAGTCATGCATCCCTGCGCACCCATCATTAAAGAAGGTAAAAATATCTCTTCAGCTCCTAACATTACTCTAAAATTTGGGTTTATTTTTCTAGTCATTTCTAATATATTCATAACATTTATCATATTCCCAGAAGATTCCTTTATTCCAACTACATTTGGTAAAGAACATAATCTTTCTGCCATAGCTGGCGTTACCTCATTTGCGAAAAAAGGAATATTATACAAAAATATTGGAATATCTACTGATTCAGCTACTTTTCGAAGATGCCCCTCAACTACTTCTTGAGTATTTTGGAAAAAATAAGGACCATGTAGCACAACTGCTGAACAACCTTTTTCTTTTGCATAATTAGCCATTTCTATAGACTGATGATAACAAGTTGCACCACTTCCAGGAATAATATCAACTCTTCCTCTATTTTCATCAACTACTACATCTATTAAAAATTTTCGCTCTGATAAATCTAAATGAGTATATTCACCAACTGAAGCAACAGGGAATATACCATCTACTCCCTTAGCAATGAAAAAATCTACCATTTTTCTTACTTCAACTTCATTTACTCTACCTTTATCATCAAAAGGTGTCATCATCGCCACAACTGTTCCCTTAGGAATATGCATAAATATCTCCTCTTCTAAAAAAATATTAAAGTAATTAAAGATAACTGATTAATAAAACTATTTATTCAATAAATTTAATTTTATCATTATTATAAATCCATTTAGGTTTTTTTCCTTCTAAAACATCGACTACACATTCTGCAGCATGCATTGCCATTCTTCTTGAGCTTTCTTTAGTTAATGCAGCAGAATGAGGCGTTAAGATAATATTATTTAATCTCAGTATGGGATTATCTGCTTTAGGTGGTTCATCTTCAAAAACATCAAGAGCAGCTCCAGATATTTTATCTTCATATAAGATATCAGCAAGAGCATATTCATCAATTATACCGCCTCTTGATGTATTTATAATAAAAGCATCTCTTTTCATATTTTTTAAAACTTCTTTATTAATTATATGATAGTTTTCTTCAGTATACGGTATATGAATACTTATAAAGTCTGAGATTAAAAATATTTCATTAAAATTTTTTATTCTTTTGCAAGGGAAATCTAAATTAATACCATTTGGTAAATATTTATCATAATAAACTATTTTCATATTTAAGCATTTATAGCATTTTTCAGCTACCCTTCTACCAATCTTGCCAAAACCAATAATACCTAAAATTTTATTTTGCAAATCAACAGGAAGATAGCTATTCCTTAATATAAAATTATTTTCTCTTACTGCTGCATCCATTTTAAATAAAAATTTAGATAATGCAAATATAAAAGCTATGGTATGTTCTGCAACACTATCAATATTGGCTTCTGGCGTATTGCAAACAGGAATATTTCTTTCAGATGCAGCATTAACATCTACATTATCAACGCCAGCACCAGTTCTTGCTATAACCTTTAATTTTTTAGCTGAAAAAATAGTATCCCTACTCAATTTGGTAGCAGTCCTTACAATAATTGCATCAGCGTCAATTATATATTTTCTTACAATTTCATCTTCTGGATAAGGAGATATTTGTACTTCAAAACCTCTACTTTTTATAAATTCTATTGCATCTTTATGGATTTCCTGGCTTAGTAACACTTTTCCCATTTAAATTATTCCCTCTCCTTTTAAATATTCACGCATTTCTTCAATTTGAACATAACTTAATGGCTTTAAAGGTTTTCTTGGCTCTCCTCCAAAAAATCCTGCTAATGTTGCTGCAGCTTTAACTGCACTTACACCACCACTTCCAGAAACTTTAGAATTCAGTTTAAAAATTTTAAAGTGAAGATCAATTGCTTCTTTTATCTTCCCTTTAATAAAAAATTTATAAAGATCACAACAAATATTTGGAAAAGCATTTGCTAATGAAAGTATTCCACCAGTTGCACCGCACATTAATCCAGTAAGGAAAAAATTAGCAGATCCTGCAATTATATAGAAATTATCAATGTCTTTAGTTACGCTTAAAAACCCCATAATTCCATCAGTTGAGCTATCTTTCATACCAACTATATTAGGATGATTAGCAAGTTTACTTATTGCCTTTGGTGATACTTTAACACCACCGGCAAATCCAGGAGCATTATAAATAAGAACTGGGATATCTATACTATCAGCGATTTCAGTGTAATAATTAATCAATATTTCATCATTAATTTGTTTTGCAAAATAACTTGGTGTCAATATACTAACAAAATCTGCGCCTATCTTAGCAGCTTCTTTACTAAAACTAATTGTTTCTCTAGTGGATTCACAACCCGTACCCGCCATTATAATTTTATTTCCTTTATTTTTTATAAAAATTTCAAGTATTTTTAATTTTTCTGTATATGTTAAACTCTTATTTTCACCATTTGATCCTAAAGCTAAATAACCCTTAATATCTGTCTCGTTTAACTTATTTAAATTATATTCTAATTTATCATATTGAATCTCATCATTAATAAAGGGTGTAATTGCTGGCACAAAAACTCCACTTAATTTCTCTTTTATTGTCATATTGCTCCTTAAAAAAATAATTAAGTTTTAATAAATTAATAATTTAATATTTTATAATGTGCAAAATAAATAAAATATTTGTTTATTTAGTATCAATTTACTTTAAATATAGAAATATATCATTTATTAACAACATTTACTGGTTCTTCTCCCTTAAGAACTTTTAAAACATTTATAGCCCATTTATTGTGTAATTCTTCCAATGCAGTTTCAGAATAATAACCAGCATGTGGAGTAATTATTACATTATCAAGTTTTGCAAGTTCAAAATCCATTCCAGGTGGTTCTTTTTCAAGAACATCTAGCCCAGCACCTGCAATAAGACCATTAGCTATAGCTTGATAAAGATCAGGAGTATTAATTATTGCTCCTCTTGACGTATTTATTATATAAGCTGTTTTTTTCATAATTTGAAATTCTCTTAAACTAAACATATGTCTCGTATTTTCATTTAAAGGGCAGTGAATCGAAATAAAATCACTATACCTTAAAATTTCATAAAAAGTTGCAGCTTTAACATTAAATTTTTTAGTAACCTCAAATGAGATAAATGGGTCATATATTAATATTTCCTTAAATAAATTAATAGCTTTTATTGAAAGATTTTGCGGTATTTTACCAAAACCTACTAAACCTAATATTTGATTTTTTAAATTATAAATTGGTCTGCCAATTTTTAATGCATCCCATATCCCTGATTTAACTGAATTAGAAAATTGAACAATCTTCCTTCCTAAACTTAAAATTAATGCAAGACTATGATCTGCAACTTCATCAATACAATAATCAGGAACATTACATACATAAATACCTTTTGCTTTTGCAGCTTTTAAATCTATTGAATCTACGCCAATGCCAAATCTAGATATTACTTTACATTTTGCCATGCTATTTATTATTCTTTCTGTTATTTGTGCATACTGAACCAATAAAGCATCAGCATCTTTACAAACTTCTATTAATTTTTCCTCATCATTTGTTTGCGGAGTAAAAATTTCACAGTCTAATTCATTAAAAATTCCCTTTTCTATATCAATACTTGGAAAATCAAAATCAGTAAAAACTATCTTAAATTTTTTATCAGCCATTATCTACAACCTTTAAAAGTAAATTATATTTTTAATGATTTTATATTATTCTGGAGATTATAATCTAAAATAATATATAATCTCCAGAATAAATAATTATAAAGTTAAGTAAGAATAAAATAATTTTTAATTTTTAATTAAATTTTTAAATTTTTTAAAAAATATAAATATTATTAATAATTAACTCTCTATTATTCTTTAAAACCATAATAGTTATCCTTCGGACCCAAATACAACACATTATTTTTACACTTTAAATATTCCATAAGACCAACTACTCCACCTTCACGACCAATTCCACTCATTTTATTACCACCATATGATGCTTCAATTTTCGACATAACATTTGTATTCATCCAAACAATTCCAGCATTTATTGACTCTGCTCCTTTTATTAATGTTCTATAATCTTCACTCCATATAGTAGCTCCTAGCCCATAAACTGAATCATTTGCGAGTTTGATTGCTTCTTCAATATTATCAAAGCTTTTTATAGTAACTACTGGGCCAAAGATTTCTTGCTGAACACATTCGTAATTATTGTGATCTACTTCAAGAACCGTAGGTCTATAGAAATAACCCTTATCAAGTGGAGGTTCCATTTCTCTAAATCCACCACAAAGAAGTTTAGCTCCATCTTTTATAGCTCTTTTAACATATCCATCAACTCGTTCATATTGATTCTTATCAATAAGAGAACCCATCTGAGTTGATTTATCCATAATATCTCCAATTTTAATGGCATTACATCTCTTTACAAGTTTTGTTACAAATTCATCATATATATCTTTGTGAATATAAGCTCTTGTAGATGCACAACAAACTTCTCCTTGCATAAAAGCAAATCCAATTATTAATGAATTAACTGCATCATCAACTAGGCAATCTTTTGCTGCTATAAATGGCCCTTTCCCCCCAAGCTCAAGCAATACTTTTTTAAGGTTAGTTTCAGATGAAGCTTTAAGACATCTTCTACCTACTTCACTTGAACCTGTGAAAGAAACCATATTGACATCAGGATGTCTTAAAATTGCTTCTCCAGTAATATTCCCTGAACCAGAAACAATATTAATTACACCCTTAGGATAACCTGCTTCTAAAAATATTTCTGCCATCATTGAACATGTTATTGGAGCTAAAGAAGAAGCTTTTAAAACAACTGTATTACCAGCAGATAGAGCAGGACAAATAGTTCTTGTTGCAATGTGTAATGGAAAATTCCAAGGCACTATTGAACCAACAACACCATATGGTTCATATGTTTCATAACAAAAAGCAGTTCTACCTGGCAAAGGAATAACATTCCCTCTTATTTGTCTGGCTAAATTAGAAAAATATTCCATAGCACGAAATGTGTATGGTAAATCTACATTTATTGCCTCATTTAAAGGTTTACCAGTGTCTTTAGCTTCCCATTCTGCAAATTCTAATTTTCTTTTCTTAAAAATTTCAAGTGCTTTCATCATTAAATCTGCTCTAGCATCGCCATCTAATTTCGACCATTCTGGAAAAGCTCCTTTTGCAGCTTGAACAGCTTTATCAACATCATTCTCTGAAGCAAGTGCTAGCTCTGCCAAAGGTTCTCCCGTAGCGGGACAATAAGAAGTAAAGTATTCATTATTTTCTGGTTCTACCCATTCATTATCAATAAATAATTTTAACTTTTTCATAGTTCCTCCATATTGACATTTATTAAATAATATTTAACTAAATTTATTAAATTAAACTAATTATTTTTTTAATATGCATTAGTTAATGAATTATAATCTTTTATTAAGAAATTATTACAGGTATATCCATTAATTTCCCAAATTCTTTTATTTCTGCAAGAATATCACCATATACTATACCATTATGATGAGGGATTCCATTATTCATGAGAGATTCAATAAATTCCATATTTCCATTTTTCATTTTTATTGTAAGATTACTTCCTTTAAGATAAAAATCACTATCTATCACTTCTCCTACTGCCGCATGAATGATGTAATTTCCCTTAATTGAATTTAGTCTACAAACTGTTGCAATTCCCTCTTTAAATGATGAGATTTCTGACAGTCCACCAAATATTCTTTGAATTTCAGGTTTATTCTTTGAAAGATTAAATGGTCCATTACCACAATGCCAAAATAATATTGCATCTTTTTCTTCAATATAATTTACAAGGTCAGCAAGCCATGGAGTTGATTGAGAAATAGCATATTCCATCAGTAAAGTCAAAGAACCATTAACATCACATTCACAAGATGCCATAATTCCCTCAGAATTCATTCTGCCATTTGCAGGACATATAGGCGTTTTATCCTGGTCTCTTAACTCAGGCCAACAATCAGGTGCATAAGATTGCAGGTTTTTTTCTTTAGTAACTTTTTTTACAGCAAGGTATATTTTTGAAAGTCCTCTTGATTCTAAAATATTTTCTTTAGAAATATTAAATATTTTTTCTTGAGTTTCCATATCTTTATCTATTTCTTCTTCAGAAATACTTTTTACAGTATTTATAAAGGAATACATCGAAACTTTTGTTATGCTGGTGCCAAATTTTTTCTTTATGGTTAATTCGTCAAAATCTGAAATTTCAAAACCATCTGGCCTCATTCCAATAACACCTATTGTTGCTTCTTTTAAATATGAAATAGCTCTAACAGCATTAACAAATATTTTTACTTTTTCTTTTACAGATTGTTTAGAAATATTTCCATAAATAAAACTAAACTTTTGTCCAAAATTTTTAAAAATACACCCTTGAGGTAATGCACCAACCATTGAACCTGTAAAATTATGCTTGTTAATTGCAAATTCTTCAATTCCCCATATAAGATAAGGAACTTCAATATTTCTTACTATTTCAGTAGTAACTTCTCCTGTGCTAAATGTGCCATTAAAAATTATAATTGCATCTACATTTTCAGTTTTAAATAACTTCCATGCAGCATTAGACATTGCTCTACTATTAATTGAAGGTGCTGACTCTACAATTAATACATCAAATTCATTTTGAAGATAATTCTTAACATCAGATGCATATTTTACTGCAGTTGTAAGATCATCTTCTTCCAAAAAATCTAAAGTTAAATTTACAAAACCAAATTTCAACTTTTTAAAATTTACTGCCATCATTCCTCCCTTCTTTAAAATTAAATTTTAAATTCAAAAAATAATAATTTATTTAATTTTTTATTACCAAAGTGAATAACCTCCATCTACAATAATAGAACTGCCCGTAAAATAACTTGCAGCTTGAGAAGCTAAAAAAACAAAAATACCTTTTAATTCAGAAGGATCTGCTATCCTTTTTTGTGGAGAAATTGAAATCCACTCATCTAAAAGTTTTTTATCAGCTTCTTTTAAAAGTGGAGTCATTATATAGCCTGGACAAACAACATTTACACGAACATTATAAGGAGCCCATTCAACTGCTAAAGATTTAGTCAATTGAACAACAGCTGCTTTTGAAGCATTGTAATGACATTGCTTTTGAGGAACATTAACTATATAAGCTGACATGGAAGAAACATTTATAATGCTTCCTTTCTTCTTTTTAATCATTTCCTGACCTACCCATTTACAATATAAAAAAACACCATTAAGGTTTACATCCATTAATTTTTGCCATTCTTCAAGTGTCATTTTTTCTGCAGGAATCCAGCTGACAATACCAGCATTGCAAACAAGAATATCTATTTTCCCAAACTCCTTGATTACTGTCTGAACAGATTTTTTTACTTCTTCTTCTTTACATACATCAGCTTTAATTGAAATAACCTTCCTACCAAATTTTTCAATTATGCCCATAGTTTCCTTTACTTCTTCAGTAAGTTTATCAACTATAGCTACATCCGCCCCAGCTTCAGCTAGGGCTATTGAAATCTCTCTTCCAAGTCCTCTACCGCCACCAGTTACAATTGCTTTCTCACCATCTAATTTAAATAAAGATAAAATATTATTTATTTTTTCCATTTTAATTAAATTATTTTAATTATTTATTAATAAAGTTTATTTAAAATCAATAAAAAATAAACTAAAATAATAAAAATTTTTTAAAGTAAATTTTTCACCATAATTTTTAAATAATGTTATTTTATTAGTAACAAATATTATCTTTCTATAATAGAATTTCCCTCTTCATCAAATAAGTGAATATAATTAGGATCAAATTCTAACCAACATATATCATTACGTTTATATCTGTATCCTCCTGCAGGAATAACAACTTTAATTTGAGTCTTATTTATATCACTTAGTTGTAAAGTAATTACATCATTATCTCCTTGAAATTCAACAATTTTTACTACCCCAGAAATAATTGAATTAGCTTCTTTATTTTGAACAGTTTTTATTTGTTGCGGTCGTACACCAATTGTAATATTAGAGCCAATATATTTTGGATTTATTTCCCCATTAAATTTAAAAGAAATTCTTCCATCACTAGTTTCCAAAAAAACATGATCTATTGATTCTATTGTGCCGTCAATAAAATTCATACCTGGTTGACCAACAAAATATGCAACAAATTTATTTTTAGGTTTATTATAAATTTCATTAACCGTTCCAATTTGCTGTAATTCTGCATTATTTAAAATTAAAAGCCTATCACATAAAGATATGGCTTCCGCTTGGTCATGTGTGACATATATTGTAGTATTACCAAATAACTCATGAATTCTTCGAATTTGTGCTCTAATTTCCCCTCTAATACGCTGATCCATATGAGAAAGTGGCTCATCAAGGAGAGTTAAATTTGGTCTTCTAACAAGTGCCCTTGCTAAAGAAACTCTTTGCTGGTGACCTCCTGCTAATTCTGCAGGTTTCTTTTTTAAAATAGATGTTAAATTTAGAGCTTCAGCAATATCTTTTACACTTTTATCTACATCTTTATTTTTCATACCTTTAGCCCTAAGCGGAAAAGCAATATTTTCATAAACATTCATTCGGTAATAAAGTGCATAAGATTCAAAAGCTAAAGCAACATTTCTTTCAGCAGGTCCTAATTGGTTTACTACTTTACCATCAAACTGAATTTCGCCTTTACTTATTTCTTCCAATCCTGCAAGCATACGTAAAGTTGAACTCTTACCTCCTCCAGAAGGCCCAAGTATCGCAAGAAATTCTTTATCATTACATGTAAAAGTTAAATCTTTAACACCAATAACATTACCATTATAAATTTTCCAAATGTTTTTACAATCAATTTTACTCATTTATACCTCACCTAAGATTTAGAAATTTCCATAGTATTTTCATAAAAAAATATTTTCTCTGGTACAAAATCAAGCCACACCAAATCTGATATTCGCAATCTTTCTAGTTCGCTATCTTCTTTAGTTCTAATTTGAAGTATAGTATTTTCCAGCTCAAAAGAAACAATGAAGCTTTCTGCTTCATGTACAATTGCATATATTGGCAATTGAAAAGAACTTTCAGAAATTTTATGCAATCCGAGTTTTATATCTTCACATCTTATTCCTAATCTAACATTAAGCTTATCATTTTTTAACTTTGCAACTTTTTCTGCTACTTCTGCTAATTCTTTTCGAAGTGGAATTGTAAAATAATTACCAACTTTAAACAATGCTTTATTTGCCTCTTTTATTAGTTCCCCATCTATCATGTTCATTGGAGGTTCCCCAACTAATCTACCTGTAAAATCTGTTTTGGGTGTATAATATATATTTTCAGGTGTGTCAATTTGTTCAATAACACCTTTTCTTAATACCATCATTCTATCTGATAAAGCCAAGGCTTCTCTGTAGTCGTGAGTAACATAAATTATAGTACTTTTGTAATTTGTCGCAAATTCCCTTAATAGTGTTTGAGTTGAAAATTTTAATTTTGCATCAAGATGAGCAATTGGCTCATCTAATAAATAAACTTGCGGCTTTCTTACTAATGCTCTTGCTAATGAAACTCTTTGCTTTTGTCCTCCACTTAAAGCTTGTGGTCTTCTATCTAATAATTTTTCAATGCCTAAAAAAGTTGCAATTTCAACAACCCTTTTTTTTTCTTCTTCTTTGCTAAGATTTAATTTCCATTTTGGTGCCCTTAATGGGAATGCAATATTTTCATATACTGTAAAATGAGAGTAAAGATTATAAGTTTCAAAAGCCATAGAAACATTTCTTTCATAAGGAGGCATATTGTTTACAATAACATTATTAAATAATATTTTGCCTGAAGTTACTGGTTCAATTCCTGCAATCATTTTTAGAATTGTAGTTTTTCCAGCACCAGTTGGGCCTAATATTGAAAAAAACTCTCCCTCTTTAACATCAAAACTTATATTGTTAATAGCTAATTTTTTCCCATATAATTTAGTTACATTCTCAAATCTTACCTCTACCATTTTTTATTCAGCCCCCTCATCATGATCTTCTTTTGGTCGAGGACCAAATTTAAATGTTATAAAAGCAAGTATTGTTCCAATTATTATGCCAATCCATGCTGGTAAATTAGGAAATAGCCCAATCCAAATATAAAATACACCAATCCAAACTATTATTGCCCAAAATAGCCAATTGCCCATTGTCATTCTTGGTAACATAATATTAATTTCGCTCCTTTAAGATTTTAAAATAATAATCTTTTAAAAATATCTTTATTTTATATTTAAAACTATAATAATAATTTATCTAACCTTTTACAGCTCCAAAGGTTAAACCTCTAATAATATATCTTTGCATAAACCAGGCAGCTACCAGGGTGGGCAGTACTCCAATTGCAGCTCCTGCAGCCATAGGTCCATATTGTACTTCAATTGAACCCCAAAATGATGAAATTAGAACAGTTAATGGTCGCGCAACATTTCTTGTGAATAAAAAAGAAAATAAAAATTCATTCCAAGACCAAATTAGGCAAAAAACAGAAGTTGTTGCAATTCCTGGTAAAACTAAAGGAAGAACAATTCTTCTAAATATATTAAAACGGCCATAACCATCTATTAATGCTGCCTGCTCAAGTTCAACAGGTACATCTTTAAAAAATCCATACATTAGAAAAGTTGCAAAAGAAACATTAAAATACATGTGCAAAAGAATAAGACCAATATGAGTATCTAATAAACCTAATTTTCTAAATAAAATAAAAAAAGGAAGAGCTGCCACAACACCTGGAAACATCCTAGTAGAAATAGTAGTAAAAAGCAAATGACCTCCACCAGTATTCCATCTAGCAAAACTATAAGCAGCAGGTAGTGATATTATCATTACAAGTACCGTGCTTGAAACACTAATAATAACAGTATTTAACAAATCTTTAAAAAATGGAAAATCTATAAATATTCGTTTAAAATTATCAAGGGTAGGAGTAAATATTATTTGTTTTATTAGTTGACCAGTCATAATATCATTTGCTGATTTAAATGCAGTAAGATAAATCCATAATAAAGGTCCTAAAGCTATTACTAGAATAATAATAGTTATAACCCAAAAAAATATTCTTTTTATCAAAACATTTCTTTTCATTTTTAAACCTTCCATTTCTTATTTAGATGAAGCTTCTAAAGCTTTAATAAGTTGTCTAAACATAATTGCACCAAGTATTATAGTTAAATATAAACACATGATTGCTAAAGTCGACCCATATCCAACATCAAAATATACAAATGAAGTTCTATAAACCATCCAATCAAGTAACTCTGTATTCGCTGCACCTCTTGTTGTACCATACAATGGATCAAATAACCTTATTAACCACATAGTTCTTAAAAGAATTATAATTACAATCAATGGACTAAGCATTGGAAGTGTTAATTTTCTAAAAGTAAACCAACCTGAAGCACCATCAACTTTTGAAGCTTCAAAAACATCTCTCGGTAAACTTTTTAATCCTGCAAGTAATACAGATGCAGAAAATGGAAACCATTGCCATATAGTTATTCCACAAATAGTAAATAAAGCAATTTTTTCATCCCACCATTTAATTCTCCCAATTCCTATTGCACTCAATACCTGATTTATAAAACCAATATTATATTCAAGTAGAAAATTCCAAACTAATGATAAAATCAAAGGAGCAACTAATAAAGGCATTAAAACAATACCACGAACAAAATTTTGTCCCTTAAAATCTCTATTCCATAACATTGCTATACCCATACCAATCAATAATTCACAAATAATACATATTATAGTAGCTTCAATAGTACGGCGAAAAGGTATCCAAAAAGATGAATCACGCATCATAGTTCTATAGTTTTTAAGACCAACAAAAATGGTACCAGTTAATCCACCTTCTCGAAAAGAATTAATTATACAATAAATAAGAGGATAAAACATAAATATTAATAATACTAAAATTAAAGGTATAAGAAGTACCCATTTAAAATACTTATCGCTAGAAAGAATTTCCCAAACCGAAGGTTTTCTTCCCAAATATGTATCTACATTTATTTCAACAACATTGTTTTTTGTGTTTACCATATTATACGAATTCTCCTTTTTATTAAAGCCCGTTTTCCCCTTCATAATCAATAAAGTATATATATTAAAATATATTATAAATTAGACAAAATAAAAAATACACAACTAGAAATACCCACTGAAAGTTGTGGGTATTTCTAGTCGAAATTAAGATTTATTCTTCTTTAATAGGTATTTTGTCAAATTTTGAAGTTAACTCTACAGTTTGTTTACATAGCTCATCAATACCAGCTTGAGGTGACATTTCATTATGAATAGGTTTTGCAAGTACATTCATTTGCATTTCGTAAACTTTTCCAGCAGCAGTAGAATTAAAATACCATGCATTTTTTATAAAATTTACATAACTTTGATCAGTCCAGTTTGAAAGTAAGTAATCAACCAGAATTCCATATGGATACATATTTTCTGCAGTTTTCCATTCTGGATTAGATAAAACATCCATTCTAGTGGTAAGTTGCCCTCCTTCTTTCATAACTGCTTCCTGGCATTCATAAGATGAAAGATATCTAACCAGCCAATATGCTGCTTCAGGATTTTTACTTGCTTTTGTTACCCCAAATGACCATGCACCTGTATATGGTTTATTACCAAGGGTAGGATATATACCTAATTTTGCATTGGGATCTTTTGGTACAACTTTATCTTTTAAAATAGAAGCAGTCCAAGCAAAGCAATTAGAGAACATAGTATTTTGTATAATTGCCCGGCCTTCACCTTGTTCAGTAACTACAAAATCAAAGTTAGCTGTTAAACAACCAGGAGAAGCAAATTTTGTAAGAGCAATATAATTTTCCATAGTTTTAACCATTGCATCTTTGTAATCCTTAGGAATTGTATAATTAGTTACATTTCCTGATGCATCTCTATTAACCTTTACATAATCATATCCCTGTCCCCATAAATAACATGTAAATTCATCATTATCCTGATAAGCTCCTGCTTGCATAGCTAACCCATATAGATCATGATCAAGTGTTTGACCTTTTAACTTATCACCCTTTTTCCTGGTGAAAAATTCACCCTGATCTCTTAACTGTTGAAAATTAGTAGCAGGTTTTAAATCATAACCATATTTTGCTTTAAAATTAGCTTGTTCAGTTGGATCATCAAATACATCTTGTCTTATGAACATACCCATATGATAAGTATAAAATGGAAGAACCATTTGCTTACCATTAGCTTGACCACAAGCTAGTATAACCGGAGAATGATTTTTAATATCAGCATTAAATGCATCCACAGAATCATATTTTGCTGCTAATTCTCTTAGATCATATAAATATTGAGACCATTCATTAGTCCATGATGTTTCAACATAAGCTAAGTCATATACTCCAGTTCCAGCCACTAACTCAACATTTTCCTTTGAGTAAACGACAGGTGAAGCAACTCTTTCTACATTAACTTTAACTCCAGTTTTATCTGTAAATTTTTGAATATAAGGTATTATCTTGTCAAATACTGCTCCAGTTTCAACTATTAAATTTAGTGCAGATTTATTTTTAATCTCCGGTATATTATCAAGACCAAAAGGTTTTGCCTCTGCTGCTGCAGTAGTAGTAGCTGCTTCGGTGGTTTCTGTAGCTGCTGCAGTAGTAGTAGCTGCTGCAGTAGTAGTAGCTGCTTCGGTGGTTTCTGTAGCTGCTGCAGTAGTAGTAGCTGCCCCTGCTTTACAACCAACAAAAGATAAGCTTAGAGCTAAACTAATAACTGCAAATATTACTAATAGCTTTTTCACAAAATCCCCCTTTCATTAATAAAAAATTAATAATTTTACTTTAAAGCTTTTTCTACTTTTCTATACTAACAGAGAAAAATTATTTTATATTATTTTATTCTACCACCTCCCCTTTAATAATAATTTTCCTTCTCATCATCACTCCTTTCATTGAAACAAAAAATTAAAAAAAATTTACTTCTTTTAATATTTTTTATTTTTAAATTTATATTTAAAATAATTCTTTAATTATTCTTAAATTTGATTCCAATAAAATTTATTTATATATTTTTTAAAAAAATAAATATTTATCTATGCTAAAAATGTAATTATATCTGTTGAATATTATAGGAATAATAAATAAATTGTGTTTGAAAATTGAATTCATTTTTTTAAAATTAATAATTTTAAAAATTAATAATTAAAAAAAATCTATAAAGCTTTTAAAATTAAAATAAAAATTGTATATTATATACAAAATCTTAAAATAATTAAAAATCATTGTCAAGTAGTTTTAAAAGTAGTTTTAAAAAAATAAATTTTATAATTTAAGTTAAATAGTATTAGGATTTTCATCATTGTAAAAAATAAATTTCATTATTTTACTAATTTAAAACAGATTTTATATAATTATAATTTATATGATCACAATAAATAAAAAATCAATAATTAACAGTAAATAAATTTTTAAAAAACCTATGGATCTTAAATATAAACATAAAAACTTAAGTGATTATGCATATAAAAAAATAAAAACACTTATATTAAATGATATTTTAAAAAATGGTGAAAAAATCGTTCAAGAAAAAATGGCAAAAAAACTTGGAATCAGTAAAATACCAATTATACAAGCACTTACGGTACTACAAAACGAGAGACTGATTGAGTATTACCCAAGAAGAGGGTTTTTTGTAAGAGAATTAACTTATAAAGAATTTATAGAAATATTAGATATTAGAAGAATATTAGAAAGCCTTGCAATAAAAAAAATTATTGAAAATTTGGACGAACAAATAAAATCTAAATTATTAGAATTTTTAGATGGATTTGAGTTTTATAATAAAACAAAAAAATACAAAAAATATTATGACCTAGATAAAAAGTTTCATTATTATTTAATTGAAGCTTCTAATAATTCTTACTTAATTAATATAAATAATACATTTAATATTTTATTGCTTTGTTATACTAAAGGATTTAAAACTGATATTAATATTAGTATAGAACATCATAGAAAAATAATAGATGCTATTTTAAATAAAGAAACAGAAAAAGCAATAAATTTAATTAAAGAACATACTGAACATAAAAAGGAGTCACATTTAATTGAAGCAAATAAAAATAATTCAAGATAAACAGAGCAATCAAGCTTACCAAAAAATTAAATTATTAATCTTAGAAAATAGGTTAAAACCTGGAGAAAAAATTATTCAATATAAATTAGCCCAGGCACTTAATATCAGTTTAACTCCAATTATACAAGCTCTTTCAATTCTTCAAAACGAAAAATTAATCGATTATTTGCCTCGAAAAGGTTTTTTTGTAAGAATAATATCAGATAAGGAATTTTATGATCTTCTTGAAATTAGAAGTTTTTTAGAATCTCTTGCTATTGAAGAAATTTCTGAAAATATAAATGATTCCATTAAAGCTCAGTTATTAAAATTTAAAAAAAAATTTATCTTATTATTTGAAAAAAATAAATTAGATAAGTATTTTGAGTTAGATAAAAAGTTTCATTATTACTTAATAGATGCTTCAAATAATTCTTATTTAATTAATATAAATAATACATTTAATATTTTATTACTTTGTTATACAAAAGGGTTTATAAATAAAATCAATATAAGCATAGAACATCATAAAAAAATAATTGATGCTATCTTAAATAAAGAAAAAGAAAAAGCCATTTCCTTAATGATGGAGCATCTTAGTATTGAACACTTTAATACTATTTAAAACTATTAAGAATGCAAGGATTGCTTTTATATTTTAGAAATCTTATCAAATACTCCCTTAAGTGTAGGATACAATTCTTTATATATTTCATAAAGTTCTTCATAAATTTTCTTATTTTTGAAATCAGGTTCAGTCTCGGTTTCAATTTTTAAAATCTTTGTTGCATCTTCTAAACTATTCCATATTTTACAACCTACTCCAGCCACTAAAGCAGCACCATAAGCTCCACCTTCTTTGCTTCCACTTACTGTCTTAACAGGCAACTGAAAAATATCAGCATGAATCTGTCTCCAGAGTGGACTGACAGAACCACCACCTGATACCCTAATTTCGTTAACTGCCAAATTTTTATCCATATTAATAATTAATTCATATACCTGACGAAAACTGTATATAACACCTTCCATAACAGCTCTCGCCATATCAGAAAAAGTATGCCTTAAAGTAAGACCAATAAATACTCCTTTTGCATTAGGATCAGGATAAGGGCATCTTTCTCCTATAAGGTAGGGTAAAAAGATTAAATTCTTGCTCCCTGCTTGAGATTCTGCTTTAACTTTTTCATCTAAAAGTTTATATACATCCATTTCATTAATTAGTGCTTGCTCAATCTCATATTTGCTTAAGGTATTTTTGAACCATTGAAAAGAACCACCAGCTGAAAGAGTTACCCCCATAATATGCCACTTATTTGGAGCGTTATTGCAAAAAATCTGTAATTTCCCTGTAGAATTAAATTTAAAATTATTAAGCCCCATTGCAATAATTCCTGCAGTTCCTATTGTGGTACCTAAAATTCCTTCTTTAATCAACCCTGTTCCAGTTGTTTGAATAACTGAATCTCCTCCACCACCAATAACTGGAAGATTTTTAGGCAAACCAGTACAAAAAGAAACATCATCTAATAAATAGCCTGTTATTTCAGGAGATTCATAACACTTAGGTAAAAGCTCTTTAGAAATATCCAAAATTCTTAACAATTCTTCATTCCATTTCCTGTTTTTTACATCGAATAATCCAGTACCAGATGCATCTGAAACTTCAGTTGCAATTTCTCCTGTCAATTTATATCTAATATAATCCTTTGGATTTAAAAAAATTTTCACCCTCTGATAATTTTCCGGTTCTTTTTCTTTAAGCCAAAGTATTTTCCCTCCAGTATAACCTGGTAGCATTCCATTATTAGTATATCTTAATAAATTATCTGGGCCACCAACAGAATTTATAATTTCCTGGCATTGTTCATATGTTCTTTGATCATTCCATAAAATTGCAGGTCTAATTATATTAAAATTATTATCTAAAGCAACTAGACCATGCATCTGACCAGAAAGACCAATACCCTTAATTGAATTTGGATCAACCATTGCTTTTTTAATTACTTTTTGTATAGTCTTTAAAGCTGCTAGCCACCAATCATCAGGATTTTGTTCTGCCCATCCTGGGTTTGGAGTATATAATTTATATTCTTCCAAAGCTGAAGCTATAACTTCGCCTTCATTATCAACAATAATTGATTTACAACCGGAAGTTCCAATATCAATTCCAATAATATGTTCTTTCTTCACAAATTCTCCTCAAAAATTATGATAATCTTTGTTGATTATAAATAACGAACTCTAATATGTTTTATTAAAAGATATTCATAAAGACCTTCAGGACCATGTTCATGACCAAAACCACTATCTTTCCATCCACCATAAGGTGCATTAATAACACCAGCATCCACATTATTTATTGCAACATTTCCAGCTTGAATTTTTTTAGATAAATAATTTGCTAAACTTAAATTTTCAGTAAAAATAATCGCCGCTAATCCATAAACAGTGTCATTTGCTAATTTAATAGCTTCTTCTATCGTCTTAAAAGGCATGACTCCAACAACTGGGCCAAAAGTTTCCTCCTGCATAACTAACATATCATGATTAGCATCCCTAATTATAGTTGGTTCAAAAAAATAACCTTCACTATATTTTTCACCAGCTGGTTTTTTCCCTCCACATGCAATTTTTGCTCCCTTTGAAATTGCATCTTCAATATGCTTAATTGTTGTTTCAATACCGCCAATTGTACACATTGGTCCAAGGTCACAATCTTCCTTTAACCCATCTCCAATAGTAAGCTTTTTAGTTTGTTCAACAAATTTTTTCAAAAACTCCTCATATATTAATTCATCTACATAAATACGATTAATTGCAATACAGATTTGACCCATGTTTCTAAAAGATCGTCTAACTGCTCCTGAAACCGCAGCATCTAAATTACAATCTCTGCATACAATCATTGGTAAGCTACCACCAAGTTCTAATGAAACTTTTTTTAGTGTATCAACGCATCCTTTTAAAACAATCTTACCTGTTTCAGTTGACCCTGTAAATGCCACTTTTTTTACAATCTTACTATTAAATAGAATTGGACCAATTTCAGAACCAGAACCTGTTAATGCATTTATTACTCCAGCCGGAATACCTGTTTGTTGTACGCATCTAATAAAAGCTAAGGGTGATAATGGAGTTTCAGATGGTAATTTTGCTACCACTGTGCAACCTGATGCTAAAGCTCCACCAACTTTCCATGCCAAAAGTTCAATTGGATAGTTCCAGGGAGAAATTGCCGCAGCAACACCAATAGGCTGATATATTACTCGGCTTTCTATATCCTCTTCTTCATTAGCAATAATTCTTCCATAAATTCTTTCACCTTCCTCAGCATAATATTTTAAAATTTTAGCACCTTTTTCAACCTCACCAACAGCTTCTTTAAAAGGTTTACCTTGTTCTTGAGTCATCAATTTTGCTATTTCATCAATATTTTTAATAACAACTTCACTTGCTTTTCTTAAATATGCACCCCTTTTAAAAGGCGATAATGAGGACCATTTTTCAAACGCTTTATCTGCAGCGTCTATAGCTTTTTCAGCATCTTCTTTATGTGCTTTCGGAACTGTAGCAAAAACCTTACCATATGCAGGATTTATTACCTCAATTTTATCATTACTTTCAGATTCAACCCATTCGCCATTTATTAACATTAATTCCTTTATCATAACTTCCTCCACTTATACATAAAAATAAAAAATAATAGTAAAATTTTTAAAAATATTATATTATCATATTAAACTTTAAGTACCTATCTTTTAAAACTCATCTTTCAGAGGGATCAAGCTTACAAGTTACCCATATTACAATTAAGGGTAAATTTCCTGTCTGTTTTGTTGTATGAAAAACACCTGGCGGAACATATAAAGCATCACCTTGGGTTATTTCATATTCATCTTCTCCAACTACCATTATACCTTTACCCATAACAACATAATAAACTTCTTCCATATCATTATGAGAATGGCCTGTAGTTGTACCAGTGGGATATATAATTGTATGACCAAGAGTCAATCTTCTTGATTTACATTCTTTATCATTAGGATCTATTAAATAATATGTATCTCTTAATACAGCTTTATCCCTATTTTTTACTCTATCCCTCAGTGATCTTGGATCTAAATCTGGCAGCATTGATTGAATATTTACTACATATTTCATTTAAGTATCCTTCTTTTGTTTATAAAATTTTTTATAAAAAAATTTAGTATTAATAAAAATTATAAATATTTTTTATTAATGTTTATGAGGAATTTTCTATATTATAATTTAATTTTTAAAAATATCAAACCATTTAATAATTTTATTATTACTTAATTAAAATTTTATAAAAGAAATTATTCCTGAGGAAGTATCAAAGCTAACTCTTGATGAGGTCTAGGAATAACATGAACAGAAATAAGTTCTCCAACTCTTTTTGCTGCAGCTGCACCAGCATCTACAGCA
>Ga0123519_10005265_pt1 | contig 20686 bp, 17 predicted proteins | sample YelNatPaOPRAMG02_FD_87396 | JGI IMG/M metagenome (GOLD analysis project Ga0123519, IMG submission 87396) | Hot spring microbial communities from Yellowstone National Park - Yellowstone National Park OP-RAMG-02 (version 2) | ecosystem: Environmental > Aquatic > Thermal springs > Hot (42-90C) ...
GAACGCAGCGCCGCGGCAAAATTCAGCCCGATCTGTTCCTTCATCTGCACCTGGTTTATCCCAGGCAACTGGAACTCGACCGGGTCTTCGGCGGTCATGATGTTAATGTCGGGCTTGTTGAGCTGCGCAATGGAAGAATAGAGCGTATTGGTCTTGCCGCTGCCGGTCGGGCCGGTCACGAGCACCATTCCATACGGTTTGAAGATGGCTCGCTGGAACTTTTCGAGCGATTCCGGCTCAAAGCCGAGGTTCGTCATATCCAGCCGAAGGCTCTCCTTATCGAGCAGGCGCATGACGATCTTTTCGCCGTGCAGAGTGGGCAGCACAGAAACGCGGAAGTCCAACTGCTTCTTCCGATTGTTGTGCATCATGCGGACCATGATGCGGCCGTCCTGCGGAAGACGCTTCTCGGCAATATCGAGCTTCGCCATGATCTTGATGCGGCTGATGATGGCATCCCGAAGCTTGATGGGCGGCTGCATGATGTTCTGCAGAACACCGTCGATCCGGTAGCGGACACGATATTCCTTCTCATAGGGCTCCAGGTGGATGTCGCTTGCACCGCGCTCCACCGCATCCGTCAGGATGTAGTTGACCAGTTTGACGACAGGTGCTTCTTCCGCGGCCTTTTCAAGGGCGGCCAGGTTCAGCGTGGACTCGTCTTCCGCTTCCACTTCCACGCTTTCGGTCTGTCCGTCATCGATAAAGCTGACCAGATCTTCGATCTCTTTCTTGCGTTCCTGCTCCTCAATCGAGCCGTAGTGCTTCTTGATGGCCTCCATGATGGAAGCCTCGGAAGCCACCACCGGCTCAATGTTGAACCCTGTCATGAACTTGATATCGTCCATGGCGTACACGTTGGCCGGGTCCACCATGGCCAGCGTCAGCGACGAGCCTACGCGGCTGAGCGGCAGCACCTGGTATTTCAGCGCTGTCTCCATCGGAATCAGGCGGATAACATTCGGGTCAGCCTCAAAGTACTCAAGATTGATCGATGGAATGCCGTACTGGCGGGAAAGTACCGCCGTGATCTGGTCACCGGTCAGCAAGCCGAGCTTTACGATGCTGCTGCCCAGCCGGCCGCCAAACTTCCGCTGATATTCGAGGGCTTGCTGAAGCTGGGCCGGAGTAATTAAGTTTTCTTTAATCAGCAGTTCGCCCAGCTTCCCCGACATCCCGTAGCCGCGAATGCTCTCGGTGGCATCCGTCGTGTGTTCCGTTCCCATTACCATAAACTTTGCGACCGCATTGATTTATAAGGGCCTTTGGCTTCACTCTGCCGGCCCATGACTTGGACCCATACAGCCTCGTCGGCTGGCCTGTGCAACCTTGCGAGAATTCGCCCGTTCGCCTGGAAACGGCTTTGCCTCCGATTCTGGGAGGACGCTAATCTTTATCGGAAATCTGCGGCTGAACTTGACTTTCCCGTTATGGCCGTATTAAGTTCAAGGCTATGCAACGCACGGCTCAGCCGCTTGGAGTTGAGCCGGGTGAAGTGCTGGTAACGTACTACGAAGTGCTCCTTCGGCAATTCGGCCCCCAGGGTTGGTGGCCGGCACGCACTCGCCTGGAGGTCATCCTCGGCGCAATCCTTACCCAGAACACAACGTGGCAGAATGCTGCCCGGGCCGTGGTGCGTCTGAGAGAAGCTGGTCTGCTGCGATGGCCCCGATTGCGGCAGGCGACCATCCAGGAGATTGAGCATTGCGTTCGACCGGCAGGGTACTTCCGGCAGAAAGCCCGCACCATTCGGACATTCGTCGAGTGGCTTGATGCTATGCATCAGGGATCCCTCGATTCGCTTTTCGCTCAACCGCCTGAAACGGCAAGAGCGCAACTGCTGGCCCTTCGAGGACTTGGCCCTGAAACAGCGGACGCTATTCTGCTTTACGCTGGCAGGGTGCCGTTCTTTGTGGCCGATGCCTATACGCGGCGTGTCCTTGCGCGGCATGGCATGATATCTGAAAAGGACGGCTACGCCGCAGCGCAGCGCTTTCTGCACCAGCACCTGCCTGCGGATGATAAGGTTTTTAATGAGTTTCATGCATTGCTGGTCGAAGTCGGAAAGCGGCATTGCAAACGGAAACGGCCCGAATGTCTCGGTTGCCCGCTTGAGCCGTTTTTGCAAGTGCGCAGCAACAGAAAGCCCCAATGGCGCGCTGAAGATCCGACGGTTGGCAACAGGTTCCACACATATGCACGAAGGGAGGACGGAATAAAAGCGCATGACGCCGAATGACAATCCGCAATCTCCCCGGCGGGCGTTTCTGATCTTCCTGCTCATTGTGGTCCCTATCCTTTTATTTATCGGCTGGAGCGAGGCTTCACTAAACCTTTCTTTTATTCATCCGAAGAACGCTTCCCAGACCATCCTGCTGGTGGTGGTCTCGACGCTCATTTTCCTGGCCTTTGTCATCTTTGCCCTGATCCTTGCCCGAAATCTTTTAAAGCTCTATGTCGAAAGGCGAAGCAACAAACTGGGCTCACGGTTCAAGACCAAAATGGTCGTGGCGTTTCTGGCCCTGACGCTGGTTCCGGTGTGTTTCCTGTTCGCGTTTTCCTACGGCCTGCTGAACCGTAGCATTGATAAGTGGTTTGGAATACCCTTCGATGTTGTGCGCTCCGACGCTACGGAAGTCGTTCGCCAGCTTGCGATTCAGGCGGAGAACCGTTCACGCCATCTGGCCCTTCATCTCACGACGAATCCGCGGCTTGCCGAAGCGGCGGCGCTGGGTAACCGCGCAAGGATCGAGCGCATACTTCAGCGCGAAGTCTCCGATTTAACTTCCGAATCTGCGATGTTTTTTGACCCAAATGGCACTCTGCTGGCGGCGGCCGGCGAAGTCCTGTTGAGCAGTTCGGAAATCCGCGAATACCTGCCGGATCACAGTTTCAGGAACCTGCCCGCTGATGGCGTTTCCATCCGCAAGAGGTCCAACGATGAGGACCTTTATATCTCCGTCCGTCCGCTGAATTATGCAGCGGGAGGAACTTCGGGGGCCGTGGTGACGATGACCCGCCTCCCGCTCAACATCGCTCACATCGCCGCACAGATCCAGAATGAAGCGGCCAAGTACGACCAGCTCAGCCGGCAACGGAAGGCCGTTCGACGCGTCTATCTTCTGTCGCTATCGCTGCTGACCGTGCTGATTCTCTTCGTGGCTTCCTGGTTTGCGATTTTCTTTTCCAAGCAGGTGACGGTGCCTATTCAGGCGCTCGCCAATGCAACCCATGAGGTCTCCAAAGGCAATCTTGACTACCGCATAACCGCGCGAGGTGACGATGAATTGGGCAGTCTGATCCAATCATTCAACGCCATGACGCGACAGTTGAAGGAGAACCGGCTGGCCCTCGAGCGCGCCGCACAGGAAATCCAGAAGGCTAACCGCGAACTCGAAAACCGCGGCAACATCATGGAAGCCATTCTTGAAAACATCCCGACCGGCGTGGTCTCCTTTGATCCGCAGGGCCGAATCGTCAGGGCCAACTCGACGGCCGAACGTATGTTCGGCCAGGAAATCATCCGCAAAGCAGAGCGGCTTGGCGATCTTTTCGCGCCGGAGGAGGCCCGCGAAGTGACGCGTCTGTTTCGCCGTGCCCTGCGGCAGGGCGTCGTGACGCGCCAGATGGAAATCGGCCTCGGCAATCGGCGTGCCTTTGCTGCGCTTACACTCTCGTCAATTCGCGCCCGCCATGGGGCCGTCGGGTCCTTGCTGGTCATCGAAGACCTCACCGAACTCCTTCGAGCACAAAAAGCCCTGGCCTGGCAGGAAGTGGCACAGCGGATCGCCCACGAAATCAAGAACCCGCTGACCCCCATTCAACTCTCCGCGGAGCGCATCCGCCGATGGATCGGCCGTGCCGACCGCCGCACCGTCCCCAGTGATCTGGTGACGGCCGTGGAAGAAAGCGCCGCACTGATCGGACGCGAGGTGACTACGCTGAAAACTTTGGTGGACGAATTTTCGCACTTTGCCCGCTTTCCCGCTTCGCGGCCCGTGTTTGCCGACCTGAATGATATCGTGAGCAAAGCGCTTCGGGTCTTCGACGGGCGGTTGGACGGCATCGCCGTCCGCTGCGAACTTGCCGGCAACCTGCCGGCCATTCACGCCGATCCGGACCAGATAAAGCGCGTGTTGGTGAACCTGATCGACAACGCCGCGGAAGCGCTGGAGCAATCTCCAGCAAAGGAAATCTGGGTGCGCACTCAAGTTGATCCGGAGCGCGATACAGTAATCCTGATGGTTGCAGACAGCGGGCCGGGCATCCCCGCAGAAGCCAAAGAGCGCCTGTTTCTGCCGTTCTTCTCGACCAAACACCGCGGCACGGGACTCGGCCTGGCCATTGTCAATCGCATTATTTCGGAGCACAGTGGGACGATCCGTGTGGAAGAAAATCATCCGACAGGGACTAAATTCATCATCGAACTCCCTGTCGAGCATATGCCGGCAACGGCGGCGCATCCAGCACGGGAAGCTTAAGAAAGCAGGAACCTGTTTCTCCGTGAACGGATGCCAGGAGCTTGCTGAGCGTGAGCCACCCGATGGGAGCAGGATTTGAAGAACTTCACGGTCCTGATTGTTGACGACGAAGAAGGCATCCGGCAATCGCTGACGGATGTCTTGCAGGACGAGGGCTATCGCGTATCCGCTGTCGCCAGCGGTGAGGAGTGTCTGGATTTTCTCGTCAAGGAAAAGGCGGACGTCGTTCTGCTTGACATCTGGCTGCCGGGTATTGACGGGCTTGAGACCCTTGCCAAAATACGTGAGTGCGAAAATCCCCCAGTAGTCGTAATGATTTCCGGACATGGGACCATCGAAACCGCTGTCCGCGCAACAAAGCAGGGTGCCTTCGATTTCATCGAAAAACCGCTTTCGATTGAAAAGACGCTGCTGACGTTAAAGCACGCCACAGAGGAACTGGCGCTCGCCGAACAGAACCGCCGATTGCGCGACAGGCTTGAAAGCGACTATCGCATTATCGGCAACAGCGTGCCCATGAAGGCCCTGCGGCAGCAGCTTGCTCTGGCTGCTCCCACCAACGGCCGTGTGCTGATTTACGGAGAAAGCGGCACGGGAAAAGAACTGGTGGCGCACACTCTGCATCGCCTGAGCCAGCGATGTGACAATCCTTTTGTGGAAGTCAATTGTGCCGCCATTCCGGAAGAGTTGATCGAAAGCGAATTATTCGGTCATGTCAAAGGTTCCTTCACCGGCGCGGTCGAAGACAAGGTGGGGAAATTCGAGCAGGCCGATGGCGGGACCCTCTTTCTTGACGAAATCGGCGATATGAGCCTGCGCACGCAATCAAAAGTGCTTCGAGTCATCGAACAGCAGCGGTTTTCGCCGCTTGGGTCCAAGAAAGAACTGGCTGTGGACGTCCGCGTCGTGGCCGCCACCAACAAAAATCTCGAAGAAGAAATTCAAAAAGGGAATTTCCGCGAAGACCTCTTCTTTCGGCTCAACGTCATTCCCTTCTACGTCCCACCGCTGCGTGAACACGCCGAAGACATCCCCGAACTGCTGGATTATTTCCTGGAAACGTTCGCCGCAGCGTACGGCCGAAGGCGGAAACACTTCTCCGAGCCGGCCATGGACGTGCTTCTCCGCTACCGCTGGCCGGGCAACGTGCGGGAACTCAGAAACCTGGTGGAGCGCATGGTCATCATGGTTTCGGGCGATCGCATCGAGCGCCGCCACCTGCCGCAAACCCTTGTAAACCACCGCGGAAATTCATCACACGCGCGCGGAACGGCAGGCGGGTTTTCAACCTTGCACGAAGCACGCGCCGCTTACGAGCGCGATTACATCCTCCGCAAACTCAATGAAAACCAGGGCAACGTCAGCCGCACCGCGGAAGTTCTCGGCCTCGAACGCAGCCATCTTTACCGGAAAATGAAAGCCCTCGGAATCAACACCGGCGATTAGCCTCACTAAGAATTTCCTCCGCGTCTCAGCTTTCAGTGCGGTAATCGAGCGAGGCCACCAGCGAGCTTGATTCCCGCCAGTTTGGTTCCACGCGCACAAAGAGTTGAAGGAAAACTTTTGGAGGGAAGATTTTTTCCAGTTCCTGCCTTGCCTCAGTGCCGATCTGCTTGATGCGGTTTCCGCCTGCGCCGATCACGATGGGCTTCTGCGATTCCTTTTCCACCAGAATGGTGGCGTGGATGCGCGTGAGCGCTTCCGACTCTTCGAAACGATCGATGATCACCGCGCTCACGTGGGGAAGCTCCTGATGAGTATTGCGGATCACGAATTCACGGATAATTTCGCCCGCAAGGAAGCGCTCCGGCTGGTCGGTGTAAACGTCCGGCGGAAAATACGCAGGACCTTCCGGCAGCCGTGCGATCACTGCATCAAGCACTTCGTCCAAGTGCATCCCTTTCAGGGCGGAAATCGGGAAGATCTCTTCAAAGTCATGGAGCTTCGAGTAACGGTCGATCAGGGGCAGCAGTTTAGGCTTGTGGACGATGTCAATCTTGTTCAACAGCAGGATTGCGCGCGGCGCGTGCTCCGCCACAAACTGAACGGCAAATTCGTCTCCTTTGCCGAACGGCTTCGAAGCATCCACAATCATGAGCGTCAGGTCGCGCTCCTCGAGTGCTTCGCGCACAAAAGCCATCATCTGCTCATTCAGGCGCGAATGCGGACGGTGGATGCCGGGCGTATCCATCAGGATAACCTGCGCCTCGGGTCGGTGCACAATTCCCAGAATGCGGTTGCGAGTGGTCTGGGCCACCGGAGTAACAATGGACACCTTCGCCCCAACGAGAGCATTTACAAGCGTGCTCTTCCCTGCGTTGGGCCTGCCAACAACTGCAACAAAGCCTGACTTAAACGGCCGTTTGGGTCCCTGCATGCGTGGCCTGAGGTTCAGAATTTGCTTCGGGAAGGACCAGACGGACTTTCAGAACGGTGCGCCGGTTGACTTCAAGAACTTCAAAGGTAACTCCGTTTGCCTGCACCTTTTCATGGACTGAGGGCATGTGGCCCAGTCTCGCGAGAACAAGCCCCGAGACGGTGGAGTAATCTCCGGGGTCAATCTCGACGTGCAATTGCCCCGCAAGGTGGGCAAGTTCCGTGTGGCCAGCGATCAGATAAGTGCGGGCGGACTCCCTTATGATGTCGCGGTCGTGCGGCTCAACTTCATCGCGGATCTCGCCCACGAGTTCCTCCACAAGGTCCTCAATGGTTACGAGACCGGAGACGGTCCCGTACTCGTCGATCACGATGGCGAGTTGCATCGTCGTCTTCTGCAATTCCTTCAGCAAATCTCGGATAGGCTTGGTTTCAGGCACAAAGCGGACCGGTTTCAACAGTGTGCGCAGCGTCGCGTGCTGCTGGTCTTCCGGAGACAGCTCCATCAGGTCGCGCACGCTGACAACTCCCTCGATATGGTCGAGCACCTTTGTGTAAACCGGGTAACGCGTGTAGCGTTTCTCCCGGAAAAGCCTGCGCAAGTCATCAATTGGCATGTCAATTTCGACCGCCGCGATCTCGGGCCGGGGAGTCATCACTTCCCGCACGACTTTGCCGCTGAATTGCACGGCGGACTGCAGCAGTTCCCGCTCGCCCTTTTCGACCAGCCCGGCTTCCTCAGCGCTTTCAATCAGTTCTTTCAGTCCTTTTTGGGGCTTGGGCGGCTCAGTTTCTTCTTCCGGAGATTCCAGCAATCGGCCAATGGTTGTGGAAATCAGAATGGGGAAAGTGACGGGCAAAGCCAGATACACTGCCAGCCGCAGCATCGGCAGCCACTGCCGCAGGATGATTTCAGGCTCGTCATGACGGACAACCATGATGAACGGAATCAACTGGTCAAAAATCATGATGGTAAAGAAGACGACGAGGAGCGAAGCACCCATGCTTTCCCACAACGCGCCGGCGTGATGGAAAATAAACAGCGTAGTTACGCCGATGGAGTAAAACGCCATCGCGACGCCATGCAGTGCGGAAATGGAAACACCCACACGCTCGCGATCGGCGCGAATCCGCCGCGGATCGTCTGTGTTGAACAATGCGCGTGCGCCCACCGGAGTCAGCCGCCGCATCAGCAGCCGCAGGTAAGAAAACACTGCGCTGGCAGCGACCAGCAGCCCGAGAACAATGATCCAGAGAATGATGGCCATCTTCGCGTCAGCCTGCTCGGCTGGCCGGACGGGCTTCGTGCCCGCCTGGACGAGCCTCGGGATGACTCAACCGCTCGCGCAGGGCGAGTTCCAGGGAGTTCATTTCCCCTTGGTCCGCTTCATGATCGTAACCAAGCAAATGCAGGACCCCGTGCAGAATCAGCAGGCGGATCTCTTCTTCCACCGGATGGCCTTCGGCGCGGGCATTGCGTTCCGCGGTAGAGACGGAAATCACAATGTCCCCAAGGAAGTTTTGGAATTCTTCCGAAGCAATTTCTTCAGGGCCGCTTTCACCATTGCCTTCCCACGGGAACGACAGGACATCTGTCGGCTCCGATTTGCCGCGGTAAACGGAATTCATTCTGGCGATATCTTCGTCACTCACGAAACAGACATTGAATTCGCGCTGACCCAGGCCAAGGACGCTTCTAACCTGGCGTTCATACGCACGCAATGATGGCAGGTCCAGTTCATATTGGTTCTGGCGATTGATAATCATAGGGTTTTACCCCTCCGGTCCACCATATATCACTACCTTGATACCAGTAGAGCTTGCGGCAGGGTTCAGCGGCGAACGCCTTCTGCCGCCGCCCTTGCCTGATCGTACTGCTCATAGGCTCGGATAATGCGCTGCACAAGCTGATGCCGGACCACGTCGTGCTCGGTGAAGTAAACAAAGCTGATGCCGGTCACATGGCTCACAACGTCCACCGCTTCCATCAGGCCCGACCGCCGGCCCTCCGGCAGGTCAACCTGCGTCACGTCGCCAGTTATCACAGCCTTCGAATTAAAGCCCAGCCGCGTAAGGAACATCTTCATCTGCTCACTGGTGGTGTTCTGGGCCTCGTCGAGGATCACAAAAGCGTCGTTGAGCGTCCGGCCGCGCATAAAAGCGATCGGCGCGATTTCAATAGTGCCTTTTTCAATCAGCCGCTCAGTGCGTTCGGGATCGAGCACGTCATAAAGCGCGTCGTAAAGAGGGCGCAGGTAAGGATCAACCTTTTCCTGCAATGTTCCTGGAAGAAAACCCAGCCGCTCGCCTGCTTCAACCGCCGGCCGGGCCAAAATGATGCGCGTCACCTCTCTGGACAGCAGTGCGTCCACAGCCATAGCAACAGCAAGATACGTCTTGCCCGTACCCGACGGACCGATGCCAAAGACCATGTCATGCCGCTTAATCGCGTCCACATAAAGCCGCTGGTTCAGGCTTTTGGGAGTGATGGTCTTCTTCCCGAAAGTCCGCGGCCGCCCTGCTTCCGCCAACCCTTTCAGGGTAACCGTGGGGTCCTGGGCAAGGATTCTGAGAAATGCCTGAAGTTCGGAGCTATCAAAGCGAACGCCGTTCTCCACCAACTCCACATATTCCTCGACCAGCCGCTGCGCACGGGCTACGTTAAGTTCCCCGCCCTCGAATTCCAGGGTCCCATCCTTCAAATTCGCCGAAACTTGCAGACATTGTTCCAGCAGCTTCAGGTTTGCATCGTAAGGGCCAAAGAATTCTTCGACACCCCTTTCGATTTTTACACTTGCCTTCATAAAAAGAGCGGGAAAACCCTTTTGCACCTCCAATTTAAATTGAGGAACGGGAAAACCCGAAGATTGGGTCGGAATCAATCACGTTGATAATAAGAGGAAATACCTTTATTCCACCTTTTACATTAGCAGAAGGGGGCCGTAGCGTCAATCCGTTCAAGGCCCGTTTTGGCTTGCTCTCGTCACGCATCAAAGCCTTACAGACCACCCCGCAGAGTCTGCCAAAAGAGGGACTGCACCCTCAATCCTGGTGGCCCGCCAGTTCGTTCAACAGAAGTTTCCAGGCGGCCATTTCCCGCTCTGGGCGAAAAAGCGGACTAAGTCCGGCACAGTGAGAGCGCAACCGGGCGAGGAACTCCGAATCAGTTTCCGAGCGGTAAAGAAGCTGTGCCAGTTGGGCAGTGTTCCCCACGCTGAAAAATCCTGGATACTCGTTTCCCAGGATGCCGATGGAACCAGGGATCCTGGAGGCAAGCACCGGAACCTGGTTGACGATGGCTTCAGAAAGCAGGTTCGCCCCGCCCTCCAATCTTGATGAGAGAACACACAACGGGCTCCGGGAAAGTACCTGCTGTACCCGCCACCGAGGCCGCTCGCCCAGCCAGCGGTACCGGATGTTCCGCTCCATTTCTTCCCGTGCGAAGCTCGCCATTTGCGGGGTCATGGCCGCCCCGAAATGGAGGATGCGAATTCGGGACTCCTGCGGAAGCCGGCGAGCAGCCAGCGCTGCCCGAAATGGGTCTTTAACCGGCCGCAAGTGGCCGATTACGCACACGTCGAAGCTCTTGCCGGCGGCGTTTGCATATGGTATCGGTTTCTGAGCGGCTGGAGAAACCGATTGAAAAATCACTCGCGCTTTTTGGCGCAGGTGGGGGCGAAACTCGTCCAGCGCTTTGGGCTGAAGCACAACCAGCCTCGTGGCAAGCGCCACAGAGGTTTGAGCGCGGCGGCTTCGCGGCAGGTCGCGATAGAGGTCTGTCCCAGTCAATGCCACAATGAGCGGTCGCTCAGGACAAAGTCGGCGAAAGCTGCAAACGGCAGAATAGCTTCGTTTTGCGTGCAGTGCGATCAGCAAATCCACAGGTCGACCTTGGTAGGATTGCGCCACGCTCACGCGGTGCCCAAGTTCCCGAAGGATCCGCGCCCAACGAAGCGCCGTCACCCGGTTGCCATACTGCGTCCATGGCGGCGCAGGGGTAACGATTTCTATCCACATCGGTCGATTAAGAATTGTGTTCAGACCGCCCGACCCGTCGGGCCGAAGAAATTCGTTGGTCGCTCCAGCCGCGCCTGAATGGCATTTTACCGCGCGCAGGTCCGAAAACCAGCCCAGACGTCCCGACGATGCGGCTGATAGAAATTCCGATAGTTATTCCGAATCATCCCTGAGCGAGTCGCCCAGCAGCCGCCGCGCAGGACTTTGTGATCGCCAAACCAGGGCACTGAATATTCCTTATAAGGTCCCGGGGAAAAGCCCGGATAAGGCTGGAAATCTGTCGCCGTCCACTCCCAAACATTCCCAATCATCTGGCGGCATCCAAAGGCACTGTCACCCGCAGGCAGCGCGTCCACCTCAACGCAGCCCATCGCGCGCCAATCCAGGTTGGCGTGTTCGGCGGTCGGGGGTTCGTCGCCCCAAGGGAAAAGCCGCTTGCGAGGCTGAATTCCGCCGCCTGGCGCAGGCTCTGCACTCGCCGCCATTTCCCATTCAACTTCGGTAGGAAGCCGCCGGCCGGCCCAACGACAGTAGGCGTCGGCTTCAAACCAGTTAACATGAATTACCGGCAGCCGGTCTTCCAGCGGGAGCCATTCATCAAAATGGCGTCGCATCCACCGTCCGGAAGCTTCCCTGCGCCAATAGACGGGATGCCTGGCTCCCGCGCCCTCGCGCCATTTCCATCCTTGCACTGTCCACAACTCGCGCCGTTCGTACCCGCCATCTTCTACAAAGGCGGCAAATTCAGACTGAGTTACGGCACATCGCGCAATGCGAAACGGGCGCACCTCAACCGAATGCGCCCATTGCTCGTTGTCAAACACAAAATCAAAATCAGGTGGGCTGCCAAGCATGAACGTTCCGCCCGGGATATCAACGTCATTGTCGGCAGCTGGCTGAGGGATAGACTGATCGTGTCTCGTTATGCTGCCTGCTATCACCCGGACGGCTTTATGGCCGTCATCTGCTCCGCCACTGATTCCAATCTTCGGCCTGGGGTAACCCAGCGTCTGCCGGGTGTAAGTGAATGCTTCCGCGTGCATGTATTCATGGAACAGCGCCAGGCGCACATAATAAGCCTGGTCGTAACCGTCAACCTTCGGGCCCGGACCACGCCCAATCGGAACTTCCGTTACGCGCTTAAGGACCTCCTGGATGTAGGCAATCACCTGAGCTTTCGTTGGGAGGGGCAGGTCCCATCGCGTATCGTGCGCGATTCGAGCTGAGTCATAGAGTCGGTCTGCGTCCGGGTTGACAGGCCGCTCATTCCGGAAATGACGCAGGACCCACCGCTCCTGAAACCATCCAACGTGCCCGACCTCCCAGCGCAGAGGATTGACGATTGCCAACCGAGGGCCGATCATCTGCTCATCGCTTAAATCGTCGATCAGCTCAAGCGTCCGCGCGCGGGCCTCCTGAAGAGCGGCGTTGAGGTCAACATTCGCATCATGGATTGATCGGTCTTGCATGGGAGAAGGCACCTGCATGGGGGACTTATGGGAATTCCTATTGCATGACAACTTCCGGATCGTTTCTTTCAGTGACAACCACGTCGCGGCTGTGGTCAAAGTTTCTCACGATCTGTTTAACGACGACTTGCCGTAGCCGCCTGATGAGGCTGAACGTCACGGAAGCTGAACCGCTTCTCGATTCCGGTTTCAAAGGGCTTCCCATCGATTTCGACGTAAGGATAGACGAAATAATTCACCGGCGGTCCCTGCTGGCGCGGCGTCAGCAAAAGGTCTCTGCCCGTTGAAAACTTGACGCGGTCCGCATCCAGGCTACCGAAGAAAAAATCGTGCTTTGAAGGATCGAGCCATGCCTCTGAAATGTCCACTGGCACCCAGCCGGGCCCGTCCGCGTAAAACTCAGCCCAGCAGTGATAGCCCGGAATGGCTCCTGCATGCGAATTCTCAGGCAATGGGAACCCGATGTTGAAGCGCGCCGGGATCTTTGCGGCCCGCGCAAGCGCGATAAAGAGCGAATGAAAATCAGTGCAGTTGCCATGCTTCGCATCGCAGGCCCAGAGAGCGTCTCCACGCCCCCAGCCCGTTCCCGATTTGTCATAGCGCATGTTCCGGAAAACGTAGTTATAAAGGGCGTAAGCTTTATCGATTTCGCCTTGCTTGCCACGGGTTACACTGTTCGCGATGCCTGCGATAATTCCTCCGGTTGGAACCAGGCGATCCGGCTTAAGATAGTTCGCAAGCAAGACCATGTCCGGGGAGGGGTCCTGGTTATACCGCACAAGACTGCCGTAGTCACCGTCGGAATACGCTTTTCGCGTGACGCGATAAACTATTTTGAATTCGCTTCTTGCTGGAAAAGGTGGGCGCATCTCCGCATAAAGCATCCGGTTTCCGAATTGTGCCTCGCGAGTGATGCGACCGGGAACGGGAGATGAGATCTTAAGAATTTGCACGCTCTGATGCGTGGCGCTTGACGCCAGCGGGATCCATATACGGACCAGGCGGGCATTCGGCGGAAGGCTATTCAGGCTCACATCATAGGTGAAATCGAATGTTCGCGACTCGCCGGCCTGCGGCGCACACAGGGCCGTCGCCTCCAACAACAGAAGGCACGCAAGCAAGCCGCCCATCACAACACCGCTTGAACGCATTCACGCCTCGGATTTGAGTTTTTGCCGGCCCTTATCGATGCAATCAGCGTCGCAAAATACAGTTCCCGCCCCACGACGGTGGGATGAGTTCTCCGGCCATAGATGCCCCAGCGCGAGCGTCCATTATACAATCATTTCCCTCCACAGTAGCAAAACGTCCATCAACGCCTCGGCCGCTATCCAGACCAGGACTTCTGCAGCCGAAGATTGCCGCCCCGCGATCGCCTTTGCCCACGGCACCAGAATTCCCGGCCCATGATTACAGGCCGCTCACAGATTGAAAAATCCGCTCCGAATTTTACTCGTATAATGCAAGTTATTCTGATACGCTGGCATTCGGTGGGGCGGAAAGATAAGTCAGAGCACCGGTCTGGATGTCCGGTCAGCATTTCACTGGAAATTTTCGGAGACCGTTGGTCGCTGCTGATTATCCGCGACCTGATGGTGCGGGGTTACCGAACATTCAGGGAGTTCCAGCAGTCGGGCGAAAGGATCGCCACGAACGTCCTTGCAAGCCGATTAAGGAAACTCCAGTCGGCGGGAATCATCACAGCGAAACCGGATCCCGCTGACCGTAGAAGACTGAATTACCGGTTGACGGAAAAAGGCATTGACCTGGCGCCAGTGCTGTTGGAACTGCTCATCTGGGGTGCAAGGCACGAAGACACGGGGGCACCTTGCGCCGTAATTGAGGAGATGGCAAAAAACCGCGAGGCCGTGCTGGCGGAAGTCCGGCGGTGCTGGCAGGATCGTGATCCAAGGCCGTTCCTACCCCGTTTTGACAAAGCTGGAAACAACTGAGAGTTTGTGCAGGGCACGCACTCTCTACGGGATGGGGCATTCAGCATGGGGCTTATCCCACATTTCGAAAGCGAAAGGGGCGCGAAATGCAAATCAATACCTACCTTCTCTTCGCTGGCCAATGTGAAGAGGCGTTCAAGTTCTACGAAAAGCTACTGGGCGGAAAAATCGAAGCGATGATGACCCACGAGAGCGGACCGGCTGCCAGCCAGGTCCCGCCCGAATGGCTTAAGAAGATCCTCCACGCCAGGCTCGCTGTTGCCGATCAGGTAATCATGGCGTCCGATGCGCCTCCGGGCCGCCAGGCGAAACCGCAGGGATTTTCGGTATCCGTGAGTGTGGACGATCCGGCAGAAGCCGAGCGCATCTATAACGCGCTGGCGGAGGGTGCTGCCGCGGTGACCATGCCCATCCAGGAGACTTTCTGGGCCAAGCGCTTTGGCATGCTCACCGACCGCTTCGGCATACCGTGGATGATCAATTGCGAGAAGGGTTAACGCGCCTTAATTCAACATCCATGGCGCTTATCCGTTTGTACCGCGGGGATTGCGGATTGGACGTAACTCGAATAAGGAGGATTGAATGAGCGGAGTAAGGCTTTTGGTGGGCACCGTGAAGGGCGCGTTCATACTGGAAGCGGACGGGACGCGCAAAAAATGGAAAGTGAACGGGCCGCATTTCACCGGGTGGGAAATTTACCACATGAAAGGCTCGCCGGCCGATCCAAACCGCATCTATTGCTCACAATCGAGCGGGTGGTTCGGTCAGGTGATCCAGCGCTCGAATGATGGCGGCAAAACCTGGGAGGCACCCGGCGGCGGCGTGACGAAATCCCCCCAGGGGTTTCCGCAAGGTGAAAGCAACAGGTTCGTATATGACACTTCCTCAGAAACCGGAAGGCCGCTGACGACACACCAGTGGTATGACGGTACGCAGCACCCGTGGGAGTTTAACCGCGTGTGGCACCTGGAGCCGTCGCTCAACGAGCCCGACACGGTTTATGCCGGCGTGGAAGACGCTGCCATTTTCCGCTCGACCGATGGGGCACACTCATGGTACGAGCTTCCCGGATTGCGCGGGCACGGCACCGGACCCAGGTGGCAGCCGGGCGCAGGCGGAATGTGCCTGCACACGATCGTTCTCGACCCAACCGATCCCAAGCGTATCTTTGTCGCCATCTCTGCCGCAGGCGCCTTTCGCACCGATGACGGCGGCAAGACATGGAAACCCATCAATCAAGGGTTGAGATCGGAATACATCCCTGACCCCACGGCGGAAGTCGGCCACTGCGTGCATCGCATCGCCCAGCACGGAGCAAAACCGAACGTCCTCTACATGCAGAAACATTGGGACGTGATGCGCAGCGACGATGCGGGTGACACCTGGCATGAAGTCAGCGGCAACCTGCCCACCGATTTCGGTTTTGTCATCGACGTCAACGCAAACGAACCGGAAACGATCTACGTGGTCCCGATCAAGAGCGATTCAGAACACTTCCCGCTCGATGGGCGATTGCGGGTTTACCGCAGCAAAACCGGCGGTAACGAATGGGAACCGCTCACTAAAGGCTTGCCGCAGCGCAACTGCTACGTCAACGTGCTGCGCGATGCGATGTCGGTAGATCAGCTTGACCCTTGCGGGGTCTATTTCGGTACGACAAGCGGACAGGTGTACGGTTCAGCGGATGGCGGCGGCTCCTGGAAACCCATCGTTGAACACTTACCTCGTGTGCTGTCAGTGGAGGCGCAGACGCTGGTATGATTCGTGTCATACTCCCATTCCATCTTCGCACGCTGGCGCAGGTTGACGACGAGGTCACGCTTGACATTCAAGGAGTTGTGACTCAACGGTCGGTGCTTGATGCGCTTGAGGCGAAGTATCCGGTGCTTCGAGGCACAATACGCGAACACGACACGGGCAAACGCCGCGCGTTTATCCGCTTCTTCGCCTGCGAAGAGGACCTTTCGCATGAGCCGCCCGACGCTCCTCTGCCCGATGCCGTCGCCAGGGGTGCCGAGCCCTTCTGCGTGATCGGGGCCATCGCCGGGGGATAGAACAAATGGGGATTGCCCGGATTCGTCTGAATGGCTTTCCCAAGCTAAAAGCGCTTCACGCAGATGCGCCGAGACGCAAAGAGGCAGTTGTGTCTTCTCTGCCCGACTTCGTACCGGTGGCTATGATCAATCCCTGCTGGTGTTCTCAGTATTCAACTCTGACCAGGCACAGACCGCTTGCGGGAGCCGTCGGGCCGGCTTTGCTGCGGTCGCGGGCCTCGAGGATAGCCGAAATATCATCCGCCGAGCGTTTTCCGCTTCCGACTTCCAGAAGCGTCCCCACGATATTACGAACCATGTGATGCAGGAAGCCTGAGCCGCGGACGTCATAAACCAGCAACGAGAGTTTCTCCCGCAATTCGAGACGCGAGTAGAAAATACGCCGGACATTCGAGTTTCCCGGATCCCTTCCAGGTGTCTCTCCGGAATGATCATCGCCGGCAAACGAGGTGAAATCATGCTCGCCTTCGAGCAGGCCTGCGGCCCTTGCCATCTCGCGCCAGTCGAGGGGATACGGATGGTGATAAACGTACCGCGCAAGGAACGGCGGGCAGATTGCAGCCTGGAGAATCCGGTAACGATAAGTCTTGGATTTCGCTCTGTAGCGCGCGTGAAAACTGCCAGGAACGTCTTCTGCATGCCTCACGCGAATGGTCGGCGGCAGGACATCGTTAATTGCCTTCACCAGACCCTCGCATGGGATGGGACAATCCGTTCGGAAGTTCGCTACTTGTCCGGCGGCATGAACGCCCGCGTCGGTCCGCCCGGACGCGTGCAGCGCAACGCGGCTGCCTGTAATCCGAGAAAGCCGTGTCTCGATCTCTTCCTGAATAGAGCGCGCGTGCGGCTGACGTTGCCATCCGTGAAAGTCCGCGCCGTCATAGGCTATCACGAGTCGAATGTTTCTCATGCTTACCAAAGATTAAGGTGGTTGCCGGTCGAAGCGCAACTTGTGGCGCGCGCTCCTGCACCCTGTGCGTGTGCGGCTGCCAGGACAACCCGGCCCGCAAAGTTTGGATTATTTCGAGGTTTTTAGAAGCACTGACGATCTGTGTATCTTATTGACACATCGAGCGTTAATCAAATTTGCGAATCTTCGCATTATTTACTTGACAGTAAACTCAATCAGGATTACTAATAGGTAACTATAGGGTAGGATTAAGTGGAGCGGCGGGAAATCGATCGGATGTGTCCATCGATCTGAATTGTTCCTGACCGGCTTTCGCTCCCCGGATTGGCGGCAAACTCGCTCGCCGCAAGAGATTTGACAGGCGGTTTGGTCAGGTCGCTACAAACGGCCAGACCGACGAGGACCCCCTCCCGCGGCGGACGGAACTTCAACGGGTTCCGTCCGCTGCCCTCGTTTTTCCTGGTCAATCAGGTGTTCAACACGCACCGGTTTTGTCATTGTTGCGGTCAATGATCAGGAGTGCACGCGTCAATCCCAATGAAGCCAGAATCGCATTCCGGTAAAACTGCTGCGCCGGGCAGCGTTTGAAGCCTCGAACTCCGTGGACAAACATCCTCTCTGCCGACTCCCTACGATAATCTTTATGGGATCCAGCAAAGTGAATCCGTTGCCAGAGCGGCTGGGGAAATGTTACATTGACCAGCTAGCCTCATTCAGGCCAAGCGGAACTTCAGCAGTTATCCCTGCATGTTTGCGGCAAAGGTGGCTGATGGCCTCGGCGGGAGCAGGAAATTACCACGCGGTTTCACGACATTGACCCGGTTTGCGCTCTTGCGAGCCAGGAGATTTCTCTCACCTTTCGATGAAACTCAACATCAAAAGAGTTCGTAGTTAAGTTATCGGGCTTAAGTAGGCTGGACAGGCCCCTCGGGCCGGTCATGAATATCGGGCCTTGGAAAGAACGACGCGTAACATGACTTTTCCAACAACATGGAAGATTCTTGTGGAGGGAGCGTGTACGAAATGAAATCGCAAAAATCTGTGCGGTGTGTGGGATTGATGGTCCTTGTAATGTCACTACTGGCGGGCGTTTCGCCTCGGGAACTGAGCGCCCAGCAGGCGTCTGACCGGCTAAGTGCTGGGCAACAGCAGTCAGCCTCGCCGCAGGCAGTTGCACAGGAGACGCCGGAGGCCAAAAGCGGGTTCAACTACTCCAATGGCCCTTCGATTTTCAAGGCCTATTCCTATCCGCATGTGCCCGCCCCATCGCTCGAAAACACGCCGCAGGTGAACCAGTTGATACAAGGCAACAAGCTGATGCTCTCGCTGAATTCAGCCATCGAACTCGCCCTCCAGAACAATCTGGACATTGCCGTGTCACAATATGAACTGCCGCTGGCTCGGCTTGACGTTCTCCGTGCCAAGAGCGGAGGCGCCGCGCGCGGTGTGCAGGGTGCTGTTATTTCAAACGCATTGTTTGCAGGTGCCATCGGCGCAGGCATCAGCGGCGTGTCTGCCCCCGGCGGGACAGGTGGCGGCGGGTTTACGGGTGGTGGCGTCACAAGTACAAGTTTCGTGGGCTGCTGCGACCCGTTCACCGGGTTCAGTTTTGGGTGGAACAACAGCTCAACACCTCTCAATTTTGAATCGCTCACCGGCGTCGCTGTTGAAGGCAGCCACACCGCGAACTATTCCACGTTTTTTGGAAAAGGCTGGCTAACGGGAACCAGCTTCCTTGCGGCGGTCAGCGGATCGAGGAGCACTACAACCTCCGTCAGTGCCCTATACAATCCTTCGATTCCGACTACGCTAACCGTGGGCCTCAACCAGCATCTGCTCAACGGGTTCGGCCGCCGGGCCAATGAAGTGTTTATCCGCATCGCCAGAAACGATCTGAATATTGCGGACACGGTGCTCCGCCAGCAGGTGATCACCACCATTACGGCAGTGCTGAACGCCTACTATACGCTGCTGGCAGACCGCGACCAGGTCCGAGTGGCGCAGGCTGCCGTGCAATATTCGCAGAAACTCGTCGAGGACGACAAAAAGCAGGTCGAGATCGGAACTCTCGCCCCCCTCGATGTCGTCCAGGCTGAATCCGAGCTCGCCAGCGATCAGCAGAGTCTGATCGTCGCCCAGACAACCTACTTGCAGCAGCAGGAAACCCTCAAAACCATGATTTCGAAGCGTGTGACCCCTGAACTCGCCAGTGTTGAAATCGAACCCACAGACCAGCTTCCGGTGCCGAAGCCGAATGACATCCCCTCACTTCAGGAAGCGATTAACCAGGCCCTCAAAAACCGTCCGGAACTCCGCCAGGATGAGTTGAACCTCCGGAACCAGAACTATACCATCCAATCCAACCGAAACGGGTTGCTGCCGACTCTGGATGCCTTTGCCACATATCAATCGAACGGCCTTGCCGGCGTGCCGTTTGCGGGTTTCATTGCTGCGCCCGGGGGATTTGGCGATTCAATCAGCCAGGTCTTCAGCGGGAAATATCCCAGCTACTCTCTCGGCCTGACGCTGCGCATCCCCATTCGCAACCGGAACCAGCAGGCTAATGCCGCCCAGGCGATGGTCGAGTTGCACCGGATGCAGATCAGCATGCAGCGTGACAAGAACTCGATTGAGCAGGATGTCCGCAACGCGGAAATCGCCGTCACTCAGGCCAAGGCCCAGATCAATGCCGCAATCAAAGCAAGAGATTACGCCCAGCAGGCCTTGGATGCCGAGATCAAAAAGCTCCGCCTCGGCGTTTCAACAACGCTGAACGTCATCCTGCTGCAGCGCGACCTGATCACGGCGGAAGGCAACCTGGCCAGGGCCCGCCAGGCGTATGCCGCGGCCATCGTCCAATTCCAGCAGGCGACCGGCACCACGCTTGACGCTTACAACATCGTGCTGGCCGACCCGGAAAAGGGCCAATACACACAGCAGCCGAGCATTCCAGGAACGCCCTTGCGACAATCGACCCAGCCGTAACGGACCTCGCTGCGCAGCGGACGGATATCTTCCACAAATGACGGGGGTTGTGTGCCCGGTCAACTCAAGCCGTGGCACACGGCGAGCCGTCAGTCTCCCCCTTTAATTTAATCCGCCCGCCAATTACATTTTTAGTAACCATTGACGGCATCTTGGGTGTACATTATGTGTGTTCCGGGGGCCGGCGGATTCTGGCCCTGCGGTACAATTGCGCCCTGAGTCGCGGGACGCGGGATTTTCCCCTGGGTTGGGTATCCGGTGGGGAGGAGAGGGATTTCAAATTGGGCCGTTTTTGGACAGTCGCAATGGGCCTCGGAAATCACAAAGACGTTGATGTCAATAAAGGAGGTCGCAAGATGGTCGAACACGATCACACCACGGTACAGGCGGCTTTCGAGATCCTGCTCGAAGAAATGGAGACAGAAATCGAACTGATCAACCA
>Ga0123519_10005267_pt1 | contig 20685 bp, 23 predicted proteins | sample YelNatPaOPRAMG02_FD_87396 | JGI IMG/M metagenome (GOLD analysis project Ga0123519, IMG submission 87396) | Hot spring microbial communities from Yellowstone National Park - Yellowstone National Park OP-RAMG-02 (version 2) | ecosystem: Environmental > Aquatic > Thermal springs > Hot (42-90C) ...
GCGATTTTTTCAAACTCCCGCAAAAGCCCAAAAGAGGACTCTTCCGACGGAACTAAATCAGCCAGTATCCCGAAATCCCGCAATTTGGCCGCGGTGGACTGGCCAATCGCAGCAATTTTTATGCCGGAAAGCGCACGCCCATCGCGGACTTTTTTGAACATTTGTTCAAAAAAATATTTTACCCCGAATCGGCTGGTAAAGACAATCCAGTCAAATGACTTATTGCCGGTTCGGGCAATCTTTTCTATAACCTTATTCAGTTCACGATAATCGGAAAGCGGTTTAATCTCAATCAGCGGGAGGTGAAAAATGAGCCCATCGGTAAAAAATCTTTCCCCGGAAAGTCCGGTGTATAAAATTTTGCGCGCCTTTTTAAACCAGTTAAATTTTTTCTCTTTATTTACCACTTCACCGACGATAACTACCGCCGGAGCCGTCACCTTTTCCCGTTGCGCCAGACGAGCGATATCTCTCAATCTTCCGGTAATCATTTTCTGATAAATACTGCCAACCCGGGATATCACCGCCACCGGCAACGACTCTTTTTTCCCGGCGGCAATCAATTGCCGACTAATAGATGGGAGATTTTCCACCGCCATATATAAAACAATGGTGTCGTTCTGGGCAACCTTTTTCCAGTCAACCAGCGAATGCTTTTTCTGGTTGGCTTCGTGTCCGGTGGTAATACAAATGCTAGAAGAAACATCCCGGGCAGTAAGCGGTATGCCGCTGATAGCCGCAGCCATCTGAAAGGCGCTTATCCCGGGGATTATCCGGAAAGCAACCTGATTTTTTCTTAAAATTTCCAGTTCCTCATTAAGGCGGGAAAATAGCGTCGGGTCGCCGTTTTTAAGACGGACAACCTTTTTCCCCTGACGGATTTTTTTTACCAGCAAATCGGTTATCAATTTTACCCGGAAGGAAAAGCCGTCGGAATATCTTTTGTCGTCCAGTTCGTCGGCGCAGATTTTTTCGGCCTTCGGCGGCGCGTAGTTTAAGACAGATTTATCCACCAGATAGTCATAAACCACCACCTCGGATTGACCGAGAATCCTGGCTCCTTTGACGCTGATTAAGTCCGCTTCGCCGGCCCCGGCGCCGATAATATAAAGAGGATATTTTTTCATTCCAGACCGATAACCTTAAAACCCTTTTCTTCCAGCACCTTCTTTACCTGCTGGATATCTTTTTGCTGTTTCTTACATCCATCTCTGAGAGTAGTAGTTCTTCCCAGAGTATTCCGCACCAGCGGATTTTTCACTCCCAGAAAACCTAATCCAGCCAGAATCTCTATCAACTCCGGATACTGATTGGTAAGTTCATAGACAGATTTATTCCCATCAATTACCTTCATCAGCCAATCGCTTTTCGCCCTCTAATTTTTTTATCTCGGTAATATCCTCGGTTACCTCCAGTGTCCCCAGATATTTACCGGAAGAATCTCTGATGGCCAGATAGCGAATATAGATAAACCTTCCTTTAAAGTTTATCCAGAAGTCCACCATATCTTTTTTGCCTTCCCGGAAATCGCTAATTATTTTTTCAACTTTATCTACACTCTGCGGGGGATGACAATTGCGCACATCCCGTCCCAGAACTGCCCGGGGTCGCAAAAAAATCCTCTTTCTGGTCTCAGAAAAATACTTCACCCGGTCGTCCTTATCCACAAAACTGATATCCACCGGCAAGGTATTGAGGATACTCAGACACTCCACCAGCGAGAGCCGCCCGGAAGGAAAGCGGATTTCGCCGTCTTCCCATACCGGTTCCTCCGCCATATTCTGGCGCAAATCGGCAATAAGCGCTGAAACATCTTTGGGCGCTTCAATATAGGCATAGCCCACATCCGCGGACTCTTTCAAAATCTCCACCCAGTCGTCCACTTTTAGTTTTTCCATCGCCGTCGGAAAAAGGATATTTTCTTCCTTAAAAATCATCCCTTCTACTTCTTCAATCAGGGGCTGCAGATAACGCGGGATAAACTCTTCCAGCCGGGTTTCCGCCAGCTGACCGATAGCATTTTTTAATAAATCGCGAATTTCGTTATCCTTTCCCCACATGACTTTGGAAGGGCCAAAAAATCCGGCCTTTTCCAGATAGGGAAATAACAGTTGTTCTTTACGGGTATAGTGGATGTCTATGTCTTTAAGTTTCCTCAGCAATTCTTCTATCCGGGATTTATCCCGGGCAGTCTTTAACTGATTGAGGACTCTGGCTATCTCTTTGTTCTCCAGTTTAAAAAGATGGACCGGATGGGAACTGGATTCTTCCGTTAATTGCTGACGAAGAGTGGCGGCAAAAAGCAACGCATGGACATTACAGAATTTCTTTATTATCTCCGGCGACAGCCCCTCATTAATCAGGGATTGTTCAATCTCGGCAATCTCCGACGAAGTAATACTGCCAACTTCTTTTATCAGGATATCCCGCGCGGCTTCTACTGACAAGCCCTGATGCAGTTGCTGGATGATGTCTTTGATTATCTGTTTCTTTCTCTCGGGGTTCATTACTTCACTCATTTTATTTTCCTCGCAAGTATTTCTTCCGGAGTTCTTCTACCAGGTGATGGTATTTCTCATGGGTGCCTTCGCCCATCCTTTTTTCTACTTTTTCAAATTCCTCCAGAAGCTTTTTTTCCGTCGGCGCATCCAGGTGCATATCCGCCATCATATAGAGGATATTGTCTTCCTTATCTATATGCTGACGCAAAAGATTGACATAGCCGGAAGCATTTTCGGCAATACCCTTAAGCGCTTTTTTATCTCCGCCTTTATAGTCGGCAATTGCCTGAGCCAACTGGCGGACATAGTTGCGCCCGATGTCGTGCTCTTCCAGCATTACCCCAATCGGTCCGCCATCGCGGGGAATTCCCGCCTCTTCCATCGCCGGAAAAAGCAGATCCTGTTCCTTGCCGTGGTGACACTTATCGGCAAATGTCCGGATAAAATCCACAATCTTTTCCAGATGCTCAGGATTAATCGGCTTTTGCGCCGCGATATCCGAAACAATTACCTCCAGAACATCCAGCACTTCTTTGATTACCACATGCTCTTCTTTCAAAATTTCCGTCGGTCTCATAATCTTCCTCCTTTCCTTTTTAGATAAAAAGGTTAATCTTTGACTCTTTGGCCTGCTGTAAAAAGTAAGCGGCGCCTACCACATCACTGACCTCCTCAATCATATCGGCGCGCTCCAGCCCCATAAAACTACAGGTGGTAGAGCAGGCATAAAACTTAACCCCCAGTTGCTTAGCCAGTTCAAACAACTCCTCCACACTCGGGGTTTTGGTTTTTTGCATTAGAATCTTCATCATCTCCGGACCCAACCCCAGCATATTCATCGTCGTCAGGGGAAGTTTATTTTTACCTGAGGGAAGCATAAGGGTAAAAATTTTCTGTAAGAGATTTTTCTTCTTTAAGATTCGTCCCCGTCGCAGAAAATTCAGTCCCCAGAAGGTAAAAAATACATTTACCTCCATCCCCAAAGAGGCGCCGGTGGTCGCCAGAAACAGCATCGCCAGCGCCTTATCCAGCGTCCCGCTAAAAAAGATGATGCTCATTTTCTCTTTCATTTGATTTCGCCTCCTCACTCCCCTTTACTATCTTCATACAAATCCTTCCTGATTTTACTCTCAATATCATCTCTGACCAGGCGAAAGAAATCCAGCGGTTTATTTTTCGGATCGGGAATTTTCCAGTCCAATTTTTTCTTCGCCGGATAAACCGGACAAACATCCCCGCAACCCATCGTTATAACATAGTCAAACTCTCTATCTCTGATTTCTGTAAAACCTTTACTAATCTGACCGGAGATATCCACTCCCCTCTCTTTCATCACTTCTATCGCCAGCGGGTTGACCAGACCGGATGGTTTTGAGCCGGCACTTTCCGCAAAAAATTTCTGCCAGTAAAAATGATTCACCAGCGCTTCGGCAATTTGACTCCGGCAGGAGTTTTCCACACAGACAAATAAAATTTTTTTCCTTACATCAAGTTTAGAGAACAAAGAAAGCAAATCGCTGTCGCCATAGCGGATTTGAATCGCCAGCGCGCCCTGTAAAGGATGCGGCGGAAAAATATCTACCGGCAAAATCTCGGTGATTTTTTCTTCAAGACCCAGACGGATAAGTGCGGCGCGGGCAATGATAATCGCCTCCAGTCCGTCGTTAAGTTTGGCCAGACGCTCTTCAATGTTTCCCCGCAGGTTAATCGCCTCCAGATCCGGTCGCAGTTTTTTTAGTTGTTCCTTCCGTCGCTGACTGCTGGTGCCGACCTTTGCGCCCGACGGTAGTTCCGAGAGTTTCCGGTTATTTTTAGAAACCAGGACATCTTCCGGCGCAATACTTTCGGTTATCGCCGCAATAAGCAAGCCGGACTGAATTATATCGGGCAAATCCTTGGCGCTGTGGACCACCATATCAATCTCTTTATCCCGAAGTTTTTTCTCCAGGGTGTCGGTAAAAAAATCTGTGCCTTCAACTTCGGAAATCGGCGTTTTTTTATCAAGGTCGCCGGTGGTTTCCAGCGGGCATATCTCCCAGGTCGTTTCCGGATATTCCGGTCGGAGAAACCCCAGTATCTCCTGCACCTGCTGAAGGGCCAACTGACTCGGCCTGGTTCCAATAATAATCTTATTCCGGGATAACTTCAATTTTCACCTCTCTAATTTCTCTTTCCTTGATGGAAAATCCGCGAACCTCGGCCGGGGTATTCCGGAAAGAGACAATCAGATAGACCAGTTCCGGATAAAAGGCCAGTTCCAAATCCCGCGGTGAAGGATAAGCCGGGGCATCAATATGCGAGTGAAATATCGCCAGCACCTCCTGGTTTTTCTGACGAATTTCCTTAAAAACTGCCAGTTGCTCGCGCGGGTCAACCAGATAACAGAACTGCGGGTTGTCCGAGATATTTTTCAGAAAATAGATGTTGGCCACCTGACTATCTTTGCCGGAAAGAACCCCGCAGGCCTCTTTGGGCCTTTCCTGTTCACAGTATTCAATAATTTGCTGCAATTGATTTTTTTTAATCACCAAACTATTCATAGAAATAATTTTGCCAGAACCATTGCCAGTCCCAGAGAAATTAGGGGAGTAACTAACCAGACCAGAAAAATTTTTTTTACCACCGCACTGGCAAACAGATAACGATTTTCATTCTTGACGCAGGCAATACCGATGGTTGCCAGACAATGTAACTGGACCAATGACTGGGGAATGCCCAGCAGGGAACTCCCCAGAAGAAGCGAGGCGGTAATTCCGTTAATAATACTGACACTCACCAGTCCCAGGGGGATTATCTCCCGGCCAACCGTATTCACCGAGCGAAAGAAAAATATCGCTCCAAGCCCAAAAAAGAGTCCGAAAATTACCTGAGCAGTTTTGGTTTCTACTGCCCCCGCCGCCACCAGCGGCCCAACTATATTAGCAATGTTGTTGCTGCCGATAGCAAAAGACACATAACAACTGGTCAGAATAGAAAATGTTTTCCAGTGCTTTTCCAGATAGATAATTGTCTGGTGGAGCCATAAATTCTTTTCGGTCGCCGGATATATTTGCCGGCAGATAAAGGTGCTCAAATAATAGGCAACCGCCGGCAACAAAAGCCAATAGGGAATTAACTTTAGAAAATTCTTCCACAAAAAGTGCCCTTTAATCAAACCCACTCCCAGAAAAGCCAGAACGGTCGTCTGCGATGTTGACTGGGGGATTTTTAAAACATTGGCAATTAAGAGACTCAGCCCGGTGGATAGCAAAATCACCAGCGCCACTGGCGAGCTAAAAAATTCCGGGGGAATAAATTTTTGCCGCAAAGTCCGGGTAACATTTTGCCCGGCCACCAGACCGCCCAGAATGACCATTACGGTAAACAACAGCAACACCCGAGGTTTCTTTAAAATCCGCGCTCCGTAAGAAGAAGAAAACGCCGGCACCACCCCACTGCCGCCCATACTCAGAGCCACCATAATCGCCACCAAAATAAGTCCCGGCATTTCAATTTCCTTGACAGTTGTCCAAACTTTGCCACCAGCGACTGAGAATCTCGGCCACTTCCGGCCGGCTGAGTTCTCCCGGCGGCAATTTATTCTCTCGCAAAAGCTGGCGCAACCTCGTTCCGCTTAAATGAAGATGGTTTTCTGGCGGATGCGGACAGGTTTTCCGGGTCGCCATTGCCTGACATTGCTGACAATAAAAGGCATCTTCAAACTTTAAAATTTTTATTCCCAGCTCCGCTTCTCCAAACCGGTCAAAAATCTTCTGGGCATCATAAGGCCCGTAGTAATTACCCACCCCGGCATGGTCCCGACCGACGATAAAATGGGTACAGCCATAATTCCGGCGCACCAGGGCATGTAAAATCGCTTCCCGCGGTCCAGCATATCTCATCGCCAGGGGATTAGCCACCAGCAAAACCCGATCTTTCGGATAGTAATTATCCAGCAGAACCTCATAACATTTAAAGCGCACCTCGTGGGGAATATCGTCGGACTTGGTCAAACCAACAATCGGATTAAGCAAAAGTCCATCAACTATTTCCAGAGCACATTTCTGTAAATACTCGTGGGCCCGGTGCACCGGGTTGCGCGTCTGAAAACCCACTACCGACTTCCAGCCCCGGCGCCGAAATTCTTTTTTGGTAGCCTCGGGCGTCCAGGAGTATTTTTTCAACCAGGCCGGTTTCTCCGGACGGGAAACTGGCTGTAAAACCCCGCTCAGGCAGACCGGTTTTTCCTGAGACAAATTCTTTACCCCCGGATGATTCTGGTCAGTTGTCCCGAAAACCTTCTTCGCCTCCTGCTGATAGTCGCGCCAGAATTTTTCTTTCACTATCAAGCGGGCCAGAAGTTTTCTCCCCTGGCTTATTTCTATTTTAGTTTCGGGTTTAATTTTTCGCGCCAACTCCGGACTTACTGCCAGGGTGGGGGGAATACTAAAAATCTCTCCGGAACTCAGCCGCATTTTCTCTAAGATAGACCAGTAATCCTTTTTCCCTACAAAGGTTTTTACTGGCCAGTAGCCCCCAACACTTAATAATTCCAGATCCGCCAGTTCTACTGCTGAAGGTTGAATTCTAATCATAATCGGCTCCAGACTATTGATGAGTATGCAGTCCACATTCTTTGTTTTCCGGATTTTCCCACCACCAGCGGCCGGCCCGAATATCTTCTCCGGGTTTTATTGCCCGGGTGCACGGGGCGCAGCCAATTGAGGGATAATTTCGGTCATGGAGTTTGTTGTAGGGCACATTATTTCGGCGAATATAGTCCCAGACCTCCGGTTCACTCCAGTCCGCTAAAGGATTGATTTTGTAAATATTGTTATGGGCGGAGTCAATTTCCAATTTTTTTATATTTTTTCTGGTCACCGCTTGTTCCTGCCGCAGGCCACAGACCCAGGCCTGTAAATCTTTCAGGGCGCGGTTTAATGGTTCTACTTTGCGGATATTACAGCAGAGCCGGCGCAAAGAGATATCCCGGTAAAATAAATTCGGCCCGTGCTCCTTAAGCATCTTTTCCACCGCTTCCTTATCGGGAAAGTAATACTCAATCACCACCGGATAACGCTGCCGGACCTCATCAATCAATTGATAAGTCTCTTCCGGGAGCCGGCCAGTGTCCAGAGTAAAAACCCGAAAGCGCGGATTGATTTTCATGGCCATATCCAGCAGCACCATATCCTCAGCCCCAAAGGAGGAAGCCAGAGCGACACCCGTTCCAAACTCTTTATCCGCCCAGCGCAAAATTTCCTCCGCCGACATCTTTTCCAGTTGCGACCAATCCATAACTCCTCCAGTTTTTTAAGTCCCGGGCCATTTTTCCGGCCCGGATTGTTTATTTTTTTTGTAATAGCAGACGATAAAAATTATCTTTCGGCGAAATTTCCAAAATCCTGTGGCCGTCATTCTTTAAACTTACCGGGACATTTTTGATTGGCTCGCCCTCATCCAGCCAGACTTCCAGAGTTGCCCCGGATGGTATTTCTTCCAATTTCATTTTCACTTTGACATAGTTTATCGGGCAGGGTGTATTTCTCAGGTCATACCGCAAAACCGGACTGTCGGTCAGCGTTGCTTCAGCCACAATTGCCTTTTCTGGTTTTTCTAACCCGGCTCGAACTGGAAAATTAAAATTACTATCCATTGACTTATAGATTTCTTCTACCTCCGAGCCAAAATCTTTCAGATAGCGAAAAGCCCCCTCGCCGGAAATTTTTCCTTCGGCTATCTTTTGATAAACCGCCACTAAATCGGAGAACCTTTCTCTGGCCAGCCCCGGAGCAATAAATATTTTTTCAAAAAAATCCAGTGCCGAGCGACCATCTGGCACATCAATACCCTTAACCACCAGCAGGGCCCGACTAAAATACTGGAGACCGGCCAGGATATCAGCCGAAGAATAATTATTCTCTTTGGCCCGGAGTAGCGCCTGCTTACCCGAGGAAATATCCGCTTCAATCATATCAATAACTCCGGCTCCACACTCGCCCTGACCCAGACCATCCAGAGAAAAATCCTCGCTCTTGCCCAGGTCAATATAAAAACTCCGGTTTTCTTCATAGGCCGGAACAAAACTATACTTTTCTATCAGCCCGGACAGCAGTTGCCGGCCGCCATTGTTCAGATACTCATCCAGATTTTCCGGACTCTGCTGACCTATCCGGTTCAGCAGTTCTCTCATCAACTCACCAACATTTCTGGCCGGTATCAGACCAATATCCCGGGCCAATTTTGTATTTTCGGCTGCCACCTGACCACCAATTTGAACCCGGTAAAACGGCACCGAGCGACCATGGACCTTGCGGACTGTTCCGGCAAAAGAAATTTTTCCCAGCGGATGCTGACCGCAGGCATTGGGGCAGCCACTGATATGGATATAAAAATTTTTCAGTTGACGGGCAGTCGGAGTGGCGGAAAGTTTCGCCAGAAGGTCTCTGGCCAGGCCAACCGAATTTACCAGGCCGAGATTACAGGTGGTCGCCCCCTTACAACAGACCAGATCCAGGGCCGAATCCGGAAATAAAAAATCCGAAAGTATTTCTTTCACCTTATGATATACCTGCGAAAGTTTCTCCGCCGGGATATTGCTCAACAGCAGATTTTGCCGCGGGGTAGTGCGAAAAATTATTCCGGGAACTTCCGAAGAAAGGCCGGCCAGTTTTACCAGTTGCTCACCAGTCATCTCGCCCAGAGGAATTCGCAAAATGGCATAATAATAGCCGGACTGTTTCTGCGGAAAAACATTGTTCTGGTAAAATAATTTCTCGGACTCACTTTCGCCGACGGGCAAGACGGTTGACTGGACCCGGGGCAATTCTTCGGGTTCTTCCGTCTGTCGCCAGGCAATATATTCGTTTTCCCGCACTCGCTCTAATTCTTCTGCTACCAGTTGCGAAAACTTTTCCCAGCCCATATCTTCTATCAAAAATCGCAAACGATTGTGATGGCGGTTTTTCCGGTCCCCATATTTATTAAAAACATTCAGCACAGCGCGAACTACATAGCCAATATCTTTTAACTGGACTAAACCAAACAGCCGGCCGACTGCTGATTTTGCTCCCATCCCGCCCCCAATCACAACCTTAAAGATCCCGCCATCCTGGGCGACAATTCCCACATCATTTACCCCACAAAAAGCGCAGTCCTCATTACATCCGGAGACAGCAATTTTAAATTTTCGCGGCAGATTAAGGGAATCATCCAGAGATAAAAGATATTCGCTTAAGCCCCAGGCAATTTTATAAACCGGATAGTTTTCCTTCGGACATATCCCGGAAAGATAACAGGCCGTGATATTGCGGACGGTATTACCACCGCCACCCCGGGGCGAGATATTAACCTGATGGAGATAGTCCATTATCGCTATTGCCTTTTCATAAGAAACATTGTGAATCTGAATATCCTGTCGGGTGGTAAGATGAATCTGATTGTCGGCAAATTTTATCGCGGCCTCGCCAATTGCTTTTAACTGCCGGGCAGTGAGAATCCCGGCCGGAATTCGCAGCCGGCTCATTAAAATTTTTCCCCCGCGCTGGCTGTAATTTCCCCAGGGAACCCTTATACCCCGAAAGAATGCGGCCGTAATTTTCCCGGCGAGAAAATCGGCCATCGCCTGGCGATACCTTTCCGCGTCAATTAAAATTTTCTGTGGCAACTTAAACATTTCCCATACCTTAAATAATATAATCAACCGGTTTTGGCCTGGCCAGGGAGCCTAAATTTTGCCCGGCAAGAATATTCTTTATCGCTTTCTGGACTTTTAGCCAGATGCCTCTGGCCGGACAATCATTTATCCGGGAACAACTCCCGGGATTATCCAGACAGTTAAAAAGAGAAATCCGACCACTAACCGCCTCTACTATATCTACTAACAAAATTTTTTCTGGCGGTTTGCTGAGGGCATATCCGCCACTAATCCCGCGAACTGCCGAAACCAGGCCGGCGCGCCGCAAATCACCTAAAATCATTTCCACATATTTTTTGGATATTTGTTCCTGCCGGGCCAACTCTCTGGCCGAAACCGGCCGACTATACTCCCGCGCCAGAGCAATTGCAATCCTCAGCCCATAGTCAATTGTCATTGGTAATTTCATATCAAAACCTCTTTATTTTATCAAATATACCAATATCATATATGTTATTTCCATTATTTATTATAACAAAAAAATACCGCCTTGTCAAGTCCCCGAAAAAATTGCCCGAAAGTCCTAAGCAGATTACCCAAAAGTCCTTTTTTGATTTTTTCGGGAATATCCGGTTAAAATCACTCATCTAATTAAGTGGAGGAAAACTATGAAGAAAAAATGCCCTTACGAAATTTATGTCAGTGCCTATCTGGACGATGAACTTGGTCCGGAAGACAAACAACTTATTCAAAACCACTTAAAATATTGTGAAAGTTGTCGGAAGGTCGCCGAGGATATAATCGCCATTGCCCGATACACTGCGCCCGGCTGGATAAGATTCAGTTGCCCGGATATTGCTAATCTGGTTCAGGGAAAAATCGCCCGCCCAAGAAAAATTTCTATTCCGGTTTGGCAAAGATATTACTATAAACTGGGCCTGGCAATAGGAATGGTGTTTTTCCTCCTGCGGATTAATAACTTCTCAATCACCGAAGTCGCCATATTTACCGGATACATTCTTGGCCATCTGATTATTTATACTGAGGACTTATTTCAACAGGAAAAATTCTGGCGTCAAATTAATTTATGTCTTTAATCCAAAAGTTTATATTCAATTTCTGGCTGGGGAAAAAAAGTGAACAGGCCCAGAGCACAGTGGAATATGTACTCATTGCGGCCCTTCTGGCAATTTTTGGCTATGGGGCAGTGAAAGCCTTCAGTTCAGCACTGGGCAGTTATTATAATAAGGTAAAAAACTTGCGCACCGGGCCAGTGGGAATGGCTCCGTAAATGCGTCAATGGAGGTAGGTGTTATGGGGAAAAAATTGCTGGTATTGGCAGTGGGAATTTTTCTGGGATTATCTCTGGCAATGGCCGAGAATTCCGACGGAAAAGCGGTCTGCGAGTTCAACCTGTTTGATTTAATTCAGGCCGGAATGAATGCGGCCCAGCAGGGATTTTCCGGTCAGGTCGCTGGTGTGAACTTCAATCTTTCTTCCGAAGGACTGAACCTTTCTGGCTATGGTCAGGAAGCCTCGGTAAATTTCAGCGGAGATATCAGTGCCTCTGGAGAACTTGCCGGGATTGACTATGAGGCGATGGGCAATCTGGTCAGTGGCGAGGGCTCGCTAAATGCCACGGGCTATGGGCAAAATCTGACTGCCGCCACCAACGGAGATTTGGCGCTTTCCGGCCAGATTGCCGGAGTTGATTATTCGGGAAGTGGCAACTGGCAAAGCGGGGACTGGTCAGCCAATGCTTCCGGCTACGGTCAACAGGCCTCGGCTGATTCTTCCGGTAATATCTCGGCTTCCGGACAAATTGCTGGCATTAACTATTCCGGAAGCGGGAACTATCAAACCGGAGAAGCCCAGGTGGCCGCTTCGGGCTATGGCCAAAGCGTTTCGGCTAATACTAATGGGGATATTTCCGCCAGTGGCCAGGTTGGAGATATTACCTATTCAGGAAGTGGCAATGTAATAAGCGGTGAAGGACAAATCGCCGCTTCCGGCTATGGCCAAAATGTCAGTGCGAATACCTCAGGCGATGTCGCGGCCAGCGGGATGATTGGCGATGTTGCCTATAACGCCTCGGGCAATGTGATTTCTGGCGATGGCTCGGCCAATATCACCGGCTATGGTCAGAATGCTACTTTAAACACCTCAGGCGATGTCTCGGCAGCCGGCCAGATTACCGACGAGATTTCCTATCACGGTTCGGGCAATCTGGTCAGTGGCGCCGGAAGTGTTACCGCCGAGGGCTATGGACTGGATGTAACTGCGTCTCAGACCGGCTGGGGTCAGGGAGTGACTATACAATAAAAGGAAGGTGCTATGAATAAAAAATTGTTGGCAGAACTTGCGGTATGTCTGTTTCTGGTTGCCTGTGGAAAACCGGAGCCAGCGACAAAGTCCACCAGCGAAAGTGAGATAGTCCAGAAAACCGAAACTCCTAAGACAATAAAATTGAGCAACTTACAATTATTTAGCGGGGAAAAATCTCCCGCCGTGGCCACTACTCTATTTGAGAAAAACAGCACCGTCTGGCTTACCTATGATGTCCAGGGATTTACTCTGATAAAAGAGACCGGAAAAATTGGTCTGCGCCAGGACCTGGTGGTAATCAATCCATCCGGGCAGATAATTCTGGCCATGCCAGCAATAATCCAGTATACCGATGTGATAAGCAAAAAACCAAAATCGTTCACCAATAAAATCAACCTGGGCAAAAACGCCGCCAGTGGAAAATACACCGCGATAGTCAATATCTGCGACCTGTATAATTTAGTCTCTGATCGTCAGGAAATAAGTTTTAGCGTAAAGTAATTTTTGAATTTAGCGTTTCCGACGGAAATGCTGGGAGAAAGTTGAATCCAGTCCAGTATGCTTACTGGATACCGGATTCAAAAAAGTTGAGATGCTACAACCACTGAAAAACAACCATGGCCAGGGAATAGTTGAGACCCTGATTGTGATAATTCTATTTTTAACTGCCGGTGTCTTTGCTCTGGTTCAATTGTCCATCGTCATCTATAACAATCTTCTGGTCAATGAAGCCAGTTTTGCGACTGGTCGGGTGGCGGTGGTTTGTAAAAAAGACGAAGTCCAGAGTAAAACCCAGCAGGCGGCGTTGCTAATCTTAGGGCCGCAGGTCTCTCCCCAAAATCTCATTCCCACCAAGGTCAGTGTCTGGGAGAAAAACCCGCTGGGCAAGGCAGCCAAAGACTATGCCAATCAGGACATTCTGGCTTATACCACCCGTATTCAGTTCTTTACCCGATTGATGTTTTCTTCACTCTTAAATCCTTTCCATATGTTTAGTTTTTACAGCGGCGGCAACCCCTATTTTGAACAGATATCGCGCGCGCGAATGGTCAAGTCACCTGACGAAAAATATTACTGGAAGGCCTATCCCGATGCCAAAAATTTCAACGAATAATTATCACGGCCAGGCATTGCCATACTTTTTTATGATGATGGTGGTATTGCTTTTGTGCTGGATGATGATTATAAACCTGGGTCGGCTGATGTATGAAAAGATGATGGTCCAGAACGCTGCGGACAACGCCGCTTTATCAATTGCCGCTTACCGGGCGCGGGTGCTGAATAAACTTGGGGCGATGAATTATTATTTCATCGGATGTCCATTGTACGGTGGAGAAGATGGTCTCGGAAATTATTTTAATCTATTCGGGTCACTCGCAGTAATAGCCGGACCATATGGATTTTGCCTGCAAATGCCTTTGCCACCAATGAGAGTGGGTGATAACAAACAAAAAGTAGTCAGTTATTTAGATACCATAGACCATTTCTGCCCAGGAACAGAACTAGTTAACCAGGGGGGTGAACATAGACAAGCAATATCCCTCATAAGAACTCTTGTTGATGCTTATGCTGGTGAAAATAGACTTCAAGATGCGGTTCGTAAACCATATCCGGGAACAGCTACACTTTTAGGCCGTTTGGTAACTAAAGTTCAAAGTAAAAATTCCTCCGGAGAAAATATCGGACCGGAATTTGTGCCTTTAACTACTTTTTCACTGGGATTAAAAAGGAATAGATCGGGGATAACCTATTATTACGTAACAGGTAGACTTTGCATTAGTGCCCCGCCAATACCAATAGTTCTGCCGTCCGGATTTCACACTCACTTCTGGTTTCTTGAAGAATTAGACCATAAAGAAAATGCCTGGTTGTATGCTGATAAAAAAACATTCTATAAATCCCACAAAATCACCGTTCAAGCAGTTAAACTTTCTTCACATGATTCAAACAGAGGTTATCCTTTTGGAGATAGACTTTTCGGCGGGATTGAATGGCCGGATATTATGGCAATCGCCTCGGCGGCAACTTACAATGACGGTGGGCCGATGTTTCCGATAGAAGATGTGGAAGAAAAAGATGCCAGCAATAAAATTTCTCCGGTAATTGATGAATATAAAAAAGCCGAAAACAAGGGCTGGCGGGCGCATCTGGTTCCCGTCGGCAGCGGACTACTTCATTAAAAATTAAAAAACTATGAACTATAAAAATTGTCGCGGTCAGGCAATGATTGAGATGGTGGTTCTTTTTCCGATATTGATAATTCTCGCTTCTATGATAACCTGGTGGGGACGACTGACCATAACCAAACAGCAACTGCTCTCGGCCGCCCGGTACGGGACTGACCTGATATATTATACATCAGACACCAGTTCTCCCTTTACCGAGCAGGATGTCCAGGACGATATTATCAACTATCTGACCGATAAACAAAACGAAGGACGAAAATTAAATCCGGAAAAATTACAGATAAAAGTGAAAATCAACCGACCGGCAAAGGTCAACCCATTCAATGCGATGATGCCGATAAATCCATTTGCTCTGGCTGATGAGGCCTCTTATGTTGAGGTCTATTACAAATTTTCTCTGCCGACTATATTTAAGGCATTTTCGCAATTCTTAGGAAGCGCAAATTTGCCTGACGAGATTACCATTTCGGCGCGCTCGGCAGTTCTGGCTGGCACCGGAGCCAAAGGATAAAGGAATATTTTATTCTTATCTTCCATCTAAATTAATGGAAGAGGAGATGAGGAAAATGAAAAAGTTTCTGTCTGGTGAAGAGGCCCAGGGAATGACCGAATACATCCTGATTATCGCCCTGATTGCAGTGGTCTGTGTGGCGGCTATCCGGATGTTCGGGGAACAGATTAGAAGTTTAATTTATCGCTCAATGAGAAAAATTGCCAATGAGGTGGAATCCACCGGTGAGATGACTACGGTGGGGAATTGAGGAAAAGATGGATTCCCGACAAAAACACTCGGGAATGACAATAGTGGTGAACAAAACAAATAGGAGGTGATTTAAGATGAAAAAGTTTCTACTTGGCGAAGAAGCCCAGGGAATGACCGAATACATCCTGATTATCGCTCTTATTGCGGTGGTCTGTATTGCCGCAATCCGGATGTTCGGTGTTCAAATCAAAGACCTGATTGTTCGGTCCACCCGTAAAATTAAGGATGAGACCCAGGGATTTTCTGACTAAAAGTAATTGTTGAGTTAAGAAGCCGGAAATTTAAAACTTAGTGCTTTGTTATGGCAAAACTTCCTCTGGAAGATAGCGTCTTTTGACCGGGGAAGTTTTGCTTTATGGGATAAACACACACGAACAGGAGGATGAAATTTGAACAAAAAAACTCAAGTTCTGGTAGCGCTGGTTCTGGCAATTTTTGCGGCACTTTTAGTCGCTGGATATTTAACCTCTCTGGAAAATAAATACCGCCGGGGAGCCGAAAAAGTCCCGGTGCTGGTGGCCAGGGGATATATTGACCAAGGAACGATGATTGAACCCCGGATGGTTCAGGAAATTCAGATACCAAAAGAATTTATCCAGCCCCGGGCCCTTACCAGCGCCAGCGACCTGGTGGGCAAAGAAGGAATACCGATATATATGGCAATTGTCCCGATAGTGGAAGGCGAACAAATTATTGGCACCAAACTATTTTCTTTAGGCAGCGAGACCGGCCTGGCTACAGTTATTCCCGGAGAAAGACGGGCACTGGCGGTAATGTTTGACCGTCAGGAAGTTAAAGGGATAATTCGTCCGGGAAACCGGGTAGATGTGATTGCCTGTTTTGACTATTACGGAGCAAAAAATGAAAGACATGAAGCGGCAATAACCATTTTACAGAATATCCCGGTGCTGGCAGTAGGCAAATCAGTAATGGGCGCTTTACAGCCACTCCAATTAAAGAAAGGAAGAATTGAAGCCGCGGTTGCCGCCGAGCCAGAGGAAAGTCAGGTGCCGGTGGCTCTGGCCGTATTGCCACAAGAAGCCGAGGTTCTGGCCCTGGCGAAAAATAAAGGGAATATTTTTCTGTCTCTCCGACCGACTGGCGACGAGAAAATCATTCCCCTGCCCGGGATGAGCATGGAAAAAATATTCGGAAAAGAGGTCCGAACCATAACGGCTAAAGACAAAGATGCCCTGGCCAACCAGCAATATCTGGAGGAAATCCGCAAACAGCAACAGGAAGCAATGGAGTTGCTGAAAAAATATCAGAAAAAATGAGCGGCAAAGTTATTACTATACTGGAAACCAGAGAAGGCCTTGGCCAGTCACTGGTCGGGCTGAATCTGGCGGTGGCAGTCTCGGGACTGGTGGAAAAAACTGTGGCAGTTGCCGATATGAATTTTTTAAGTCCCGGAGAACTGGCGATATTGCTGAATCTGAAAATACCCAAATATCTGGACGATTTATTGCCCCTGATTTCCGAGTTAGACGAACGACTTTTTCGTGGCTATCTTATCCATCATCATGCTGGAATTGATGTTTTACCGGGAAAGAGTGAGAAAATAACCCCGCAGGATATAACCGAAATCCAGATTGAAAAGATAATTGCTCTTCTGCGCAGTATCTATCCTTATTCTATAATAATTACGGAAAAACAGATATCCGAACGGCTCCTGACTATTCTGGACTCGTCAGATTTGATTTTGCTGGTTGTTGTCCCGCATATTTTATCACTTTATCAGGCCGCCAGTATCTTAAACGAACTGAAGAAAAACCACTATCCCCTGGGAATGGTCAAAGTGATAGTCAATATGAGTGATATCAAAGGGGGGCTGCCGGTCTCCGGGATTGCTGAGTATCTGAAAATGCCGGTGTCCTGTGAAATACCTTACGATGCCGCAAAAATTGTTCCGTCTATCAATGAGGGAATCCCGGTGCTGGTTTCTGACCCGCACGGAAATTTCAGCCGGGCGATAAAAACAATGGCCCAGTTATTGACCAGAGAAGAACTTTACGGCATCGGCGACGAGATGCGCCAGCAGCGCCAGCAATACAAACAGCAAACCAGCCAGTCAGTGGCCGAAAGCAGCCAGGCGACTGCCGAAACTACCGAACAGCATGAGAAAAAAATTATTGCTTTCAAACAGCGGATTCATAAACGCCTGATTGAAGAACTGGATTTGAAAAACTTTGACCTGCGTGGCGATCCCCGGGCCCGGGAAGAAATCCGCCAGATGACCCGGGAAAAAATAGAAAGTATTATGGCCGAAGAAGGCGGAGAAATTTATTCCCGGCAGGAAAGAACCCAGCTGGTTTATGAACTGCTGGACGATGTTCTGGGCCTGGGGCCACTGGAGCCATTCTTGCGCGATGAAAGTATTTCGGAAATTATGGTCAATGGCCCGCGTCAGATATATGTGGAACGCGCCGGAAAATTGTATCTGACCGATGCCCGCTTTGATAACAATACTCAGGTTATGACGGTGATTGACCGAATTCTGGCCCCGATCGGCCGCCGGGTTGACGAGTCCAGCCCGCTGGTTGATGCCCGACTGGCCGACGGCTCGCGGGTAAATGTCATTATCCCGCCGCTATCATTAGTCGGGCCGGCTATCACTATCCGAAAATTTGTCACCAACCGACTGCAGATGGCCGATTTAATAAAAATTTCCTCCCTTACTGGGGAAATGGCTGAGTTTCTAAAAATATGTGTCCGGATGCGCAAAAATATCATTGTTTCCGGCGGCACTGGCTCGGGCAAAACCACCCTTTTGAATATGCTCTCTTCCTTTATCCCTGATGATGAACGGATAGTTACTATTGAGGATTCGGCCGAATTACGACTCAACCAGCCGCATGTGGTTACCCTGGAAAGTCGTCCCCCTTCCATAGAAGGTAGCGGGGAAATCACCATCCGCCGCCTGGTAATTAATGCGCTGCGAATGCGCCCGGATAGAATTGTCGTCGGTGAATGCCGGGGCGGCGAGGCCCTGGATATGCTCCAGGCGATGAACACCGGCCATGACGGCTCTTTGACCACCCTTCATGCCAACAGTCCGACTGATACAATTAATCGTCTGATAACCCTGGTGATTATGGCCGGGACTGAGTTGCCGGAGCGGGCAATTCGCGACCAGATAGCCGGAGCGGTGGATTTAATTGTCCAGACCTCCCGGCTCAGCGACGGTTCACGCAAGGTAACCCAGATAACCGAACTAACCACCGATACTCAGGGCCAGATTGTCTTACAGGATTTGTTTGTTTTTCGTCAGACCGGCCTGAAAGATGGCAAGGTTATTGGAGAATTTAAACCGACCGGGGTATTGCCAACATTCTTTGACGAGATTGCTGTGCGCGGATTAAAACTGGACAAAAAAATATTTACTGCCTGAGGTGAGATTATGAAAAAATTTTCTAACTGGATTTTTCTTACCACCGCCATCGGAGCGCTGCTTTTTCTAAATGCCTGCTATCGCCATGATAGTTTATCGTCACTGGTTACCTTTGAAGGCGCGGTTTTTCAGGGAGTTTATGATAGCAATACTCAACAGATAAAATATTCTGGTCCGCTGGCCGGGGTAAAAGTTTTCTGCGAAAAATATGAGGGCTATGCCCTAACCGATAGCGCCGGACGCTATACTTTAAAAGTATCTCCGGCAATGCGCCGATTTGAAGGCCCGGATTATGATACCTATACTCTCTGGGCTGAAGACGGCAGCGGCGGTGATGAAAAAATAACCGTCAAGGCCAAGGCCGGCCAGACCATCCAGGTAAAACCATTCTTAATTTATACTCACAGTTATCAACAATAGGAAAAGAAAATGACTACAATTTTAATGATTCTGACCATCGCCATCGTCGGTTATGTGGTTTATCTTCTGGCAATGGTCCTGCTAAAAAGTATTCTCAGTTCGGTGGAGGCAATCCGAAAAGCAATTCAGGAACGAGCCGGGAAAGTGGCGAAAATCAGCCCCCAGCAGATTTTTTTAAATATCTCGGCTCAGCCAAAATCGACTCTGGCCCGGACGGTGCGAATTCTCTCGGCGATACTGCTGTTTTTATTTTTGCTAATTTTACTCGGGAGCAGTAATTTTATCTTTGCCCTGCTGGGTGGCGTCTTCGGATTTTTCCTGCCAGTAAAAATTGTTCAGGCACTCAACCGAAAAAACTTTACTAAATTTGAAGACCAGTTGATTGATGCGCTGGGAATGATTGCTGGCTCGCTGCGGGCCGGTTCATCACTACTTCAGGCGCTGGAAATCCTTGGCCGCGATGCCGAAGAACCACTGAAAGCCGAAATCAACGAAGTCTTAAGACAGGTCCATCTCGGCACGCCGCTGGATACCGCTCTCTGGGCAATGACCAGCCGGGTTCCCAGCCGGGACCTGCATCTGGCGGTTCTGGCGATAAATGTCACCAGAGAGTTTGGCGGAAATCTTGGCGAAAACTTACAGCGGATTGCCGCGACCATGCGCGAACGCCGGAAAATTCAGGGAAAGATAAATGCCATTACTGCTCAGGGCCGGCTTTCCGGCTGGATAGTAACCGCTGTTCCCTTTCTGCTTCTGATTGTAATGAATATGATGGAGCCGGAAATGTTTTCGGTGATGTTTACCAGTATTCTGGGCAAAATCCTTCTCGCCATAGCCATCGTAATGGTCACTATCGGCAATATCGTAATTCAGAAAATTGTCAATATTGATATCTAAGCCCGCCCGGCAAATTGCTTTTTTGCTATAATTATAACTGATATGAAAAAATTTTTAGGGGTTTTTGCTCTTATTTTACTTGTCTTCACCGTCCTGGTCTGGCCGGAAGAAAAAAATTTTTCTGTTGAAACAGCTATCGCCCGGCTTACTGCCAGTAGCGCCCGCTATCCGATTAGTTTTGTGATTTTCAGTGATAATCATTGTTTTAGTGGAGACGAAATTTTTGCCGAACTTCGGGATGATGGTCTGGCGAAAAAACCAGATTTTTTTATCCATCTGGGCGACCTGACTGACAATGGAGCGGAGCCGGAATACGATGGCCTAAAAAAATTATTACGGGATATTGAAGTACCTTTTTTCCCGGTGGTAGGTAATCACGATTTATATGCCGACGATGCCCCGCGCCGCTACCAGAAGATGTTTGGCAAATGGAATTATTATTTTGACTATGGACCGGCCAGATTTATTTTTTTGCGCACCGCCTATCAACTGGAAAACAAATTTCTCGGCAGCGACAATCATCAGGTGGAATATTATTTGAGCGATAGTCAGATAGAACATCTGGAAAAACTCCTGGCCGGAGCGAA
>Ga0123519_10005270_pt1 | contig 20675 bp, 17 predicted proteins | sample YelNatPaOPRAMG02_FD_87396 | JGI IMG/M metagenome (GOLD analysis project Ga0123519, IMG submission 87396) | Hot spring microbial communities from Yellowstone National Park - Yellowstone National Park OP-RAMG-02 (version 2) | ecosystem: Environmental > Aquatic > Thermal springs > Hot (42-90C) ...
CCCCGGGACTGGTCCCCCTCCCCTGGGCGCTCCACCTTGATCACGTCCGCGCCCAGGTCACCCAGGATCATGGTGCAGAAGGGCCCGGCGAGGGCCTGGGTCAGGTCCACGACGCGCAGGCCCGCCAGGGCACCTCGGGGGAGAGGTTGGGCGCTTGCCTTCAGCGTCATCTCCGCACCCCCCGTTGCCGTCCCCCTGGTCAGGCGCAGGCCGCGTCGGCGATCTCCAGGGCCCGGTCAATGATCCCCAGCCCTTCGTCCAGTTGGGCCTCGGTGATGCACAGGGGCGGCACGACGAAGATCCAGTTCCAGCGGACAAAGGTGTAGAGGCCGTTGGCCCGCAGGAAGGCGGCCACCTTGGCCATGGCCCCCATCTCCGAAGCCTTGGCGTTCCAGGGCGCCATCGGCTCCTTGGTGGCCTTGTCCTTCACCACCTCAATGACGGAGAAGAGGCCGATGTAGCGCACGTCCCCCACCGAGGGGTGGCGAGCCTTGAGGTCCTCCAGGCGCTGCCCCAGGACTCGGCCCATGGCCGCTGCGTTCTCAATGAGGCGGTCCTCCTCGTACACCTGGAGGGTGGCCAGGCCCGCGGCACAGGCCAGGGCGTGGCCGCTGTAGGTGAGGCCAGCCCAGAGGGTGCGTTCCTCAAAGAACTGGGCGATGGGCTCCGAGACCACCACCGCGCCCAGAGGCACATAGCCGCTGGTGATCCCCTTGGCCATGGTGATGATATCTGGCACCACCCCCCAGTGGTCCACGGCGAACCACTTGCCGGTTCGCCCGAAGCCGCTCATCACCTCGTCCGAAATGAGGAGGATGCCGTATTTGTCGCAGATCTCCCGGATGCGGGGCCAGTACTCGTCCGGCGGCACCAGGATGCCGTTGGAGCCGGTCACCCCCTCAAAGAGGACGGCGGCGATGCTCTCCGGCCCTTCCAGGCGGATGACCTCCTCCACGTGGGTGATGCACTCGCGGTGGCAGGTCTCCCGCGTCCAGCCGAAGGGGCAGCGGTAGCAGTAGGGGTCCAGCACGTGGATGACCCCCGGCATGGCTGGCTCCGCGGGGATGCGGCGCGGGTCTCCGGTGAGGGCGATCGCGCCGTAGGTCGCGCCGTGGAAGGAGCGGTACCGGGCGATGACCTTGTAGCGCCCGGTGTACAGGCGGGCGATCTTGACCGCGTTCTCGTTGGCCTCTGCACCGCCCAGGCAGAAGAAGGTCTTCTTCAGGTTGCCCGGGGTCACCTGCGCCAGTTTCTCCGCCAGGAGGCCCCTGGGCTCCGTGGCCATGCCCGGGTAGACGTAGCAGAGTTTCTCCGCCTGCTCCTTGATGGCCTGCACCACCTTGGGGTGCTGGTGGCCGATGTTGACGTTCATCAACTGGGAGGAGAAATCAATGTAGCGCTTGCCGTTCGCGTCCCAGAAGTACACCCCCTGCGCCCGGACCACCGGGATGGGGTCCACCGCCCCCTGCGCGGCCCAGGAGAAGAAAGTATACTCCCGGTTCAGACGCACGATCTCTTCCGCCGTCAGATGCTGCTTGCCTGCCATGTCCCTTGCCTCCGCATTGTGGATGAAGGCCTGCGCCTACAGTCGCACCTCGTAACTGGCCTCTATGGCCTTGATGAGGGCCACGAGCACCTCGTTGACCGGGGTGGGCATGCCCAGCCGCGCCCCCTCCCGGACGATGGCCCCGTTGATGACGTCTATCTCCGTGGGGCTCCCCCGCAGGACGTCCGCCAGCATGGACGACCGGTTGGGGGCCGTAGCCCGGCAGACCTCCTCCGTGCGGGCCACGGGGTCGTCGTAGGGGAGGGCGATGCCCAGGCGCTCCGCCACGGCCGCGGCCTCCTGCACGGCGCGGGCCATCAGGGCCCTCGCCGGGGGGATCTCCAGGAGCCGCCCGTTGTGCACCCGCAGGATGGCCGTGAGGGCGTTGATCCCCACGTTGACCACCAGTTTGCCCCACACGAGGGAGTTCAGGTCCGCGAGGAGGTGCACCTCCAGACCGGCCCGCTGGAAGAGGTCTGCCACCTGGCGCACCCGGGCCTCGTTTGCAGGGGTGTAGGCCAGGTGGGTGGGGCCCTGGCCGGCGTGGCGCACGTGGCCCGGGCCCAGCAAGGTTGCGCCGTGGGCGGTCACCCCCTGCACGGCCCGCGCCTCCCCCAAGACCTCCGCCACGACCTCGCGGTTGCCCACGCCGTTCTGCAAGGTGAGGGCCAGGCCGTCCGGTGTGAGGGCCTTGGCTGCCACCTCCGCCGCCCACCGCGTCTGGTGGGACTTGACGAAGATGAGGGCCAGGTCCGCCTCGCGGAGGGCTGTGGGGTCGCTCGTCGCCGGGAGGGACACCCGCACCTGGGAGCCGTCCAATTCCTCCAGGAGGAGGCCTCCTTCCTGGATGGCCCGCACGTGGGCCTCCCACGGGTCAAAGAGGACCACCTCGGCCACCCGGGCCAGGTACGCGCCGTAGAGGGAACCCATCGCCCCGGAACCGATCACCACCACGCGCATGGGACGCCCCCTTCCGCTTGCTCCCTACTCCAGTTCCCGCAGCAGGGCCTCGTAGACCTCGTCGGGCATGGTGAAGGAGTGTTCCCTGCCCGGGAAGGCCCCGCTGAGGACCTCCTGCCGGTACTGCTCCAGGGCCTGGGTGAGGATGGGGAAGATGTTGGCGTACCGCTTGACGAACTTGGGGGTGAAGCGGTCAAAGAGGCCGATGAGGTCGTGGATGACCAGGACCTGTCCATCGCAGTGCGGCCCCGCGCCGATGCCGATGGTGGGGATCTTCACCCGCTCGGTGATCAACTTCGCCAGGCGGTCGGGCACCGCCTCCAGGATGATGGAAAAAGCGCCCGCCTCTTCCAGCGCCGCGGCGTCGGCCAGGAGTTTTTTGGCCGCCTCCACGCTCTTCCCCTGCACCCGGAAGCCGCCCAGTTTGGAGATGCTCTGGGGGGTCAGGCCGATGTGGCCCATGACCGGGATGCCAGCGTCCACGATGGCCTTGACCGTGTCGGCCATCTCCTGGCCGCCCTCCAGTTTCACCACGTCCATGCCCCCCTCTTTGAGGAAGCGCCCGGCGTTGCGGACGGCCTCGCGGCGGTCCACTTGGTAGGAAAGGAAGGGCATGTCCCCCACCAGGAGAGGGTACTTGGCCCCGCGGGCCACAGCCCTGCAGTGGTGCAGCATCTCGTCCATGGTCACGGCCACGGTGTTCTCGTGCCCCAGGACGACCATGGCCAGGGAGTCGCCCACCAGGATGATGTCAATGCCGGCCCGGTCCACCAGGAGGGCGGTGGGGTAATCGTAGGCCGTGAGCATGGTGATGGGCTCGCCGCGCTGCTTCTTTTCCTGCAGGTCCAGGATGGTGACTTTCTTGCGCTCCATGGGCTCTGCTCCTCGCGTTGCAAGGGTTGGGAAGGCCCCTCTGCCGGTCCTATGGGGCAGGGGCCTCCTCGGAGTGGAGGGCTTCAAAGTTGCCGGCCACGCGCTCGCCGTACTCCAGGATGTGGCTCTTGAGCGTGGCTTCGGCGCGGTCCGGGTCGCGGTGCCGGATGGCCTCCAGGATGACCTCGTGGTACTGCACCAGTTGCTCCGGCGGGAGGCGGTGCTGGCTGGTGATGGCGACGAACATGCGCACTTGGGCGCTCATCCCCTCCCAGGCCTCCAGGAGGCGGCGGTGGTTGGCCGCCTGGCAGATGGTGCGGTGGAACTCCAGGTCCAGGTCGGTGAGGCGCTCCCGCTCCCCGCAGGCGGCGGTTTCTTTCATCTGCTGCACCAGGCTCTCCAGGCGGTCAATGACCTCCAGGGTGGGGGAAGTGGCCACCAGGCGCACGGCGAGCCCTTCCACCGCCGCCCGCAGGGTGTAGATCTCCCAGAGGTCGTGGCGCGAGACGTGGGCCACGTGGGCCCCGCGGTGGGGTTCGGCCACCACCAGGCCCTCGCTTTCCAAAAGGCGCAGGGCCTCCCGCACGGGTGCCCGGCTGATGCCCAGGCGTTGGGCGAGGTCCAGTTCCACCAGGCGCTGGCCGGGGCGCAGGACGCCGGAGACGATGGCTTGTCGGATGGCGGCGTAGGCAGCCTCGCGAAGGGACTTGTGGGGGACCTCGGCAAGTTCGGGCTTGTCGGACATGTTCCTGTACCCCCTACCGGGAGGGCGGAGGAGAGTATGTCTACTGTAGACAAAAGTGTAGCATATCTGGGCCGCCTTGTCAACATTTGACGCCTGCGGCCGTTCATGGTATAATGTCGACAATTCCTCCCAGCGGAAAGGGAACGAGCGCCCATGCCTGTGCACTCGGCCCAGCGGCGAAGCCCCCAGCCTTCGCCCGTTGCCTCCCTGGGGGTCGGCTCCCGACCCGCCGCCCTTGTCCCCTGCCTCTCGCCCCCGTCTTCCGGATGTCGGTGCCTCCCAGGACCCATTTTGAGCACGGAGGGGAACCATGTATAATGCCATCACCGATGTCCCGGGCCTGAAAGTCGGCCACTACACGGACCTGGATGCCGCCACCGGCTGTACCGTGGTCCTCTGCGAGGATGGTGCCGTGGCCGGTGTGGACACCCGGGGGTCGGCCCCAGGCACCCGGGAGACGGACCTCATGCGCCCAGTGCGCCTGGTGCAGAAGGTCCATGCCGTCGTCCTCTCCGGGGGGAGCGCGTTCGGCCTGGACGCCGCGTGCGGGGTGATGCGCTACCTGGAGGAGCGGGGCATCGGCTTTGACACCGGCGTGGCCAAGGTCCCCATCGTGGCTGAGGCCGTCCTCTTTGACCTGGCCATCGGGAGTGCCACCGTGCGGCCGGACGCCGCGGCGGGCTACGCCGCCTGTCAGGCTGCCAAAAGCGGCCCCGTGGAGGAAGGGTGCGTGGGGGCCGGCACGGGGGCCACGGTGGGGAAACTCTTCGGCCCTGCCTGTGCCACCAAGTGTGGCCTGGGCACGGCCAGCGTCCAGATCGGGGGCGGGGTGATCGTGGCGGCCCTCGTCGCCGTGAACGCCTTCGGCGACGTGGTGGACCCCGAGACCGGGGCCATCCTGGCCGGCACCCGGGACCCCCAGACCGGGCAGTTCGTGGATACAGTGCGCAGGCTCCACGGGGATTTGAGCGGCTTTGCGGGGGCGTTTGCCCTTTCCAACACCACCATCGGCGTCGTCGCCACCAACGCCCGCCTCACCAAGGAGGGGGCCAACAAGGTGGCACAGATGGCGCACGATGGGTTCGCCATGGCCATCCGCCCGGTGCACACCATGTGGGATGGCGACACCATCTTCGCCCTGGCGACGGGGGAGAAGGAAGCCGACGTGAGCGTGGTGGGGGCGGTCGGGGCGCAGGTAATGGCCCGGGCCATCGTGCGGGCCGCCCAGAAGGCCACGTCCCTGGCCGGGGTGCCGGCCGCGGTGGACCTGCGCGAGGCCCTCGCCTCCCCGCGGCGCTCCTGAGCACCCCCTGGCGGCACGGGCGAGGAGAGGGGCTGGGAGAGGAGAACGGTGGACGAACGGCTTGCCTCCCGAGCAGGGGTGGACCTGGGGGGATCCCTCATCAAGATCGCCTATTTCTCCCCCGAGGGCCTGCAGGTCCAGTTGTTTCCGGCCACCAGCCTGGGTGAGACCATCGCCTACCTCCAGGCGCGGAACCTGCACCACCTGGTGCTGACTGGCGGCGGCTCCGTGCGGCACCGCCAGGCCTTTGACATCTTCCACGTGGAGACGGTGGACGAGTTCACGGCCAACATCGCCGGGGCCAACTACCTGCGGGAGGCCGAGGGACAGGCTGGGTTCCCCTACGTCCTCGTCTCCATCGGCACGGGGACCTCCGTCTACCGCGTCACGGAGGCTGGGGGCCAGCGGATTGCCGGCACCGCGGTGGGCGGGGGGACGCTCCTGGGCCTGGGACGCTTGCTCACCGGGGAGATGCGCTACGTGGACATCGTGGCCCAGGCCGCTACTGGCGACCGCTCCTTGGTGGACGTCCTGGTGCGGGATATCTACGGGCGGGACATCCCTGGCCTTCCTGGCGACATCACGGCATCCAACTTCGGCAAGAGCCTCTCTCCCCGCAAGGAGGACCTGGCCCGGGCCCTCCTCCAGATGGTGGGGGAGGTCATCGCCACGGTGGCCTGCCTGGCCGCCCAGTGCCACCAGATCCGGGAGGTGGTGTACATCGGCGCGTCCCTGCGGGAAAACGACATCCTGCGGGAAGTCCTGGATTCCAGCACGCGCTTCCTGGGCAAGGAGCCGCGCTTCCTGCGGCTGGGCGAGTTCGTGGGAGCCGTGGGGGCCCTGGTCCAGGGCCTGGCGCGGTAGGAGGGGAAACCCCACCCCCAACCCCCGCAAGCGAGGAGGGGGCAGGAGGAGGGGTGAGTGTGTATCATCTTCAGGAGAGGAGGTGCCTGTTTGTCCGAAGAACCCATCATCCGTGTGGAGAACGTGACCTTTGCCTACAACGCCGAGTCGGAGAACCCCATCGTTGCCCTCCGCGAGGTGAACCTGGAGATCTACCGAGGGGACTACCTGGTCATCGTGGGGCACAACGGTTCGGGCAAGTCCACCCTGGCCAAGCACTTCAACGCCCTCCTGACGCCCACCCAGGGGGACGTATGGGTGGAGGGCATGAACACCAAAGACCCCCGGCACACGTTGGACATCCGCCGGACCGTGGGCATGGTCTTCCAGATCCCCGACAACCAGATCGTGGCCACCATCGTGGAGCAGGACGTGGCCTTCGGCCCGGAGAACCTGGGCATCCCCCCCGATGAGATCGCCCGGCGCGTGGAGTGGGCCCTGGAAGTGACGGAGTTGAAGCCCTTCCGCCACCGCGCCCCCCACCTCCTCTCGGCTGGCCAGAAGCAGCGGGTGGCCATCGCTGGCATCATCGCCATGAAGCCGGATGTCATCGTCCTGGATGAGTCCACGGCCATGCTGGACCCGGTGGGGCGCGAGAGCGTCCTCGCGGCCGTGCGCCGGCTCAACCAGGAGGAGGGGATCACCGTGGTGGCCATCACCCACTTCATGCACGAGGCCACCGAGGGCAACCGGGTCATCGTGATGGAGGCCGGCCGCATCATCATGGAGGGGACCCCGCGGGAGGTCTTCAGCCACGTGGAGGAACTGCGCGACCTGATGCTGGACGTCCCCCAGCCCACGGAGGTCTCCTACGAACTGCACAAACTGGTGCCGGACTTCCCGCCCAACCTCCTGACGGTCCAGGAGGTGGTGGAGGAAGTCTGCCGCCGGGATGGGAGGGCACCATGACCTCAGCCAACGAGCCCATTATCCAGGTCAACGACCTGCACCACCGCTACCTGCGGGGCACCCCCCTGGAAGTGGTGGCCCTCAAGGGCGTCACCATGGAGATCTACCCCGGCGAGGCCGTGGGGATCATCGGGCGCACGGGGGCGGGCAAGTCCACCATCGTGCAGCACTTCAACGGCCTCATCCGCCCCCGCGAGCGGGGCAAGGTCATCGTGGACGGGATGGACCTGGCCGACCCAGACATTGACATCCGCGCCCTGCGCCAGAAGGTGGGGTTGGTCTTCCAGTACCCTGAGCAGCAACTGTTTGAGCGGTACGTGGGCGACGACGTGGCCTTCGGCCCCCTCAAGATGGGCCTGCCCATGGATGAGGTCCGCGAGCGGGTGCGGGAGGCCATGGAGATGGTCGGCCTGGGCTTTGAGGAGTTCAAGGACCGCTACACCTTCTCCCTGAGCGGCGGCGAGATGCGCAAGGCAGCCATGGCTGGGGTGCTGGCCCTGCGGCCCAAGATCCTCATCCTGGATGAATCCACCTCTGGCGTGGACCCCCGCAGCCGCAAGGAACTCCTCAGCCGCATTGACTACCTGCACCGCACCCGCGGCCTCACCGTCATCTTCGTCTCGCCCAACATGGAGGACATGGCCGGCCTGGTGGACCGCATCTACGTCATTGACGATGGCCGCACCGTCATGAGCGGGACCACCCGGGAGATCTTCTCCCAGCCGGAGAAACTGGTCCAGCACGGTCTGGGCATCCCTCAGATCACCGAAATCGTCCATGAACTCGGCCGCCGTGGGAAGGTTCCCCCCACCACGGTCCTGACGGTCCAGGAAGGGAAAGAGGTCCTATGGAAGATTTTGAATTCCTCCGGAACATAACCATTGGCCAGTACCTGCCCGGCGATTCCATCGTCCACAGGATGGACCCGCGGGCGAAGATCTCCATCATGCTCTTCCTCGTCATCGCCATCACCTTCAACATCTCCTACCTGGCCAACATCATCCTCTTGGTGGTGACGTTCCTCTTCGTCATCGCCTCGGGCATCTCGCTGGGGTACATCCTCTCGGGCGTCAAGCCGGCCATCCCCTTCATCGTGGTGCTGGCCCTGCTCCAACTCTTGTTCTACGGCGATGCCTACATCCCCTACAACGCCGTCTCCCGGACCCTCTTCCGCTGGGGCTGGATCCACATCACCAACGGGAGCGTGCAGTTGGTCATCGTCTCCACGCTGCGCTTCCTGCAGCTGCTGTTCCTGGCCAGCCTGCTCACCAACACCACCACCACCTCCGAACTGACCCACGGGATGGAAGCGATGCTCGCACCCTTCTCCCGCATCGGGCTGCCGGGGCACGAACTCTCCCTGGTGGCGACCATTTCCCTGCGCTTCGTGCCCATCCTGGCCGAGCAACTGGAGATCATCATGAAGGCCCAGGCCTCCCGCGGGGCCGAACTGGGCGCCAAGGGCAAACTGCAGTTCATCCAGACCACGCGGCAGGTGGTGGTGCTCATCGTGCCGCTCTTCATTGACGCCTTCCGCCGCGCCGAGGACCTGATCCTGGCCATGCAGGCCCGCTGCTACATGGGCGGGCGGGGCCGGACCCACCTCATGACCCTGAAGTTCTCGCGGACGGACCTCATCGCCTACGTGGTCGTCCTGGTCTTCTCGGCAGCCATGGTCATCTTCCGCAACTCTTTCCCCTTCTGAGGAGGAACCGTCATGCTCACCGATCTGGAACAGCGCGTCCTTTCCTACGTGGACCCCGACGAAGTCATCCGCTGGACCCAGGACCTGGTCCGCATCCCCAGCGTCTACCGGCCTGAGCAGGGGGAGACGGAAGAGGAGGCGGCCCGGTGGGTCCAGGAGCGGCTGCGCGAAATGGGCCTCGCCACCCACTGGGAGGAGGCCGCGCCCCGCCGCCCCAACGTCATCGCCATCCTGGAGGGGGAGCCCGGGGGCAAGACCCTCATGTTTGAGGGGCATACCGACGTCGTCACCGAGGGCGACCGCAGCCAGTGGACCCACGACCCCTTCGGTGGGGATCTGGTGGACGGCCGCATCTACGGCCGCGGCTCCTGCGACATGAAGGCTGGGCTTGTGGCTGCACTGGGCGCGGTCAAGGCCATCCTGCGGAGCGGGGTGCGCCTCCGGGGGAACATCCTCCTCGGCGCGCTGGCCGACGAAGAAGGGATGATGCTGGGGGTGAAGCACTTCGTCCGCCAGGGCTGGGCCCAGAAGGTGGACGCCGCCGTCATCTGCGAGCCGGAGGACAACCGCCTCTGCATCGCCCAGAAGGGGGTCATGTGGCTCCGCCTGCAGGCCAAGGGGAAGATGTCCCACGGTGCCATGCCCCTTCAGGGGATCAACCCCATCTACCCCATGGGGCCCATCCTGGTGGCCCTGCGGGAGATGGAGGCGGCGGAGATCGCCAAGCACGGCTCCCACGTCTTCTTGGGGCAGCCCAGCATCACCCCCACCATCTTCCGCTCGCCGGTGGCTGGGGAGCCGCAGAACAACGTCATGCCGGCCGAAAGCACCCTCACGTTGGACATCCGCCTCATCCCCGGCCAGTCGCCAGACGACATGGAAGGGCGCATCCGCGCCCTCCTGGAGGAACGGAAGCGGGCCGGCGAGCGGGTGGAGTTCTCCCTGGAGGTCCTGGAGTCCCGGCCGCCCACCGCCACGCCGCGGGAGGAGCCCCTGGTCCAGGCCATGCACGCTGCCTACCTGGACCTGACGGGCAAGGAGCCCACCTACGGCGGCGTGCCCGGCACCACCGACGGGACCATCCTCTTCAACTGGGCGGGCGTCCCGGTGGTTACCTGCGGGCCCGGCGACACGCACATCCCCCACCAGGTGGACGAATGGGTGGGGGTGGACCAACTGCTGGAGGCGACGAACCTCTACGTGCTGACGGCCCTGCGCTACCTGGGCACGGCCTAGTGCTGGACCACAATAAAAAACTCCGTTTTCGGCCGTGCAGGTCACTGTTGCAGGCTCGTAGGGGCGCACGGCCGTGCGCCCCTACTCAGATTGCATACCGTCAAGAACCACCGTGGCGTAATGCTAGGCGCGACGGGGGTTCCCTTTCGGGGTTAACCGGGAAAAGAGCAAAGCTCAACCTCTCCTATCTCCCAGAGGCGGCGGGGTAAGGAGAGGTCTGGATGGCTGCCGACATGGACCAGGGCTCCATCACCCACGTGGCCGGCCTGCGGGTGGGCCACTGGACGGACACGAGGGCCGCCACCGGCTGCACCGTGGTCCTCTGCGAAGAGGGGGCGGTGGGGGGCGTGGACGTGCGGGGGTCCGCCCCAGGGACCCGCGAGACGGCCCTCCTTGGGGGCGTGGGCCCTTCCTGGCCGGTCCATGCCGTGGTCCTCACTGGCGGCAGCGCCTTCGGCCTGGCGGCCGCGGGCGGGGTGATGCGCTTCCTGGAGGAGCGGGGCGTTGGCGTACGCCAGGGTCCGGCCCTGGTGCCGGTGGTGCCCGCGGCGGTGCTCTTTGACCTGGCCCTGGGGGATGCCCGGAGGCGGCCCGACGCGGAGGCGGGCTACGCTGCCTGCCAGGCGGCCACGGACGGGCCGGTGGAGGAAGGGTGTGTGGGGGCTGGCACCGGGGCCTCCGTGGGGAAACTCTTCGGGCCGCGGATGGCCACCAAAGCCGGGCTGGGGACCTGCAGCCTGCGCACCGGCGATGGCTTCGTGGTGGGCGCCCTGGTCGCGGTCAACGCCTTCGGCGATGTGGTGCACCCCGGAACGGGCACGGTCCTCGCCGGCACCCGGCGGCCCGTGGTGGGAGGGTTTCTGGGCACGGCCAGGCATCTGGGGAGCCGCTGGGCCCAGTTCCTGTTGCGGTTCGCCCGCATGACCAACACCACCCTCGGCGTGGTGGCCACCGATGCCGCCCTCTCGCGGGAGGAGGTGCGGAAACTGGCCCAGATGGCCCACGACGGGTTGGCCCTGGCCATCCGCCCGGTGCACACGATGTGGGACGGCGATACCCTTTTCGCCCTGGCCACTGGCAAGGCCGGTGTGCCTGCGGCAGGCGTCAGCGTGCTGGGGGCCCTGGCAGCGCAGGCAGTGGCCCTGGCTTCCGTGCGAGCCATCGCGCAGGCCACGCCGTTGGCGGGCCTGCCGTCGGCCCGAAGCCTGGGAAGGGGGGAACGGGTGCAGGAGTCTCTGGCCTACCTGGCCCGAGCGCGGGAAGGGGGTGATGTCCGCAGCGTGAACTTTGGACCGAGATGAGCCATTGATCGGCGCGTGGAGACTTTCGGGGACCTGCAGGGCCGGGCCCATGAGGAGGCAGGGGCCTGGCCTCCCAACGACAGATGGAGGGGAACAACCATGGAGAAAGGGTTCACCGTTCGCAAGATCGTCGTCTCCGGGGTGCTGGGAGCCATTGCCATTCTGCTTGGCGCAACCCGGCTTGGCTTCATCCCCGTCCCCACCGCGGCTGGCAACGCGACCATCATGCACGTGCCAGCCATCATCGGTGGGATCATGGAAGGCTGGGTCGTCGGCGGGGTCATCGGCGCCATCTTCGGCATCTTCAGTTTCCTCCAAGCCACGGTGCCGCTCTTCAAGGACCCCCTGGTGGCGATCCTCCCGCGCCTCTTCATCGGCGTCACTGCGTACTTCACCTACGCCGCGCTGAAGAGGGCCAATGAGTACCTGGCCCTCATCGTCGCTGCGGCCGTGGGGACCCTGACCAACACCGTGCTGGTGCTGGGCATGGCCGTGGTCCGCGGCTACATGGCGCCTGCGGTGGCCTTGGGTGTCGGCGTCACCCACGGCATCCCCGAGATCATCGTCGCCTGCATCATCGTGGTGGCGGTGGTGGCTGCCTGGAAGCGGATTGAGACCGGCACCGGCAAGGCCAAGGTCTAAATCTACTTGCCCCCTTCCCAGGCCCCAAGAGGCGGGACCGGAGCCGGTCCCGCCTCTTCTTCTCTTCTAAGGCCTTCCAGAAAGCCTGGGACCTCTCACGTCTGGCTGGCTTCGGCCACGGCAGCCTCAAAGATGTCCGCCGCCTGATCCACCGTGGCTGTGTCCACGATCAGAGGGGGGATCCACCGGATGACGTTGCTGTAGGGGCCGCAGGTCAGGAGGAGGAGCCCCCGCTGGAAGCACTTCTGCTGCACCGCCTTGGCCGTGGCCGCGTCGGGCTTGCCCTCGGCCGTGGTGAACTCGGTGCCAATCATCAGGCCGAGGCCCCGCACGTCTCCCAGCACGGGGTAGCGCTCGGCGACGGCCCGCAGCCGCTCCAGGAGGTGCGCCCCCTGCCGGGCCGCGTTCTCCACCAAGCCCTCCTCCTGCAGCACTTCCAGGGTGGCGATGGCCGCGGCGCAGGCCACCGCGTTCCCGCCGTAGGTGCTGCCGTGGGACCCCGTCTCCCACCGGCTCATCAGGTCCGACGAGGCGGCGATGCCGCTCAGGGGAAGCCCCGAAGCCAGGGCCTTGGCCATGACCAGGATGTCGGGCTGAACGCCAAAGTGCTCCAGGGCGAAGAACCGCCCCGTCCGGCCGAACCCCGTCTGGACCTCGTCAATGATGAGCAGGAGGCCATGCTCGTCGCAGATCTTGCGCAGGCCGGGCAGGAAGGACGGAGGCGGCACCACATATCCCCCCTCTCCCAGGACCGGCTCCACGAGGATGGCCGCGGTCTCGCTGGGGTCGGTCTGGGTGTGGAGGAGGTGCTCCACTTCCCGCAGGCACCACTGGCTGCAGGCCTCCGGCTCCCACCCATAGCGGTAGGCATAGGGGTAGGGAGCCACGAACACGCCGGCCATGAGGGGCTGGTAGCGCAGCCGGTAGATGGTCTTGGAGGTGGTCAGGGACATGGCCCCCACCGTCCGCCCGTGGAAACTCCCCTGGAAGACGATGATGTTGGGCTTCCCCGTGGCCTGGCGGGCCAGTTTGACCGCCGCTTCCACGGCCTCGGCGCCGCTGTTGCCGAAGAAGAAGGCGTCCAGGTGGGAAGGGACCACCTGCCGGAGCCTCTTGGCCAGTTCTAGGGCCCTCTCGTGGACGCCGATGTTCATCTGGGCGTGGATGATGCGGGCGGCCTGCTCCTGGATGGCCCGCACCACTTTCGGATGGCAGTGGCCGGTGTTGGTCACGGCGATGCCGCAGGTGAAGTCCAGGAACCGCCGGCCGTCGGTGGTGTACACGTAGGGGCCTTCACCTCGGTCTACAGTGATGGGGAAGATGCGAAGCCAAACGGACGAGAGATGGTCGGAAGGGGAAGAAGCCATGGATCACCTCGCCTCATGAAAATTGAGTTTGCCAGGGCCCTCTGGCTAGAGGAAATGCAGAGAAGAGCGAACGGTATACATTCTACCAAAAGGGGCGTTTCCCTGTCAAATCGCCCCCCGCGAAGTTGGGCCAAGGGGCCAGTCGCTGGAGGGACTGGAACGATGGGTTTTTCTGAGGATGAAGAGATTGCCCCCTCCCACCTGTGGCGTCGGCTCGGATCACTACCGATCCATCCCTCGCCTGTGACCCAGGGGGTGGTAACGATCTGTTGGCCTATTGCGGGGAGGACATGGCCAGTTCCCGCGCCATCGCCTCCAGCACGCGCAGGAGGCGCGCCTGCCAGATGGCCGGCTGGTCCGCCCCCGGCACCCAGACGCGCCGCCGCTGGACCCGCGCCGCATCCCCCAGCACCTGCTGGAGGCGCTCCCGGTTCATCTGCTCCAAACTCTCCGCATGGATGACGAACTGGCCTTCCTCCTGGGTCACCGCCTGCGCGCCTGCAGCGAGGGCCCAGGCCTTGAGGCGCAGTTGGTAGAGCAGGTTCTGGACCGGCTCCGGCAGCGGCCCGAAGCGGTCCTGGAGTTCGCTTTCCAGTTCCCTGACCTGCTCTGGCTCCTGGACGGAGGCGAGCCGGCGGTAGAGTTGCAACCGCAGCCGCTCCGAGGGGACGTAGTCGGTCGGGATGTAGGCCTGGAGCGGCAGTTCAATGGAGACCAAGGGCAGGAAAGAAGCCTCAGCGCGCCGCCGGCGCCGCGGGGCCTTCCGGGGCGCGGGCTCGCCCTCGGCCTCCTCGGACCGGCGGCCTTCCTCCCGCTCCTGGCGCAGCCGGCGCACGGCCTCGGCCAACAGGCGGCAGTAGAGGTCAAACCCCACGGCGGCGATGTGGCCGTGCTGCCGCGCCCCCAGGATCTCCCCCGCCCCGCGGATCTCCAGGTCCCGCATGGCAATCTGGAACCCGGCGCCCAGGTCCCGGGCCTCCACCACCGCCTCCAGGCGGCGCCGCTCCACCGGGCTCAAGATGTAGTGCTTGGGGATGAGGAGGTAGGCGTAGGCCCGCACCGCGCTGCGCCCCACCCGCCCCCGCAACTGGTACAGTTGGGCCAGCCCGAAGCGGTGGGCCCGGTTGATGATGATGGTGTTGGCGTTGGGGATGTCCAGGCCGCTCTCAATGATGGTGGTGCAGACCAGGACGTCCACCTCGCCGTTGGCGAACTGGAGCATCACCTGCTCCAGGTCCTTCTCGGGCATCTGGCCGTGGGCTACCGCCACCCGGGCCTCGGGGACCAGGCTCTGCACGCGGGCCGCCATCTGCTCAATCCCCTGCACCCGGTCGTGGACGAAGTAGACCTGCCCGCCGCGGTCCAGTTCGCGGCGGATGGCCTGGCGGATGAGGGCCTCGTCGTACTCCGCCAGCACCGTCCAGATGGGCAGCCGTTCCTCCGGCGGGGTCTCAATGGTGCTCATGTCCCGCACGCCGGTCAGGGAAAGGTGCAGGGTGCGGGGGATGGGCGTGGCCGTGAGGGTCAGCACGTCCACCTCTTTGCGCAACTGCTTGAGGCGCTCCTTGTGGGCCACGCCGAACCGTTGCTCCTCGTCTATGATGACCAGGCCCAGGTCCTTGAAGCGGACGTCCTTCTGGAGCAGGCGGTGGGTGCCGATGACGATGTCCACCGAGCCTTCCTCCAACCGGCGGAGGATCTCCTTTTGGCGGGCCCGGGAGCGGAAGCGGGAGAGCATCTCCACCTCCACCGGGAAGGGGGCCAGCCGCTCCTGGAAGGTCTTGAAGTGCTGCTGGGCCAGCACCGTGGTCGGGACGAGCACGGCCACCTGCTTGCCGTCCATCACCGCCTTGAAGGCGGCGCGGACGGCGACCTCCGTCTTGCCGTAGCCCACGTCGCCGCAGATGAGGCGGTCCATGGGGACCTCCCGCTCCATGTCGGCCTTGACGGCCTCAATGGCGTGCAGTTGGTCTTCCGTCTCTATGTAGGGGAAGGCGGCTTCCAGTTCGCTCTGCCAGGGGGTGTCGGGGCTGAAGGCGTGGCCCCGGACCACGGCGCGGGTGGCGTAGAGGTCCAGGAGTTCCTGGGCGATCTCGTCCACGGCCTGGCGGGCGCGGGCCTTGACCTGCTCCCAGTCGGCCGTGCCCAGGCGGTGCAGGGCGGGGGGCTCGTCGCTCAGGCCCACGTAGCGGCTCAGGCGGTCGGCCTGGTGCACGGGGACGTAGAGCCGGTCGCCCGCGGCGTACTCCACCAGGATGTACTCCTTGGGGACGCCGTCCAGGTTCAGGGTGGCGAGCCCCAGGAAGCGGCCGATGCCGTGCTCAATGTGCACCACGTAGTCCCCGGGCTGGAGGTCGGCGAAGAAGGCTTCGGGGGCCACGGCCCGGGGACGGCGGGCGCGGCGCGGCTTGGGCCTGGCCCAGCCGAAGAGTTCCCCATCGGTGAGGAGGTAGAGGGCCTCGGGGCCAGGGGTGGGCCGGGCGCTTGCGGCAAGGTCCAGCACCCACCCCTCCTCCAGGATGCGCCGGGCCACCACCACGCCCCCAGGGGCCGGCGGCTCCAGGGAGTTGCCGCTGGGGGCAACGGCCACCCCGGCCTCGTCCAGGAGTTCCCGCAGGCGGGAGGCCTGGCGGCTCAGGACCACGACGCGCGAGCGCTGGGCCTGCAGCCGCTGGACCTCGGCGGCCACCCGCTTCAGTTGGCCGCCGTACCGGTCGGCCAGGTGGAAGCGGTAGGCGAGTTCCCCAGGGGCAGGCGGCTCCTCGGCGCTGGAGAGGAGGAAGCGCGGCTCTTCCTGCAGCCGCTGGAGGAGGCGCGCTGCGTCCACGTAGGGGCTGGCAAACCCTTCCGGGAGGTCGCCCGCCGCCACGAGTTCCCTCCGGAGTTCTTCGGCCTGGCCCAGGGCTTCGGCTATGGCCTCCTCCACCTCCAGCGGGTCTTCCACCACGAGGAGCCCTTCCCTGGGCAGGTAATCCAGGGCCGAGGCTTCCACCTCGTAGAGGTAGGGGAGGTACAGTTCCATGCCCGGGAAGGGCGCGGCTTGCTGGAGGCGCTCCAGGTCCTGGCGGACCTGGCTCTGGGCCATGGGGTGGCATCCCTCCAGGCGCAGGCCCGCCGCCCGCTCGGCCGCGGCGGGGCCGAAGCGCGGCAGGGCCTCGCTGGCCGGCCCGATCCAGACCTCCTGGACTCGGGCGAAGGTCCGCTGGGTGGAGGGGTCAAAGAGGCGCAGGCTATCCACCTGGCTGCCGAAGAGTTCAATGCGCACCGGGTGCCGGGCGTTGGGCGGGTAGCAGTCCACGATGCCGCCGCGGCGGGAGAAGGTGCCGGGTTCCTCCACCACGTCCACGGGCGAGTAGCCCCAGGCCACCCAGCGCTCCAGCATCTCCCCCAGCAGGATGTGCTGGCCCACGCGGAGCCGGCGCAGACCCAGGCGCATCTCCCGCGGGGGCAGGGTGCGGTGCATGAGGGCCCGCACCGAGGCCACCACCAGGACCCGGGCAGGCTCCTCGGCAGCCTGGGCCAGGGCGGCCAGGGCCGCCAGCCGCTGCCCCCGGTTCTCCAGAGGCCAGGGGGCCCGCTCAAAGGGGAGCACGCCGGGGTCGGGGAAGAGGTAGACGGCCTCCGGCGTCTCCGTCCAGGTCAGGAGTTCCTCCGCCAGGCGGCGGGCCTCCTCCGGCCGGGGGACCACCACAAGGAGGGGCTTGGTCAGGTGCCGCAGGAGGCCGGCCAGGACATAGGCGCGGGCCGAGCGGATGAGCCGCTCGGTGCGGGGCGCGCGCAAACCACCCTGCAGGTGCTCCAGCAGGGTGCGGTATTCCGGCAGGTCGTCCAACAGCCGCAGAAGCCCCGAAAGGGAGAGAACCTCTGTCTGCTCTTCTGCCTCGGCCGCTTCCTCCAGATACTGTACCGTCACTTCTCTTCTGCTTCAGCCATCCTTCGCGAGAGGGAGTCGGGCGGGGCCGCGTTGAAGGCGTTCATGGCGGCCTCTATCCCCAACTCCAGCCAGGCCACAATGGCCTCCACCGCCCGGTCCAGGACCCGGTCCATGACGATGGACTCGTCCAGGGTGAAGTCGCTCAGGACGTAGTCCACTGGGTCCCCTCGGGCAGGCCGGCCGATGCCGATCCGCAGGCGGGGGAACTCCCGGCTGCCCAGGGTGTCTATGATGTGCTGGACCCCCTTGTGGCCTGCGGAACTCCCCTGGCGGCGCAGCCGGAGCACGCCCAGCTCCAGGTCCAGGTCATCGTGGACCACCAGGAGGTCCGCCAAGGGAACCCCGTAGTGCCGCACCAGGGGCCGGACCGCCTGGCCGCTCAGGTTCATGAAGGTCTGCGGCTTGGCCAGGACCACGGGGTGGCCCGCCACCAGGCCCTCCGCGACGAGGGCATGGTGCTTCCGGTGCCAGCGGGAGATCCCGTGCCGCTCGGCCAGCCGGTCCAGGCACATGAACCCCACGTTGTGGCGGTTGCGCGCGTATTCTGGACCAGGGTTGCCCAGGCCCACCAGGAGCCTGGGGGTTCTTTCCATTCCTTCCTGCATGGCTCTCTGGCTATCCTGGGCCGTGCGCCGCCTGCGGCGGGTCGGGCGTGGGGGAAGCGAGTCCAACCCCCACGGTTGGGCGACGAGGAGAGGTCCGGTTCCCTACCGCCGCCGGATGAGGGCCCACAGGCCCATGAGGAGCTTTCGCACCAGGGCCAGCACGCCGATGGCAGCGAACGCGCCCACCGCCAGGAGCGCCCCGTAGCAGAACGCCCCGCCCAGCCTGGCCGGGTTGAAGGCCGCGACCGGAGAGGAAGTCCCCTCTGGCGGGGCCAGGAGAGGCCCCGGGGTGGGCGTGGGCCGCGGGGTGGGCGTGGGCACCACCGGCTGCTCAATGATGACCGTGGGCGTGGGCGGGAGAGGCGTGGGCGTGATGGTGGGTGTGGGTGTGACCTCTACAACGGGCGTGGGCGTCTCGGTGGGCTGGGCGTTGACCACGCTGAGGCCCCGCACGTACCGTTCGTCGTAGTTGCCGTCGCGCCGCACCACCCGCAGCCGGAGGCTGTAGGCTCCATCCGGCACGAGGGTGGTATCCCAGGTTTCCAGCACCCCGTTGATGACCGGCTGTTCGTGCACCGTGCCGATGAGGACCCAGTTCTCGCCCACGGGTTCGCGGGCGTAGTGCACCTCGTACTTCCAGAAGTTGGGGTCATCTGCCGAGCCGGTGATCACTACCCGCCCCCGCAGGATGGCGTTGTCCTTGGGCGACGCGATGACCGCCACGGTTCCCTGGCCCGGCGGCTGGTGGGCCGGGCCAGCCTGCACCGCAAAGGGCACCCCCAGGGCCATCCCCACGATCAAAAGGGCCAGCGCAGCAAGCCTCTGCTTCATGGAAGGTCCCATCCTCGGGCCAACGCTGCCTCGCACGGCAAGCCTCATCCCCCTACCCTCGGAACGCTCTCACGACCAAACAGGCGTCCTGACCGCCGAACCCGAAGGCGTTAGCCGCCGCTGCTTCAACCTTCTGGTAGCGGGGTTCCCCTCGGATGTAGTCCAGGTCGCACTCCGGATCGGGCGTCTCCAGGTTGCGGGTGGGCGGCAGGATGCCCTCCTGGATGACCTTGACCAGGGTCACGACCGAGATGGCCCCTGCCGCGCCCAACATGTGCCCCACCACGGACTTGACGGAACTGATGGGCACTCGGTAGGCCTCGTCACCAAGAGCCTTCTTGATGGCTTTGGTCTCCGCTGGGTCGTTGAGTTCCGTCCCTGTGCCGTGGGCGCAGATGTAGCCCAGTTCCCCCGGCTCCAGGCGGGCCTCCGCAAGGGCGTTCTGCATGGCGCGGGCGGCGGACGTGCCGTCCGGCTCCGGGGCGGCCATGTGGTAGGCATCTTCCGTTAGGCCGTACCCCACGACTTCGGCCAGGATGGGGGCATCGCGCTTTAGAGCGTGCTCCAGCGTCTCCAACACCAGGACGGCGGCCCCCTCGCCCATCACGATGCCGTCCCGGTTGACGTCAAAGGGTTTGCAAGCCTTCTCCGGCTGGTCGTTCTGGCGGGAGAGGGCCCCCAATTTGGAGAAGGCGGCGTAGGCCAGGGGGGTGAGGAGCGACTCCGAGGCCCCGGCCAGCATCACGTCGGCCTCGCCCCGCCGGATGCGGGACGTGGCCTCGCCGACGGCCACGATCCCCGTCGCACAGGCCGCCACGGGGGAGTTGGCCGGGCCGCGGAGGCCAAAGCCGATGGCGATCTGGCAGGGGGCCATGTTGATGAGGACCGTGATGCCCCCCACAGCGTCAATGGCCCTCGGCCCCCGTTCCCGCAGGACGTGGGATTGCTGTTCAATGACCTCCAGCGCGCCGACCGCGCTCCCGATCTCCGCCCCGACCCGGAAGGGGTCCTCTTTGGACAGGTCCAGCCGTGCCTGGGCGATGGCCTCGGCGGCCGCGGCCCAGGCGTACTGGGTGAAGCGGGCCGTCCGCTTGGCATCCTTGCGGTCCATGAAGTCCAGGGGGTCAAAGTCCTTGACCAGGGCGGCGATGCGGGTGGGGTACTCCGAGACGTCAAAGTAGGTCATGGGCCCCACGCCCGAACGCCCTTCCAGGAGCCCCCTCCAGTAGGTTTCCACGCCGTTGCCCAGGGAGGTGACGGCCCCCATGCCGGTGATGACCACGCGCCTGCCGTTCCAATGTTCGGGAAGGTGGGATGTCATTCGGTTCCTCCGATCGCGGTGCCTTTGCGCCAGTTGCGCCCGTCTGATAGGTGAACACCCGATGCGGGACGGAGTTGCTCAGGGCTTGGGCAGCCTCCTCCGGCGCGTCGGCACCGGGACCTTGCCCCGCCAATGGGCGACCAGGTTGACGTTCTTTCGTCAGGAGGGTAGTTTAGCACAAGTCGGCCCTCTTGACAACCAAAAGGCGAAGTGGGTCACATTTGATCTAGAGGTAGAAGAGAGCCGTCAACGAATGGGGAGGAACGAATACACGAATGGACTGGGCGCAGGCGCAAGCCATTCGTTTATTCGTTTCTTCATTCGTTGACGGCTCCGACAAGGCGAGGCGAAGAAGGATCCCGTGCACGAGGTCACAACAGAGCAGGCCCACCTCGCGACCAGGTGCGCAGGAAGGGTCACCCCTGGAACGCCCCGGCCACAGGCAGGGCCGATGTGACAAATCGGCAGCAACCTGGTATAATGGGCCCCGTGCA
>Ga0123519_10005272_pt1 | contig 20670 bp, 19 predicted proteins | sample YelNatPaOPRAMG02_FD_87396 | JGI IMG/M metagenome (GOLD analysis project Ga0123519, IMG submission 87396) | Hot spring microbial communities from Yellowstone National Park - Yellowstone National Park OP-RAMG-02 (version 2) | ecosystem: Environmental > Aquatic > Thermal springs > Hot (42-90C) ...
CCAGGCCTAGGGTCAGGCCCAAGCTCTTTGTCGCCGCTTTTCGCGAGCTGGTGCGCCGTGCCCGCCGAGAAGGGGCCAAGGCCTACCTTCTACCTATGAGGCCGGCCCCGGATCAGAGGCTGTCGCCTCAACAGCGAGGAGCCTATGCGCGGTATAATGAGCTGATCCAAGAGGTGGCCCGGCGCGAGAGCGCAGAGTTGGTTGATGGACGCGGCCTCAAGCTGCCGCCGTTTGCGCCCGAGACCATGTTGGCGGAAGACGGGATCCACCTCACGGCGAGTGGGCAAGAGTGGTTGGCGATGAGCCTTTACCTGCATCTCTCGGCTCAAGAACGTTGAGGTGCGCAGTACGTGCAACATGTTGGCCCTTTAGGAAAAGGGGAATGAACGGGATCGCGGAGGGCACAAAGAGGGGCAAAAAACGAATAAAAAATCCCTGTGTTCTCTGCGTGCTCGGTGGCGAATGCCACGTTCCTCTGCAGGATCCCGTCGCCGCGATGAGCTCTTTACGCGCCGGGATGGCGCGGTTGTTTTGTTCGCCCGACGAACATGTACTACATCTTCCATGGTGATGAGGAATTCACGCGTTCCGAAGAGGTGGCCAAGCTCAAGGCGCAGATCCTGCGCGACGGCATGGGCGACCTCAACATCACCGTCCTGGATGGCCGTAAGGCCAGCCTGGACGATATCATCGCCGCCTGCGATACCCTCCCCTTCTTCACCAACAGGCGGCTGATCCTCGTAGAGGGCTTTTTACAGCGCTTGGATCCCCCTGAACGTGGTGGCGATAAGGTGGATTCTGTCGCCGAGGACGAGCTGGCCGGGAAACTGGCCGCCTATCTGAAACGCCTTCCCCCCACTGCGCGCCTCCTCTTCGTGGAACGCGCCCCCCTCAGCCCCAAGAACCCCATCTTGCGGGCAGCACAGGAGACGAAGGATGCCTACGTTCGCGAGTTCAAAACACCCTCTGAGGGCGAACTCCAGAGCTGGGTTCAACGCCGGGCAAAGGAAAAAGGTACCTCCATAAACCGTGAGGCGGCCAGCTTGCTGATCTCCTTCGTAGGCCAGGACCTGCGGCTGCTTGACCAAGAGCTGGAGAAGCTGGCCGCCCTCGTGAACTATGCCCGCCCGATCACCGCGGAGGATATCAAGGTCTTGGTCACCCCCGCCTATGAGGAGGATATCTTTGCCCTGGTGGATGCCCTTGGGGTGCGCGATCGGGAGGGCGCGATGCGCCAGTTACAGCGCCTGTTAGCCAAGGGAGCCCACGAGCTTTACCTCTTGACGATGATCGTGCGCCAGTTTCGCCTGATCCTCTCCGTCAAGGATTTGGCCGAGGAGAGGAGGTTAACGGCTCAAGAGATTCGCCGTGAGCTACGCATCTCGCATGACTTTATCGTGGACAAGCTCCTGCGCCAAGGGCGATACTTTGAGTTGGAGGAGTTGGAGGCGATCCTACGCCAGCTCCTGGAGATAGACCAGGCGATCAAAACGGGGCGCATAGAGGGACGCTTGGCCTTGGAACTCTTTGTCGTGGATCTGTGTCGCCCTCGCCGGGCCAAGGGCCGGCCCCCGGCTACCAGCCCAGGAACCGCTCGCGCACCCGCCGGGCCAGGCGCAACTCCTCCTCATCGCCGGAGCTGAGGTCCAAATAGAGCTGTAAGGGATGCACCACAGTCAAGTGGTTGCGCGCCTCGGTGGCCTTCCAGAGCAGGCTCTCGTCGTAGGGGTGAAAGACAAAGACGACGGTCTTGCCCTGATCTGGGCTTAGATGAAGCTCCGTCGCCAAGTGCTCCGGCTGGCCTTGATAGTAAAGCGCCAGGCGAGGCGCCCTGCTTTCTTCTTGCAGGAGATGGTAGGCGCCAGACCAAAGGGTCAGTGCCCAAGCACCCCCTGGGGCTTGGGGGTAGTTGGCCAGCCGGGCCTCGATCTGAGCTACCTCGGCCCAAGAGCGATAGATGCAAAAGGCACTGCGCCGCAGATCATAGCTCTGTGTCCAGGTCTCAAGGAGCGCCTTCGGGCTAAGGAGGCTCAGCCCGGCGCGATGCTTGGCCACGAGGCCCATGTCGGCCAGGATCGTGCTCACCATGCTGGCCAATCCTAGGCTGATCCCGGCTATCCGGGCCAGCTCCCGCAGCGTCCAGCGCCTATCCGGTTCAAGCAAAAGGGCCCGCACCAGGCGCTCGGCCTTGCCTTCAAAGGGCGTGCGCAGCGGTTTCTCGCGTTGGTAGGGGTTGGGCTTGCCGCTGAGCGCCAAGAAGACGCGCGAAGTCTCCAGGCCGGCGTTGCCGGCGAGGTCAAAATAGCCGACGCCCGCCTCGCGGCAAAGGGCGCGGGCCTCCTCGGAGAAATAAGGGGCCACCAGGATGGGAACTATATCCTCGCGACGCTCCACCGGCTCGGCCCGTTGGATGCGACGGAGACAACGCCGCACATCCTGGGGGTATCCGTCGGTCAGGATCGCGCAAAGCAGGGTCAGCTCTATCCCCGACTTTCCAAAGGCCACCCGCAGGGCAAACCCATACGGCCCATAGCTGCGGGCCGGAAAGCGACGTATCCCCCGGAAAGAGAGCTGGGGATAAAGCTCAAAGAAACTATCTAGAAAGCGGGATTGTACCTCGGCTTGGCGCGTAAGATTACAAACCCTCCGGCCTCAAGCCAGTGAATTGGACGCTATAAGCCCGATAACTATACGCTACTCTAGCAGCTCTGGCAACTCCGGATGCCCCTCACCATGGGGGCGGGTTTGGAGAAATCCGTCCTTGCCCGCCTGGGATCTCCGATGAACCGCCAGAGAGAATGACCCTTGCGAGAAGGCGCCTCTTGAACGATAATGGGAACGAGCATGAAGGAAGAGAGCTAAGGCGTAACAAGCCTGCCCCAGGATGGCGCGTCGCTTTCGGTCAAGGCACCGAGATCAGGGGAGCCGGATGCCTTAGAAGTGGATGGCGAACGTCCGGCAACAGCTGGAAGAACCAATTGTCTATAGAAAGGAGACCGCCGATGCGACTGGCCTTGAACACCTTCGTCTATGAAGTGGGGCGTGTGCCCATCCGCCAGGCGCTGAAGAGCGCTAGCCGCTTCGGCTTCAGGTTCGTGGAATACGCCGCCTACGGCTCGGGCGATCCCACGACTATGTCGGTTGCAGAGCGCCGCGAGGTCGTGGCCATGTTCAGGGATATGGGCTTGAGGTGCTCCCAACTGCTCCTGGTGAACACCCAACACCTGGCTTCTCCCGACACCAGGCTGCGCCGGGAGACGATGGATTACATGCAACGATGCGCGGATTTCGCCCTCCAACTGGGGGGCCGCCAGGTGTTGATCTGTTGGGGCTGTGGCATCCACGAGACGCGGATGCTCAAGGAACAAGCCTGGCTTCACAGCGTGAGCATGATCCGCGAGTACGCCCGCTGGGGCCTGGAGAAGGGCATCCTCGTAGATCTGGAGCTGGATCCCCACGTCTACTTCGTGGTCAATAGTCTGGACAAGATGGTCAAAATGATCGAGGACGTGGGCCTGCCCAACGTTTTCCCCAACGTGGATATCGGCCACCTGGAGATCACCCGCGAGGGGCCGGAGGCCCTGGAAAAGCTCCAGAGGCGTATCCTCCACGTGCACATCAGCGAGACGGACACCTTCAAGCACACTAACAGCATCATCGGCACAGGCTCGGCCGACTTCAGGGCCTATATCCACAAGGTGCTGGAACTGGGGATAGAGGAGAATTGCCAGCGCCTCGGCGAGGTTGCCGTGGCGGGGATTGAGATGGGCGAGCCGGGCGGCGTAGTGGATAACCCCGATCGCTGGGTGCAAGAGAGCCTGGACTACTTGCAGCGGATCCTTCCGGAGTTGACGCGGTAGCGCCTAACGAGGGTGGGAACCCTATCGCCGTTGGAGCGCCCGCTCATCTGGATTTGGCCTGCGCATAGACCCGCTCAAATTCCGCCAGGAAGGCCTGAGCCAGCGCGGCGTCGTCAATGATCAATAGGTTCTCGTCGTTTTCCTCCTCGGCGTTCTTGGAAAAGTTGAAGGAGCCGACGATCACCGTGGTTTCGTCCACGATAAAGACCTTGTGGTGCATGAGATAGGGGTTGCCGTCCTGGAGCACATCCAGCTTGGCCCGTTTCATGCGCCCATACTCGCTGTATTCGGTCTCCGAGCCGGTCCTTTCAAACACCCCGCGCACCTTGACCCCCGCCTTGGCCCGAGAGAGCACTGCCTCGCCGATGTCATCGTCGGTGAAGGAGAAGGCCATGAAGACGATGCTCTTTTGAGCTTTCTTCAAGCGGGCGACGATCTTGGAAGCCACCTGATCCTCGGGAGCGAAATAGTTCTCTACCCGCGCCCCGGCGATCTCCAAGATCGGCGTGGTCCCGCCGGCCTTGCGTTGCCGGCCGAACTTTTTATCGCCCCACATCTTCTCAAACACGACGGTATAATTGCGGGCCAACTCGGGAGAGCGGATGAGCAAGGCATTATTGTTGTAGCGGTAAGTGTCGTTCTCGGTAAAGTTCCAGGAGCCGGTCCATACGGCCTCTTCGTCCACGACCACGAACTTGTTATGCATGATGGCGTTGGGGTTGCCCGCGACCACGGTGATCTTGGCCGCCTGGAGCTTTTTGAAGGCGGGATTCTCCTTAGGGTCCTCCAGGATGTCTATATCGGTGACTACGCGCACCTTGCAGCCGCGCTTCTTGGCCTCCAAGAGGGCTTGGGTCACGTTGGGCAGATCCAATTGGTAGATGGCCACGTCCACTGTCCGCCGGGCGCCGTTGATAAAGGCCGTCAGTTCCTCGTCCAGGCTACCTTGGCGCTCGGCGGCCTTATCCGGGTACTTGGGCGCGGTGAAGAACACGCGATACCAACGTTCGCCGGCGGCGATAACCACCGTGGGCGTTGGCTGAAGGACCTGCCGGGTATGCGTCGGCGCCACCGTAAAGGTCGGCGTGGCGAGGGCCACCGTGGGCGTCGGCTGAGGGGGGCGCCTCCGCACGAGCACGATGGTCAAGACACAAAGGCCGCAGAGGATCGCCAGAATGATCAGGGCGAGAACGACCCGGGCCGTTTTGGACGGCCCCCGCGGGCTCTTGTCCTTCGCCTTGCGACGCGTTTGAGGATCCCAGGCCTGGGAGACAAGGCCCATCAACCGCACCAGGAGCTGGTCGGCGCTGAGCGCATGGGCTTGAGAGGCCAGGCGCTCCACCTCGGCCTCCAACTGTGCCGGAGCGATCAGCTCGCGCAGTTGCGCGGCTAACTCGCCGCCACCTCCGCGCGCAGTCGGCCCGCCCCTCTCCCTCACCAGGGAATTGATCCCCGCCATAGCCTTGCGGATGCGCCGGGCGATCTCATCCACCTTCTCCGGCGTCGGCTCATCCAGGGCAGCCACCTGGGCCGAAAGCTGGGCCAGGCCCCAATTCAAGAGCGTCTGGGCCTGCTCATCCGTGAGCCCGGCGCGCAGGCGCTCATCCTCTAGCAGGCGTTCGGCGGCCCGCTGCTCCAAACGACGTCGCTCGGCGGAAGAAGCCATCGGCCACCTCCCCACAAGGATAAAGGACCCAGCACATGATAACGCAAGGGGAAAAGCCGCACCAGTTAGGGACCTCATCGGAGATCCCGGACAAGGACAAAGGCCAGCGCATCCTGTGGAAAACGGGCTTAACCGCCCTCATCCCTCTACTTCGCCGCTTGTACCGCTGGGAGGGCCTCGCGTTTCCTTTCCCGGGCATGCAGATAGCGCGCCAGGCGCCTTAGTCCCTCGGTAAGGGCCTCGTCGCTAGCACAAAGGGAGATGCGCACGTAGCGGTCACACAGCTCGCCGAAGCCACAACCAGGCCCCAGAGCAACATGCTCGGCCTCTAAAAGGCCCTGACAGAACTCCAGCGATCCCAGCGGTTGGCCGGAGATGTCGATCAGCATGTAAAAGGCCCCATGAGGGTAAGAGACCTTCAGCCCCAGCTCTTTGGCGAGCTCCACGGCGAGGTCACGCCGGCGGCGATAATGCTGCAGCATCTCCTGGACGCAATCCTGAGGGCCGAGGAGCGCGGCGATGGCCGCGTGTTGGGCCACGGTGTTGACGCAGGAGGCGATCGGCTCCTGGATCTTGGTCATGGCGGCCACGATCTCCTCGTTGGCCACAGCATAGCCCACCCGCCAACCAGTCATGGAATAGGTCTTGGAGAGGGTGAAGATGCTGATCACCCGGCCCTCGTCATCCCACTGGGCAGGGCTGAAATGGGTGCCCTCAAAGATCAGCCGCTCGTAGGTCTCATCCGAGATCAGATAAAGGTCATGGCGGCGGCAAAAGTCCAGGCAAGCGCGCAGCGTTTCCTCCGAGTAGACGGCGCCCGTGGGGTTGGAGGGGCTATTGATCATCATGGCCTTGGTGCGCTTGTTGACCAGGCGCTCCAGGGCCTCAAAATCGGGGATAAAGTCCTGCTCAGGGAGGGTGAGGTAACGCCGAGGGGTGCCGCTGACGATGGATGAGGCCATGACAAAGTTGCCGTAGCCCGGATCGGGGATGAGGATCTCATCGCCCGGCTCCAGGAGCACGGCTATGGAGAGGAACACCGCCTCCATGGCTCCCACGGTGACCATGATGTTGGATTCGGAGACGTGAAGGTTGTTCTCCCTCGCCAGCTTGGTGACGATGGCCCGACGCAGCTCGGCCATGCCCGAATTAGCGGTATAGCCGGTGTACTCGTAACGGGCAGCGCGAACGGCGGCCTCAATGATATGTGGCGGGGTGGGAAAATCAGGCTGCCCGATCTCTAGATGAATGGCATCGGGAAAGCGGGCTGCGCTATCCAACATCACGCGAATAGGAGCGCGTTCAATGCTGGTCACTGCTTGCGATAAAGGCTTCATGCTCTTCTCCCTTGGATCGTTGATCTAACGCCCCGAACTAAAGGCGCCGTGCGCTGAGGCCAAGCCTCATTGCACGGCGCAAGTGACGACGCTGACTTGCCTCGCTCAAATCTTTGAGCGGTGATGTCTTTATAGAATAAACCAATCCGCCTATTTGTCAAAACCACCAGCCCGTTCCCATTAGGCCTGGGTGCAAAAGCGGTAGATCACGTCATAGAGCACTTCCAAACAAAAGATCAGGTTATCCAGCCACAGGCGCTCGTTATCGGCGTGGGCACCGGCCTCCTCCAACCCTTCGGGCAAGGGCTTTTCGGGCACAAAGCCGTACACCGGCACGCCCAGGGGGATGAGGTGTCGGGCGTCGGTGGCCCCGGCGCAGGTCCAAGGGACGACTATAACTCCCCCGCAGCGCTCGGCGATCACCTGGGATATGGTACGAAAGATCGGCGTATCCACCGAGGATTCCAGGCCCGGGGCATACTGGCCCTGGTAGACCTCGATCTCCACTTCCTCCTCGGCCAGGTCGCGCAACAATTGCACAAAGCCCTCGCGCGTTTGGCCCGGCAGGATGCGCCCATCCACATAGGCCGTGGCCGTCACCGGGATGACGTTAATGCTGGCCGGATCGCCTGCCCGCAGCCCGGTGGGGGAGGCCGTATCGTAAAAGAGCGGGCGGCTGTTTTCAATGCCCTTTTCATCAAACCCGGCCACCCTCAGCGCCTCCTCAATGTGCCCCTGATCCAGCAACCGCTCCACCTGCTCGGCCGTCTGGCCGGATTGCGAGGAAGCGATCAAGTTTAGCGCCCTACGCATGGTGCCGATGGCCCGCCCGGCCACATAGCCATCCCCTAAACGGCTCAAGGCACGCGCCAGCTTGAAGGTGGATAGGTCCTGGCGGGGATGGGAAGCGTGGCCTCCTTTGGCTCGCGCCGTCCAAACCGTGCGGCAAAGACCCTTTTCCGCCGATTGGCAGGTGTAAAAGAGTCGCTCTCCCACTTTGATAGCCCCTCCGCCTCCCTCGTTCAGGGCACAGGCCACACCGAGCAGCTCAGGCCTTTGCTGGATCAGCCAGGCGATGCCTAGCGTGCCCCCGCGCTCCTCGTCAGCCGTGGCCGCCAGGATGATATCGCGCTTCAGCGGCGGCTTGAGGTGGGCCAGGGCAAGCATGGCCACAGCCCAGACGGCGATCAGATTCTTGGTGTCGGTACTCCCCCGGCCCCACAGGAAGCCCTCGTGGATCTCGGCGGCAAAGGGCGGGTAGCGCCACTCACTGGGGTTCGCCGGGACCACGTCCAAGTGACCCATGAGCATCAGGGGCTTGCCCTCGCCGGAACCGCGCAGGCGGGCGAGGAGGTTGCCCCGACCAGGGGCTGATTCCAGGACGCAGGTCTCGATCCCCGCCGGAGATAACAGCGCTGCGAGGTAACGCGCCGCTTCCACCTCGTTGCCGGGCGGGTTTGTCGTATCTATACGTACCAAATCCCGAAGCACATCGATCACTTGTTGCCTGTATCCGGCGTTGGGTAGCTCCATAGGATTCTCCCTTTCTGCGAATGTGCCTCAAGGGTAACATAAGCCGCGAGGTTAAGCAAGGGGCGACGGGTTTTACAGCTCGGCCGAGGGGGTCTAAAATGGCTCTGCTACCGAGACAAAAAGGGGAAGGGGCTTGCCCTGTGCGCGTGACCATGATCTCCAAGGCCTGCATCGTGGGGGCCTATCAGACCAAACTGGAGGCGATCGCCACTCACAAAGACGTGGAACTGACGGTCGTCGTACCCCCTTTCTGGCGCGAGGGGGGGCACAAACTGCCCCTTGAGAGGGCACACCTCGTCGGCTACCGACTCGTCGTCGCCCCCATCGCTTTCAATGGTTCTTTTCATCTCCATTTTTACCCCACGTTGGCCGCGATCTTGCGTAACTCCAAGCCCGATCTCTGCCACATAGACGAGGAACCTTACAACCTGGCCACCTACCTGGCCCTGCGAGCCGCCCAAAAGGTGGGGGCTAAAGCGCTCTTTTTCACCTGGCAAAACCTGCTGCGGCGCTACCCCTGGCCCTTTCGGGCGATGGAGCAATATGTCTATCGGCATGTGGCCGCGGCCATCGCCGGCAATCACGAGGCGCTCCAAGTCCTCCGTGCCAAGGGTTACCCCGGCCCCGCGCAGGTGATCCCCCAATTCGGCGTGGATCCGGAGCTCTTTTGTCCCGCAGGAGAGCGCTCCCCCAACGCGCCCTTCACCATCGGCTATGCCGGGCGGCTGGTGGAGCAAAAGGGTTTGCGCGTCCTTGTTGAGGCCCTGGCCGGGCTGGACGGAGGGTGGCGGTTGATGCTCTGCGGGGCCGGCCCCCTCAAGGCCGAGCTTCAGGCGCGGCTGAGGGACCTTGGCCTGGCCGAGAGGGCCCGCTTTCACGATCAGATCCCCTCTGAGGAGATGCCTCGCTATCTGCGCGAGATGGACGTGCTGGTCCTGCCCTCCCTGACCCGCCCCAACTGGAAGGAACAATTCGGACGCGTGTTGGTGGAAGCCATGTCCTGCGGGGTGCCGGTCATCGGCTCCAACTCAGGGGAGATCCCTCACGTGATCGGGGACGCAGGGCTGATCTTCCCAGAAGGGGACGCGGAGGCGCTGCGCGGCTTATTGGCCAGGTTGCTGGAAGATATCCCTTTGCGCCGCGAGTTGGCAGCCAAAGGGCGGGCGCGGGTCTTGGCCCACTATACGCAGGCCCAGATCGCCGAGGAGACGGTGGCCCTCTACCGCCAAGTCCTGGCCGAAGGGTAAAGCGTGGGAAGGATAAACCGGGGGCGCTAGGGCCTCTCGCAACTTTTTGCCCCTCATTCCAATCGGGTTATAGTATATTGATCACTCTGCGGAGCCGATCATGTCCCTTTCGGATGAGCGCCTACACGCCCTCCTCTGCCGGGTGCAAAAGCCCGCCCGCTACGTGGGAGGGGAATGGAATAGCGTGATCAAGGATTGGGGGCAAGCCGCCGTCCGCCTGGCCCTATGTTATCCCGAGACCTATGAGATCGGCATGTCCAACCTGGGCCTGGCGATCCTCTATGACCTGGTGAACCGGCGCCCCGAGTTCCTCGCCGAGCGCGCCTACGCTCCCTGGGTGGATATGGAGGATATCCTGCGCGCCGAGGGGCTGCCCCTCTTCTCCCTGGAGACGCGGCACTCGCTCAAGGAATTTGACGTCCTCGGCTTCAGCCTGCAGCATGAGCTCAACTATACCAATGTGCTCAACATGCTGGACCTGGCCGGCATCCCCCTTTTCGCCGGCGAACGCAGCGCCCAGGATCCGCTGGTCATCGCCGGGGGCAGTTGCACTTACAACCCTGAGCCGCTGGCCGACTTCTTCGACCTTTTTGTCATCGGCGAGGGCGAAGAGGTGCTCCTGGAGCTGCTGGAGGCATTCCGCGAGTGGAAGGAGGGCGGGCGCCCTGGGGGGCGAGGGGAGCTTTTGGCGCGCCTGGCGCGCATCCCCGGTATCTATGTTCCTGGCCTATATCGGGTGCGCTACAACGCCGATGGCACGGTTGCTGCGATCGAGCCGGCGGCAGAGGGCGTCCCGGCCCGGGTGCGCAAGCGCATCGTGCCCGTGCTTGGGCCCGTGCCGACACGACCCATCGTCCCGGCTCTACAGGTCGTCCACGACCGGGGCAACGTGGAGATCCAACGCGGCTGCAGCCGGGGATGTCGCTTCTGCCAGGCGGGGATGATCTACCGCCCCATCCGCGAGCGCCCCGTCCCGGAAGTCCTTCGCGCGATCGACGACCTATTGGCCTGTACGGGCTACTCCGAGGTCGCCCTGGTCTCTTTGAGCTCCAGCGATCATTCGGGGATCGCCGAGATCATCTCCCAGGCGATGGCCCGCCACGCCGAGGAGGGGCTGGCCATCTCGCTGCCCTCGTTGCGTATAGACTCTTTCTCCGTGCGCCTGGCCGAGATGATTCAGGCAACGCGCAAGACGGGCTTGACCTTCGCCCCCGAGGCGGGCAGCCAGCGCCTGCGCGACGTGATCAATAAGGGGGTGACTGAAGAGGACCTCCTGCGCACCACCGAGGCGGCCTTTGCCAGTGGCTGGAATCGGATCAAGCTCTACTTTATGCTCGGCCTGCCCACAGAGACCGATGAGGACGTCCTGGAGATCGCCCGCCTCATCCGCGAGATTCGCGCCCAAGGGAGGGCCCTGCGTGACCGGGCAGTGGAGATCGGCGTGAGCGTGGCTACGTTCGTGCCCAAGCCCCACACCCCCTTTCAGTGGACGGGCCTGGCCCCACGCGAGGTGGTGGAACATCGGCAAAGCTTGTTGCGCGAGCAGACCCGCCTCCGGGGAGTCGAGCTGGGCTGGAGCGATTGGGAATCCACCTGGCTGGAGGCCGTCCTCAGCCGAGGGGATCGGCGCCTGGGGGCGGTTATCTACCGCGCCTGGCGCGCCGGAGCGCGCTTTGACGCCTGGAGCGAGCACCTTCGCCCCGAACTCTGGCGCGAGGCCCTGGCCGCCGAGGGCCTGAAGGCCGACTTTTACGCCCATCGCGAGCGAGAGGAGGGCGAGCTCTTTCCCTGGGAGCACATCGATGCCGGCGTGAGTCGGCGCTTTCTCTGGCGCGAGTACCGTAAAGCGCGCGAAGGGCGGCTCTCTCCTGATTGCCGCGCGGGCTGCCATGACTGTGGCATCCTGAGCGCCCTGGCCGAGGAGCGCGCCAGGGCCGGCGAACACGCTTGGGGATGTCCGTGACCATGCGCACCGAGATCGTGCAACGGCTGCGGGTGACCTTTGGCGTGGACGGCCCCTTGCGCTACATCTCCGTCCTGGATATGGGCCGCCTTTGGGAACGGCTCCTGCGCCGGGCGAGGATCCCCTTGGCCTATACCCAGGGCTTTAACCCTCACCCGCGCCTGCAATTTGCCTCGCCCTTGCCGGTGGGCTATTCCAGCGAATGCGAACTACTGGACCTGTGGCTGGCCGAGCGCATGGAGCCGATGCAGTTCGCCGCCATGGCCAGGGACCAAGCTCCCAGGGGGCTGACGATCTTGCAGGTTGAGGAGGTGTTCCTCGGAGCGCCCGCACCGCAGGCCCTGATGCACGCGGCCCACTATCGGGTGCGTTTCTGGGCTGAGATCTCTGGTGAAGATGTGGAACGCGCTCTAGATCGGCTCCTTAAACAACCTTCCCTGGTGCGTCAGCGCCAGAAAAAGGGGCACCTGGCGGACTATGACCTACGCCCTCTGATCCAGGAGGCGCGTTACCTATCCTCCGAGGGAGGGTACCACGAGCTTTACATGATCCTGCGCACCGGGGCCGAGGGTGCCGGACGACCTGAAGAGGTCCTGGAGGCCCTGGGCTTGCCGGCGATTGGCAATTACACCATTCATCGCGTGCGCCTCGTCTGGGGCGCCAAAGGAGGTTAGATGGTCAAGCGCATCTGGTCACCCTGGCGCATGGAGTACATTCGCGGAGAGAGACGCGGCGGTTGCATCTTTTGCGACAAGGTGAAGGAGGAACGCGATGAGGAGAACCTGATCCTCCTCCGTGGGCAACAGTGCTTTGTGATGCTGAACCGCTTCCCTTATACCAATGGGCACCTCATGATCGCCCCTTATGCTCACGTGGATATGCCCAACAAGCTGCCCCTAGAGGCCCAGGTGGAGATGATGCGCCTAGTGTGCATCTGCATTGAGGTGCTTCAAGAGGCGATGCACCCCGATGGCTTCAACGTGGGGATGAACTTGGGGGCCTCGGCGGGGGCGGGGATCAAGGATCACATCCACATGCACGTCGTGCCCCGTTGGGTGGGCGATACCAACTTTATGCCCGTGCTCGGCGAGACGCGGGTCATCGTGGAGGCTCTCCAGGAATCCTATCGGAGGCTTGAGCCGCTCTTCGCCTGCCGCTGCCAGACAGAGGAGGGCCTAAGCCCAGCACGGAAAGTGCCCTCCGCTCGCTAACCCAGAGGTGCGCTTATCACAGCGTATTTCAATTGTTTGGCGATTTCTGCTACAATAGGTAATATGGGCTATATGGTGGCCTTACGCCAAGCGCGCTGGAGGAGCACGGATGCCCCAAGCCGACGATCTGCTCATTGTCGGGGCTGCACGAACGCCGATCGGGCGCTTTCAGGGCGCCCTAAAGGATGTTCCGGCTCCTGAGCTGGGGGCTGTGGCCATTCGCGAGGCCGTCCGAAGGGCCGGGATTGATCCGGCCATAGTTGATGAGGTGCTCATGGGCTGTGTCCTCCAGGCCGGCTTGGGCCAGGCACCTGCTCGTCAAGCAAGCCTGCGCGCCGGATTGCCCTCCGGCGTGGGGGCGACGACGATTAATAAAGTTTGCGGCTCGGGCCTCAAGGCCGTCATGTTGGGCGCAGCCATGCTTTCCGTCGGCGACGCGGAGGTCATCGTCGCCGGGGGGATGGAGAGCATGAACGGCGCGCCCTATCTTTTGTCTCAGGCGCGCTTCGGTTATCGCCTGGGTGAGGGGAAATTGGTAGATTCCCTGGTGTACGACGGCCTCTGGTGTGCTCTTGAGCAACAACATATGGGCCTCCTCGCCGAGCATACGGCCGATGTTTATGGCATCGGCCGCGAGGAGATGGATGCCTTTGCCTTGCGCAGCCATGAGCGGGCCATCGCGGCCATGGACAGGGGGGCCTTTACCGCCGAGATCGCTCCGGTGCTCGTGCGCGGACGCGACGGGCGAGAGGCGCTCTTTGCCTGCGACGAATGTCCCCGGCGGGATACCAGCTTGGAGAAGCTGGCCCGCCTTGCACCGGCCTTCCACCCGCAAGGGCGCATCACCGCCGGCAACGCCTCCAGCATCGCCGATGGCGCGGCGGCCCTGGTGATCATGCGCCGCGAGCGGGCGCGTGAATTGGGCTGCGCACCCCTGGCCAGGATCATCTCCTATGCTCAGGCAGCGGTTGAGCCGAGAGAGATATTCAGCGCACCGGTCTATGCGGTGCGCAAGGTGTTGCAAAGGGCGCGCCTCGGCTTGGCCGATATGGAGCTCATCGAGCTGAACGAGGCCTTTGCCGCTCAGACGCTTGCCGATGGCCGGGCGCTCGGCCTGGATTGGGAGCGGGTCAATGTCAACGGCGGGGCCATCGCCCTGGGGCATCCCATCGGGGCCAGCGGCGCGCGGGTGCTGGTGACCCTGCTCTACGCCCTGAAAGAGCGTGGGTTGCGCAGGGGCCTGGCCGCGCTCTGCCTGGGCGGCGGCGAGGCCGTGGCCATGGTCGTGGAGCGAGAAGGATAGGGATAAGCGAGTGCCCTGATAGGGTGGATAGAGGATGTTCAATATCACGCAGGTCGCAGTGATCGGCGCGGGCACGATGGGTAGCGGCATCGCCCAAGTGTTCGCCCAGGCAGGTTATGCGGTCAGCCTCGTCGATGTCGTCCGCGAGCAATTGCCTCGCGCGATGGCCTCCATTGAGCGCGGCATCAAGCGCTTGGCGGAAAAAGGGCAACTCAGCCAGACGGAGCAGGAAGCCATCCTGAAGCGCATCACCACGACCACGAGTGTGGAGGTGGTTCGTCAGGCCCGTCTGGTGCTTGAGGCCATCGTTGAGGATCCCGAAGCCAAGATACGCCTGTTCGCGACCGTGGATCAGCTCGCCCCCCCAGAGGCCATCTTGGCCTCCAACACCTCCTCGGTCTCCATCACCCGCCTGGCGGCGGCCACCCGAAGGCCCGAACGGGTCATCGGCATGCATTTCATCAACCCCGCGCCGGTGATGCGGCTGGTGGAGGTCATTCGCGGGCTGGCGACCTCCGATGAGACGCACCAGACCATCGTGGAGCTTGTCCGCGGCCTGGGCAAGACGCCCGTCACCGTGAGCGACGCGCCCGGTTTCGTGCTCAACCGCCTGTTGATCCCCATGCTCAACGAGGCCTGTTACCTGCTCATGGAGGGCGTGGCCGGTTGCGAAGAGATCGATACCGTCATGAAGCTGGGGGCCAATCACCCTATGGGCCCCTTGGCTTTGGCCGATCTCATCGGCCTGGATACTTGCCTGGCGATCATGGAGGTGTTGCATCGCGACCTGGGCGAAGATAAATACCGTCCTTGCCCGCTCCTGCGCAAGATGGTGGCTGCCGGGTATTTGGGGCGCAAGTCGGGGCGAGGGTTCTACACCTATTCATAATATGAGGGATGAAAAGACCCCTTTATCATTCACTCCTCTGAGGAGGACGAGCATTGGATAGACGGCCGGTGCTGGACAGGGGTTGGGTGCAGCTTGAGGAGCACATGGGCGGCGACGCGGCGGTGATCCGCGCAGCGCGCATCTGTTACCAATCTGAGGCGCGTTCACCCGAAGATGATACGCGCCTCATTCGCCGTCTTATGGCCGCCGAACCCAAACACAACACGGTATTTGAACACGCCGTCTTTCGCTTTGGGGTCAAATGTCCGCTCTTTGTGGCCCGCCAGTGGATGCGCCACCGCATCTGCACCTTTAACGAGCTGTCCTTGCGCTATTGTATCGCCGAGCGGGAATACTATGTGCCAGATGAGAAGCAGCCGGAGTTGGAGGCTTATAGACAACATATGGAGGCTTCCTTTGACCTCTACGAGCGGCTGCTCCAGGCCGGCTGGAGGCGCGAGCGCGCCCGTGGAGTGTTGGGCACGGCGATTTACACGCAATTCATCTGGACGGTGAACGCCTGGTCGCTGATGAACTGGCTGCAAAAGCGCCTGGACAAGTCGGCCCAGTGGGAGCATCGCCAGTATGCCGAGGCCATCCTGGGCATCTTTCTGGAGGTGATGCCGGTCACCGCCACCGCTTTCAAGGAGCTGGTATTAAAGAGATGAGGCCCTCTTGGGACGAGTACTTTATGGAGATCGCCCGCCAGGTCGCTACGCGCTCCACCTGCCTGCGGCGCAGCGTGGGCGCGGTGATCGTGCGCGATAAGCGCATCCTTTCTACGGGCTACAACGGCGCTCCCCGCGGCCTGGAGCATTGCGACGTCGTCGGCTGCCTGCGCGAGAAACTGGGCATCCCCTCCGGCCAGCGCCAGGAGATCTGTCGCGGGTTACATGCGGAGCAGAACGCTATCATCCAGGCCGCGCTCCACGGCGTGTCCATAGAGGGCGGCACGATTTACGTCACCCATCAGCCTTGCATCACCTGCGCCAAAATGATCATCAATTCCGGCATCGTGCGTGTGGTCTGCGCCAACACCTACCCCGATGAACTGGCGCGGCAAATGCTAGACGAGGCGGAGGTAGAACTGAACGTTTGGGGAGCTGAGACAAAGTGAACCATGTTCGTAGTGGTGCCGTAAGGCACTTATATGCCCGACAGGCACATGCTACAAACGCAATACGAGGGAGGTATGATGGCTTTGAACGACAAGATCCAGGAGTTGCGTCGGCTCAAGGAGGAAGCCAGACAAGGCGGCGGTGCCAGTGCGATAGAACGCCAACACGCTAAGGGCAAGTTGACCGCCCGTGAGCGCTTGGCCAAGCTGTTAGATGAAGGCAGCTTCCAAGAGCTGGACGCTCTGGTCACCCACCATGCCCACGGCTTCGGCCTGGAGGAGCGCGTGGCCCTTGGCGATGGCGTCGTCACCGGCTACGGCACCATTGACGGCCGGTTGGTCTATGTCTTTGCCCAGGATTTCACCGTCATGGGCGGCTCGCTGGGTGCAGCCCACGCGGCCAAGATCGTCAAGTTGCAAGACCTGGCCCTGAAGAACGGAGCCCCGCTCATCGGCATCAACGATTCAGGAGGCGCGCGTATCCAGGAGGGGATCCTGGCCTTGGGTGGCTACGCGGAGATCTTTTTGCGCAACACCCTGGCCTCGGGGGTCATCCCCCAGATCTCGGTGATCATGGGGCCTTGCGCCGGCGGTGCGGTCTATTCCCCCGCCCTGACCGACTTTACTTTCATGGTCCAGGATACCAGCCACATGTTCATCACCGGGCCGGAGGTCATCAAGGCGGTGACGCATGAAGAGGTGACCTTTGAGGAACTGGGCGGGGCTAGGGTGCATAACAGCGTGAGCGGTGTGGCTCACTTTGCCGCTCCCAACGAGGAAACCTGCCTGAAGATGGTGCGTCAGCTTCTGAGCTACTTGCCTCAGAACAACATGGAGGATCCTCCGGCCATCGCCCCGCAGGATGATCCCGCGCGCACAGACGAGGCCCTGAATACCCTCGTCCCCGAGAACCCCAATGCCCCCTACGATGTGAAGCAAGTCATAGAGAAGGTCGTAGACAAGGGCAGTTTCTTTGAGGTGCACGCACACTATGCGCAGAACGTCGTCGTCGGCTTCGCCCGTTTGGATGGCCTCGCGGTGGGCATCGTGGCCAATCAGCCGATGGTGCTCGCCGGCGCCCTGGACATCAACGCCTCCATCAAGGCGGCGCGCTTTGTGCGCACCTGTGACGTCTTTAACGTGCCCATCATCACCTTTGAGGACGTCCCCGGCTTCCTTCCCGGCGTAGCCCAGGAACATGGGGGGATCATCCGTAACGGAGCCAAGCTGATCTATGCCTATTGCGAGGCCACCGTGCCCAAGTTGACGGTGATCCTGCGCAAAGCCTACGGCGGAGCTTATATCGTCATGAGCTCCAAGCACATCCGCGGCGATTTCAACGTCGCTTGGCCCACCGCCGAGATCGCCGTCATGGGTCCGGAGGGGGCCGTCAACATCATCTACCGCAAGGAGCTGGCCGAGGCCACCGATCCCGAGGCTTTGCGCGCCCAGCTCATCGCCGAGTATCGCGCCAAGTTCGCCAACCCTTACGTGGCGGCCTCCTATGGCTACGTGGACGCGGTCATTGAGCCGAGCCAGACACGCCCTGTGCTCATCAATGCCCTGCAGATGCTCCAGAACAAGCGCGACAGCAACCCGCCCAAGAAGCACGGCAATATACCGCTGTAGCCGTTAGCCGTCAGCTATCGGCGGTCAGCTTGCTGACTGCCGATAGCTGGAAGCCGACTACTGATAGCTAGAGATGAGGGGAAAATGAGTGCCAATCCGTTAAAAATCACCGATACGATCCTGCGCGATGCGCATCAATCGCTCCTGGCCACGCGCATGTCCACGGGGAGCATGTTGCCCGTTGCGAGCAAGTTGGACGCTGTGGGCTATCATTCCCTAGAAATGTGGGGCGGAGCCACCTTTGATTCGGCCATGCGCTTCCTGAAGGAGGATCCCTGGGAGCGCCTGCGGGTGCTCCGGGCCAGGATCCCCCATACCCCCTTCCAGATGCTCCTGCGCGGCCAGAACTTGTTGGGCTATCGTCACTATCCCGACGACATCGTGGAAAAGTTCGTTGAACTCTCCGTAAAGAACGGCATGAACATCTTTCGCGTCTTTGATGCCCTGAACGACACGCGCAACATGGCCTGGGCCATGCAGTGCGCCAAGAAGTACGGCGGCCATGTCCAGGGGGCCATCTGCTACACCCTCAGCCCGGTGCACAGCGCCGATTCCTTTGTGGCCATGGCCCAAGAGCTCAAAGAGATGGGCGCCGATTCCATCTGCATCAAGGATATGGCCGGGCTTTGTACCCCGTATGTGGCCTACGACTTGGTCAAGCGCATCAAAGAGGCCGTGGGGCTTCCGGTGCAGTTCCACACCCACGACACGGCCGGCTTCGCCATCGCCACCCTCATGAAGGCTGCCGAGGCCGGGGTGGACGTGGTGGATACAGCCATCTCCTCCCTCGGCGGAGGCACGGCCCAGCCACCCACCGAGTCGCTGGTGGCCATTTTCCAGGGTTCTGAGCGCGATACTGGGCTGGATCTCAGGCTGCTCAACGAGATCGCCGCTTATTTCCGCGAGGTGCGCACCAAACACCTGGCCAAGTTCGAGACGGGGCTGACCACGGCAGATATCCGCGTGCTCCTATATCAGGTGCCGGGGGGGATGCTTTCCAACCTGGTGACCCAGCTTCGCCAGCAGAAGGCCGAGGATCGCTACGAGGAGGTGCTCGCCGAGGTGCCCCGCGTGCGCGAGGATATGGGCTATCCCCCTTTGGTGACGCCGACGAGCCAGATCGTGGGCACCCAGGCGGTGGTGAACGTGCTCACCGGAGAGCGCTACAAGATCATCTCCCAAGAGGTCAGGGACTATTGTCGGGGCCTCTATGGGCGCCCGCCCGCGCCGCTCAACCCCGAGCTGGTGAAAAAGGCCATCGGCGATGAAGAGCCGATCACCTGCCGCCCCGCCGACTTGCTTGAGCCGGGCTTTGAGAAGGCGAAAGAGGAGATCGGCGACCTGGCCGAGAGCGAAGAGGACGTGCTCTCCTATGCCCTCTTCCCCTCCGTGGCCAAGGAGTTCCTGCAGGCGCGGCGGGAGGGCAAGATCGCGCCCATTGAGGAGCCGCGCATCTTCCCCGCCGAGGCTCCGGCGGAGGCGCCCAAGCCGGCACCGGGCAAAGCGCCGCTGGCCGTGGTTTCCCCGCGACAGCCACGCCCACGGCCCACTTATTCGTTGTGGAAGGTGGCCCATCGCATGAGGGGTGGGCGTTGATCTAATATCCAGAAACAGGGGTGAAACGAGGATGAGTTCAGACTTTGGTATCGCCGTGCAGGTAACCATCGTGGGCATGGCTTTGGTCTTTTTGACCTTGATCATCTGTGCCCTGGTGATCAGCGCACTGAACCGTGTCTTCAAGCCCAAGCCGGAGGAGGCACAGGAAGAGAAGCCGGCGGCGTCCCCCGCCCTCCCCTTGGTCTCGGTCACGGCGCCGGGCGTAGAGGATGCGGACGAGGCCGCGGCCATAGCCGTGGCTATCGCCTTGGCCAGGCGCGCGGCCCTTCAGCCCCAACGCCTGGGTGCCAGCTTTTTGGCCCCGGCCATGAGTCGCGTGCCCCAGGCGAGCGCGGATGAGGAGATCGTAGGTGAGGTCGTCACCGTCCTGTCCGTCGATCCAGGCCCTGCCACATGGAGTGGCTACGGGCGAATCCAAGCGATGCGATGATGAATGACTTTATGGAGGCGCATGTGTCTACGTATCAGCTTATCATCAATGGTAAAAAGTACATCGTTGAGGTGGGAGATGTGAGCACCTCGCCGGTGAGGGTTGTCGTCAACGGCGAGAGCAAGCTCGTGGAGTTCACCGAGGCCCCGGCGGAGCCTGCAACGCCCGCCATCTCGCCGGCGAAAGCTCCTGCGGCGGAAGTTGCCCCCCAGGCCGAGCCTGTCGTGGCGGCCAAGCCCCCCGTGGAGGGCGTGGGCAAGGTCGTCGTGGCTCCCATGCCCGGCAAGATCATGTCCATCCGGGTCAAGCTCGGTGATAAGGTTTCCGAGGGGGATACCGTCTGCACGCTAGAGGCGATGAAGATGGAGATGCCCATCAGTTCCACGACCTCGGGCGTGGTACAGGGCATCCACATCAACGTGGGCGACAACGTGGCCTATAACGATCCGCTCATCACCGTGGCCTAGGCGGAGGGAACGAAACCATGGACCTCCTCAATATTCAAAGGCTTTTGGTGGGTCTCACCAGCATCACCTGGCAAAACCTGGTGATGATGGTCATCGGGGGGATCTTGATCTGGCTCGCCCTATCCAAGGAGTACGAGCCGCTGCTGCTTTTGCCCATCGGCCTAGGCTGTATCTTGGCCAATATCCCCCTTACGGGGATGTTAGACGAGGGCGGGCTGTTCAAGGTGCTCTACGACGCGGGGATTGAAAACGAGCTTTTCCCCCTCCTCATCTTCATTGGCATCGGGGCGATGACCGACTTTGGGCCGCTCCTGGAGAACCCCATCTACATGCTCTTCGGCGCGGCAGCACAGTTCGGCATCTTTGGCACCATGCTCATCGCCACCCTCTTCGGCTTCAAG
>Ga0123519_10005273_pt1 | contig 20665 bp, 16 predicted proteins | sample YelNatPaOPRAMG02_FD_87396 | JGI IMG/M metagenome (GOLD analysis project Ga0123519, IMG submission 87396) | Hot spring microbial communities from Yellowstone National Park - Yellowstone National Park OP-RAMG-02 (version 2) | ecosystem: Environmental > Aquatic > Thermal springs > Hot (42-90C) ...
ATGCTTCTGAGCGACCGTGTCGTGCTCGATAAAGGTCCCACCACCACTGAGTAGCTTACCGTATTCATGGTGCGCACCTGCTTCCCAACACGAGCCGTTCTCGATATTTGTACATTTGCTGCAACATCAAGAGCACCTTAACCTCATCAAACGAGGGCCCAGGCCGCTCCAGGTTACGCAGCAGAGGAACGAGCGACACGTCATGCGTGAGCTGCGACCTGCGAGATCCCTGCATGCACGCAATGCCATTTCACGCATAGCGAGAACCTCAACACGGATCACCAGATGCGTGTGCAAGCGCCAGCGCTCGACTCGAGGCAGTGCGCTCCCCGCGCGCACACACCTGAAGCGCAGAGGCAGCGCATGCACGACGGATCAGAGTTGCCATCAGGGAGATGGCTCTCGTAGCGCATCTACGGGCGCCCGACTGCGTGCAGCCATGTCACGCAGCTCGGACAGCACTGCGATGCGATCTCCAGTGCGTGCGTGCTTGTGTCGCACGCAGTGCGCAAGATGTTCATAGAGGCGAATCAGCTCTTCTGCGGACAAACCAGCTGATGTTGCTATGATCGTTTCCAGTGTATCGAGAAGCATCGAGTCGGGTGGTCTGATGTAAGGCGAGAGCATCTGGTTTGCTGTGGGCTGCGTGTTAGGGCGCTTTCCGTCATGCAGCGCTCCAGTGGCCGAGTTCGTTATTTCGGAATCTGTATGAGCAATCTCCTGCACGAGTTCCTTGGACGAAATGTCTACAATTCTGGGCGAATCACTGGGCACTCCCTTCAACGTCTGTTCTTGCACTTCTGGTGTGGAGGAGCGATCTCCAGCCGAAAGTCCGGTATCATGAGTGACGATTAACGCTGCTGGCGTCGCCATTTCGGATGTCGCGAATCCATCTCTCAGTGGTGAGCATTGCACATCGTGGGGAAAGCAAGTCGAGCTCGTCCCCTCTGACTGAGGAAGACAAGGCGCGAACTCCGTAGCGCTCCCGTTGATATGCGGGTGCGCGTTGTCCATCGACGAAAGGTAGGCGTTTGGCTGCGTCTCGATATCCTCGAAATTTTTTTGGGACGCACGCATAGGGCCGTTCTGCTCATCTTGGAGAGATCCATGCAATGTGTCAGAGGCTCTTTCGTGGATGCGGTGGTGCTTGCGGGACTGGGAAACAAGGTGGGCAGCCTCCGAAATGCTCAAGACGCCATCGCTTCCGAGAGATCGGGTGTGGCGTCGTTGTAACTGCAGGATTCGGCGTTCGTGCTTCCTGCGCTCTACGATTGCAGCGCATTCGGCAATAATCGTGGACTCCTCCTCGTTCTCCTCGGGATCCATGAGAAGATCCGCCCAGCGGTGGACGATATCCAATAGAGCAGTCGCCTTCGAACGGATGCGCATTCCCTTCTCATCATCCGCCGGATTGTATTGCAGCGCATTTTGTGCCAACAGCTCAAATGCAGCTACTAGATCATGCATCGTCTGAATTTCTTGAGCGTTCACCCGGTCCAAAATTGTGGAAAGATCTATCGGATCTTTCACCAATTCGTAATAGTCAGGAGCCTCTGACGAGGACACTCGTTTCCAAAATGGCTTATACTTTCGATCGGAAAGAAGGCGCTCCACAAAGTCACGCATAAGAAGTCGCAGTTCGCGAAGAGTGCGTTCCTCGCGCTGTATGAGACGATCTTTTTCTCGCGGATTTGCTTTTGGGGAATTAGGAATGGGTGCGCGCGGTAGTTCCTCAAGCACCTGCGGGTCGACGGTGGCGGCTTCGCGCGAGTCCGCCTCACAGCTCGGTGGTGATGCTGCTTGCTGGATCAGGGGTTCGAACAGGCGCCGACGCGCATGTTCTGGTGGACTCCCTACAAAGTATGCAGCGTCGCTCTCTGCCACAAAGAATTCACAGATCTCTGCGAGGTCCGGTTCGACTTCATCATCGCATCTTGTTAGCGACGCGGATTCTTGAGTTGCTAAAAGCAAATCCCGGTCAGTTTCCGCAGTCGCGAACACAAAGAGAGGCGAGTCTCGATGTAGGTCCCGTAAATTCACGAGCAACAAACTCCGTAGGAATTCTCGATGTTGCCCTGCCCATAGCTCGAGGTGCGGTATATACATGACAGCAGCCGGGCATCGCAATGCTTCACGAAACGTCGTTACAAGTGCCTCTTCTGGTGTACGAGCCGACGCATCGGCAACCAGAGAGGGCAAATCCATGGTATACAGAACACGATCCTCCATTTCGTGCAGTAGGGCTTGCCCCAGTATCGTCTGTCCATTTCCTGGGGCACCATAAATCAGCAACCGCCCTCCTTTGCCTGACAGAGAACGCATGCTCATTTCACGAGTGCGCTGTACAATCATTTCCAGCTCGTGGCCAAGGAGGATGGATTGCTCCTTGTCGAGCGGTCGACCAAAAACCCGCAAAGAGCGGTGTGCAGTCGGTACGACCATGGACATCGCACTGATGAAATCGCTTTCACCTACCTGGACTCGTCGTGGATCAATGAGTAACTTTTCCACCGAATTGTATATTTGAGGATACCGACGCCGCAGAGCATAAAGGGCAGCCTCAGAGCAGAGCGCTTTCAGATCCGCACCGCAATAACCCGCAGTGTGCTTTGCCAGGCTATCTAGCAGTTCTCGCGGGGGCGGCTCCATCCAGTCACGGGTATGTATTTCAAGTATCCGTCTGCGGGCTGCGGTGTTCGGCAAACTGAAGACGAATTCACGATCGAAACGACCAGGGCGTCGTAGTGCTGGATCCACAGCGTCGATGCGATTCGTCGCTCCGATAACAATGATCTGCCCACGGGCGTCCAACCCATCCATGAGGCCTAGCAGCGTCGAGACGATGCTCGAATGAATCTGGTCTTGTTTGCTGGACCGTACTGGAGCAAGGCCGTCTATTTCGTCGAAAAAAATAATCGCTGGCTGGTGTGATTTGGCCGCCTCAAAGGTTAATCTCAGCTGGCGTTCCGCTTCTCCGACCCACTTGGAGAGGCAGTCTGCACCGTTCCGCATAAAAAATGCTACTGGAGTTCGTGTACCTGCCGCGCATGCTGCTGCAAGGACACGAGCCATCAAAGTCTTGCCAGTGCCAGGAGGTCCGTGAAACAGCACGCCTTTCGGTGGCTCCAGCTTGAACTGCTCAAAGACCTCGGGATACAGAAGTGGTAAAACAATCATTTCTTTGAGCGCTCGAATGTAGTCGTCCAGACCTCCAATCTGCTCCCAGCTAAGCGTTGGGTCTATCTTCACCGGTTCAACAGCAGCCTTACCCGTATTCTCTGAAGAGACACCACGAAAGGGGCTCCTTCCGGCGAGGCTACCACTCGTTGTACCGCCTAGCTTCATGTTGACGGGCTGTATACTGTTCTTGGAGGAGATAAGGCGGCGACGTTCGCGTTCACCCCATGTGTGTTCGTCGAGATCCACAGCGTCTGAGTCGGAGTCCAAGTCCACAGGGCGAGAGCGAGAAAAGCTACGAAGCAGTGGATTCACTCCAAACGCTCGTTCTGTCCTGGTATTGAGCTCTCTTATAGTCTTGTTTGATCCTCCTTTTGTGCCTCTTTCCACGGAGGGGGGCTCCCTACAAGCCTCCGCTCCACTTGCGGACAATGCAGGTTTTGCCGATATCATCGTATGTCGCGCTCTCAGCCTGGATCGTCGCGGCTCAAGGTATTTGAAATCGTCATCTTCAGGGTCATCTGATTCCTGCGACGAACCGTCACTGCTAGATACTACAATATGCTCGCGCTCCATCTGTTTCTCGAGCTCTTCCTCTTCTGCAAGTTCCTTCTCTTCCGCCTCAGCGAACATCGCATTAACCTCCTCGCTCGAAGTACATTCATTATCAATCAGATCAGAAGAGTCTCGAGCTTTCCGCCTACCTGTGCGCCTCCCAGATTCTTGCGGTTCGTAGGAGCTGTCCGACGAGTTCCACGTCGCACGTCGTCGGCGAGTCTGAGGCTCGCTGAAACCTTGAGACCACTTACGCATGGTTCTTCTCGATCTTTTGGTCCTTGCATATTTCATTTCCACTCGGGAAGACTCATTTGAAGAGCTCGCGACCTCCTCTGAAGAGGACTGCTGGTCAGCGTACCGCACGCGGCCGCGATTCCGCCGAAGCGTGTAGCGGCCGTGCTGAAGCGCAGAAGCTGAGCTCAAGTCCTTGCGAGAAACCTGCACTGAACCCAAGGAGCTTTCAAGACGATTCTGCGCGATAATGAGACTTCGAGCTTCCCGATTTCGAGGCAGTTTAAAGTGCAAAGGCCTCTGTCCAGTGGACACAGACTCGCGCGTTTCACGCACTCCTCTAAGGCTCTCATCCGGTCCAAAACTACCTGACTGGACATTATCGAGTCTCCTTAAGCGCTTGTGTCTTGCACAAGCATCCATGAGACGATCTATCGCCGTAGAAGTCCCTCAAGTTGCTGGGATGCAGACCCAGAGAGCGCACCTGAACCATGCACGCTTCAGCAAGGCGAAGATGCGCGCCATTTGGCGATTCATGCGTGACACCGCGATCGTGCTGTTTCGTGGCAGAGAAGGGGCGGGCTCCCATGATCTCTTCAGAGGGGACAACACCTGTGTCAGAAAAAAACGGAACACTGAGTTGTTCACGTTGTTCCAGCGGATCAGTTCTTTCCTATTTATCTTATAGAACTATATACACTTGGAATTCGAGGTGCAGCAATTACGCCTTACGAAATCAAAGGAATTCGAGCATTCTCAGACGTCTTTTCGCGGTGGCTCGTTTGATGCTTTGCTGCTGGAATTTGTTACTGCACCGGAGTCAAGGTGGATTTCGACGCAATCGGACAAGATTTCGTAAAATAATGGGAATAAGTACCCGATTCTAGTGTATTAGTATATGGTCCTCTCCACTCCTTACGTGTCGCCTATTCAAATCACCCATGCTTCAAGTTTTCGATCTTGGTGCTTCAAGACAATATGTGGGGGCAGCATTTCGCGCCGCTGGATTGGCGAGAATGCATACTCGACTAAGTTTATTGGCGGCTTGTTTACGAGCTCAAGCCGGAGGTTCTCGAAACTTGTCACGTTAAATGATTGATTCAATTCGTCAGAAAAATACGCATCCATTCATGGCTGTGCACCAAACGGCACTCAAAAGCTGCATAATAACTCTAAAGGGATATGCTTGCAGAGGCTCCCTCCTGTTCTGTTTGCATCGAGATTGGTCTTGAGTTGGGAATTGCGGCGTCGAGGTGATCGCTAACGGTGGAGGGTGCATCAGCGCTTAACACGAAGGGAGCATTAACGAATCGCAGTTTCTCGACTCGTTCTCGGGTCTGGTTTTTGCTCCCGTCATTTATTCCGTTTTGGACAACATCGCTTTCCGATAATTTTCTATCGAATGACGCAGCGTGTGCTTGTGTGTGCAAAAAACATGAATTTCAGTGAAACAAAAATGTCTCACGAACGTGGATGGTAAATACGTGTCCATTCACAGACACCTGCCAGCCTTTCTCGACCGGCCGCCCGCTATTGCTTTTAGTTTATCCTGGCACAATTCGAACCTGAGAGGCTATCCCATGGTGTTGGATCGCATCAGCTCTTTGAGCCTCGTCTTCAGGATCGCACATCTCCTAATGTTGATGGCAGCACTGAAGTTCCGATTCAAGAGCTCTATGTATTTATTGCCTCCGGTGGAACTCATCGATGCAAGGATTCATAGAACTCGTGCCCTCTGTGCCATTACAGTCTCGTCATCGTACCGTTGGACAAACATCTTTTCTTGCATATCCCCCTATACATTTCTTCTTCCTCTTCGTCACTCGCTCTTCTTCGCTCGATGGTCGGCGAGGAGAGGATTTTCACATTTTTTTTTGTGGGAATCCGGCGACACCAAGCCTCCGGGATCCCCGACTTGCTTCTCAATACTTTTCCTCGGGTTTTTGTTTCTTTACAATGAACGCACTTCTTTCTACTCTTACGTGAGGACCTTCCCGGGGGAGAAGGACTTGCGGAAGAAAGACGGAATGTACCTTGGCGTCACCTTGCGCTGAACGCTTTAGCGACTTTCCCAGTGCAGCGAATATTACTTTGCACAAAAAATGCCCTTCCGTGGACCCCCACCACGGAGTGTACGGAGGAATAAAAAGCTGCTGTTTTCCAAAAGAATCGGTAAAAGCTCAAACGCATGGGGAATTGAGAAATACAACGTTGTGTAGTAGAAGAACTTCGCCAGACATCAGGGAAAGTCTTCAATGATTCGGCAAAGTGGATGCGGTTGGATGAACCTTCTGTACAAGCGAAACTGAGGCCGCAACTTGAGTCTACTGCAGCCAGAACACAGGACGTGGTCGCTATCCACGAGTTCGATCGTACAGTGAACGGACTCCATCTCCTCGAATACCCTTTAACGCGCTCACCGTCTCGTCCGTGGGAAGTATCATCGACCGGGAAAACGAACTGACGAATCCCCGTATCGTGCCGACCAAAACGTTCCAGGAACACTGTCTTTTCGATTTCGGTGGAAGATAGCCGTGCGTGGACCAGGACTCTTGTTGGCGCTTGTATCCCAGTGTTTTCAGATCTACACGAACAAGCTGCTGGACTACAGAGACGACAATGATGGCTACTATCGTCCATTCTTGCTTTTCATTGAACTCAACGACACGTCGTTCTCCGCCATCGACCGAAATTAGTCTTCGAGAATATCAGTTTTTTACAATGGGGCGCAGGTTCTTGGTTCTGTAAGAGTTCCTCGACCATCTAAGTATCGCGGTACGGCTGAGCTGCACGAGGAATGCAGTCCTCCATGCGCTGTTCAGTGATAAATACATCCGACTGGCAATTCGTCTACAATCCATAGGGTACATTGCATCGTGATGTCGATCGCCTGTTACAAATTCCGAAAACGCATACGAATCCACACAGCAGTGTGAAACAGAATTGAGTTGAATGACGATAACCATCCAGACTGCCTTCGTTAGGGCATCCATCGCGATCGGCGCTCATCGAAAGCCGCGAAGTTTACCGAAGCGCGAGAAATGAGATCAAGCGTGCCTTGGGGTGATGAGTCGGAAATACCTTGGAATGTCATGTTCCTGAGGGTCTCAGGAGTTATCGTTAAGGTACTGAAAAGCATTGGGAAGCTCCAAATAAAGTCTTATCGGTATTTGTGCATCATTTAGGTGTAATGGACGAAAAACCTTTCTTGACCGACCCAGAGCAGCGTAGTGAAGGAGCAGCTCGAAAGCAGAGCTCCGGAGACAAGTCGGAAGCGGCCCCGCAGGGCGTTACGGAGCAGACGACGCCTTGTCTGTCTGTTTCTGATTCTGAAATCGAGCGCGGGGAAGCGTCATGTGCTGCAACTGTGCAGTGGCCCCAGACCGAACCGCTGCTAACGCACCTCCTCGTCTGGGGAGCGGTGTCCCTGGGCAACGTAGTTGCAGTTCCACGTCTGCAGCCTCCTTTCTCGAGCACCACTGAGTCGGCTCTAGCCTCCATTCCTGAGCCAGTATACGCGGTGGGTGGTACAAATTTTACGGTTGTGCTCACGCGCCCGGGTACCTTGTTTTTCCTCAGTGAGTCGGGGACCCCGGCGCGGTTGGCTCTGCCCACGGAGTGCGTTTCAGTAGCGTGCAGTGCGCACGTGGCTTTTGCTGTAGGGCGCGATGGGTCACTTTACTATATTCTGCAGTCTGAAGAAGGTAGGGTGCAAATCGATCGCGTCTCTGAACTCGGGGACTACAAGATCGTGCAAGTAGCCGCCGGACGGCATCACTTTTTGGCGCTCAGCTGGGCGGGCGAATGCTTCCTTGGAGGGAACCCCAATCCTGCCGAAACTAACCCGGACGGCACTGTGTCGACAAAGCCCAGCATTCTCACGAATATAAGGCGTATTCACGCTCTCTACGGTCAACCTGTGTGCAGGATTGCCTCTGGTGCGTATCACGTTGCGCTGATTACTTCATCGGGATCGTGTTTCACATTTGGAGACAACCGAGATGGTCAGCTAGGTAACCCAGCCGCAACCAACGGGGCAGCATTTGTTCTGCAGCCCACGAGAGTGCCGCTGGCCCTTCCGAATGACGTTTACGTAGACGTCGCATGTGGTGCCCGTCACACATTGATTCTCACGGCATCGGGAAAGGTCGTTTCCGTTGGTGGTGGACGCAACGGTCAGCTAGGCCATGGTTCTACGGCAGACATATCCACAGTGACCGTTGTGCACGGCCCGCTGGTTGAAAAACATATTGTAGCTATAGCGGCAGGCGACTCCCACTCGCTCGCCCTTGATGCCGAGGGGACCCTCTATGCTTGGGGCGCAGGCGAGTCGGGTCAGCTTGGTGACGGTGACGTCTCCGACAAGCTCCGTCCACTGCCTATCCAGGCGCCTCGTTTACGTGTAGCTGCTTTGCAAGTCGATCCAGAAAGCGAAGACGGAGAGCACCTGGCTGGCGCGACTAGAAACCTTCTCAGCCTAGCGTCAGATGCCGGGAAGCTCATCTGGTGCGGCGTAAGTGCGAGCGGTAATCGAACTTACGGCGTCGTATGTCCGAGCGATCGCCAAGTGCCGATACCTGTGTATCGCCCGCTGGCACCCAGGGGCTCGCCATTCTTACAGAAAGGCTCACCAGCGCCTTCGATAGATTTGCGGGCAGTGGAGCGATTCTATGCAACGCCCCAGAGATCCAAGGCAACACTCTATAACCTGGCGAGAGAGCAAGTCTATCTGGCGATCCTGGCAATGGGTGATGCCAAGATGCTGCAAGAGTACACTGAAGCTCCGAATGTGTCATCGACGTTCAACGAGAGCGTTCTCTGGACGCCACCTTTTCCTGTTCAACATCGTCCGCCCGTGGATGCACGAGAAGCCTGCGGTCGAGATCCTACCGCTCGTAGGTATCCCGAGGCAGCTCTAGCGATGCTGGCGCTGATTCAGAATCCTATCTTTGCGGACGCAGACGCACAGAACCGCTCACCGGCACTTCTATCGCGCGCACTGAGCTTGTTGATGCGTTGCACCACGGGCGCCTTGGAACGAGTGGTGAACTCGCTGCGGGAGGCTCCAGCAGAGCTGATTATCCAGCGCTTTGTAACACCGATGAATGATCTGATATCTATATCTCTGCGGGCAACGAAGCGCGTATCGCAGGCGACGATCACTGCGGCGAAATTTCTGGAACTAGTCCACCGAGCGGCTGGTGACCGCCTCCCGCGGACTGTTTTCTATAATGATGCAGTTTCGAATATAGTCGACCTTTGGACTGACTATGAACGTTGGCGTCGAGCCCCCGAGAGCTTCTCATTCTGCAAGGATGCTCCGTTTCTCATCGATCAGGCAGCGAAAGCACGCATTCTCCACGAGGAAGCACGCGTCACACAGCACTCGGAGCAAATGCAAGCATTTTTCCAGCACGTTTTGCCGATGCCTTTTGGAATCATCGGGCAGCCGCTCGGAGCTGACACCTTCTGCGTGCTGAGGGTGCGGCGAGAGCACATCGTGAGTGATACGCTGGTCTGCATCCGATCTCTAGATTCGCGGGATTTGTTGAAACCGCTTCGCGTTGAGTTCATTGGTGAACCGGCTGTCGATGAAGGTGGCGTTCGCAAGGAGTACATGATGATGCTCACGGAGAAACTCCTATCGCCCGATTACGGGATGTTTCAGTACGACGCCGAGACGAGATACATATGGTTTAATCCCCACAGCTTTGAATCCAAGATCGAATTCATGCTCGTTGGGTTGCTGATCGGGCTGGCTGTTTACAACGGCATCATACTGGAAGTGCATTTTCCACCGATTTTGTACAAGCGCCTGCTAGGTATGTCGGTGGACGTAGCGGACCTCCGAGATGCTTTTCCGCGAGTAGCGCAGTCGCTACAGCAGCTGCTGGCGTACGAAGGCAAGGAGCCTGTCGAGGACGTTTTCGGTTTGACCTTCTCCATTGATTATAACTACTGGGGCGAAATCCGCACGTACGATCTTGTTCCGAATGGCCGAAATATTCCTGTCACGAGAGAAAATAGGCAAGAGTTCGTGCGATTATATGCCAGATATCTCCTCGTTGACTCTGTTCGCGAACAGTTTGACGCGTTCGCGGCGGGATTTTCGATGATGCTTTCCCGGGGCGTAGCGCTCATGCTGTTTTCGCCAGAGGAACTGGAGATTGTCGTTCGAGGTGAACCAGAACTTGATTTTCACGCTCTTGAGCGCGTCACCAAATACGAAGGTGGATACACGTCGGAGTCGCTGGCTGTTCGGTGGTTTTGGTCCATTGTTCACGACAACATGAAGGAGGATGATCGGCGCAGGTTACTAGCCTTTGTCACTGGCTCCGACCGCGCCCCGGTGGGTGGCCTGGGCAAACTGCACTTTGTTATCCAGCGAGCAGGTGCAGACACAGACCGATTACCGACTGCGCATACGTGCTTCAACGTTTTGCTTTTGCCGGATTACTCGTCTCGAGAGAAAATGCGTGCAATGCTGGACACAGCGATAAAGAATGCGCAGGGCTTTGGTCTTCAGTGAATAAAAAAGACGGTCTAGCATTCTCTGTATAACCGAGTCATGCAGCGATCGGTAAAAGGAATCATGAGCCTGCAAAGTAACCATGAACAAAATGACTATTTCAAGCATGGTGCACTCGTGCGCTTCGGGTTCGCTGTTCAAGTCATGTGCCTTGCGCCGCAGTGCCGCTGGATGTAGGTGCTCGTTCGAATGCCTGGAGATCCATCCGGTTCTACTTGTTCCCGTTCCTGTACGATCTGAGGTGCGTGTGCCGGTCAGTTTCTATGTGCGACGGTGTGACGGATGCTCGACAGGGATCGGTGAGGTATCAGCGTAGTGCCAGGGTCTGGACCTTTTTTTCCACAGCAGTCACCGCATGAGGGCGGTTCTTCTGGCCTCGGTGTAAATTCACCAGCAGAGTGACTCTTTTCTCGCTTACAAGCCTTGCGTGCCGACTGGCGTTGGACCCACTGGGCATTCTCGCACTGGAGCTAGCGGACGACACGAGCTACGCCCCCTTCTGTGAAGCGAGCAACGGTGCGTGGCTACATCAGTGTCAAATGGAAATGAAACACAGAACTAATCACGATGTTCGTGACTTGTGGTATTTTGCTCGAATGATTTTTAGATCCGCCGCAGTTGTCTTCGATGTGCTGCTGTAGGAGGTCACGAACTAAAATGCAGTTTCCAAATTCTGCATCAGGTATGCGGGGTGACTTCCTCGAGTCTCCGCCACCGGAATTCGATGCCTTCCCGTCATCAAGATGATTCGCGACGCGCTCGAGCAAGGGCTCGTAAAATAACCTATAATACTAAACAATTTGTTCCAAAAAATGTCCTGTTTTCCTCGTTCCTCACGAGTCGCTTGCACAGATCATGCGTGCTCTCAGCTTTCGAACTTTCTATTTCAACGCAACTCGTTGGCGGGACAATTCGTGTCGCCGGATTTACGAGGAAAGAAAAAGCCCGAAGCCGCTCCTTGGCGACATGGTCTCAAGCTCATCTCGAACTTTCAAAAAACCCGTTATGCCAATAACTGATTTTACCTGATAAAGATATGCTTCTCTTTTTCTGGCTGTATACGAAAATGCTTTCGGCTCTTGCGTGATGCTTTCACAGGACATGATCCCGGAAGCTTGCGGTTCTTCTGTTTTTTATGGAGAAGAGCCGTGGAATGGACTTAAGACGTAATTGAGATAGCTTCCCGTGGAAGGTGCGTCCCAGCCTCGCAAGAAAGAAGCGTAGACAGATCCAAAGTTCTCGATCTGTTCTCCACTCTGGACTTACCTTCCGGATATTGGTTTAGAATGGGTGAAATCGCGTTCCACAAATCCTCCATCGAATAGAGCAATATGCGCTTGCACGTACAGCACACAGCAAACTTGCCGAGGGGTATGCTCAGAGGGAGCCCATGATCCAGGCGCGCGGCACTGGGTGCTGAAACAGAGGGCATCCAGGTGGTCTACACTGTTAAGGACTTTAAAAGTGATGAAACAAGGATTCGCGCGCCGCAGAGCACCGTCCGGAGGAGGATTTGTAGTGGATGTATGGGAACACTTGGCCGTATCGATGTTTCACAGCTGCAAACGGTGCGCCAAGGCGTTATCTAAACATGATGAAAAAAGCACGTGCAGTGTAGAGAATAAATTTCGCCTGTGCGTGAAATGCTTCAAAATTAACCAGAAGCTATGAAAAGGCGAGTTAAACGCCGCTATTTGCACCCTTCAACTGCTGACAACGGAGTTGTCAGGACAGGAGAGGCCGCTTTATTTGAAGCTGGAAATCAGTAAAAGGAAATCGAAACAATTATGGAAAAGGTCAGCAAAGGCTGGTGTTGCCGGCAGCTGGACGAGGAACAAACTTTGCAGTGTTCACTTCAGTTAGTGAAACGGTTCCATTTTATGCTTACCATGTTGTTTGTGCAGGATGCTGTGCACGTGCCTTACAGTCATGGCAGTGCATTCCGGAACGCCTGCGCCAGTACGAACATATTTGGTTGTCTTCATCGCAGGTATTTGACGGCACGTATGTGTCCTACGGATTGCTGGACGGTTTGGAACGACTTTGGGATGTTACTGCTGGCTCGCAACAGAGCAGCATTACTTGTGCAATTCAGTCAAGTTTGCCTGCCAGGTGAGTTTTCTTGCTGTTTCTCGCAGTCCTTATCATGGACATCGTGCACCGCAAACAGAACCTATCAAACTCTACCTATACGACAATATCCTCACCATTCCCTTCCACTCCATTTCCTCTGAAGGATACTTTGCCAAAGTTGCCACAGGATACCAAGTTTCCGTGCCTTTATTTAGAACTGTGCTGGTGAGCCGCGGAGATGCAAAGATGAAAAACATGTTTGTCTTGGAGACTGCGTCGTGTTGAGCAACACACGAACCATATCCTTCTGAAATGCGAACGCCTCATGCGAGATGGAATGGTGCTCCTCTCACCCGATGAGACTTTTGGCGGCAAGAATGGTAGACCTGTACATGAGTACTGAAAATGGGCCAAACCAGTATTCAAAAATGAGCAATAAGCTCGCAATACCGACAATATCAGCACCAGCGGCAATTTAATCGTGATGTGGCCTCCAGATCGTGAAACAATCGACATCACTAGATGCTTCATCCTTCTGTGAAGCTCTTCATGGCTTCCTCATCCCATGCTCCTCTATCATAACCTTTGACAGCGACAACTTCTACTGTTCATAAGCGGTCAAGCAGAACGCAGCTGCTAGTGGCGTCGACCTGCTCTTTGTGCAAGTACGTTCTCCCAATTACTGTCGAGAGTGTCTGCGTTGATGTCGAAAGCTATCTCTAAGCTCACGGACCCATAAAAGAATAGTTCGCAACCATTACAACGTTCTTCCGCAAATCATTCTTTGACGACTTGAACTCTACTACTTTCACCAACCCTAAACTGCTTTGTTTCTTCTCTGCTCGTGCGCGGCAGGGAGCGGAGAGACCCGCTCCGGTGCGTGCGCCCCCTCGCGACGTAGAAGGTTTCGAAAGGATGCTTAATGAACATGAAATACTTGCGTGGAGAAGATGAGATTCAGCCCCATCTCCCTCCGAGAACGTATGAGTCACTAGGAAAAAACAGATGCAGAGTATGGTGGCTACATTCATACTATTCGGCCAAGTAAAGGAGAAGTCGAAGGATGAGCTGGTCTCAGCGAACGACTACGAGGCGTTCGACCAACTTCACGAAGAGCATTGGCGAAGCTCCTTCAGGATTTCACGTGTCCATGGAGGAAATGGAACGAATCTCACAGATATCATCGAGACCGAAGTAAAACCAGTCTGCAAGCCATTCGTGGAACCTAGACCTGAGTCAAGCAACCATGCTTGTTCGCAACCACTCACTTTAAATGAAGAGAAAGACTTCCTTATGGGCGAAGATCCTGGGATCCAGGACATTGGAGCGGTCCCTATAACTCTTAATTAAAACGACGAAACCATAACCCGAACGGAAACAAGATGGAGCGGCTCAACTTTCCAGGGCACGGTCTCATAGGGAGCTGGGCATGATGGTTGTCATGAGGCGTCCCGAAACGCAGCATGACGACATTAGAACTCAGTTCGACACGCTCAGCGCCGAATCGAGCAGAGTCACATGCTTTTATACGATTCATTCGGAAGCAGGAGACAAGAGTTGTGGTGGCTACTGCGGATTATCCCTGACAGGTGGACATGATAGCGCTCTGGTAGCCGACGGTTCCGTTTGCACTGTAGCAAGAATCAAGCATCAACCAGATCGTTCAATGATATTGAAAAAGGAATGACCGATAGCTTGCGTCGCTTGGTGTTAGCCTATGGCGCTGAACGTACTGCAGGTCGTAAGCGTTGCGCTCTAGGTCCTCGACGAGAGCGTACAACGAATGCAAGAATCTATCCTGTACGATTCCCATCGATGCGTTCAGGACGATAAACATGCATTACGCACGCCGGTGTGCGCAAAAACTGGTAGAGCAGATGCGTCATTAACAGATACGGCTGCTCTAAGTGGTGTACGATAAGCTGATCAATTGTCGTGTGGCGAGAATATCGACTGCGAGCTGCTCGCCATGGTGTGATTCCCCCTGAAACGATGCTTGCAACCATTTTCGCCATCGAGCTGTAAACGATTCAATCAACACGGTAATGTGCTGTTGTTCCGGAGCGCCCGGCGGCTTTGTGTTGAGCAACTTTTCAAAATGATCATTTACTACACAGTGTCGGCATTGAGCTAAAACGCTGAGGTCTCCACCTGGACGACGCGGCTGCGAGGAGAGAGAGCAATGGATGTACACCACCAGGTGCAGAGTACATGTAAAGTACGGTCAGCATTCCTGTGACGCTAAAGCGCCTTGCAATCCAACCGAGTACTGTTTTCCGTGGAAATTCGTAACCGATAACCACGCTCCATCAATCGACATTACTGAGCGATGAGCATGCTTCGATGCGCAACGTGCCCGCCTGCAGATCAGAGCGGTGTGCGGCTGTTCATCGAGGCGAGCACGTCGATATCAAGCGCACCATGGAGTATCCCTGGTTCATGTCAACGTCCTTCAGCCTCAGAAAGAACAGATGCAAGCGTGCACGTGCGTGCGCGGCAGCATATTGTGCCTGCACACAAGTCGCCGCGCTTGCACCTGTGCAAGCGCATATGAAACGGCGCCGCAATGCCCGCTTCCAGTGGGTATCCGATTTCCGGAGAGAAAATGAGGTGCATCGCCGCCGATGCCCGAGAAGGAAGCTATCTTGGGAGCGCCACATGCTGACGTTCCTTTCAAGCAACTTGTAAGCATCAGTCCAGCAGCAAATGCGCATCTACAGTGGACCAGGGTGTCAGTGTTGGTGCCTGTGCACCCTGATGAAGGCTTTCGTACAGGAAACGCTGATGAAAATGGAGGTATGCGTCCTGTCTTTTGGCGATGCATTCGAGATGACGCAAACCATTCGCGACTGTAGAGCGGATGTCCTCATAGATGCTCTGCGCTCGTTGCCGATCTCTTACAAGGGATGCATCGGGATATACCGGATCGAAAAACTGGAAGTAGAGTCGCAGTGGCGGCCGCGGTCGCAGCAGCGGGATCAACAGGTCTGCGATCGCCGCATCAGAGGGCTGCTCGGAAAGCGGCGAGCGCCAAGCACGCACAATATCAGCGCGAACACCCATTCTTTCAAACTGATTGCGAATAAAGCCGCCCAGAAAAGGTACGTTCAAGAGTTCTTCTCCGTCCGCCACGACGTCGAAGCTGTCATCAGGGCCAAAAGAGGCAAAAGGCACAATAACAGCATCGAGGCGTGCACAAAGTCTCACAAACTCTTCATCCTTCGGCCAAAAAATTTGATTATTTTCGCCACGTCTCTTATATGCTTCACGGGCGCCGCCTGGGAAAAGCAATAAAGAGTCGCCGTTCCGAAGGAGACTGTAAACCGTTCGCGGTGATACAGATACAGCGCCTAGTGCAGCGAGATTCGTCGCAAAGTCGCGGGCTCGCGTGCGCTGCCGATCTCCCGCACTTTCCCATTGAGACTGACCCCGCTGCTGCATCGCGAATATAATGGGATGTGCCAGACCCCGCACGAATACACCCCGGCTCTTCCAGACTTGGTCAATCAGAAATGGTAAATCGATGAGCCCCAAACGGGTATGATTTCCAACAAACAGAACCGGACGCGTTGATGATGATAAGGGTACCTTGTCGAAATCCAGAAAAATTGGCGAAAGCAGACGCCTCTGTCGTTGAAGCTGCCACCGCGTCTCGCCGAGCGCGAACTTGTTCCTCGGGAAAAACCGTGAGCCCGTGGTTGAATCCCGCACGGACGAGCCAGTCCTCTGCCGTATCGCATATCGATCCAGCTGTCCATTTGTTGGCGACCTGGCAACAAGTGTTTGGTCGTTGTCGAGGGTTTCAGTTACGAAACCTGAGCCCATTGTTTTGTCGGTGACGTCCGTTGTATGCTGGCTCGGAGACGAACGGGTATGTGAATCTTTCGCAGCTTTGGGTATTCGTTCCAAAAGACCTCTTCGAATGCGATCATGTGCGCGTTCAGCCTTAACCATGAGCTGCTGGTAAGCATCGAAGCTCCCCGACTGGAGCAGCGCGTGCCCACCTTGAGTTGCAACGTACCGAACAACAGTAGCAGGAAGGCTACTCATCCTCCGGACCCCCGTTTTTTGAATTTCGAGAAAAGGCAGCGTAAGCTTTCCAAGGAGACTCTCTGATTCTGCTAGAGAGGGCAGCAGAGCATCATTCGCTGCAACTGCGATTGTGTATTGCTCAGCACCGTACTCTGCTGCAGCCGCAAAGTCATCGGCTGCATAGCGAAAGTCGCGAATGAGTCGCACCCGATGACGGAGCGTCTCCTTGGGCAAGATTTCGCGGAGGACACCCATTCGCTGGAGTGACTGAAACGCCATACTGGGCTCTGCCAAAAGCTGGAGCAGATCGATCAGAATAGGGCTAAATATGTACGGAGCAACGTGGTAAACGGGGTCGGGTAATGCAGAGATATTTTCCCAAACTGGAGCGAGAGCTGATTTGCTGAAACTAGTTGCTGGGTTCACCAGCATGACGTGCCTTGCCAGAGCGCGAGTAGGGCTTTCGCAGGGGTCAACAGCGCCGCATTTGAGATTCGCTCGTCTGCGAAAAGCTCTTACACACTCAAACCACAATAAGCAGCCCATGCTCTCAGCGAGAACATCCGGTGCAACCTGAGGCTCGTGCGATACCTCTTTCGACATCAGTACCTCTGTCTTTTGTTTCCAGAGGCACTCCAAACAATCCAGAATTGTGTTCCCTAATTCATCCAGCGGCATTCGGTTGTCCCGAGGAATCACCAAAATGCGAACATCATATTTTGACTGAAACATTCTAAGCTGTGTAGCAATACTGATGCCAGTGCCATCTAGGCCGGGGAAGAACAGCAACAGCGGCCTAGTCGCCCGTGAGCTCTCGTCAAGCATCGGAGGCATGATGAATCGAACCGTTCCCTTGAGGTGGTGCATTTCTTGATAAAACGCCACAATCTGTTGGGGAACCTGTATGTCCTGAAGCATTTTCACCATGTCGCTCTGAGTATTATTCGTGGCTGGGAGCGCGGCAGAGGTGTACTCACCGGAGGCCTTGCGCAGAAGCGTTCGAACATACCGAATATCCAAGTGAAAGTAATTAGCGCCTTCCAGGATGAGCTCGAGGTAACGTGACGAGGGCTTTTGTGGATTCCGTATCTCCCATGATACATACGCGACTGTCTTGACATTTTCATAGAGTACGTTGCGGTAGGTGCGTACTGTGACGTTGACGACGCGCTGGCGCCCTAACCCGACCCCTTCCGATAATAGGATGCGGTCTAATTCTGCTTGTGTCAATCGAAACAAAACACCGTGAACCTCTGTATCATACTGCTCACGGGGTGCACCAGAATTGGCCTCGACGGCAGGCACAATGTTGGCGAATGCTGGTTCTCCGAGGGCTTCCACGCCAGGGCAGCTGAACTCAAGGCTGAACCCTTCCAGTACGGCCGGCTCTCCGGTTTCCCAGGACGACGACGATATTCGTCGCAACAAATAGAGAAGATCAGTGTCGGGTCCCAGTACTCGGGGGCACATATTGCTGCCGTAAGCAAAGTAAAGTGCTGCGGTGCCCGGAGCTTGGACTTTTTTCGCCGAGACTGCAGCATCCAGGACGCTCTCTTTGGTGCCTAATGGCTCCAAATTTTGAACAGCTTTGGTGCTTGTGAGTGTTTCGCTAACGTTCATGCTCACCAAACGACTGATTTTGTGAGTCCTGCGAAGATCCGACGCAGTCCTGTGAACGCGACCCTTCAAGGTGAACAGGGTTGCCTGGCGACTGCGAAGACGTGCATTACCTGTAGCGCACGACAGTTCCGTCGTGAAGACACTCAAATCGCAAAAAGCCATTTTGCACTCACGAAAACCACCCACGACAACGAACGCTGTTCGAAAGTCGAACGTCACCGGCAGTACACAGTAGCGGCGAGAAACCCGACCGGAACAAGCTATATCTAATTGATGAGCAGACGCCTCCCAGTCTTTTTGTACCGCTCACTCACAACTGGTTCAAACTGTTTCTCATATAGTCCCACTTTGAAAGGTTGCCCCACGAAATTCTCTCGTGCCAACTCTGGTGGTCTTCTTTCTATCACCGCACATCTCCTTATATTGATAGCGGCATTAAAATCTCGGTTCACATACTCCATGCGTTTCTCGCCATTGGTAGTTGAACTCACTAGTGCAAGCCATCCTCGAAGTCTCGCCCTCCTTTCCATTTGCTCTTCCGTCGGCCCTCTGTACTTTTTCATATCCTCAGGGCTCCGCTGGCACTTTGCCATCTCGACCCTCTGAAGCGTGCACCCCAATTTGTGGTTTGTATACGACGCTCGGAACTCATCTATCGGTATCGTGACGAAACGGCATGCGCACTCTTTGTACGTTCTTGTCGTTGGAGATCGCCTACACCCTTTTTTCGACGCCGAGCTCTATGCTTCGTATGCTACTACGAGCCTCTGACTTTCATTCTCCTTGAGAGCGCTAAACTGATTGAAAAAGTTCGCGAATGCATGCTGCTTCCCACTGTACGAGTTCATACGCAGACGGGCCCACCGGGGCTTTGTATATTCTTCCCACAGCGCCTTCCAATGAGCAACACAAACTTCCATGAATTTCAGAAAAGCCCGAAAGTCCGCTCCTCGGCGCGTCATCTCGCTCATAGCTTCTAGGTGCTCTTTCATTCCTGCGTTTCACGTCTCAATTTTCTTCCATGCATTCATGATTCCCGATTCTCGGTAATATCTAGCCCTTGAGGGCTTCACCAAACGCATGTCTTTCTGACGTAAGTTGCCGGTGTTAGCATCTTCCCTATACTTGGGTGCTGCGATGGGTATGATATTCGTGTTCCCGGGGTTCGCATCAACGACGAAATCGTTCTTCTGCACCTCCTGCGCGGTAGGGCTCGCCTTCTGGTCTGCATTCGGCTTCGCCCGCGACGAAGCGTGTAGATGAGAAGGAGGCGGATCCTACGACGCAGAAAGTGCAGAAGAACGATTTCGTCGTTGGTGCGGCGAGTCATGAACATGAGAAGGAGGCGGGTCCCGCGACGCAGGAGGTGCCAGATAACGACTTTGTCGTTGGTGCAGAGCCCGGGAACACATATATCATAACCATCGCAGTACCCACGCGCGCGGAAGATGGTACGAACTGCAACTTACGTCAGAAAGACATGCGCCTGTTTAGATTCTCGAGAGCAAGATACTATCGAGAATCGGAAATCATGAATGCGAGGAAGAAAATTGAGATGTGGAATGCAGGAGTGAAAGAGCACCTGGAAGCTATGAGCGAGGTGACGAGCCGAGGAGCGGACTTTAAAGCTTTTTTCGGGAGTTTATGGAAGTTCACATTGCGCATTGTGATGCGCTGTGGGAGGAGTATACAAGGAATCGATGGATTCGTCTGCGTATGATTCTGTACTGTGGGAAGCAGCGGGCATTTGCCAACTTTTTCAATCAGTTGAGTGCCCTTAAGGAGGATGAAAGTCAGAGACTCGTAGTAGCGTACGGAGTAGGGCAATGGAAGACCCAAACAGGGTGTACATCAGTTCCGTCAACAAGAACGTGCAATGAGTGCGCAAGACGTTTTGTTGCGATACCTGTAGATGAGTTTCGAACGTCCTACACACACCACGAGCTGGGCTGTACACTCCTGAGGGTGGAGATAGAAAAGTGCCAGAGGAGCCCTGAGGATGTAGAAAAGTACGGACCGCTGACGGAGGGGCAAATGGAAAGGAGAGCGAAAGTTCATGGGCTACTTGCATTGGTAAGTACAGGGAGTGATGGCAAGAAACGGATGGAGCTCGTGGATCGAGATTTTAACGCCGCAACCAATATAAGGAATTGTGCGGTGCTGGAGAGAAGACCTCCAGAGCTGACACAAGAGAACTTTGTTGGACAACCTCTAAAAGTTGAACTATATGAGAAACAGTTGGAAGCAGTAGTGGGTGGCCGGTCGGAAACGACGGGGAAGCCTCCGCAAATCAGTTGGAGACGTCCGGTCTAGGGCGGGCTTCTCGCAAGTACTGTACGCGCGCGACGTCGTTCCACTTTAGAACAGCGGTGGTGGCTGCGTGGCTTCTGAGCGCCAAGGGGACTATTTCTGGATTTGCAACGGAAATGGCGTCTGATCTTACGG
>Ga0123519_10005274_pt1 | contig 20662 bp, 17 predicted proteins | sample YelNatPaOPRAMG02_FD_87396 | JGI IMG/M metagenome (GOLD analysis project Ga0123519, IMG submission 87396) | Hot spring microbial communities from Yellowstone National Park - Yellowstone National Park OP-RAMG-02 (version 2) | ecosystem: Environmental > Aquatic > Thermal springs > Hot (42-90C) ...
GCAATGGAAGGGATGGATCAGATGGAACGAAAGCCGATCAAGATAACCGATACCACGTTCAGGGACGGCCATCAGTCGACTTTGGCAACGCGCATGAGAACGGAGGACATGGTTCCCATTGCCGCGGAACTTGACCAGGTAGGTTTTCATTCGGTAGAGGTCTGGGGCGGAGCCACCTTTGACGTCTGCCACCGATTCTTGGGCGAGGACCCCTGGGAGAGGGTGAGGATCCTGAAGAAACTGATGCCCCGGACGCCATTTCAGATGCTTCTTCGAGGACAGAACCTCGTCGCCTATCGGAATCACCCGGACGATCTCGTGGAGGCCTTTATTGAGAAATCGGCGGAAGTGGGGATCGATATCTTTCGCGTTTTCGATGCGGTCAACGATGAGCGAAACTTCGAGACGGCCTTCAAGGCCATCAAGAAGGCTCGCAAACACATCCAGGGGACGATCTGCTACTCCCTCACCGAGCGGAGGATGGGAGGGCCGGTCTACCATCTCAACTACTACCTGGAGAAGGCGAAGATCCTTGAGGGGATGGGAGCGGATTCCCTTTGCATCAAAGATATGGCAGGCCTTTTGGCCCCCTACGATGCCTATGAGCTCTTCAAGGCCCTCAAAAAGACGGTCAGGATTCCGCTTCAGCTCCATACCCATTATACGAGCGGAATGGCCTCCATGACCTATCTGAAGGCTATCGAAGCCGGATGCGACATCATCGATACGGCCCTTGCTCCTTTTGCCCTTCGTTCTTCACAGCCTGCGGTCGAGCCCATTCTTGTGGCCTTGGAGGGAACCCCCTGGGATCCGAAACTGGATCTGGGCAAGATGTTAAAGCTCGGCGAGCATCTCGAAGCCATTGCTCCGAAGTACAGGGATTTCCTCGACACGACGAAGATGGCGGTCATCGATACAGGGGTTCTCAAGCACCAGATACCGGGTGGGATGATCTCGAACATGGTCAGTCAACTGAAACAGCAAAAGGCCGTCCATCGTATCGACGAGGTCTATGCCGAACTACCCCGCACAAGAAAAGATCTGGGATATCCGCCTCTGGTAACCCCGACGTCTCAAATCGTGGGCGTTCAGGCCGTGCTAAATGTCCTGTTTGGCCGCTACAAGATGGTGTCCAAAGAAACCCAGGATTATGTCTACGGCCTGTATGGAAGACCTCCTGTCCCCATCTCGGAGGAGATTCGAAAACAGGTTCTCAAAGGCTACAAGAAAGGCAAGGAACCGATCACCTGTCGTCCTGCCGATTTGATCGAGCCCGAGCTTGAGAAAGCGAAGGAGGAGACAAAAGGGATCGCCAAGGACATGTACGATGTCCTGATCTACGCCCTTTATCCGAAGACAGGCCTCGAATTTCTTAAATGGAAATACGGATTGGAACCTATGCCCGATCGGGTCAAACCGAAAACCCTTGAGGATGTGAGGCGAGAGGACGAGGCCATCGCCAAGGCCAAAGCAGAGGCCCAAAAGAAGGTCGCTTAATGAAGATAAGCTTCTTTAGGGTCATGACGTAGCTTATCGCTTGAATAGGGGACAGACGCTCCCTATGTTACCGTTCACGCAGAGCATGCACAAAAAAGTAACCATCAAAGACATTGCTCGCGTTGCACAGGTGTCGCACACGACGGTCTCCCGCGCCCTGAACGACAAATCCCGCATCCGAAGCGAAACCAAGGAGAGGATTCTTCGCATTGCGAGGGAGTTGGGCTACAGACCGGACTTCATTGCGAGAAGTCTTGTCAGTCGTCGGACCAAGACCCTGGGCCTCGTCATCACGTCCATCGCAAACCCCTTTTACAATGAGCTCGCCCAGGGGATCGAGGCCACGGCTCGTAGCCTTGGCTACTCGATTATCCTCTGCTGTACTCACTCCGACCTTTCCACCGAGAAGCAGTATATCGATATGCTCCGAAGCCGAGGCGTTGACGGGATCATCCTCACCTCGGCCTGCATGGACGATCCAAATATCGAAGCCTTGGCCGAAGAAGGCTTTCCCATTGTTCTGGTCAACAGGAGAACCTATCACCCCATGGTCAAGGAGAAAGTGGATTACATCGGGGTCGACAACATGCTCGGAGGTTTTCTTGCGGTCGAGCATCTGATCAGGTTGGGACACAGGCGAATCGGGGTGATCACGGGCTCCACGGAATCCTCCGTTGGGTTCGAGCGACTGGAGGGAGGGAAGAAGGCCTTTGAGGCTTATGGGATCGAGAAAAAGGAGAAGTACTTTCTGGAGGGTGACTTTCTGAAGGAGTCGGGGTACCGTGTGGGAAAGCAGTTCCTCCGAATGGCCGAACCTCCAACGGCGATCTTCGCTGCAAACGACTACATGGCCTTAGGCGTCTTTCAGGCCATGTGGGAAAAAGGCGTGAAGGTTCCGGAGGAGATGGCACTGGTAGGTTTCAACGACATTGAATTTGCCGGAATGATCGGAATTGAACTGACCACGGTTGGGCAGAAAAAATTTGAGATGGGGGCCCTTGCGGTCAAGACCCTGGTCGAGAAGATTGAGGGTGGAGAGAGCAAGCCATCCATCAAAGAGATCCTTCTCAAGCCCGAATTGATCATCCGAAAGACCTGCGGCTACCACCTCAAAGGTTATGTGATCCAATATGTGGAAAAGAGGACCGATTCCCTCTATCCCAGCCGCTCCTTGTTGTTTTCGGAAAGGCCGAAAGTCCTTCGAGAGAGCGAAGGGTCCCGTTGAGAGGGAAAAACGATCAGCCGTGGGGCCCTTGAGCAGGATTTATTGCAACATTCGGGTCTGTAGTCTATATTCGTTACCGAAACAGCTAACTTTCGACATGACAGATGAGGAGGGTTTTTCATGGGAAGGAAAAGGATCTCCATTATCGGTGCTGGATTTGTAGGGGCTACGGCTGCCCACTGGGCGGCTGAGAAGGAGCTGGGGGATATCGTTCTTGTCGATATCCTCGAGGGCATTCCCCAAGGCAAAGCGCTCGACCTCTTTGAGGCCAGCCCCATTGAAGGCTTCGATGCTCAGGTCGTTGGGACAAACGGCTACGATGAGACGAAGGACTCGGATGTGGTAATCATTACCTCTGGGGTTCCAAGAAAGCCCGGTATGAGCCGAGAGGATCTGTTGGAGGTGAACAAGAAGATCATCGAGTCCGTGGTGGCCCAGGTGGTGGAACGATCCCCCCAAGCCATTCTGATCGTCGTCACCAATCCCCTTGATGCCATGACCTACCTTGCTCTGAAGCGAAGCGGTCTTCCAAAACAGAGGGTCATCGGAATGGCCGGGATACTGGACACGGCACGGTATCGATCCTTCATCGCCATGGAGTTAGGGGTTTCGGTGGAGGACATACAAGCCCTCATTCTGGGCGGTCACGGAGACGAGATGGTTCCTCTGCCGAGATATACGACCGTGAGCGGCATTCCTCTCAGCCAACTTCTTCCCAAGGAGAAGATCGATCGACTGGTCGATCGGACACGGAAAGGCGGTGGAGAGATCGTCAACCTTCTCAAAACGGGAAGCGCCTTCTATGCCCCCTCGGCCGCAGTCGTCCAGATGGCCGAGGCCATCCTGAAGGACAAGAAACGGGTATTGCCGTGTTGCGTCTATCTTGAAGGCGAATACGGGCTGAGGGACATCTGTTTTGGCGTTCCCATCAAACTCGGAGAGAAGGGGGTGGAATCGATCATCGAGATCGATCTCACACCCGAGGAGAAGGCCTTGGTCACCCGCTCGGCGGAGAGCGTCAAGAAAACGATTGCCGAACTCAAGGTCTGAGATCCAAGTCGAGGAGCGATGATGCGCGAAATTGAAGTCGGAATCATTACCGAAAAGGTGAGAGATCTTTGCATCGAGGCGAACACGGATATCGGGGAGGATGTGCTCAGGGCCTTCGATCGGGCTATGGAAAAGGAAGAGTCCCCGGTGGCCCTCGATATCCTAAAGGAGCTCAGGGAGAACGCCCGTATTGCCAAGGAAGAGAAGCTTCCGATCTGCCAGGATACGGGAACCGCGGTGGTCTTTCTCGAGGTAGGGCAGGAAGTTCACCTGGTAGGGGGAGACTTGAGGGAGGCTGTTTTCGAGGGCGTTCGGCGTGGGTTTCGGGAGGGGTATCTCCGTAAGTCGATGTGCCATCCTTTTACGAGAGCCAACACGGGCGATAACACGCCGGCCATCATCCACACAGAAATCGTCCCGGGCGATCGAGTCAAGGTGACGGTGGCTCCGAAGGGAGGCGGCGCTGAGAACATGAGCCGTGTCGTCATGCTGACCCCTTCGGAAGGTGTGGAGGGGATCAAACGGTTTGTGGTCCAAAGGGTCAAGGAGGCGGGTTCCAACCCCTGTCCGCCTACGATCGTCGGGATTGGAATCGGCGGCAATTTCGAGCAGTCGGCCCTTCTTGCGAAGAAGAGCCTCATTCGTCCCCTTGGAAGTCCAAATCCCGATCCCGAGCTCAACCGGCTAGAATCGGAGATCCTCACGGCAATCAACAACCTCGGGATCGGGCCCCAGGGGTTGGGCGGCCGGACAACCGCCCTCGCGGTTCACATCCTGATGATGCCCTGCCATATTGCCAGTTTTCCCCTTGCGGTGAACATTCAGTGCCATGTTCATCGGCACAAGGAGGCAGTGATTGAGTGAGAGAGATCGAAGGTTTTGGCAACCCAAATGAGAACCACGAAAGGGAACGGAAACGCAAACGAGGATACGATGGATGAACTCATTCGATTGAAGACGCCTCTTACGAACAAGGATGTGGAAAAGCTGAGGATCGGGGACCGTGTCCTCATCAACGGAGCCCTTTATACGGGAAGAGATGCGGCCCATAGGAGGCTCATCGATCTCATTCAAGAAGGGAAACCCCTGCCATTTGACATTGAGGGCCAAATCATATATTATGTCGGGCCAACGCCCCCCAAACCTGGCCATGTTTTTGGATCCGCCGGACCCACGACAAGTTACCGAATGGATGCCTATGCCCCGGCTCTCATCGAGAGAGGGCTGAAGGGGATGATCGGCAAGGGGATGCGATCCGAGGCTGTGAAAGAGGCCATGAAAAAGCACAAGGCCGTCTACTTTGCGGCCACAGGAGGGGCGGGCGCCCTCCTCGGCAAGCGGGTGAAGAAAGCCGAGCTGGTGGCCTACGAGGACCTGGGGCCCGAAGCGATCCAGAGGCTCGAGGTGGAGGACTTTCCCGTTATCGTCGTGAACGATGTGGAGGGAAACGATCTCTACGTGGAGGGCGAGAAAAGGTACCGCAGGGTATGATGGAGAGTAAGGAGTAAGGAGCAAGGAGTAAGGAGCGAAAAGAGAGAAGGGGAAGAGAGGTTGAGACCGGGGAGGTCGAAGCCAAGAACTTAGAGAAAAGCAACCTGGAACCTGGAACTTGTAAATCGGAACCGAATCTCGTAACAGTCTCTTCCAGATAGAGGGCTGAGCATGAAGGTCGAATTGAACAGACAGAGGGTTCATAACGATTTTACAAAAAAGGTCGAACTCATCAGTGGTCAGAACCTCTTTGCTTGCTACCAATGCGGCAACTGCACGGCAGGATGCCCGGTTTCCTTTGCCATGGAAATAGGGCCCCACGAAGCGATCCGTTACACGCTTCTCGGTCTGGAGGAGGAGGTTCTTCGTGTCAACACCTTCTGGCTTTGCGCCTCTTGCCTCCAGTGTACATCGAGATGTCCCAAGGGCATTGACATCGCGCGGGTGATGGATGCGCTGAGGGCGGTCGTTTTACGGAAGAAGGAGAGGGAAGACGCGATTCGGGTCTCGGAGCTTCCAGAGGAGCTTCTGGAACGAGCTCCCCAGATCGTTTTTGTAAGTGGTTTTCGGAAGTTCCTATCCTGAGAGGTCTATTGGGCCCGAGGGATGAAGGTTGACCGGGGGTTAAGGAGCTTGAAATGGAATATCTCTATTTTCCAGGATGCACGCTCAATACAAAGGCAAAAAACTTTGACCTGACGGCTCGAACCTGTGCCTCTCATCTTGGCTTCCAGATGAAGGAGCTTTCGAATTGGACCTGTTGTGGTGCCACCTTCCCTTTGGCCACGGACAACCTGATGGCTCTTCTCCCTCCATCGAGGATTCTCGCCAACGCAAGGGAGGAAGGGACCGCTCTCACCACCCTTTGCGCTGTCTGTTTTAATGTCCTGAAGAGAACGAACCGGTTGCTGCAAGACGATGGAGAGAAACGGGAAAAGATCAACAACTTCATCGAGAAGCATTATGAAGGGGACCTTCGGATCGTTCACTACCTCGAGATCCTGAAGCAGGATGTGGGTTTTCCCCGAATAAAGGAGAAGTTGAAGAAGGAACTCGGTGGACTCCGAATAGGGGCCTATTATGGCTGCATGCTTCTTCGGCCTTTCAAGGAGATGGCCTTTGACGACAAGGAGCGGCCGACCCTCTTTGAAGAGTTCCTCGAAGCCCTGGGTGCCAAGGCCGTTGATTTCCCTTACAAAACAGAGTGCTGCGGATCCTTCCAATCGGTGGGCTCTCCGGACGTGGCGACGGAATGTGCCCGAAAGATACTCGAGTCGGCGGTCAAGAGCGGGGCCGAGATGATCGTTTCAACGTGTCCCATGTGCACCTTCAACATCGATCATAAGCAGATGGACATCAAGGCGAAGTACTTGCATTTCAGAGAGGTTCCCGTTCTCTACTTCACCCAACTCCTGGGCCTTGCCCTGGGGCTTGAAACGAAGGCATTGGGGTTCGAACTCAACTTCGTAGACCCCTTGCCCCTCTTGAAAGAGAGAGCATTGTTGTAAGCGATGAGCGAAAACGGAGGTTTCATCCAGAAAGCGATGGTCGTCGGTGGAGGGATCGCAGGGATCTCCGCGTCGATCGACCTCGGGAACGCCGGATACGAAGTCGTTCTCGTGGAAAGGCTCCCTTCGATCGGGGGCCGGATGCTCCAGCTCTCGGAGACCTTTCCGACCCTTGATTGCGCTCAATGTACCTTGACCCCCAAAACCGTGGAGACAGGCCAACATCCGAAGATCCGCCTCCTCACCTATTCGGAGGTGGACGAGGTCACGGGCCATGCGGGTGACTTTCGAGTACGGATCCGTCGTAAAGCGGGATATGTCGACTGGGATAAGTGTACGGGTTGCGGCCTTTGTCAGCAGAAATGCCCATCCCGAGGGCCCTCTGAGTTCGATCGGGGCATGGGGATAGGCAAGGCCATTTACACCCTCTCGCCCCAGGCTGTTCCAAACAAGCCTGTGATCAATCCCGCTCAGTGTCGTTATTTTCTCGAAAAGAAGTGTAGGGTTTGCGAAAAGGTCTGTCCTGTCGGCGCGATCGACTACGAGCAGAAGGATCGCTTCGTGGAGGAACGGGTCGGCGCCATCATTGTGGCCGTAGGTTTCGATCTTCTGCCGAAGGAGCGTTTCGGAGAGTACGGGTACGGAGACGTTTCGGACGTGATCGATGGGCTTGCTTTTGAACGACTCAACTCCGCATCCGGGCCGACGACAGGAGAGATTCGAAGACCCTCTGACGGGAAGATCCCCAAGGAGGTCGTTTTCATTCAGTGCACGGGTTCAAGGGATCCGGATCGGTACATGCCCTACTGCTCGCGGGTCTGTTGCATGTATACGGCCAAGCATGCGAGACTTTACAAGCACAAGGTTCACGATGGGCAGGCCTACATCTTTTATATGGACATTCGATCAACGGGCAAGGGCTACGAGGAGTTCATTCAACAGTCGATGGAGGAAGAAGGGATCCTCTACTTGCGTGGAAGGGTGTCACGCCTCTTTCGAGACGGCGATAAGGTGATGGTCTGGGGGGCGGATACCCTGACGGGAAAGAAGGTGGAGATCGCAGCGGATATGGTCGTTCTGGCCACGGCGATCGTTCCCCACGCTGAGACGCGGGAGCTTGCCCGAAAGCTTGGCATCGAAACGGATGCTTACGGCTTTCTGACGGAGGCTGAACGAAAACTTCGTCCTGTGGAAACGCAGATTGAGGGGATCTACATCGCAGGTTGTGCCCAGGGTCCACGGGACATCGCGGATGCGGTGGCCCACGCCAATGCCGCGGCGAGCAAAGTTCAAGGCCTCTTCGCAAGGCAGAAGAGGCTTTGAAGAAGGGGTTTCAAGGAATAAGGGTCGTGAAAAGGTTGGGAGTTTTCATTTGCCATTGCGGGGTGAACATCGCGGGTACGGTTGACGTGAAGTCGGTAGCTGAGAAGATGTCTCGTGTCGAGGATGTGGCCCACAGCACCGATTACATCTACATGTGCTCGGAACCCGGGCAGCAGATCATTCGGGAGGCCATTCGCGAAAAAGGCCTGGAGGGCGTAGTCGTGGCCTGCTGCTCGCCGAGCATGCACGAAAACACGTTTCGAAAGGCCGTACGGGCTGAAGGGATGAACCCCTATCTTTGTGAGATCGCCAATATCCGGGAGCAATGTAGCTGGGTCCACCAGAAGGAGAAGGAGCGGGCGACTCAAAAAGCAGCGGAGATCATCGCAGCCACCCTCCAGAAGGTAAGGGAGAACGAGAAGCTGGAAGCCATTACGGTCCCGGTGAGCCGTAGGGTTCTGGTGATCGGGGGAGGGATTGCCGGCATGACCGCGGCCTTGGACTTGGCCGAAGGAGGCTACGACGTCGTCCTCGTGGAGAGGGAGTCCTCTTTGGGAGGACATATGGTCCAGCTTTCGAGAACCTTTCCTGATCTGAATCCGGCATTGGAGGCGGCCTGCGAGAGGGCCCAGAGGGTGACGAGTCATCCGAGGGTTACTCTCTATTGTTCTTCCGAGATCGAAGAGATCAAGGGCTATGTCGGCAATTTCGACCTTCGGATCCGAAGAAAAGCCACCTTCGTCGACGGTTCTCGTTGCAACGGTTGCGGAGCCTGCATCGAGGTCTGCCCCGTAGAATTTCCCTCATCCTTTGAAAGAGGTCTGAGGAAGCGAAAGGCCATTGATCGCCGTCATGCCTCGAGTGTGCCGAATTGGCCTACGATCGAAGGAAACCATTGCCTTCACTTCCAGGACGGAAGCTGCGACCGGTGTCGAGCAAGCTGCGCTCAGGGGGCCATCGATTTCGCCCAGAAGGATGAGGGGGTTGAGGAAAGGGTTGGGGCTATCGTTGTAGCCACTGGCTACGATCTCTACCCCAAGGAAGACCTGGGCGAATACGGCTACGGCGAAATCGCCGATGTGATGGATGCCCTTGCCTTCGAGCGCATGCTTTCCAAGGAGGGACCCACCGGAGGACGGATCCTTCGTCCTTCCGACGGCCGAGTGCCCAAGGAGGTCGTTTTCATCCAGTGTGTGGCCTCGAGGGATCCGGATCGTTACATGCCCTACTGCTCTCGTATCTGTTGCATGTACACAGCGAAACATGCCACCCTTTATAAGAAGCAGGTTCCGGACGGCCAGGCCTACATTTTTTATATGGACATTCGATCCGACAGCAAAGGCTACGAGGAATTTCTCCAGAAGACCATTGAGGAGGAGCGCCTTCTCTACCTGAGAGGCCGGGTAGCAAGGGTATATCAAGAGAACGGAAAGGTGAAGGTTCTTGGGACGGATACCCTTACGGGTAAGGCCGTGGAAGTGGAAGCCGATCTGGTCGTCTTGGCTACTGCTCTCGTGCCGAGTCCGGGTGTCAAGGATCTCGCCGCAAAGCTTCGGGCCACCGCGGATCGGTTTGGTTTCCTTACCGAAGCCCACATCAAGCTCTATCCCGTCGAGAGCTCCACGAAGGGGATCTACCTTGCCGGATGTGGCCAAGGCCCGAAGGATATTTCGGATACGGTGTCTCAGGCCTCGGCAACAGCGAGCAAGATCCAGGCCCTCCTTTCCACGGACAAGCTGGTTCAGGATCCCCTCATCGCCTTTGTGGACGAAGGGATCTGCAGCGGGTGCGGGATCTGCGTCGAGGTCTGTCCCTATGAGGCAAGGGAGATCGATCCTCGTCGGGGGATATCGAACGTCCACGAAGCCCTCTGTCAGGGATGCGGGGCCTGTGTGGCAGCCTGCCCCAATTTTGCCTGCGAGCTGCGAAACAGCCGCTCGGATCAGATTCTGGCGATCGTGGATACGTTTATCCCGTGAGAAGGAAGGAGGATGAAGGTGGGTGTTCTCGTGGAAGGAGGTCGAGTGGACCGGAAATTTTTGGAGGATGTGAAGCGCCGAAGCGGCGAAGATCCCAATCTCTGTTACCAGTGCCTGAAGTGCACGGCTGGATGTCCCACGGCGCCCTTTATGGACATTCGGCCCAACACGATCCTCCGAATGATCCAAATGGGCCAAAAGGAAGCCGTTCTCCAAAGCTCCGCCATCTGGCTCTGCGTCTCGTGCGAAACCTGTGGGACACGATGTCCCAATGAGATCGACATCGGTGTCCTGATGGACACGCTCCGGGAGATGGCGGTGGAGGAAGGGGTTTCGGCCAAGGAGAAGAATATCCTTCTTCTACACCAGGCCTTTATCCAGAGCATTCGCCGGGGAGGTCGGGTCCACGAGGCAACGATGCTGGTGGACTACAAACTGAAGAGCAAAGACTTCTTTACCGATCTGGGACCGGGAATTCAACTCTTCTTCAAAGGGAAGATCCCTTTGTTTCCCGATTTGATCAAAGGACGTCAGGAACTGAAAAGGATTTTCGACCGGTGCCAAGGAAGAAAGTGAGATGGCCCGTCTTGGAGGCATCCGATGAAGTTTTCCTATTTTCCAGGTTGTACTGACCACTCCACTTCCCTCGAGTACGGACTTTCGGCCAGGGCGGTCTTTAAGGCCCTCGACATGGAGATGGTGGAGATCGAAGACTGGAACTGTTGCGGAGCTGCGGCAACCCACAGCATCCACCACCTGCTTTCCCTCTGTCTGCCCGCCCGTAACATTGCGTTGGCTCAAAAGAGCAAGGCCGGTCCTCTCGTGATCCCGTGCGCAGGGTGCTTCAATATGCTGAAGCGGGCCGAGAATGCCCTCCGTTCCGACGAGAACCAAAGAAAGGTGATCGAGGAGATCGTGGGCTTCAGCTACGAACCCTCCCTCGAAATCAAGGCCCTCATCGACGTGATCGTCAACGGCGTGGGTCTGGAGAAGATCCGGGAAAAGGTGAAAAAGCCTTTGTCGAAGCTTAAAACCGCGTGCTATTACGGTTGTGCCTTGGTTCGTCATCCCAAGGTGACCCGTTTTGACGACCCGGAGAATCCTCAGACCCTGGATCGCTTGATGCGAGCCCTCGGTGCGGAACCGGTGGAATGGTCCTACAAGGTGGATTGTTGCGGAGCCGATCTTGCCTTAACCCACGGAGGGGTTGTTAAGAAACTGGTTGGAAAGATTGTAAGCATGGCCAAAGAGGCTGGGGCCCAGTGTCTGGTGACCTCCTGCGGCTTGTGTCAGGCCAACCTGGAGATGAGACAGGAGGAAAACCTACCGGTTTTTTATTTTACCGAGTTAATGGGCGTCGCTTTTGATGCAGAGAAGCGAGAGCGGTGGTGGAAGAAGCATATGATTTCGCCTCAGGGCTTGCTGGAAACCATGGGATTGGCGTAAAGAGAGTCGAACGTCCCATGACTTTTTCAGGCCTTCCGCCACAAACCTTCGAGGTGTTCAAAAGGGGTTACGATGGGACAGGAAAAGATGAAGGGTGATCGAAGCGCAGTCCTCGTCGTGGGGGCAGGTATCTCTGGAATGCAGTCGGCCCTGCTTCTTGCGGAGATGGGGAGAAAGGTCTTCCTCGTGGAGAAGGAACCGGCTATCGGAGGCTACTTCCCGTTGTTGGACAAGACTTTTCCCACCAATTCCTGTGGGGTCTGTTTCATGAGTCCGAAGCCGCCCGCTTTTTGTCCTATCTATGAATGCCGTCTTCACGAGCGGATCGAGCTTCTGCCCTCTTGTGAGGTGAAGGAGATCGAAGGGCAAGGCGGCGATTTTCGGGTCGCTCTTCTTCGAAAACCCCGGTTCGTCGATTCATCGCGATGCACCCTCTGCGAAGCCTGTATCAAGGTTTGCCCCGTGGAGGTGGAAAGGGAGTTTGGAGGAGGCCTGGAAAAACGGAAGGCGATCTATCTTCCCTTCGCTCAGGCCATTCCCCATGGTATGGTGATCGATCCGAAGAGCTGCATTCGCTGCGGAGAGTGCGTTTCCGTCTGTGCCCCGGGGGCCATCGATCTCGACATGAAAGAGGAGCAAGAGGTGATCGAGGCAGGCGCGATCATCCTCGGTTTCGGCTTCGAACCTTTTCTGGCTCAGCGAAAAGGGGAATACGGTTTCGGCCGTTACCAAAATGTAATGACCAGCATACAGTTCGAGAGGCTCCTTTCGACCTCGAGCCCCACCCAGGGTCTTCCCATCCGTATGGGCGATGGAAAAAGGATGGAGCGAATCGCCTTTATCCAGTGTGTGGGGTCGCGGGACCCTTCCTGTGGTCAGGATCACTGTTCGACGATTTGCTGTATGTACGCGACCAAACAGGCCATGATCGCCAAGGAGCGCTCTCCGGAGCTCGGGATCACCTTCTTCTACATGGACATTCGACCCATGGGGAAAGATTATGAGCGCTATTACGAGCGGGCCCGCACCCAGTATGGGATCGAATACAAACGCTCTGCCATCTCTTCGATCAAAGAGCTTCAGCAGAGCAAGGATCTCTTGATCACCTACGTCAAAGAAGACGGCTCTTTTGAGGAAGCCCGATTTGATGCGGTCGTGCTCTCCGTGGGTTTCACTCCTCCGGGTTCGATCAAGGATCTGGCCGCGAAGATGGGCGTCACGCTCAATCGACAAGGGTTCTGTTTGACGTCGGAGTTTCAGCCCGCCGAGACATCGGTTCGAGGGATCTTTGTGGGCGGCGCATTTCGAGGGCCTCGAGATATTCCGGAGACGGTTGTGGAAGGTTCAAGCGCTGCGGCGATGGCCCATTCCTTCCTCTCCAGTGTACCTCCGGTGCCCGTTCGGCGAGCCTATCCCCTTGAAGGAGCTACGGGAAAGGCGTTGCCAAGGATCGGTGTTTTCATCTGTCGCTGCGGCGATACGCTCGATGGGAGCCTCTCCATAGCCGATCTCGTCGAAAAAGCTCGAGGGCTAAGAGACGTGGTTCACGTGGAAGAGGTTCGGCTGGCCTGCCTTCCCGAGGATCTCGAGGGTATCAAGAAAACGATGGGCGAGCACGATCTTAACCGTCTCGTCATCGCAGGTTGCTCTCATCGGGAACTTCGAGGACCTGTCGAGGAGATGCTTCAGGGTATCGGGTTCAATCCCTATCTGGTCGCTTATGCGAACATCCGGGAACAGTGCGCTTTTGTCCATCGGGACGACCCGAAGCGGGCCACCGAGAAGGCCCTTGCCCTCATTCGGATGGAAGTGGAGAGGGCGAGGCGGATGGAACCCGTTCGTCGCGGAAAAGAGAAGGTCGAGCGTAACGTCCTCGTCGTCGGTGGAGGGGCCGCGGGGATGACGAGCGCCCTCAGGCTCGTGGAACAAGGCTACGAGGTCTTCTTGGTTGAAAGGGATAAAGAGCTCGGAGGGAATTTGAGGCAGACGTTCTACACGTTGAAAGGATCCGATCCTCAGCTCTTCCTCCATGGGCTGGTGGAACGGGTCACCCGTAGCCCGTCGATTCACCTCCTCCTCAGTGCGGAGGTGGTGGGCTTTGAAAGAAAGAACGGCTCATACCGGACAACCATTCGAAGTGGCGGAGAAGAAAAACAGATCCGGCACGGTGCCCTCATCCTTGCGACAGGAGGGAAGGAGATCGTTCCCAAAGAGTACCTCTATGGAGAAGACCCTCGGGTCATGACCCAACGACAACTGGAGAAGGCGATTCACCAGAACGATGAGGCCCTGAAAGAGGTTCGTTCGGTGGTGATGATCCAGTGCGTCGGTTCGCGGGATGAGGATCATCCTTACTGCAGCCGGATCTGTTGCGGGCATGCCGTGAAGAACGCTTTGAGACTGAAAGAGAGAGCTCCCGAAACGGAGATCTATGTCCTCTATCGCGATGTGAGAACCTACGGTTTTTACGAGACCTCTTATCAGGAGGCCCGTCGAAGAGGGGTTCTCTTCATTCGCTACGATCTCGAAAACCGACCGGAGGTCAAGCGGGGCGAGAAGGGCCTCGAGGTCTCCTTGTTCGACCCAGCCCTCCGGGATCGGGTGACGCTCGGGGCCGATCGCGTCGTGCTGAGCACCGGTATCGAGCCTAATGACCATCGAGAGCTCGCACGGATCTTCGATGTCGAATTGAACCCGGACGGCTTCTTCCAGGAGGCGAACCCAAAATCGGCTCCCCTCGATTCGGTCGATCGGGGAAAGTTTTTCTGCGGCCTTTGCCATTCGCCTAACGCCATCGAAGACGTGGTCTCCCAAGGCAACGCAGCCGCTGCACGGGCTGGAGCCCTTCTGGCCAGAGAAGAGTTGGAGGAGAAGGCAAACCTCGCCTATGTGATTAAACGGCTTTGCTGCGGATGCGGCCTCTGTGTGACGGTCTGCCCTTATGGAGCCCGGGTTCTCGACGAAGAGGAGGGCAAGGCCGAGGTGATCGGGACCCTTTGCCAGGGGTGCGGGTCCTGTGTGGTGGCGTGTCGAAACGGAGCCTCCCAGCAACGGAATCTCGAAAAAGGCCTTAACATGGCTGTTCTTGACGCAGCGATCGACTAACCGCGACGTGACGGGCTTGTCGAAGGACGGAGGGAACTATGGCAGACTTTGAACCGAGAATCATCGCCTTTCTGTGCCACTGGTGTACGTACACCGGAGCGGACCTTGCCGGAACCACCCGGCAACAGTATCCACCCAACATCCGAATTGTCCATCTCATGTGTTCGGGATCCGTAGACACGATCTATGTGCTGAAGGCCCTCATGGATGGGGCGGACGGGGTCCTGATCGGAGGCTGTCACCCCGGGGACTGCCACTACCAGACCGGGAATTACAAGGCCCGAAGGCGAGTGGCCATTCTGAAAGGGATCTTGAAGGAGATGGGGTTTAGCGACGAACGGATCTGGCTGCGTTGGATCAGCGCGAGCGAGGGGAAGCTCTTTGCCGATACCGTGACCCGTATGGTGGATGAACTCCGGAAGATGGGGCCCAACCCCATGAGGCAACTCTGGGACGCTTAGGGGGAGAAGGTTTTGGAATGTCATCCCCCTTTATTTTACGAAAGGAGAACGACCCGACATGGCGAAGCAGGCGGTCCTTGAAATAACGGATGGGAAGATGGAGGAGGCCCTGAGGGGATTGCTGAAGAGACTCTTGGAGAAGAAAGTCGTGGACGCGATCCTTATTCCCAAGGCCGCTCCTCCCGGCAACAGTTATGTTCAATCGCTGATACGGGACCCTGAAAAGCTGTCCGGAACCTCTGTTCTTGCTCCGACGATGCCGGTTCAGTCGGCACGGGTGGTATCCCACCTAACGTTTAAAGGGCTGGGGCAGAAGGTTTTGGCTGTTCTGAAACCCTGCGAGGTTCGAGCCGTGGTGGAGCTTGTCAAGTTTCTTCAGGTGAAACAGGAAAACCTCTACCTGATGAGCGTTGACTGTCCCGGTACGTTCGAGGTCCTGGATTATGCCAAGATGAGTGAGGAGGCGGTGGGGGGAGAGGGCCTTGAGCGAGTCCTTCGAGAGGGGATGGAAAACGGTGAGGTCAACCCACCGGCAGGATATCACTTCAGAACGGCCTGCCAGATGTGTGAGTACCCGGTGGTCGAAGCGGACATCTACCTCAAACTCTTTGGTTATAAGGCCGATGAAAAGATAGGCATCGAGGTCGGAGATCGATTGCATGGGGAGATCGAAGAGAAAGGGATTCTCTCTTTTTCCGCGGAAGAGCCGGCCAAGCGAAGCGAAGTGGTCAACAAGGTTATTGCCGCAAGGACAAAGAAGCGGGACGAGGCCTTTGCAGAGTTCAAGGAAGTGACCAAGGATCTTCGGTCCTTTCTCGATCGGTTTTCAACCTGTGTTCGATGTCACAATTGCATGGTGGCCTGCCCGATCTGCTATTGCAAAGAGTGCGTCTTTCGAACCTCCGTTTTCGAGCACGAGGGGGATCAGTTCCTGAGGTGGGCTGATCGAAAGGGCGCTATCCGGATGCCAACGGATACGCTCATGTTCCATCTGATCCGTCTCTCCCACATGGTCACCTCGTGCATTGGATGCGGTCTGTGCGAGAGCGCCTGTCCGAGCCGGTTGCCCGTAGCGACCCTTTTCCGAAGTGTGGGCGAAAAGGTTCAGAAGATGTTCCAATATGTCCCGGGTCGTAAGGTGGATGAGGCGCCGCCTGTGGCCACCTTCCGGGAGGACGAGTTGAAGCTTGAATCGGGAGCTCTGTAAGAAGAAGGTCGAGGAGCGCCCGTCGTTAACGGAGGGAAATCGGCTGTAGCAGGTGAAATTTAAAGGGAGTCATTGCGAGGAGCGAAGCGACGTGGCAATCCGATGAGTATGCTTCACTTTGTTCGCGGTGACGAATGACGGATTCGAGCTCATTCCATAAAATTCGGCCGGAGGCTGTGGAGATCGAGGAGGTTTTTATGGAAGGCCAACAGAAAGAGAGACAGGACCTTGTTCCCATCTTCATCATGGGAAAGCGATATGACGTGCCTTCGTCTCTCACGATTCAAAAGGCGATGGAGTACGCCGGATATCAGCTCATCCGCGGGTGCGGGTGTAGGGGTGGGATCTGCGGAGCCTGTGGGACGGTTTACCGCTTTCCGGGAAGCTACAAGATTGAGGTCGGACTGGCTTGTCAAACCCTGGTTCAGCCTTATATGTACTTGGCCCAGATTCCTTTTTTCCCGGCGACGAAGAGCGTTTACGACCTGGAGAAGGTGAAACCCACCCTTGAAACCCTTGTTAAAGCCTATCCGGAGCTTCTGCGATGTCTCCAATGCAACACCTGTACGAAGTCCTGTCCCATGGACATTCAGGTGATGGATTATATCGCTGCTGCCATGAGAGGAGACATCGCAAAACTGGCCGAACTCTCCTTTGACTGTGTGATGTGTGGTCTGTGCACCTCCCGGTGTCCAGCCGAGCTCTGCCAGTATAACATCGCCATTTTGGGAAGACGCCTCTACGGGAAATACATCGCTCCCAAAGCAGAGCATCTGGCGTCCATGGTCAAACGGATCGAGGAAGGCCGCTACGATAAGATGCTCGAAGAGCTCATGAGCACCGATGAAGAGACCCTGAAACGACTTTATACCTCGAGAGAGACCGAACCGGAGCAGGCCGGAGAGGATTGGACCCCCAAGGACAAAACATACCTGTGACTCTGAAGCAGAAAGAAGATGCCGAAGGCACGAGGTTGGAGGCCGAAGGCAAAGAGGGTTTCGAGGAGACTTTTCGGGTCAGCCCTCTGTTCTGAGCCCTGAGACGTTTGGAGGTTTTATGCCCTACACAGAAGATTTGAAGCAGTTGATTAAGCGGGTGGAGGCGACACGGCCGGCACGTCTTGAGAGGAAGAAGCGGGGCGAGGAGTTCCCGATGCTTTCCCTGAAGGAAAGACAGGAGCGCCTCGAACAGTTTCATCCTGATTACAAAGCGGGTTCAAGGCGGGAGCTTCGGGTAGGACCCAACAAAGGCTATGCCATCCAGCCTGAGATGGTGGACCTTCTGGAGGCAAGAAGTCGTGTCTCTCCCGATTCGATCGATTTGACGAATGTCGCCTATGAGACCGACGTCCTCATCATCGGAGGTGGAGGCGCTGGAACGGCAGCCGCCCTGATGGCCCAGGAGCGTGGGGTCCGGGTGCTCATGGCCACGAAACTCCGCCATGGCGACGCCAATACGATGATGGCCGAAGGGGGGATTCAGGCGGCCGCCAAAGGAACGAAGGACTCGCCCTATTACCACTATCTCGATGTCATGGGAGGCGGCCACTTCAAGAACGTGCCGGAGTTGGTCCGAACGTTGGTTCTCGATGCTCCCAAAACGCTTGCCTGGCTCGAAAGCCTGGGTTGTATGTTTACCAAGTTTGAAGACGGGACGATGAAGTCCCTTCACGGAGGCGGTACCTGCCGGAAAAGGATGTTTTACGCAGCCGACATCACGGGCGCCGAGATTATGCGAACCCTGAGGGATGAGGCCCGGAATCGGCCCGACATCAAGGTACTCGAGTTCATGCCCGCCGTCGAGTTGATCCTGAACGAGCACGGTCACTGCGCAGGGGCTGTTCTCTACAACCTTGAGACAGAGGAGTACGCTGTGGTGAAGGCCAAGGCAGTCATTCTCGCCACAGGAGGGTCCGGGAGGCTCCACTATCAGGGTTACGTCACAACCAACCATTACGGCGCCACGGGAGACGGAGTGGTGCTGGGCTACCGGGCTGGTGTCAAGGTCTGTTTCCTTCATACCTATCAGTATCACCCGACGGGGATTATCTTCCCCGAACAGGCCGAAGGGATCCTGATCACGGAGAAGTTCAGAGGAGCGGGTGCAAACGTATTGAACATCGACGGCGAACAGTTCGTGAACGAGAGAGAGCCGCGGGATGTGGAGTCCTCCTGTTTCATCCGGGAATGTGTTCTCGTGGGGAAAGGGGTTCCCACGCCGTCGGGCAAGGTGGGTGTCTGGCTTGATTCACCTCTTATCGACCTTCTATGGGGGGAAGGGACGGTGCGAAGGGAGTTTCCCGGAAAGTATATTCTTCTCAAACGGTTTGGGATCGACATCTCCAAGGAGCCGATGCTTGTCTACCCGACGCTTCATTATCAGAACGGCGGTTTGGAATATAACAGCAAGTGCGAGACTTCCATCCCAGGGCTTTACTCGGCGGGAGAGGTTTCCGGAGGCGTCCACGGCGAGAACCGCCTCATGGGAAATTCCCTTTTGGATGTCTGTGTGTTTGGCCGGATCGCCGGGATCAACGCAGCTCAATATGTCAAGGAGGGGTATAAGGAAGGCCGATTGACCCTGGACCATGTTCGCAGATATCATAAGGAGCTTGAAGAGGCGGGGATCGTTACGGACCGTGTCTCGCCGATGCTTCTACCTGATTATTCGAACCCGGAAGTGCGGAAGCGCCAGTTGACGAGTTACTACGTGGGCACTTTGCGATGAACCTGTGAAGGGAGCAATCCCAATCTTCTAAGAAGGGGACGGCTTGTTGGCTGCCCCCTTTTTTTGCGTCACTACATCGTGGAGCTCGGAAGATTCTTCGAGACGAACCAAGCGGTTCGGCAATGCCTCGTTGAAAAGGGGTTGAAAAGGGTGGTATATTTGGAAAAATCGTCTCGATGGAGGGTCAGGTTCGGTGAAGACGGAGCGATCGACCCACGGAGCAAAGGAGCGGGGTTCGTGAACCCTCTGGGTTTTGACGGAAATTGTCAAACGACGGCCATGGGCATTCTGCCCCACCGGGACGTGGAGAGGGCCCTCGAGGTTGCCCTGTCCCTGGATATTCCCTTCTGGCCCCAGCTTCCCAAGGTGAGCTATTTCGAGGATATGTATGTTCAAGCCCTTGAGCATTTCCCAGGGATTGAGATCCACGTTGAGGAGCAGAAGACTTTCCTCAATCTGGATCGGTTCTATGAAGAACTTCCTCTCTATTTGGAGAAGGCCGAGGATCCGAGCACCTTCTCATTGACAGAGGCTTTCTCTTTCGTATATCATCGCTTCCTGCAAGAAGATCTCTCTTCCTATTCGGCCATTCGGGGTCAAATGATCAGTCCCGTGAGCCTCGGTCTGAAGGTGGTCGCGGAGAATTTGAAGCCCATCCTCTACTTCGACGAGGTGCGGGAGATCCTTTTTGAGTTCATCCAGAAGAAGGTCAACCGGCAATGGGAGGAATTACGAAGAAAGAACCCCAATGCCTTTGTCTGGGTCGACGATCCGGGGTTGGAGCTCATTTTTAGCGCTTTTTCGGGCTATAGTGAGATGCAGGCCCGAACGGATCTCGAGCGATTTTGGGAGGGAGTGAAGGGATTGCGGGGCGTTCATCTTTGCGGCAAGCCCGATTGGGACTTCTTGCTTCGCTCGCAGATCGACCTGCTTTCCTTCGATTCGTTCAGTTGTGGAGCCATGATCATTCAATATCCGTCGTTGGGAGCGTTCTTGGGACGAGGTGGGATGATTTCTTGGGGGATCGTTCCTACCTATACGGAGCTCCTGGAGCGAGAAAGCGTCGAATCCCTCATCGAGCGATTGGAAACCTTTTGGGAAGGGCTCGTGGCTAAGGGGGTCGATCGGGAGCGGCTTCTTCGGCAATCGCTTCTCGCTCCGGCAACCTGTAATCTCCTCAACCCGGATCGAGAAAAGACAGTCGAAAAAGCCTTTGAGGTATTGAGGAATCTTTCGGAAAAACTCCGGGAGAAGTACCACCTTTGGTGAGAGGGCGATTTTTACCCAGACTTGAGACCCTGGGTGTGACTTATTATTTGAGGATGGCATTGCCGGTCTAAACCCGAGATTGCTTCGGCACTTCGTGCCTCGCAATGACGAGAGGGGAGACCTCGTAAGGACGAAAAGGAGGGGGCCTCGCCAGGACGAAAGGCTTGCAGCGACGAAGGGGAGGCCTCGCTACGAGGAAAAGGAGAGGGGCTCGCCGTCATGACGAAAAGGGAGGCCTCGCAACGACGAAAAAGAGTAAGGCTTGGACGGACGAAGGGGAGGCCTCGCTATGAGGAAAAGGCCCCGCCGTGATGACAAAAAGAGGGCCTCCCAACGATGAAAGGGTGGGGGGCTTGCAGGGACGAAAAAGAGGC
>Ga0123519_10005279_pt1 | contig 20654 bp, 22 predicted proteins | sample YelNatPaOPRAMG02_FD_87396 | JGI IMG/M metagenome (GOLD analysis project Ga0123519, IMG submission 87396) | Hot spring microbial communities from Yellowstone National Park - Yellowstone National Park OP-RAMG-02 (version 2) | ecosystem: Environmental > Aquatic > Thermal springs > Hot (42-90C) ...
CAACACGTCGGCCGTCAAAAACGGTTGCGTCTGTGGGTCGGCCCAGATCTCGGCCACCTCACTGCCGATATGCTTCACCGCCTCCAGGACGAGGGCACGCACGATCTCCCCATAGTCCTGCCGCTGCGGGACCAAGGGCAATTGCTGCCTCACAGCCGCAAAGACACGGTCCAGCAGCTTTTCCCTGCGCTCCAGGCGCAGCATGCGCGCCTGGAGCTCGGCGGCAGCAGTGGCCTCTCTGCGGATCCTTTCCGCCTCTTGCTGGGCCTGCGCCAGGATCCGCCCGCGCTCCTCCTCCGCCTGCTTTTCCGCTTCCTGCCGGATCTGGGCGGCCTGCACTTTGGCCGCAGCCACGATTTGCTCAGCCCTGCTCTGCGCTTCCTGGAGGACCGCGCTGGAGAGCGCTTGTATGCTTGTGCGATCTGTATCTATCATATCTTGATCCCAATGGCCTGGCGAATCACCTCGCTCAGCGAAGGCTCGCCGGCAGGCTGCCCCGCCGGCCCTGGGATTTCCACGACAAGGGGCACGGTCGCCCGCAGCTTGAGCTGTTCCATGCGCGGCGCGATGTGCTTCGCCACGTCACTGGTTACCAGCACAATGCCGATATCGGGCCGGCGGAGCGCTTCGTCCAACGCCTGATTGATCTCTTGCGGCGTGGCCACCCGGCGCCCATCCACCCCCAACAGTGAAAAACCTTGCACGGCTTCGCGATTGCCAAGCACCAGAAGCTTCATGGTCCCGTTCATCGATTCAGGATCATAAAGGCGATGATCAGGCCATAGATGGCGATACCTTCAGCCAGACCGACAAAGATCAGGGCCCGACCAAACGTCTCGGGCTTTTCCGCAATGGTGCCCACGGCCGCCGACCCGGTGCTGCTGACGGCGATGGCGGCGCCGATGGCGCCAATGCCCACTGCGGCGGCAGCGGCAAATGAGGCATAGGGATCACTTGTGGCCGCTGGCGCCGCCATGCCGGCCGCCAGGGCAATGGACGGCGAAGCCAGCCAAACGAAGCCGATGGCCGCTGCCATCATCCCTACGATTGCATTAAAGATGGCCAGCCTGCGCCTGCTGCGCACCGGGCTGGGCGACCGTTGCCGGAGAAAGAAAATCACAGCCGGTACCATGGGCATCAAGCCGATCAATACGATCAGTGCAGTCATGGACTCCATTCCTCCTGTACAAGAACCTCATTCACGAAACCCGTTCAGGCTGCCATTGCGAGCGCGGCGAAGCAATCTCTTCCTGCTCATGACATACCCGGCGCTCCGGTCACACTTGCTCAACCGCATTTGCTTTGTGTGGTGTCGTCAGCGGCGCATAGCGCGTTCCCCCTCCGGTAAAGAACTTGCTGAAGAACTCGTAATAGTGCAGACGCAGCGTCTGGATGCCGACCACCAGCCCCTCAAAGCCGACGATGACCAGGTTGCCCAGCGCCACGACCAGCCAATAGGGCAGCCCGTGGCTGGCGCTCGCTGTCGTCGCCAGGATCAGGATGACGGCGCTCAGGCCGCCATGGGCGACCGCAAAGGCGCCCACGCGGACGTAAGAGAGGCTGTTGCTCAGGAGGCTGATGAGCGTCTCGAACACCTCAAAGAACCCCTCAACGCCGGCGGTCACTACACTGTCGGGCGCCGGGTGTCGGGAACTCTGGATCGCGTGGCTCAGGGGCTCGGAGAGCATCACGGCCAGGGCGGAAAGGAGCGCCAGGATGCCCAGCCCTGTTCCTGGGATCGGGAAATGCGGCAGAGCCACCGCCGCTGCCAGCCCCAACAGAGAGAGGTACAGCAGCAGCCCCGCCAGGCCATTGTTCCCCACGAGGAGGCGGCCCCAATCCCGATCCACATAGGCGTTCACGATGCTGATGAGGAAGCCCGCCACCAGCACGACGACACCCCCTCCGACAGCCAGCAGCAGGATCTGCATGATGTTGCTGAGCGGGTGGAACAGCAGCGCCGGCAGAATATCCTCAAAGCCGAAGAGGCTGCCATAGAGAAACCCAAATAGCGTGGCCGCCAGCCCGCAAAAGACGATCGTCATGCCCAGACCGGCAAAACCGGCAAGGGCGCGCACCTTGCGGCTGGCGAGCAGCAGGCCCGCCAGGGCCAGCAACAGGCCGTGCCCCACATCGCCGAACATGGCGCCATAGAGCACCGGGAAGGTCAGCCCGATCACGGCGGTAGGGTCCAGCTCCTGATAACGCGGCCAGCCATAGTTGCTCAGCAGTTGCTGAAAGCCAACCAGAAAGCCGGGGTTCTGCAGGCCGACAGGCACATCGGCGCCCGCCTCGCTGCGCTTGACCGGGGTCGTCTTGACCACGATCTCGCTCGACAGGCCCTTGAGGCGCGCCTGTAATTGCGAAAGGCGCGCCGTCGGCACCCAGCCGACTACCAGATAGGTGTAGCGGAGGCTGCCGAAATGGGCGATGGCATCGGCCAGCAGATGGCTGGCCCGCACGTGCCACAGCAGGGCCTGCAACTGGTCCTGGCGCAGCCGGCGCAGGTCCTCCAGGGCGGCCTTTTCTGCCGCGACCCGCTGCCGCACCGTGGCCATTTCTGCCTCGACGGCATTGAGGATCTGCCCCGGCGTGCCCTGATAAGCTTCGGGCAGGCTCAGGGGGTTCAGGTAAGCGCCGCGGGCCGCCCGCTCCAGGATGTCGCTATCGGCGCGCCGGCCCAGCAGCCATACCACGGCCTGTTGCTGGTCCTGCCGCAGGGTCAGCAACACAAAGGGCACGCGCGCCAGGCTGGTGCGCATGCGTGCTACGTTCTCAACCGGCATGGCGCCCAGCGCGGAAAAGAGGTGGCGCGGGCTCGATAGCCTGCTCACCTCGATGTCGATCTCTCGGATGGGGGTCAGCTGCTGCACATAGCTCTGCAGTTGCTCCAGCTTACGCGTCTCGCCGGCGACCCTTTCCGTGATCGCACGGGCCTCTCGCTCGATCTGCTCCAGGGTCGCATTCGCCGCTGCGCTATCAACCACCGAGGTCCAGCCGTCGGTCTGCGGCATGCTATCGCTCACGCCCAACGTCTGCATGAGCGCCAGGGCATGCCGCTCCAGCTCAGCATAGGTGGCGGATTTCTGGACCCAATCGGCGGCCAGGTCTGCCTTGATCTCTGAGCCCAGATGGCGGGCATCGACCAGGTGCAGGGCGCCCGCCTCGGCCAGCGCGTGGGTGACGGCTACCGCTGTGTCCTGGCGAGCGATAATACTGATGCGGGTCATTTCCTGCGGATAGAACATGGATTCTCCGATACAGCACGCTCTTATGGTAGCGGGCGCCCGATGACCAGGTGCTGCTGGAAGCTCTCCACAGGGATCTGCATCGCCTTGGCTTCGATGAGCACTGTGAGATCATGGATCTCCATCTGGCCTAACAGGAGGTAGGCGAGGGGAATACCGATGTGGAAAGGATAACCGATAAAGGCTGCGCGGCACTCTTGCGCCAGGTCTTGTTGGAGGCGCACCTCCAACTGCGCCAGCCCCTGCTCGGGCTGGTCAAAATAGGACCTCACGCTTGCTATGCCCGGGTAGACATGGGCAACGATGGCGGCCATATCGGCCCCAGCCGCGATGGCCCGCACATCCTCGTCTGCCAGACGATAGCCAAAGGGCAGAGTATAGTCGATGATCTCCTCTGCGGAGAGCTTGTGGTAGACGCGGTAGCGGAGGGCCCACATCAGGTTGCTCATATCGATGAGCCGGCCTGCCAGGCGCAGCGCCCAATCCCGGTCGCGGCCCTTGAGCTGGTTGATGCCGCGCCACAGCTGCCGCCAGTAGTCCAGGTCGAGAGCGACTTCCAGGGGGAAGAGGCTCTGCTCGGCTGTGTAGCGCTCCATGGCGTGCGCGAGGGTGGGATAGTAGGACGTTTTGCGCAGCAGATCGACGGCGGCCGCCATGCTGCCGGCGCGCACCAGGGCCTCGATCGGCAGCAGCGTGTCCTTGCCCAGAGGGAAGAGAAAGTAGCGCACATGGTCCCAAGAGTCGCCGATCATCAGGCCGCGCAGGGCGGCCTTCAGGTTATCGACCTCGAACTGCCGGTAGAGCTGCGCCAACAGCGGCTGGGCGTGGCGAGGGGCCAGGCGGATGATGGCGCTGAAGACCTGGGCCAGGCGCCCCTTGAGCTGATAGACCGCCCGCCGCGGGGAAAGGGCAGCCTCCTCCACCGGCGCCAGGTGGGCGCCGTAGAGGGTGCCCCTGAGGATGCCAATGACAGCCGCATAATCTTTGGCTGCGTACAACCGCTCCCACACTTCCGGCCCCAGCAAAGTGGAGCTGAATGCCCTGGCCCGCGCGTGTACGATGGAATACTGCGAGACGACTCCGAGGCTCATGGGGCTCAATTCCTACCGATGATTTGTGCAAGCACATAGCTCACGGCCTGCGCCAAGTGATCCTTGGCCGTCGCTTCCATACGCCCAACCTCGACCTCAGTGGCGGCCAGGAGCCGCGCGGATCCTTCATCCGCTCTGGCCTGGGCAACGATCCGCTGGGCCTCGGCCTCGGCCTCGACCCGGGCCTGCCGCAGCAGGGCCTCGGCTTCCTGCTGCGCGCGGATCGGCAATTGCTCTTCCTCGCGGGCAGCCGCATCCTCGATAGCCTGAGCCTGGCTCTCAATATCGACAATCTGCCGAATCAGATCCTCATCCTGCCTCAAGCAATCCTCCAGTGGGCACTGCCGGCTATGTTCTGTTTCTATTTCCGTGTAACAGGCGCTGATGGGCCTAACCTGGCCTGCGAGGGCGCAGATTCCTGCAGGGACGAGAGGGCCACGAGCGCCGCTTGCGGCACCTGGCTATCGGGATGGACGCTTTCCAGGGCAGCCAGCACTGGGGCCAGTTGGTCGTGGAGTTCCCCTCGCGCCAAGTCGTGCAGCACATGGTGGGCGCCCTCGCGCCGCCAGACGGAGGTATCGCTCCCCATGAGTGCTCCCAAAAGGGCCGCCAATCCGCTGCGCCCCAAAGCAATCAGCCCTTCTGCAGCCAGCCAACGGATGTCTGCTTCATTGTCTTCCAAAGCAATCACCAGGGCGGGGGCGGCAATGGGGTCGCCAATCTCCGCCAGGGCCTTGGCCGCTTCCCAGCGCATGCGCTTGCTGGGGCTGCTGAGCCCAGCGATGAGAGCATACACAGCCGGCCGGCCGATCCTGACCAGCAACCGGCGTGCTTCGGTGCGTTCCATCCCATCAGAGCTGTGCAAGGCTGCGATCAAAGCTCTGACGGCAGGTCCCTGGTCCTCCCTGGCCGGGTCGCTGCCCGATCGTTCTTCCGCCATTTCGACCTCCCAACGCGCCATCCATACTGGCACAGTACGCCTCTTTGCCTCTTCATGGCAGCAGCCTGCCAACAGTGGCTGTGAGCCTGGAGGCCGGGAAACCTTTGAGCAGCACCATGTCGGCCCCCGCGGCCTCTGCCCATTTCTGCTGTTGCACATCGTTGGCCAAGAGAATGCTGCGCACGGCGTATGCTCGCGCGCTGAGCTGGCGCAGCAGGTGCTGGACTTCGTCGCCAGGAAGGTCAAGGTCGACAAACAGCAGGGCAGGGTGATAACACTCGATCGCGACCCAGGCGGCCTGGATGCTATCGACCTGGATGACCCGCAGCCGAGGCATGGTAGCCAGCAGGGCTTGCAGGCTGTTGCGCAGCGAGCAGGGCTCAGCCACGATCAACACCCAGATGCCGCCTCTCACTATGCCGTTCTCTGCCGCAATGCTCTCCATTTGATTCACTGGGCCATCCGCATCCACTCTGATAGCGCTCATGCAGGCATCGATCCGCGTTCTGACTATTATAGCGCGCAACGGGCGGCAGCGCATCGGGAATAATGCGCAATTTGGAATAAGTCAAGGCCGCCTTTTTGGCGGCCTTGGCTCGGTATAAATGCCTGTTGATATACGTAGAATGGCGTAGCGCGTCTAGCTCTGATCCAGGCTGGTCAGTCCTTCCCGCAGCGCGTAGAGGGCTGCCTGCGTGCGATTGGCCAGATGCAGCTTGCCTAGAATATTACTGACATGAGTGCCTACTGTGCGCTCGGCAACCATCAACCTTTGGGCAATCTCCTGGTTGCTGAGGCCCTGGGCGACCAGGCGCAGAACCTCCACCTCACGCTCCGTCAAGGGGTCTGCAGTGGGGGGCAGGTCTGATGGCCGGCTGAGCTCATGAATGACCCGGAAGGCGATGGTGGGGTGCAGAGAGGCCCTGCCCTGGTAGACATCGCGGATGGCCTGTATGAGTTCCAGCGGTGGCGAATCTTTGAGCAGGTAGCCTACCGCGCCGGCCTTGATGGCGGGAAAGACTTTTTCGTCTTCGGCAAAACTGGTGAGAACCAGGATACGGGCAGCGGGGTCCTCGCCCTTGATGGCCTTGATGGCGGCAATCCCATCGACGTGTGGCATGACGATATCCATCAGGATGACATCGGGGTGCAGGGCGCGCGCCTGGGCTATCGCTTCGGCGCCGTCTGCCGCCTGCCCCACCAGTTCCATGTCGGGTTTGGTTTCGATCAGGGCGCGCAAACCCTCACGCACAATGGCATGATCATCAGCAATCAGAATACGGATCGGATCGGTCACCTCAAAACACCTCTTCAGGTTCGCCTCGATGTGCGGCTGCGCCGCCGGTGATATGGATTTGCGCCAACACTCTTGTGCCCTGGCCGGGGGCAGATTGGATGGTCAGAGAGCCGCCCAAGCGCTCTGCCCGTTCCCTCATGGTCATCAGACCCAGCCCCCCGATCTCGCGGACGGCGTCCGGGGAAAAGCCGCGGCCGTCATCGACAATCTCCAGCTCGACATCCCCGTCGCTTGCCCGCAGGTAGACGGTTACGGACCCCGCCGCTGCGTGTTTGAGCGCGTTGTTCAGGGCCTCCTGCGCAATGTAGTAGAGCACCTCCTCGATGGCGACAGGGAGCGCGATGGATGGCTCTGCCACCAGGCGGGCTTCTACACCGGCGCGTTTCTCCACCGCATTCAACCTGTGATGCAGTGCCCCCACGAGGCCATCCTGTTGCAGGTCGGCCGGGCGCAGCTCATAGACCAGGAGCCGCATATCCTTGAGCGATTGCTGGGCGGCCTCGCTGATGTGGAGCAAGTTCTCCTTCACGCGGCCCAAGTCGCCCGCCCCGGTCCACTCTAATGCGGCCTGGGCGAAAAGGGTGAGGCTGTACAGCGATTGGGTGACCGAGTCGTGCAATGCTCGGGCCAGACGCTGTCGCTCCTCCAGGGTGGCTTTGCCCCGGGTTTCCTCGAACAACCGGCAGTTATCGACCGCCACCGCTGCCTGGCCGGCCAGAGTTGTCAGCAGCGAAAGGTCCGCTGGTGTAAAGGCGGCCTGCTGGCTGACGCTGGCGAGCACGATCACGCCGATAGCCGTGTCGCGGCAGCGCAGGGGCGCCAGGACTGCCGATTGGGCGGGCCTGTGGCCGCCGTTGAGATCCAAGATGTGGCTCGGTATGGGTCCTGGCTCAGAGATGAGCATGGACTCCCCATTGAGCACCGACCAGAGCAAGGGCTGCTCGTGGCGCCCAAAGGACGCGGGCTCTGCGCCGGTGTGATCATAGCCTACCTGCGCCATGACGCGGATCTCGTTGCCTTCGTCGTTGAGCAGCAACACAGCCCCCCGCTCCGCTGCTGGCGTGGCTTCCATGGCGGCCGCCAGGAGGTCTTTGAGGAGCTGCCCCATCTGCAACGTCCCGGTGAGGGCCGCAGTCGCCCGCGCCAGGGCCTCGGCATGGCGTCGCCGTTTCCTCTGCTCGGCGACAAAGCCCGCATTGCGAATGGCGATGGCCGCCTGGGTGGCCAAAAGGCTGAGCAGCTGCGTGTCGGCGGGGCCAAAAGCCCGGGGTGTGCTGTGGATCACGTTGAGCACCCCCATAAAGTCCTTGCCCCAGCTGATGGGCACGCCGAGCGCCGAAGCAATGGGGCGGCCATCATATTGCGCGATCCGTCCGGCCCAGTGCTGATAGTCGTCGACGACGAGGGGGCCTCCCAGCTCCCACACCTTGCCGGCCAGCCCCTGGCCTCGTGACAGCGACCGGGCCGTCAGGATTTCGGCATTGATGCCGACGGCCCATACCAGGGCATCCTGTTCCGGCTTGTAGAGGTACAGCGCCCCCGCGTCCACATTCAGCAGACGGACGGCTTGAGACACGATGGAGTGGAGCAACAGATCGAGATCGAGCTCGGCAACCAACTGCAGCCCGACTTGGCGCAGGGCTTCCATCTGGGCTGTCCTCTGCTGGGCCTCTCGCCGGGCCTGCTCGAGCTCGGTGACATCCTCGAAAACGCCGACAGCGCCGCTGATCCGCCCGTGGGTATCGCGGATGGGCGCCGAGCTGGCCAAAAGGTCGCGCCGGTGGCCGTTGGGTAGGAACATGGCCATTTCCTGGCCCGTTGTCCTCTCGCCGTACAAGGCGGAGCGTGCCAGAGGCAAATCCTGCGGGTGGCAGGGCGTGCCGTCGGGGTGGCAGATTCCCAGCCCGGTGAGGCTCTGCAGCTCTTGCCCATCGGGAATGGGGGGCTTGTAGAGCCAATGGGCGGCCGAGTTGGTCAGCACAACCCGGCACTCACGGTCGACGACAATGATGGCCTCGGGGGCATTTTCGATGATTGCCCTCACGCTCCACTCGGACTCTCGCAGGGTCTCGTGTTGGCGCTCGCTGGCTTCGTTGGTTGCCACGCGAAAAACTCTCCCTCCCGTAGCTTTCCAGGTGATGCTAACGCCTGTGCGGCGCATGGCTGGTAACACGGCCATAACCCTCAGCGCCACCTTACGAATGCACTTGTCTGTGGCCATGGCGGCGCAGAGGGCCTTGCCCTGGCGTCAATGCCTCGATCTCTGCAGCGGTAGGCGATCGAGGCCAATTTGCCGGCCTGTACAGGCCGCTACTTTCATTATACAATACCTGCGCCATTCGGCAACATGCCGGTTTGGAGTTGGGAGAGCATGGGGTGTTGACGGGGGCGGGGGTTTCGCGTAGGATAACGGTCAACAGCAGGCTTATATGGGGGCAGAGGATGGCTTCAGGCGATTTGCAGCGGGAGCGGGAGGCGATCCGGCCTCTGGTATCGCTGTCGGACCCGGGCGATGCGCTGACGGTGTATTATGCCCTCTACCATGCGCCGGCTCTGACGCGACTATTTGTGCATCGGGGCGGATCGGGAGGGGTGGATGGGTTCCTGGCCGTCTGCACGACGGGGGCGGATCTCTTCCGGCCACTGGTGGTTATGCGCGCGCAGAGTGATGAGGTGTTGCGTGCACTCTTGCACACACATCTCGTGCCCGGGCGGCCCTACCATTTCGTGACGCCGCTCTTCTATGCCTCGATCTTAGAGGAGGAGATTGAGCGCGACGAGGAGCATGTGGGCCAGGTGCTGGAGCTGGATGTGCGGAGCTTTGAGCCGATTATCAATGTGTTGGTGGTGCAGGCACCGGCGGCGGATGGCGGCCTGCGCTTTGAGATCCGCTCGCAGGGCAAGGTCATGGCGGCGGCAGGCGTAAATTGGCGCTCGCCGCATTTTGCCGAGATTTATGTGTACGCTGAGCCCGAGGTGCGCGGGCGTGGCTGGGGTAAATCGGTGGCGGCGGCCTGTACGTCAGCCCTGTTGGCCGAGGGGGTCCGTCCCCTCTACGTGGTGGCCGATGCCGATGAGGTGTCGAGCGCTCTGGCCGCCGGCCTGGGCTACCGTGACACGGGGCGGCGCGAGTATATTGCTGCCGGGCAGATGCCCTATGCCTTCCGCTAGGGCAACGCGGCTAGGGCTGGGGCGCCGGGGGGAAGCGCTCGCGGCGCGACGGCTGGAGGCGGAGGGTTATCGTATCCTGGCCCGCAACTACCGCTCCCAGGCCGGCGAGGTGGATCTGGTGGCCCAGGAGGGCGATTGCCTGGTGTTTGTCGAGGTGCGTACGCGCAATGGCGACCTCTACGGCACACCGGAAGAGTCGGTCACGGCGCGCAAACAGGCGCGCCTGATGCGCGTGGCCGAAACGTACCTGTCGGAGCATGAGATCCTGGATGTGGACTGGCGGATCGATGTGGTGGCGATCGATATGGCGCCGGGCGGCCGGGTCAGACGCCTGGATATCCTGCGCAATGCGGTGAGTGGATGAACAAGATTCCCCTGGTGCTGATTGTGGGGCCGACGGCAGTGGGCAAGACGGCGGTAGGCGTGGAGCTGGCGCGCCAATTCAACGGCGAGATTGTCTCGGCCGACTCACGCCAGATCTACCGTTATATGGATATTGGCACCGCCAAGCCCACGCCTGAGGAGCGGGCACTGGCCCCCCATCATCTGTTGGCTGTAGTGGACCCGGATCAACTGCTGACTCTGGCCGAGTACCAGGAGAGGGCCCAGGCGGCCATTGCCGAAATCACCAGTCGCAGGCGGGTGCCTTTCCTGGTGGGCGGCACGGGCCTCTATGTGCGCGCCGTCGCTGAGGGTTGGTCGGTGCCGCGGGTAGCCCCCAACCCGGCCATCCGGCAGGCGCTATTGGAGCGGGCCGAGCGGGAGGGCGCTCAGAGCCTCTATGCCGAACTGCAGGCCGTAGATCCCGAGGCGGCGGCGATCATCGATCCGCGCAATGTGCGCCGGGTGGTGCGGGCGCTAGAGGTCTACCAGAGCTCGGGGCGGACCTTCTCCAGCCAGCGAATGCGGCAGGCTCCGCCCTACAACGAGCTCTGGATCGGCTTGACCCTGCCGCGGGCGGCGCTTTACGAGCGCGCCGACGAGCGAGTGGACCGCATGGTGGCCGCAGGCTGGGTGGATGAGGTGCGCAACCTGGCAGCGCGAGGGTATAGCCTGGACCTGCCGGCACTCTCGGCGCTGGGGTATCGTGAGATTGCCCGCTTCCTGCAGGGAGAATTGAGCCTGGAGGAGGCAATTGTGCTGATAAAGCGGCACACACGCCGCTTTATCCGGCATCAGTATGCCTGGTTCAGCCTGCAGGACCCGCGCATCCACTGGTTCGACATGAGCGAGCCCTGCCTGGAAGGGATCGGTGATCTGGTGGGAACATTCCTGGGGGGCTATGCCCGTGCATAAGGGAACCCCGCGGTCTATATGGCGATGCTGGCGATCTTGGCTACAACAGGCGGCTACGCCGATGGCGCTCAGGCGCCTGCTGCAAACCGGCGTTTGCCGCCTTCTTGCTTCACTCCGGCAGCAGCCGGGCGGCTGGGCGCGGGCAGCGTTGTGCGTGTTGGCGGTGCTACTGGTATTGCCCTGGCTGGGTTGGGCGCCTCAGCCGGTGGTCAGGATGGGCAAGCCGCAAACGGTGACAACGGTGAACCCGAAGATGGGGGTGCACACCCGCCTGACCGATGAAGTCGAGGAGTGGAAGGTGCAGCGCAGCCTGGAGATGGTGCGTGAGATGGGCGCCCCCTGGATTGTGGAGTATTTTCCCTGGGGCTACTATGAGCCCGAAAAGGGCCATTTCGAGTGGAGCCACGCCGATATGGTGGTCAACCACGCCGTGAACCAGGGGCTGACCGTGGTGGCGCGCATCGACTATGTGCCGGCCTGGGCGCGGCCCGGGCAAGATTCGTACCGTTATCTGGATGAGGCGCACTTTGCCGACCTGGCCGACTTTGTATATGCCTTTGTCTCTCACTTTAAAGGGCGGGTGCCCTATATCGTCATCTGGAATGAGCCCAACCTGAGCATGGAGTGGGGAATGCGCCCGCCGGACCCGGCCTCTTACACGCGTATGCTCAAGCTCTGCTATCAGCAGGCGAAGGAGGCTGACCCCAACGTGCAGGTGCTGGCCGCGGGCCTTGCGCCCACGACCGCGCCGCCGGGCAATGCACAGGCCATGGATGACCTGGTCTATCTGCAGCAGATGTACGACGCGGGGGCCAAGGGCTTCTTTGATGGGGTGGCCGTCCATGCCTATGGCGGCACCTTCCCGCCTGATGACCCGCCCGACCCGGCGGTGATCAATTTCTCGCGGACCGAGCTGGTGCATCAGGTGATGGTGCAGAACGGAGATGGCGATAAGCCCTGCCTGATCACCGAAGGCGGCTGGAACGATCACCCACGCTGGACGCGCGCCGTCACGCCCGCACAGCGCATCGAGTACACCGTGCGGGCCTATGAAAAGGCGCAGCAGGAATGGCCCTGGTGCAGGGCCGTGGCCCTGTGGGCTTTCCGCTTCCCCTGGCCCCAGGGTACCTATCAGGATTACTTTACCTTCGTGGCGCCCGATTTCACGCCCAAGCCGATCTACCTGGAGGTGCAGCGCTACGCGCACGGCCAGCCATTGGACATGGGGGAGCAAGCGCCATGAGGGCCCTGCTGCGGAGGCGATGGTATCTCCTTGTGGCGCCGGTGATATTGGGGGCGCTGGCCGTATTGCTCCCGTGGCTGCGTGGGGGGGCGCCCAACGGGGGGCTGTTGGGGGCAGCCGCCGGCCAGCCCCGGGCGCGTGGTGTGCTGCGGGTGGGAATGGATATGAGCTTTCCACCCTTTGAGGTGGCCGATGAGCAGGGCACGCCCAGGGGGTTCGATGTGGACCTGGCGCAGGAGATCGGCCGTCGCCTGGGATACGACGTGCAGTTCGTCAATGTGTCGTTTGACGGGCTGTATGATGCCTTGCAGGCCAGGCATTGTGACATCTTGATCTCGGCGCTCCCTTACGAGGCCGAGCGCACCCGCGACGTCTCGTATACCGGCGGCTATTTCAATGCCGGGCAGGTGATCGTCTCGCGCCAGGATGATACGCGGGTTTCTGGGCCCGCGGACCTGGCATCTCTACGTGTGGCTGTGGAGATGGGCTCTCAGGCGCACCTGGAGGCGCGCCGACTGCACGATCAGCAGGGGGTAGCCCTCAAGATCGTTACCGCCGACTCGAGCGATGAGGCCCTCGACCTCGTGCGCGCGGGCCAGGCCGATGCGGCCATCGTCGATGGCATTGCCGCGCGCGCCGCACTGCACAAAGGGGGGCTCGCCATCCGCGGCAAGCCCCTGACAGATGAGTCCTTTGTCATCGCCGTGCGGCGCGATAACCCGGGCCTGTTCAACCAGGTGAATGCCGTGCTCAACACCCTGCGCGGCGAGGGGTGGCTGGACAAACTGGCCGACAAGTGGTTGTAGGCCACTGTCTGGGCCAGGTCGTGCGCCGCACCCCTCAGGGGTGCGGCGCACGACCTGCGGGCTACTACTGCTCGCGGATATCTACCCTCTGATAGCAGCCCGCCTTGCCCTGCACCTCCAGGCCCGTGGGTGTAAACGGCACATTCTGGCCGTTGATGGTGATGCGTCTGAAACGCACATGCTGGCCCGGCTTGATGTTGAACTCGTACCAGCCCTCACTGTTGGAATGGCCAGGAGGGATGATGTTGGTCTGCCCTTCGACCAGGACTTCGATCTCGGCGCCGACGATGACACTGCCGTTGCGGTCGAAAACCTGGCCTTTCACCTGTCCCAGGCTCATGCCGGGAGCAACACAGCCCCTATAGTCGAGGGTGAACATGGGCGGGCCGGCAGTTGGGGTCTCAGTCGGGGTCGCTGTTGGAGCAGGTTCGAACTGAGCGATGGGGACACTGTCTTGAGATCCCTGGAGGGTAACCTGCTGGCCGTTGACCCAGCCCTCGAGGCCGCTGGGCAAGCGCACCAGGTACCAGTTGCCGACATCACTGCGGCCGAGAACGTCCAGGACAAAGCCGTCGCCAACCGCGCCGATGGGTGGATAGTCTGGCCCGGGCCCGCTGAGCACATTGAGCAAGTCGCCCCCAGTGGAGATGCGAAGCGTCAGCGCAGGCACCGGGGTGGGCCCACCGGGCGTTGATGTATCAACGCGCACTGGTGTGGCGCTGGGCTCAGGGGGTTCTGTCGAGGTAGCATGGCGAAGTTTGGGCAGCCAGATGACTGCGGCGCCGAGCAGAATCAGCATCACGGCCAGCGTGACCGCCACAGGCACCAACCAGGAGGCGAACCCGTGCCGGGCAGGCGCGCGGCGCTGGGGCGTCACGGCGAGCGGCTGCCCGCAATAGTTGCAAAAGCGCACATCCGGCCGCACTTGGGGAGCGCCGCAGTGCGGGCAGCGTGGCTTGTTTTGCTCCATGATCTGCCTCCAACAGCGGTCAGTAGCGGTTCCACGATCCATTCTGCAGGACAACGATGGCCAGGGGCCTGAAGCCAGGCTCTCTGGCCCGGTTGAGTTCATTGCTGCAGGGTGTGCCCGTGCTGACAAAGGCAAAGCCATGTTCGAAAGGCTGCAGGTGTGCACAAAAGCCCAGCTCATCGCTTGTCGCCCAGCCCAGGCTGCTCTGCACGCCGGCCTGATTGTGCCAGGCCCAAGCAAAGCCGCGCTCGGGTGTGACCAGGCCCGCTGGCGCCTTGTCGTTATACACCGTATTGCCATCCCAGGTATCGGCGACCGTCTGTTGGTGGCCATCTTCGTAGAGGATGGTGATCTGTTTTGTATCGCTGCGCCAGAGCATGGCTCCGTGCTCATACTCCTGCCAGGCTGACCAGATGTCGCTGGCGGCCCCGGTGGCGCAGCCGAGCTGGGCGTATTCCGCCTGCCACAGGGGCGTGATATCAGGGTCCACAGGCGTCGTGCAGTCAGGCGTCGGCGGGGGCGGAACTGCGGGTGTGAGTGTAGGAGGTATCACGACGGCCCGTGTGGGCGCCGGGCTGGCCGGGGGGGGCGTGGTAGGCGTGCCCGTGGCGGGCACGGCGGTAGGCGATGGCGGCAGGGTGGCGACCGTGGTCGCTGTGGCCTGCGCTGCGGCCGCTGTGGTTGTGGCCGCCGCTGCGGTGTGGGTGGGGCTGGGCGTGGCGCTGGCAGCGGCCGCTATGGGAGGGCTTGCCGGCGGCGAGCGGTGCAGGAAGGCCAGCGCCAGCCCCCCGGCAAAGAACAGAACAAAGATGATGGCTGCAGTCAGGCCCAGGAGCAGGACCTCGCGCCGGCGGGCCGGCAGCGAGTGCCCGCAATAAGGGCAAGTGCGCCTGCTGGGCTGGATTGTGCGTTTACAGTTGGGGCATTGCATAGTATGGACTCCCCATTGATATGGCCGTTCTGGGGCACACCCCGTCCGAGTCCTGCCGGGGCAGGGTGTGCCGGGTTCCGGCGAAGCACTTGACTTGGCGCTTCACCGGTGGCATAGTGGCATGCGCTTACAGTTTGTAGCCGATCTTGCGCAGGAAGCCCTTGCGCCAGGCCTGACCCGACTCATCCTCGGCGCCCATGGGTGTCATTCCATCGACTACACCCAGGATGGCGCGGCCCTGCTCTGTTTCAGCGATGACGACCTCGGCCGGGTTGGCGGTGGCGCAAAAGATGCGGCAGACCTCCGGCACCATCTTGATGGCGTTGAGCATGTTGATGGGGTAAAAGCCGGGGGCCAGAAAGATCACAAACGAGTGCCCGGCGCCGAGAGCGAGGGCGGTCCGGCGGGCCAGGTCTGTCATGGCCTCATCGGTGCCCGACCAGCGCACCAGGCGCGCTCCTGAGGATTCGCAAAAGGCCAGGCCAAAGCGGATGCCGGGCACGCTCTGGACCAGCGTTTCGTGGAGGTCCTCGACGGTCTTGATAAAGTGACTCTGGCCGAGGATGAAATTGACATCCTCGGGCTTGTCGATGCGGACAGTTGTCAGCTCCATAGAAGGCGCCTCCTGTGAGCTTTTGCTATCAGCCTGTCGTGCTGGTGGTGGTTATGCAACTATCCTGATACGCGCCTGCGTGTGCAGAGCAGCTTGAGCTACCGGCTGTTCACTGGTAGCTGATCGCCGTAATCATAGCAGAGGCAGCACAGCAATGCAAACGCGAAAAGAGGATTGATATGTTGCGTTTCGATATCCTGACCCTTTTCCCTGGTCTTTTCTGTGGGGTGTTCGAGGAGAGCATTGTGCGCCGGGCGTTGGATGCGCACCTGGTGGAGATCGAGCTACACAATATCCGCGACTATGCCCCTGGCAAGCACCATGTGACCGATGATGTGCCCTATGGCGGCGGCGGGGGCATGGTGATGAAGCCCGAGCCGATTTTCTATGCTGTGGAAGCGGTGCTCGGGCACCCGGTGCAGAGCCAGGCTGACCTGGAAGCGCCAGTGATCCTGCTCACGCCGCAGGGCCGGCTCTTCAACCAGAGTGTGGCGCAGGAGCTGGCGCAGCTTTCGCGCATCATCCTGGTCTGTGGGCGCTATGAGGGGTTCGATGAGCGTGTGCGCGAGCACCTGGCAACCGACGAGATCTCGATTGGCGACTATGTTCTTTCGGGCGGCGAGATCCCAGCCATGGTGCTGGTAGAGGCGGTCACGCGCCTCCTGCCGGGGGCTTTGGGAGATGCCCTCGGCGCGCTGAAAGATTCCCATGCCTCGGGCCTGCTAGAGTCCCCTGATTATACGAGCCCTCCCGAGTTCCGTGGATACAGGGTGCCAGAGATGTTGCTTTCCGGGCACCATGCCAACGTGGAGCGCTGGCGCCGCGAGCAGGCCCTCCGCCGCACCTGGGAACGGCGGCCGGATCTGCTGGCCCGGGCGGTGCTGAGCGAGGCCGACCGCAAATTCCTGCGCCGGCTCGAAGAGGAGAAGCGCATGGTGGGTACGGAAGAGCGGGCAGGGCAATGATGATGTAGATGTATGTATGCTACTTGCCAGTTCGGGTTGACTGTGTTATAATCGGCTTTTGTGACTTTCGTGGAGAGGTGGTGCCGACATGGCTGACATTCTTCGCGCTTTGGCGCGACCGGAACCGAATCCGAATATCCCCGAGTTGCGCCCAGGCGATACGGTGCGCGTGCACAACCGCATCGTCGAGGGCGAGCGTGAGCGTGTGCAGGTCTTCCAGGGCGTGGTCATCAAGCTCTGCGGCGGTGGTGTGGATTCCTCGTTCACCGTCCGGCGTGTGGCCTCGCATGGCGTGGGCGTGGAGCGCACGTTTGCCTATCATTCACCGCGGGTGGAGAAGGTGGAAGTGCTGCGGCACGGCATGGTGCGGCGGGCCAAGCTTTACTTCCTGCGCGAGCGGCGCGGTAAGTCGGCCCGCCTGCGGGACCGCCGCGAGATGGTCGGCAAGCCGGGCAAGGCAGAGGCCGCCGAAGAATAGGGAGCGGGCACAGTACCAAGACTTCCAAAGCTTGTGAGGCTTTGGAAGTCTTTGTGTCGCACAGGGAGCGTGTGCGTTGGCCAACCTGTGGCCTTCTCTGCAGGCGGAGCGAGTGGCCCGGGCTCGCGGTTGCCGGCTGGTGGCTGGCGTCGATGAGGTCGGGCGAGGGTGTCTGGCCGGCCCGGTGGTGGCGGCGGCGGTGATTTTGCCGCTGGACGCCGGGAGCCTTCTGGAGCGCCTGGTTGCGGCAGGGGTGCGCGATTCCAAGCTCATGAGCCCGGCACAGCGTGAGGCAGCCGCGATGGTGATCGAGGCTGTGGCGCTGGGCATTGGGATTGGCGTCGCACCCTCCTGGGAGGTCGACAGCGCCGGCATCGTCGGCGCTACACGGCGCGCCATGGTGCGAGCAGTCCGTTCGCTGGCGTGGGCGCCTGACCTGGTGCTGGTTGATGCGTTGCGCCTGCCCGAGCTCTGCCTGCGTCAGCAGCCGGTTATTCACGGTGACCGGCTGTGCCTGTCCATCGCTGCGGCTAGCGTGGTGGCCAAGGTGCGCCGTGATCAGTGGATGGTGATGCTGGCGGAGCGCTGGCCGAGCTATGGCCTGGCCGCCAACAAGGGCTACCCCACGGCGGAACATCAACAGGCGCTGGCTTGCCTGGGGGCGTGCCCGATCCACCGGCGGACCTTTGCGCCGGTGGCGGCCATAGTGCGTAAAGCGTAAAACGTAAAACGTAAAGCGTAAAACGTAAAACGTAAAGCGTAAAACGTAAAACGTAAAGCGTAAAACGTAAGGTTGCCAGTGCGGAGCGTTTGCTGCTTCGAGCAATCTCCGCCATAGCGGGCGATCAGGGCAAGCAACCCGCGCCTCGCCGTGGCATCCTTACGTTTGACGCTTTACGTTTTACTTCCGAGGTGCCAATGCCGGAACTGCCGGACCTGGAAGTGATGCGCGAGTTCCTGAGCGGAGCGCTGCCCGGGCAGGAGGTGGTTCGCGTCGAGGTTGGGCGGCCCTTTGTGGTGCGCGATCTGGTGGGGCAGCCTGCCGGCGTGGCACTGGTGGGGCGGCGGGTGAGCGCCGTCCGCCGTCACGGCAAGTTCCTCTGGCTGGAGTTTGGCGAGGGCCTCTCGCTGGTCATCAACCCTAAACTGGCCGGCCGGCTGGCCTGGCGCGAGGCTGGGAGCAAGATGCTGGCCTCTACCATCCTGGTCCTGGGCTTTGCCTCGGGTCCCGGATTGCACTATGTGGACCCGAAGGACATGGGGCAGGTCTACATCGTGGCCTCGCCTGCCCAGGTTCCCGGTTTCGGCAGCCAGGGCCCCGATGCGCTGGACCCCGCACTGACCCCCGAGCTTTTCGCGGCGCGCCTGCGCCCGTACCGCGGTGAGATCAAGGGCGTCTTGACGACACAAGAGTGCGTCGCCGGCATCGGCAATGCCTATGCCGATGAGATTCTTTTCCGCGCCGGCATCAGCCCCTTCAAAAAGCGCACTCGCCTCACCTCCGAGGAGACGGCCCGCCTCTATGAGGCGATGCGCGAGGTGCTGGCCTGGGCCATCGCTTGCATACGCGAGCGGGTGGGGAGCGATGTGGGGGTTGAGGTGCGCGATTTCCTGCGCGTGCATCGTAAGGGCGGGCAGCCCTGCCCGGTCTGTGGCAGCGCCATCTCCGAGTTGACGGCGCGGCAGCGCGTTACCAGCTTTTGCCGCCATTGCCAACCCGGAACTCTTGTGCGCAATTGACCCGAGGGGCCGGAGAGATACGGAGAGCACGGAGAAAGGGAGGGAAAGAGTGCAGATTGCCGAGTTTTTGAAAAAGATCACCGAAGCCAGCGGCGTATCGGGGGCCGAGTCGATGGAGGTGGCGGGCATGATCCGCGACACCTTTGCTGGCCTGGCCGACGAGGTGCGTATCGATGCGCTGCACAACGTAATCGCGCTCAAGCGGGGCGAGGGTGATCCGAGCGCCGTGCGCCCGCGCATCATGCTGGCCGGCCACATGGATGAGATAGGCCTGATCGTATCCAAGGTCGATGCGGGCTTTTTGCGCTTTCTGACGGTGGGTGGCTTTGATGTGCGTACCTTGTTGGGGCAAGAGGTGGTGGTGCATGGGCGCCGGCCGCTCAAGGGCGTGATCGGCTGCCGGCCGCCGCACGTGCTGCCGGCGGCGGAGCGCAACAAGGTGGTGCCCCTCGATGATCTCTTTATCGACGTGGGGCTCGACGCTGCGTCGCTGGCCGAGGTCGTGGAGGTCGGGGACCTGGTGACGACCCGCCGCACGCAGATCCGGTTGGGCGGCGATAACGTGGTCGACAAGGGCCTCGACGACCGGGCCGCGGTGGCAGCCATTGCCGAATGCCTGGAGGTGCTGGGGCGTCGGCGCCATCTCTGGGATGTGTATGGCGTGGCAACGGTGCAGGAGGAGGTCGGCCTGCGGGGTGCGATCACCAGCGCCTTTGGCATTGCCCCGCAGATCGCTGTTGCCATTGATGTCGGGTTCGGCAAGCAGGCCGGGGTCTCGGAAGATGAAGCGCTGGAGATGGGCGGCGGGCCGGCGATTGCTGTGGGGCCCAATTTCCATCCCAAGGTGCATGGGCGCCTGGTTGATACGGCCAAGGCTATGGAGATTCCATACCAGATCGAGGCGGTCCCCGGGGCCAGCGGCACCGATGCCTGGGCGATCCAGGTCACGCAGGAGGGCATCCCGACGGGGCTGCTTTCGATCCCCCTGCGGTCGATGCATACGACGGTTGAGACCGTCGACGTGCGCGACGTGGAGCGGACCGGCCGCTTGCTGGCCGAGTTTATCGCCGGGCTCGATGAGGCGTTCGCTCAGGAGATTGCCGTGCAGGTCCGGCGCCTCAACGGGCGAGGAGGCTGATGGTGTTGCTGAAGGAACTCGTGGAGGCTGACGGCGTCTCGGGGCACGAGGACGCCGTGCGCGGTCTGTTGATCAAGGCCATCGAGGGCCGGGTCGACGAGTACCGGGTCGATGCCCTGGGCAACCTGATCGCGGTCAAGTATGCCCGCGGTGAGCGGGGGCGGGCGCCGCAGAAGGTGATGGTGGCTGCCCACATGGACGAGGTGGGCCTCATGGTAACCCGGGTGGATCGGGATGGTTATTGCCATTTCCGGCCGGTTGGCGGCATCGATCCACGTGTGATATTGGCCAAGGCGGTGCGGATTGGCGATGAGAAGGTCCCGGGCGTGATCGCCGTCAAGCCCATCCATCTGATGTCGCAGGCCGACCGGGAGCGCGTGCTGGACTTTGACCAGCTGACGATCGACCTGGGTATGTCGAGCGACGAGGCGAGCCGCAAGGTCAAGCCCGGCATGGTGGCCGCCTTTGCCACCGATTTCGAGGTGCTCGACGAAGGGGGCCTGCGCACGGTCAAGGGCAAGGCCTTTGATGACCGCGCCGGCTGCGCAGTGCTGGTGGAGTTGTTGCAGGGCGAGTATCCCTTTGACCTGTACGGCGCCTTTACCGTGCAGGAGGAAGTGGGCCTGCGCGGCGCGCGGGTGGCCGGCTATGCCGTGAACCCCGATGTGGCGTTCGTGCTCGAGGGCACCGTGTGCGACGACAGCCCCAAGGACAAGGACATCAGCCC
>Ga0123519_10005283_pt1 | contig 20643 bp, 17 predicted proteins | sample YelNatPaOPRAMG02_FD_87396 | JGI IMG/M metagenome (GOLD analysis project Ga0123519, IMG submission 87396) | Hot spring microbial communities from Yellowstone National Park - Yellowstone National Park OP-RAMG-02 (version 2) | ecosystem: Environmental > Aquatic > Thermal springs > Hot (42-90C) ...
CGACAAGCCGGTCGCCGTCGCCGTGGACGACAACCCGATCGCCAACCACCTCGACCCGCGTGACGGCCGGCAGGCCCTCCAGTCGGGATGTGTCGAACTGGCTGTCCGCCGTGAACACGACGCGGCTGTCGACCGCGAGGTCCCGAATCAGGTTGGGCGGCGAGTCGAGGGCGACGATGCGACCGTGGTCGATGATGGCGACGCGGTCGCACAGCCGCTCCGCCTCTTCCATGAAGTGCGTCGTGAGGAAGACGGTTCTGCCCCGGGTGCGGATGCCACTGACGAGGTCCCAGATCGCGCGGCGGGCCTGCGGGTCGAGGCCGGTCGTGAGCTCGTCCAGGAAGACAAGTTGCGGGTCATTGACCAGGGCCAGGGCGATGAAGAGGCGCTGTTTCTGGCCGCCGGAGAGCTTGCTGAAGGGCGTCTTTCGCGACTCGGCCAGCCCCAGACCCTGCAGCAGGGGATCCCAGTTGCGGCCCGCGCCGTAGAGGCTGGCGAAGAGGTCGAGAGCCTCCCACACGCAAATGCGGTCCTGCAAAGCCGACTCCTGAAGCTGGGCGCCTATGAGGGGCCGGAGCGCGTCGCCGTCGCGGTGGGGATCGAGGCCGAGCACGCGAAGGGTGCCGGCGTCGGGTCTGCGCAGGCCCTCGATGCACTCGATGGTCGTTGTCTTGCCGGCCCCATTGGGGCCGACCATGCCGAAGATCTCCCCCTCGTATACCTCGAACGAGATGGAGTCGACGGCCACGAGCTCACCGTACGTCTTCCGCAGGTTCTCGACCTGGACGACGGCCTTGCCTGGCATCTCACTGTCCTCCCATCGGGCGACCGGAGGAGGCCGCGTCTCCAACGGCCTCCCCCGACACCATGACCTGCGGGCTGGGCGCATCCGGCCCTCAGCCGGCCGGCACCTCCCAGATGCTGACCTGCTGCAGCATCGCGCCGATGGGTTGCTCGGTCGGCGGCTGCCCGCCGAACCCCATCTCCACCACGCAAGGCAGCGGGCCCCACAGCTCCATGCCGACCAGATGCCCGTCCAGGAGTGAAGCGGCGATCTCACCCCGGAAGTACTCGGTGCTGTCCATGCGCATCTGAATCTGGGGCGTATCCAGGTTCTGGGTGACCTTGTTGCCCTCCATCGAGACCCATATCAGCGCGCACGGTTCCCCGCGAAACCGCGTCAGGCCCAGCAGGCTGACCTGCATCTCGCCCACGCGATACTGGCCGGCGCTGCCCTCTGCGCCGACGCGGGTGATGTCCCATGGCTCCCAGTGCACCTCGCGCCAGGTGTCGCCGATATGCGCGGCCGCTCCGCGCTGGTCGCGGAGCTGGAGGAGAACGGCGTCCCAGCCCATCGCATCCATCGTGAGCACCTTGAGCAGATAGCCGGTCATCTCGTCGCCGACGCGGGAGAAGTTGGCGGGAGGGTTGACGTAGTCGAAGGTCCGCGGGGAGAACTCATAGGATATGCCCCGGGCGGCCGCCACCTCGGTGGGTTCCGGATAGCCGTCGGGGCCCATTGCCTGGCCGACCGCGAAGCGCTCCCAGACGCAGCTCTCAGCCCACACACCCGGCTCTTCCTCCCTGATGAGCGTACGCGAGAGTCGAGCTTCGGCGACCATGCGTCCGATCACTCTGCCCGTGCGGTCGAGCGTGAGGTTCACGCGCTTGATCTGGTACTCCCGCCGCTCCCCGGCCTTGCCCTTGCGGGTGAGGTCCAACGGCCGGTTGAGCGCGTCGACCCAGCCGGAGGCGGTCACGGGCCGATCGTCCCAGGGCACCACGGGCCACGAGCCCCAGATGTCGGACCGCCCGGGGGCGCCCCGGGGAGCGGCCGGCTGATCGTCGGCGGCAGCCCCGATGCCGATGGACAGGGCCAGCAAAGCGAGCAGCACCAGCCCGGTTCCAGCGCCCTTCAGACGTCTGCGCAGCCGTGGCATGGTCTCTCCTCTCCTGCAACTTCGGTTATGTTCGACAGGGCGCCCACTTCTCCGCCCGGATGCCTGTTCGCTTTTGGGCCGGTTGATGGCGATGTCCACCGAGCCGGCTTCCGCCTCGTAGCCGCGAAGGTCCTTCTCGAGAGGCAGCCAGGGGCGAGGCCCCAGGCTGACCCGCGCGGCTACCGGGCCGCGCGCCACAGGGCCGACGGCGGGATGGGCTGGGTCGCCAGGTCGGGCCCGCGCCAGGAGATGTCGAGCGACTCGGCTCCGTCGAAGTCGAGCAAGGTGACGACGATCGCGTGCAGGCCGGCCCGAAGGGCCACACGGCCGGAGCGTCGCGTGCGGCCGTGGAGCGCCTCGTTGTTCACGACCTCGCGGCCGCCGATGAGGAGCTTGCAGGCACCGCCCGACGTGACCGTGAAGGTGTAGATCCCGTCCCGGGGCACCTCGATGTAGCCGCTGAAGCGGAACGCGAAATGATCATCGCGGCGCCGCGGCGAGATATCGAAGCCCGCCACCGCGCCCACCGCGGCCGGTTGGAGAGCGCCGAAATCGGGCAGACTGTCCCACTTGCCCTCGTAGTACTCGTACTCGAGCCCCGGCTCCCGCCGATCGACCTGAACGGCGTCGAGGTACGGAAGGCGCGTGAAGGCTACCTGTGTCACCGCGCCCGCGACCCTGCCGCCCCGGAAGGCGGCGGCCTTGACGGTGGCGCTGTCGGTGAGCCTTAGAGGGCCGGAGTAGAGCGGCGAATCCGGGCCAGGATCGGCGTTGTCCAGCGTGTACCGGAGCTCGACCCCGGGCTCGCCGGCGTCCATGGTGACCTCGAGGGCATCGGTGAAGACGTCGGAGCGGGCGGTGACGGCCGGTGACATGGGCGTGAGCTGGAGAAGGTCCACCCATGCGACGCCCGGGGAGACGAGGCCGAGGCGGGGCCAGGTGCGCCCGACATCCTCCGCGACCCGGCCCTCGAGAGCGTACTCCTGCCAGTCAGTGGACAGGCTGAAGTTGCGCTCTCCGACGCCAGGGACGGTGAGGTGCAGCACTGCGCCTTCGTCCCTGGCCCTGGCCCACAGGGAGGCGCGGTAGACCCTCCCTCGCTGCACCTGGGCCGCATAGGGCCGAAGCTCTACGCCCTGGCCCTCGACCGGGGTCACAAGCCGTACGGAGTGCTGGCCATGGCGCGCCACCCGCGAATCGACGAAGTAGGTAGCGCCCCTTCCCTCGCCGACGTCCGCGTAGCATGCGGCTGGTGTGCCGACGCTGGAGATATCCTCGAAGCTCGGATCAAGGATCAGGTTGCGCGGATCCGCCGTCAGGTCGTCGTCGGGCGGCGCGACAAGGATCTCGTACGCCCTCGTGCCGTAGGCATCGATCATGTCCAGGAGCGCGCCCGCGATGACGTCCACCTGTCGGCTCTCGAACAGCACGGTCGCCGGCCCGGAGAAGTCGAGCCCCTGGATGGCGAGCTGCACTTCCTGCGGGCGGTTTTCGAGGTTGACGGCAAGGATGACGATGCGGCCGCGGTCGCGCCATGCCGCCGCGCGCACCGATTCGGCGGAGGTCGTTACGGCGGGCCGCGCCTCGCGGGAGAGGAGGGCTGGCGTTAGCTCGGCGACCTCCAGCGCCATGCGGCCGCACTCGGCCCACGTGCTGGTTGACTTCGGGAACCCGTTGAGGCCGTGCCGCACGAAATACTGGATCCCCGTGGCCCCCTGGATCAGGCCCAGGTAGGTCATGACGCGGATCTCCTGCCGCGTCGGCTCGCGGGGCCACCACTCGTTGCCTCCGAAGGCCTGGGGCACCAGCCAGGCCGGCTTGTCGTCGCCGAGGGTCGAGACGAGAGCGTCGACGGCCGGCGCGATGGCCCCCGGAGGATTGTGGGGGATGACGTACGGGTCGCACATGGCGACATCCATGGCGGCGGCGTACTCGACGGCGCGCGCAGGCCGCATGAACACGATCGTGACCGGGTGATAGGGATCGACCTCTCGCACGATCTCATACGCGCGCCGGAGCTCCTCGGGAGTGGTGCCGTGGCCGGTTGGCTCGTCCGATATGTACCAGGCCAGCAGCGCGGGGTGGTCGCGGAAGGCCGCGACCTCGGTCCGAAGGAGGAGTTCGCTCTCCGGGGACCCGTCGAGGCGGCCAACCGCCCCCAGGAGTTGGTAGTGGACCTTCATGCCGAGCTGCGCGCAGCGGTCCATGTACCGGCGGCGGTCGGCCAGGCCGGCGGGGTCGTTGCTCTGGTAGGGGGCCATGACGTTGAATCCCTTGACGACCTCCTCCTCGGCCAGGGTCGGCTGGACCGGGGAGTAGCAGTAGAACCCGAATGGGAAGAACGGGAGGCCTTCGACAATGAGGCCGCCGCTGACGCGATCGATCTGCACGGCGTTAGCCCGGGGCGGAAGCTTGACGACGCGGGCGGGCAGAGTCCAGGCGGAGCCGTCCGCGCCAGTGAGGACGCAGGTCAAGTCCCACGCTCCGGCTGGCAGCGCCTGCAGGTCGAAGGCCACGGTGGCGCGCCGGCCGTGTGCGACGGGCGCGTATTCGGCGAGCAGCGCGCCGCCCCAGAAGACATATGCTCGCAGATCGCTTCGGCCGAGCACGCCGGGGTCGCCAAGCAGTATCAGTTCCCCCTGCGACTCCGACATGTAGAAGCTCCGGCCGGCGATGGCGCGCAACCCGTCGGCCGCGCGGGCGGCGGGCGCGGCTGCGAGCGCGAGCAGCAGGACAGCGATGAGGCTCGAGCGTCGACAGCGCATTCGTCATCCTCCTGTGCGGCGGTGTTTCGCCAAGCGGCGCCTTCCGTCCCGCCGGCAATGCCGCCGCCAGCCCGGGGAGCAGGCGGCAGCCGCCCGCCGGAGAAGCACGAAGGAGCTGCGTGTTTGGCTGAGATTCCCGAGGAGGAGGCTCCGCCAATGACGATTACAAGTGAGGTGCGAGAGGGCCCGGTGCCCCGCTACGGGAGGTGGGAGCGCCACTTCGACCGGGCGGGGCGCGTCGACAGGGTCGAGTTCGGAGGGCCGGATGGCGCGGTCACGACGAGGCCGGTCTTCCTTCACCAGCCGGGGGAGCTCGTCTACGACGAGCACGGCTATGAGGCCGTCGAGGCGCGGGGCGAGCCGGTGACGGCGGTGCGGTACACGCCAGTGCAGGTCGGCGAGCACCGATATCGCGCGCTGGCGGGCGGCGAGGTCGTGGAGGAGGGGATGTTTCGGTGCGAGGAGTCAGGGCACGGCGGGTATGTGGAGGTCAGTGCGCGCGGCCCCCGCTACTTCGCGCTGTCGGACGGAGAGCCTTACTGCGCGATCGGCCTCAACCTGTGCACCCCGCCGGGCTACCCACTTCCAGGGGGATCGGAGCATTTCGCGGTCTCGGGGCGCTCTGCGACCCTCGGGTGTAAGGACTACGAGCGGTGGTTCCGAAGGCTGTCCGAGCACGGCGGGAACTTCACCCGCCTGTGGCTCTCGAGCTCGTACTTCGAGGCCCAGGGCGAGGTGGCCGGCCAGGTGGACCCGCTCGCGTTCGCCCGGCTGGACAGGGTCGTCGACCTGGCTCGCGCGTACGGCATCAGACTGAAGGTGTGTCTGGAGCACTTCCGGACCCTCGAGCCGGGGACGTTCTTCTCCAAGGTGCTCCGCCACCCCGAGGATGGCCGCAGCCCCGCGAGCATGGACGAATGGTTCGAGTCAGCCGTGTGGCGGGACTTGTGGATGAGGCGTGTGGGCGCGTACCTGGCGCGCTACGGTGACGATCCGGTGATCATGGCCTGGGAGCTGTGGAACGAGATCAACTGCTGCGCGACCAGAGACTGGTCGGTGCAGCGGGAGTGGACGCGGCGGACGCTGCCGGAGATCAAGCGCCGGTCCCCCCGCAACCTGGTCGTCAACTCCATTGGCAGCTTCGACGACGAGGCCTACCAGCGGTGGTATGACGATTTCAAGATGGAGGAGATGGATTTCCAACAGGTCCACCGCTACCTGGACCAAGGAGCCCGCATGGAGCTGTGCCGACACGACCCGGTGGCATTCTCCGTCGATGCGATCCGCCGCTCCCGCAGGCCCGATCGCCCGGTGATCCTGGCCGAGACCGGCGGCGTGAACGACGTGCACACGGGGCCGTTCCGGTTCTACCGTTACGACGACACCGGAATCATCTTTCAGGACACCACTTTTCCGGCCTTCTTCGCAGGCAGCGCGGGTACGGGCCAGATCTGGCACTGGAATGAGTACGTCGATTTCAAAAACCTGTGGCGTATGTTTAGGCCGTTCGCCGACATGGTCGCGGGGGTCAGGCTGGACGAGGAGGGGTTCGAGCCGGTGGACTTGTCCACCGCGCGCGTCTGGTTCTTGGCTCTGTGCGGGAGGCGCCACTGTTTGGCTCTCGTTCGCAGCAAGGCGGACTCGTGGTACGCGGTGCTGCGGGACGGACAGGAGCCGCCGCCGGTGCGCGGCCAACGGATCGACCTGCGGCCGCTGGCGGTGCGCAGTGGGGAGGTCTCGACCTATCGCCCAGTGCCGGACGGCAGGGGACGACCGACGCTGGCCGAGGGCGTCCTGCGCCTGCCGGCGTTCCGGCACGGGATGCTGCTCAAGATAAGGCGAGCGTAGCCCGCGCCGCGGGGGAAAGAAGAAGGAGCCCCGGCGGCCGCCGGGGCTCCGTTCTCTCGCTGCTCGGCCCTGCTAGAGCGGCCGGACGCGCAGAGCTCGGGGTCCTTTGTCGCCCTGGCCGACTTCAAGCTCAACTTCCTGGCCTTCGCGGAGGGAACGGAATCCCTGGCCCTCGATGACGGAATGGTGGACGAAGACATCGCCCTCAGGCGTCTCGATGAACCCGTAGCCCTTCGCGTCGTTGAACCACTTCACGCGACCCGACGTCATCCGCCAATCTCCTTTCCGAAAGCGTCGCTGGTTCGGAGATCGGCCGACGTTCGGAACGCGTTCCTCACCCCGATGCGAAACGGCTTTCCAGTTTGGTGCACAAGGCAGCGCACTGGGGCAATAGTACCGGGAGACCGCCTGCATGTCAAGGTCCGCTGGCGCTTTTCGGCACCTGCTGGAGCCGCCCCCGCTCCGGCGGGCGCCCCCTGGCCGGCGGCGCGAGGGCCGTAGAGGCCGGTCCGGATGTGGCTTATAGCATCAGTGCGAAGGCCGGGGAGATCATGGCGAAGCGAGCACAGAGGAGGCTGGCCGAGACCGACCTTTATGGGCCGCTGCGGGAGCACCTGATCGCGCAGGGATACACCGTGCGCAGCGAAGTCAGGGACTGCGATATCGTTGCGACGAAAGACGGAGACCTGGTCGTCGTCGAGCTCAAGACCAGCTTCTCCGTCGCCCTGCTTGTCCAGGCCATCCAGCGGCAGCGGCTCACCGATTCCGTCTACGTGGCGCTGCCGCGCCGGCGCTGGGGGCGCGCCTGGGCCGGCATGCGGAGGCTGCTCAGGCGGCTCGAGCTGGGCCTGATCCTCGTCTCCCCCGGCGCTCGCACTCCCCGTGTCGAAGTCGTCTTCCATCCCCTGCCGTACCGGCGACAGAAGCAGGCGCGCGCCCGTCGGGCAGTGCTGCGAGAAATGGCGGAAAGGTCGGGCGACTTCAACAGCGGCGGGTGTTGTCGCCGCAAGCTCGCAACCGCATACCGCGAACAGTGCATCCACATCGCGTGCTGCCTCGAGCGCTTCGGCGACCTGTCGCCCAGCCAGCTTCGCTCGCTCGGGACGGGACCCAAGACTACGTCCATCCTCTACAACAACTTCTACGGCTGGTTTGATCGCCTGGGCCGCGCCCGGTATGGGCTAACGCCTCGCGGGCGCGTGGAACTCGGCCAATACCCGGACCTGGCGGCCCAATATCGACGGCTGGCGAGCGAGGAGCGGCCGGCCGACCCGTCTGTCTCAGAAGTGCAAGCCACCTCTTGCTAGCCACCCAGCGCGCGTCCCCTCCTTTGCCGCCCCAGGACTCTCGACTTGCGGGGAAGAAGTCTAGATGTTCACGGATCAGCTTGGAGCGGGAGCAGTGACCGACTCGGCGGCGGCAGATGTCACCCAGCGGGAAGCGACGCGCGACCTGCGTCGCGAACTCACGCTCTTCCTCGTCGTCGTTGCCGCCCTCGGCATGAGCGGCGGGATCTTCGAGACGACGTTCAACAACTTTCTGAACGACACGTTCAGGATGACGGCTGAGGCGCGGGGAAAGCTGGAGTTCCCCAGGGAGCTGCCCGGGTTTCTGGTTGCGCTCCTTGGCGGCGCGCTCTTTTTCCTGTCGGAGATCCGACTGGGGGTCTTGTCGGCGCTCGGGATCGCGGCCGGCATGCTCGGCCTGGCGTTCATGGGGGGTGTGTACAGCACGATGATCGCCTTCATGGTGCTGTGGAGCGCCGGCAACCACCTCATGATGCCTGTTAACAGCACGATCGGCCTTTCCCTGGCGCCAAGGGAGCGCCGCGCGGCCAGGCTCGGTCAGATCGGCGCGGTCGGGATGGCGGCGACGATCCTGGGCTCGACGGTCGTCTGGGTGGGGCTGGATTACGTACATCTCGGGTACCGGGCGACCTTCCTCATCGCCGCCTGCGGCGCGCTGACGGCGGCCGCGTTCGTGTCCCGCATCCACCCGCTGCCGGCGCGGCCCGCGCAGCGCCCCAAGCTCGTGGTCAAGCGGCGTTACTCGCTGTACTACCTGTTGTGTATGTTCGCCGGGGCGCGCAAGCAGATCTTCATCACCTTCGGCCCCTGGGTGCTGATCAAGGTGTTCGGCGAGCCGGCCTCTACGATCGCCAAACTGTGGATCGTCGCGTCGATCATCGGCATGGTCGTGCAGCCCCAGTTGGGAAAGCTGATCGACCGGGTCGGCGAACGGGCGATCCTCATGGCGGACGCGGCACTCCTGATCGCGGTTTGCCTCGGATACGGGTTCGCCCGAGAACTGCCGCTAGCCAAGCCCGTGTGGCTGGTCTATGGCTGCTACGTCTTCGACAACGTGCTGTTCGCAACCGGGATCGCAAGGGCGACCTATCTCGACAAGATCGCCGCCAGCGAGGCCGATATTCACGCCTCGCTCTCGCTGGGCGTGTCAATCGACCACGCCGTCTCGATGTCGATACCGACGCTGGGCGGCCTGATCTGGGTTCTGTACGGGTTCCCCTACGTTTTCGCGGGAGCGGCCGTGATCGCCGCCGTGAACCTGGTGGCGGCGGCCTGCCTGCGCGTGCCCAGGAAGCCTTTTCCCGAGCCGTTTTCGCTCCAGAGCGAACTGATGGACTTCGCGCCATGACGCCGTCGTTCTGGCGCGAGCTGACCTCGCGCCCGCGCAAGGGTGGATGAGCCGCCGACGGGCCGTCGGACTTGACCGCAGCTACTTCAGGAACGGCCCCTGTTTGCTGTGCGGCGTATAGGCGTGGAGCTCAATGCGGTTGCCGTCGGGGTCGGCCAGCCAGGCCTGCCAGCTCTGGTCGGTCCCCAGTTTGGGGTCAGTGACCTCGATCCCGCGCTCGCGCAGCCCGGCGATGGTCGCCGCGATGTCGTCGACCTCCAGACACAGGTGCTGGTACGACTGCCCGGCGGCCGGAGCGGCCAGATCGCCCTGGAATAGCTCGACGAAGCTGCGCCCCCCGGCGTGCAGGTAGGCGCCGAAGCGCTCACCCTTGTCGTTGACGAAATCGAAGGCCGGGGTGAGCCCGAGCGCGCGCTGATAGAAAGCGACCGAGGCATCCAGGTCCCGAACGACGAAGCACACGTGTGCGAGTCCTCTGAGCATCAGGCCTCTCCCTGGGTGATAGAGCGCCCCTGGCGGCGCGACACGTCCCCGCCGGCCCGATGGCCGCACGCGGAGGAAGGGACGACCGGCCCGGGCAAGCGGGGCGCCGGGGCCGGTCACGCCGCCGTTACTGAAAGGGCCGGGTTACCAGCGCCGGTTGCGGCCCTCGCTGCGGCCGCCGCCGCGGCGGCCGCCTCCGCCCCCTGCGCGGCCTCCGCCGAAGCCGCTGTGGCCGCCGCCCTCGCGCTCGCGGCGGGGCCGGGCTTCGTCGACTCTGAGCGCCCTTCCGTTAAAGTCCTGGCCGTTGAGTGCCGAGATTGCGTCCGCGGCCTTCTCGGCCGGCAAGTCGACGAAGGCGAAGCCCTTGTCCTGGATCATGCGGACATCCCCCAAGGGCCCGTACGAATCGAACAGCCCCCGGAGCTCCTCCTCCGTCGTCCCGTGCGGCAGATTCCCTACGTACAGACTCTTGTTCGCCATAGCGGCGCACCTCGCCCCGCGTGGCCTGGCCCGGCGGGATAGTTGTTGTAGTTGCCCTCGATACGCAAGTCACCGCGGTGCTTTTCGTGCGCGTCCGCACGCGCCGGCCAGGCCCGTCCGTGGCGAGACGAGGCACGCTTCCGCAGTTCCTTGGTAGTTCGTGGCTGCTGCCGCATCTCCTGCCGCCGGGAAAGGAAGAGTGTGCCGGCCGAGGGCAAATGTCGCCCGAGGCACGAAGGCCGGCAGAGTCTGGGAGCCGGGACTAGGAGGAGGCGGCAGGGGCAGCGAACTCCTGGGAGAGCCTGGGCACTATGGGAGGGCGATTATGAAGTGGACGCTCAACACCTACGAAGTCGCGCAGAACTGGGAGCTCGAGCGGCTCATTGACGTCTGTCAGAAGACGGGCTACCCGTACATCGAGTTCCTCATGGACTTCCAGCAGCCGCACGGGCTCGAGTGGGACACGCCCCGCGAGCGCTTCCTGGAGGTCAAGAAGAAGCTGGATGCCGCCGGGCTGAAGTTCGGTTCTCTGACGAGCTGCCAGACGTTCCACGCGCCAGAGGAGGCTGAGAGGGCCGAGTCGGTGCGGCGCGTGAAGCGGGTGATCGACATGGCGCGGGAGGTCGGCTGCGACCATGTGAGGGTGCTGGGAGATCGCCTGCCCGAGGAGGAGGGGGCGCGGCCGCGTGTCGTACGGTATGTCTCAGACTGTATAAGGGAGCTTGGGGACTACGCCGCGCCGGACGTCACAGTATCGCTGGAGATGCACGGGAGCTTCACCGACCCGCACTACTCGCTGGAAGTGGTGCAACTGGCGAAGCTGCCGAACGTGGGGCTGGTGTTCAACGGGCAGTTCCCCGTAGGCAAGGCGTGGAAGTACACGCTGCCGGCGGACGCGCCCTCGATCAAGCCGTTCTACGATGTTGTGAAGCCGTATCTCACATCGATTCACCTGCACGAGATCGAACGGCCCGACCAGCTGTGCTACTGGCAGGAGTGGTTCCGCCTGCTGAAGGCCGACGGCTACACGGGCTACGTGGCCAACGAGAGCGCGTACACCGGGCCGGACCCCGAGAAGGTGTTGCGCATGTACACCGCGCTGTTCCATACCATGATCGCCGGCTAGGCCGGCGGAACGAGGAGCGAGATGGCGGACAAGGTAAAGATCGGTATCATCGGCGTCGGACAGATCGGGAAGCACCATATCGAGCGGTATCAGAACCTGCCGGTCGAGCTGGTGGCGTTTGCCGACATCAACGAAGAGGAGCTGAAGCGCGTCGCCGAGCAGTACGGCGTGAAGCGGACGTTCACGGACTTCCGCGACCTGCTGAAGGTCGACGAGATCGTCGCGGTGGACGTATGCCTGCACAACAACCTGCATGCGCCGGTCACGATAGCGGCGCTGGAGGCGGGCAAGCACGTCTACTGCGAAAAGCCCATCGCGGGGTCGTACATCGACGGCAAGGCGATGGTGGAGACCGCCAAGAAGACCGGTCGCATGCTGAGCATCCAGCTTTCGACCGTGTTCTCGGTCGAGACGAAGGCGGCGCAGCGGCTGATCGAGGACGGGCGCCTGGGCGATCTGTACTACGCGAAGTCGGTGGGTTACCGGCGCCGCGGCCGGCCCTATGTGGACGGCTATGGCACCAGCTCCTTCGTTCAGAAGGGCATTGCCGCGGGCGGGGCCCTGTTCGACATGGGGGTGTACCACATCGCGCAAATGCTGTATCTGCTCGGCAACCCGGCCGTCCAGACAGTGACCGGGGCCACACACCAGGCGATTCCCATGTACCCGGACCGGCAGATGAGCGGCAAGTACGACGTCGAAGAGCTGGGGATCGGATTCGTCCGCCTAGCCGGAGGGATCACCCTTACGCTGGAGGAGAGCTGGGCGCTCCACATCGGCGCCGAGGGATCGCGCAGCCAACTCTTCGGCTCCCTGGGGGGAGTGCAGCTCTCGCCCTTCTCGTTCCACACGACGATCGCCGACATGGAGATGGACGGGACCTTCGACCTGCGTTCCGCTGACTGGCGCTGGCACCAGTGCCTCCCCAACGCGGACGCCTACGACGGTCCGCAGCAGCACTGGGTGGCCGCGCTGCAGGGACGAGTGCCGCTGATCGACACTGCGGGGCTTGCTCTCACCACCATGCAGATCAGCGATGGCATCTACCTGTCGCAGCGGCTCGGGCGGGAGGTGACGGCTGCGGAGATCGAGCGTGAATCGAAGTCGACCGCGGTGAAGATGTAGCGCCTGCCGAGAGGGGAAGACTGTCACGGGCGCGGGCCGGCGGAGCGCCGGCCCGCGCGGCGCGTCGGGGCTGGTGGGCGCGGTCGCTCGCAGGTCAGAGGGCAGAGGGGGCGAAAGCAGGCTCCACCGCGGTGCAGCCGACCGCGGCAGGCCGGAAATGGGCGCCGGAGGCAGGAGATGCCGGATGCGGTCATCGACGTCGACGTGTCGCGCGTCTTGAGGAAGGTGGAACCCAGGACCATCGGGATCAACATCAACTATCTTGTGGATCACGACGAGAATCGCCCGGCCGGCGCGCGTCCCCTCGAGGACGCGCTGCGGGAGATGGGGGTGCGGTCGCTGCGATTCCCGGGGGGAGACAAGTCCGACAACCATCTGTGGTCAGTGCCGCCCTTCGACCGGCCGCGGCCCGCGCTGGCCTGTGGCCCTCGAGAGGGGCGGGAGCAGGTCCTCCAGACGCCGGCGGGCGACTGGACGGTGCGCCGCATGGATTTCGACGAGTTCATGGTGCTGTGCCGGCGGCTGGGCGCGGAGCCGACAGTCGTGGTCTGCTACGACGCGCTCTACCACCCCAGGTGCGAGGTCAGCAAGCAGCGGCTGATCGAGACGGCCGCGGCCTGGGTGGAGTATGCCAACGTCAAGCGCGGCTACGGAGTGAAGTACTGGGAGATCGGCAACGAGGCGTACATCGAGGAGAATATCACGGCGGCCGAGTACGCGCGCGACGTGGTCGAGTTCGCGCGCGCCATGAAGGAGGTCGACCCCAGCATTCTCATCGGCGCCAACGGGCCAGACGCGGCCCAGGGGAGACGCCGACATGCGAAGGAGGGGGAACCGCCGTGGTGGCAGGTCATGTTCGAGACTGCCGGCGAGCATATCGACGTCGCAGTCGTGCACATCTACCCCTGCTATGAGTGGGGCAGCTACGAGGCCTACCGCGCGCGCCTGCCCGAGGTCGCGCGGCAGGCGAACGCCCCGCTCGAGGCGGCGCGCCGATGGGGGCCGGCGGACCTCGCCGATCGCCTGCGGGTGACCGTCACCGAGCACAATGCCGCGGACTGGTCCAAGGGCGGCTGGCCCTTCGTGAACGACATCGGGCATGCGCTGGTGACCTTCGACATCGTGGGCACGCTGCTGGAGCAGGAGCGCGTGGACATGGCGCAGCTGTGGAACACGCGATGGGTCTCTCACCCGCCGGACGCGCGCAGCCTGTGGGACGCGGTGGACGACATGAACCGGCTTCAGCCGTCGGGCGAGGTGCTGGCGACCTGGAGCCGCTATGTGAAGGAGCGCATGATCAGCGTGAGCGATGCCCCGCAGGTGCGCTCCTTCGCCAGCCACACGCCGTCGCCGCCCGCTTTGAGCATCTTTCTGATCAGCCGATCCGCCGCGCACCAGGAGGTAGAGGTGAACCTGAGAGGATACCAGGGGCCGCGTTCGGGGACCGCACGGACCTGGCGGGGCGAGGGACCACAGGATCAGGACCCGGTGTGGTCCGATCCCACGGAAGTGCGAGCCGCGGGAGACGCGCTGGCGCTTACGTTGCCGCCGGACTCGCTGACGGTTGTGGAACTCGCATGAGGACGCGCCCGGCGATAGCGACGGAGGAGAGCATCGCCGGCCGCGTGGCCGTCGTGGTCGGGGCGGCCGGCGGCATCGGGCGGGCGATTGCGGAGCGGCTGTCAGCCGCAGGCTGCAAGCTCGCCCTGGTGGATCTGGAGGCCGCGGCTCTGAGGACCCTGGCCGAGGGGCTTGGTGATGGCACCGCGCTCGCGGCGGCCGCTGATATCAGCGATCGTGCGCAGGTGGACCGGGCGGCCGCCGCGGTCGCGGATCGGTTTGGGCAGACAGATATCCTCGTGAACGCGGCGGGCGTCAACACGAAACGGCGGACGCTCGCCGACATATCTCCCGCGGACTGGGAGCGCGTGGTGGCGGTCGATCTCAACGGCGTGTTCCACGCGACACAGGCGTTCCTGCCCCTGATGCATCGGGCCGGCGGCGGCATCGTCGTAACGATCGTCTCGACCGCGTCGCGGCTGGTCTCCCCAGGGGCGGGAACTCACTACTGCGCCGCGAAGCGGGCGCTGCTGTCGCTGACTGAGTCCATCAATATCGAGCAGGGGAAAAACGGCATCCGCGCGTGCGCGATCAGCCCGGGCGAGGTCGACACGCCGCTGATAGATGCGCGGCCGCAAGCTCCAACTCCCGAGCGGCGCGCGGCGATGCTTCGTCCGGCCGATGTGGCGGAGGCCGTCCACTATGTCGTGACGCGGCCGGCGCGGGTGACCGTCAGCGAGATCGTCATCTGGCCGACGACGCAGATATCGGGCATCTACCCGGTGTGATGCGGAATCGGGAGACCGGCGTGGGAAAAGGCTTGGGCGAGCAGGGCCTGGACGTGAGAGAGCTGGAGCGGCGCGCGGCCCAGGTGCGCCTGGAGATCGTGAAGTCGATGGGACCTGGTCAGTTCCACCATTTCGGCGGGTCGCTGTCGGCCGCGGACATCCTCGCCGCACTGTATTTCCGGACGGTGAGGTGCCGCGCCGACGATCCCGCGTGGCCGGACCGCGATCGGGTGGTGCTGAGCAAGGGGCACGCCGTGCCGGCGCTGTACGTCTGCCTCGCCATGCGCGGGTTTTTCCCGATGTCGGAGCTCGCGACGCTCAAGCGGTTTGGCAGCGCGCTCCAGGGCCACCCTGACATGCGGAAGACCTGCGGCCTGGAGGCTAACACCGGCTCGCTTGGCATGGGCCTGTCGGTGGCGAACGGCATGGCCCTGGCCGGGCGGGTCACGCGGCGGCGCTACCGGGTCTATGTGCTGCTCGGGGATGGGGAGTGCCAGGAGGGCCAGGTGTGGGAGGCCGCGATGACGGCCGCTCACTACCGGCTCGACACGCTGACCGCGATCGTGGACCGGAACGAGCTTCAGGCGATGGGCCGCACCGAGGATCGCATGGGCCTCGAGCCGCTGGTCGCCAAGTGGGCGGCCTTCGGCTGGGAGGCGTGGGAGATAGACGGTCACGACATGGGCCAGATATGCGACGCGCTGGACCGGGCGGCCCAGGTCCGCGGGAGGCCGGCCGCGATCATCGCGCGCACGGTGAAGGGAAAGGGCATTCCGTTCATGGAGGGGAGGCCGGGGTTTCATAACGTCGTGCTCAGCGAAGAGCAGTTCCGGGAGGCGATCGCCGCGCTGGAGGCGCAGATCGCCTCCCTCGAAAAATGAGGCGCCCGCGATGAAGGCGACGCGCGACGGATATGGTGAGGCTCTGCTGCAACTGGGGGGCGACGACCCGCGCGTGGCCGTCGTAGACGCGGACCTGTATCGCTCGACGCGCACCGACAGGTTTGCGGAGGCCTTCCCGGGCCGCTTTTTCGAGATCGGCATCGCGGAGCAGGACATGGTGAGCACCGCGGTGGGGCTCTCGCTGGCGGGGCTGGTGCCTTTCGCGAACTCGTTCGCGGTGTTCCTGACCGGCCGCGCATTCGACCAGATCCGTCAGCAGGTCGCGCTCCCCGCCGCGAACGTCAAGCTGGCAGGGTCCAGCGCCGGCATTACCCAGGGCCCCGACGGAGCGACCCACCAGTCGGTGATCGACGTGGCGCTGATGCGCAGCCTGCCGAACATGTGCGTCGTGGTCCCCTCGGATGCAGCGGAGGCCGCGCTGGCCACACGGGCCGCCGCGGCCCACGTCGGACCGGTCTATCTGCGGCTCAGCCGGTACGAAACGCCGGTGTGGAGGCAGGGCGGCGACCCGTTCGAGATCGGGAGGGCCGAGGTTCGGCGGGCCGGCGGCGACGTCACCCTGGTCACCTGCGGCGTGGTCCTGGGGCGCGTCCTGGAGGCCGCCGACCGGCTGCTGGAGGAGGGCATCTCGGCCGAGGTGGTCAACGTCCACACCATCAAACCACTGGACTGCGAGGCCCTGCTCGCCTCGTGCGAACGGACGGGCGCGGTGGTTACCGTCGAGGAGCACAGCATCATCGGGGGGCTCGGGAGCGCCGTGGCCGAGCTGCTAGCCGAACGCGCGAGCAGGCGCATTCCCCTCAGGCGCATCGGTGTAAGGGACATGTTCGGCGAGTCGGGCCTTGCCGACGAACTCCTGGAGAAGCACAGCCTGACGACCGCGAATATCGCGGCCCAGGTGCGCAGCCTGCTGGTGCGCGCGTCGTAGCCGCAGCGGACCAGGCGCCGCGCGCCCAGGCGTCACATGTTGACGCCGAAGGCCGCGAAGAGGAGGCGCTGGATCAGAGAGATTGTGGCCTGGCCGGCAAGCAGCCCGAGGAAGAAGGGGAGCACGGCCCGGTGGGCCCGCAGGCCGCCGTAGCGCAGCAGCAGGGCCTTGAAAAGCCAAGTGCCGAAGATGGCAAGCGTCATCGACTGGATCGTGGAGGCAATCGCGATCGGGAATGCGACCGGGTGGAGCGGCCACCACTGGAAGCGCAGCTTGAGGAAGGTGAGGGCGAGGGTGAGGGCGAGTCCGAATCCCATCGCCATGGTCCCGGAGACGTTGGTGTCGGATGGATAGCGCAGATCCGTGTCGAGCCCCTGCGCGCCCCATCTGGCAACGGCGAGCTGCCACACGTGCGTCTGTCCGGTGCCCACTCCTCTGTGGTAGCCGAAGTGGATGCTTGCCCAGAAGTAGCACAGGATGGTGAGGGGGACTACCGCGGCCATGACCACGGCAATGCGCCGGCGCTCCATGCGGTTGTTCTCGGCCATCTTGAGCCCCTCGAGCTGGAGAGGGGTGGGGTTGTTCCGCTGCTCCTGGAGGTAGGGGCGCAGCGCGGTGAACATTCCAAGCGTGCGGGCCCCGAGCGCCCGCGTGCCGGCCAGCGTGGGAAGCACCCAGTTGGGCATGGCACCATAGAGCTGGTGAGTCGGGGGGCCGAGCTGGGCGCGCAGGCGCGAGGTGACCATGGACATCATGAAGTAGATTCCGATGAACGCGGCGATGGTCCACGTCGGCATGCCAGACGTGCTGAAGAACCACCACAGATAGGCCGTCCCCACGATTGCTCCGGCCACCGCGGTCCGATAGGAGAACGCCTCGCCTGTCTCCTCCCGGATGGCGGACCGCAGGCCGAGAACCTTTCTGAGGACCTGGAGGAGGTATCGGCGGTCCAGCCAGAGCACGCCGATGAGCAGTGCCATGAAGCCACCGGCGGTCTGCTGCTCGCCATAGGGGAAGCCGCCCCAGGGGCTGGTGGACCAGCCAAAGTAGCCTGAGGCGACGTACTCGGCCGTCCAGAACAGGTCGAAGACGAAGAGCGAGAAGGCCAGGTCCAGCGGCATGAGGTAGCAGAGGCCGATCGACCATGGCCCCCACTCGAGTCCGCGGTAGCGTATGAAGTCCCAGGGGTGGCGGTTCTCGACGAAGCTGGTGTAGTCGAAGCCGAGGGGGATGCCGGGCAGCGTTGGGACGACGCTGGAAATAGTATTCCAGACGCCAAGCCCGCCGGAGAAAGCGACGGCGATCCAGAAGACCTTGTTGCGCAGCAGGCCGCTTCGCTCGTCGGCCATCTGCACCGGGGGAACGGCGATGGGGAACGGGAGCTTCTCCTCGTCCGCCCACCGCCTCCGGAGGATCGAATTAAGGCACAGGCAGACCCACATGATGGCGCCCATGAGACTGGCCCACCAGAGGGCCGGCCTCGCCCAGGCGCGGATGACCTCCCAGGCGTACGGATTGGAGCGGCCGGCATAGAAGCCCTCGAGGATATCGTGGTTCTGCACGGTCAGGCGTGTCGGCAGGGCCGGCCACAGCAGGTCGCTCCACTTGTTCTCCGGCGTCGAGAACCAGAACGGGTACGTGATAGTGGCGGCGAGCGATCCGCCCAGGTCCCACACGCTGCTGACGAGGCCGGTGCTGATGCCCAGCATCAGGTAGATCGTGAGGATTTCACCTGCGCTGAAGGCCAGGTGCGGTGCGCGCTTTCTGAGCACGATGTTGAGAACGGCGAGCATGAACACGACGCCCACCGTGTTGACGAACAGCGACTCCGACCCTGTGAATCCGCCGACAGTCCAGGTCGCGTGCACGAGAAAGAAGACATTGAGCGGCGTGAGCGCGAGCCCGATGAGCACCGCCCTTCCGCTCACGCCCCGCCTCCGCCCTGCCGCCCCCGTCCTCTGGCGAAGTTCCGCTCCTGGTTGCTGCTCGTTTTGTCCTATGGCCAAGGCAGGGCTCACAGCCGCGTCTGGTTGCCGATGTGCAACAGGCGAATTCGGCGCGAACCAGTCGGCTCCCTCCCCGACGCCGGCGGAGGGGGACGGGCGAGAGCCGTGGAACTGGAAGGCTAGCCGGCTGGTCACGGGGTGGAGCGCGCATGGTCAACGCAGTTGTCCTGGGTGGGGGCCCGCCCGACGAGCGCCTCGCGGGGGCCTACGACGAGCCGAGCAAGGCTCTCATCCCCCTGGGCGGCGCGCCAACCATCGCCTATGTGTTGACAGCGCTTCGGGCCACGCCTGGCGTTGGTGGGATCGCGGTCGCCGGCCCGGCCCCGGTGTTGGAACATCCGGCGGCGCGCGCGGCCGACCTGAGGCTGCCCGAGAGCGGCAGCATTGTGGACAAGCTGGGCGTCGCCGCCCAGGCGTTTGGCGACGGGCGGAAGCTCCTGATGGTGAGCTGCGACATCCCGCTCGTGAGTCCGGGCGTGCTTGCCGATGTCGTCGAGCGATGCCCGGAAGACTGCGCGTTCTTCCATCCCCTGGTGGAGGGGGCGGCTGCCCGGCGGGACTTCCCGGAGCACAAGTGGGTCTTCCTGAAGCTGCGCGAGGGCACGGTCGTCACCACGAACGTCATCATCCTGGATCCCGGCTGGCTCGCACGGCGGCCCGACATCGCGCAGACGCTCGAGGCCCTGCGGCGGCACCCCACGCGCATGGCCCTGCGCTGGGGGCTCGGCTTCCTGCTGCGTTTCCGGCTGGGGTTGCTGAGCCTGGCTTACTGCGAGCGCTTCTTCTCCCGCTTCCTCGGGGCGCCGTGCCGAGGTATGATCTGCGGGCATACCGAGCTGGCGATGGACCTCGACCGGCCCGAGGACGTGCCTATGCTCGAGGCCTGGCTGAGTAGGACCGGCGCCGCAGGCCCTGGGGCCTGACCCGCCTGCCGGTCGGCAACCGAGCCGTCGTCGCGTCGTAACCTCGGCCGGCCCCAGGGGGCCTGGCTCGCCAGCTGCTGCTCCGGGGGCAAGAGGTGCTGGCCTGGCGGGCGGGAACCGGAACGGCCAAGAGTTGTTGGCCGGAGCGCGCAGGGAGCAGAGTGATGCCCAAGAAGACGATCCACGACTTGTATGCGATGAAGGAGGCGGGACAGAAGATCACCTGGATCACGGCCTACGACTACCCGACAGCTCAGTTCGCCGAGGCGGCCGGGATGGACATGATCCTGGTCGGCGACTCGCTGGGCATGTGCGTCTACGGCTATCCGACGACAATCCCCGTGACGATGGACCAGTGCCTCGTACACTGCGAAGCGGTGCGACGGGGCGCGCCCCAGACGTTCGTGGTGGGCGATATGCCGTTCTTGAGCTATCAGTCGTCGGTGGAGAAGGCGGTCGAGAACGCGGGGCGGTTCCTCAAGGAGGCGTCGGTGGACGCCGTGAAGCTCGAGGGAGGCCGGCGGGTGACGTCGGTGGTAAGGGCGATCGTGGATGCCGGCATCGTCGTCGTAGGCCACATCGGCCTCACGCCGCAGAGCTCGGGACAGCTCGGAGGGCATAAGGCCCAGGGGCGGACGGTCGAGTCGGCCCGCGCGCTCATCGACGACGCGTTGGCGCTGCGGGACGCCGGCGTCCACATGCTGTTGCTGGAGGCCGTGCCGCCCGAGGTCGGCCGGTTCATCACGCAGAAGCTGGCGATGCCCGTGCTGTCCATTGGCGCCGGCATGCACTGCGATGGTCAGCTTCTGATCGTGAGCGACCTGATTGGCCAGTTCCAGGCCTTCACGCCCAGATTCGTCAAGCAGTACTGCAACGTCGCCGAGATCATCATCGAGGCCATGAAACGGTACTGCGCCGACGTCCGCAGCGGGGCGTTTCCGGGCGAGGAGCACTGCTATCACATGCTCGAGGGCGAATACCCGAAGTTCGTGGAGATGATCGAGCAGTACGGGGAGTGAGCCCGGTGGGAGGGAGACCCCCGAGGGGTAGACTGGTTTCGCCGTCTTCTGGGATTTTGGCGCGGCCGGCAGGAGCCGCGGAGGGCGGCGAGAAA
>Ga0123519_10005284_pt1 | contig 20639 bp, 19 predicted proteins | sample YelNatPaOPRAMG02_FD_87396 | JGI IMG/M metagenome (GOLD analysis project Ga0123519, IMG submission 87396) | Hot spring microbial communities from Yellowstone National Park - Yellowstone National Park OP-RAMG-02 (version 2) | ecosystem: Environmental > Aquatic > Thermal springs > Hot (42-90C) ...
CTTCTCCTCTGCTGCCAGATTCAAATACATATTCTTTGTGTCGGTTATAGATGGGAGATACTGATAGGATGGGGCATTGGAGTTGATTTTCATTATGGCACCAGCACCAATACTCAATCTCTTGAATATCCTGTATGCACCAGCCAGATAGATGGATTCACCCTCGGATCTCACCCCATAGAGCTCGGGATGAATCTTGTTTGTGAAATATCTCTCTCGCTCGTCGTTGAAGTAGCTCCTCTCGAGGTGAATTCTATTGGTAGGTATATAAATCCCAAAACCAAATGCAAAATCCCGGAACTTCAAATCGTGCTTCCCGCTAACAGTGATTCCATACATATTGGTGGGTCCCGAATATTTATCCCCTGTGCTCCCCTCGAATGGTTTTATATCGATGTACATATCTGTCAGCGTAGTACCAAGCATAAGGTGGTTTTGTATCTCGGGGAGCAGTCCCACATTATAAAATACAGCGGAGGAGTCTATTGCCGCCGAAGCACCAGTATTACCCATAGATATCCCCCTTGCGCCGAAACCGATTATATCAGTCCCAGAGGCAAGAAGACCTGTCGAATAAAGAGTAACTGCCAGAAAAATATATATCTTTTTCATAAAATTCCCTCTTACAAAAAATCCTCACCCTTATACATACATACTCCTATTATGTCAAAAAAATTTGAATAGCTTTCAAGACAGAAATAACACTCTGCTAAAATAAATGGGTAAATAGGTAAGTGGGAAGTAAAAAGTGGAAAGTGGGAAATGGATAAGTGAAAAGTTCCAAATCAAACAATCCAAAATCAACCAATCAAAATTCAACTTTAACGCTTATATTTCCAGGCTGCGATTGTAACAATGGGATAGAGATACAGGATTCGGGAGGGAGAGATAGAACAATTTAAGAGTTTCTAATTTTCATTCTTTTGTTATTGTCTTTTGTGGCTTTGGTTGTTATATTAATACCCATCATAGGAGGAAATTTATGGCAGATAACTTTTTTATCACACAGATAGCAACTCTACAGGATAAGAAGGCATTTCAGGAACTTCATTGGGAAGGCACATTCGATGAATATCTTTCGATCGTAAAGAAGAACCCCAAGGTTACCAGAACCTCATTCCAGAGAATCTACGATATGATATTGTCCTATGGGACACGGGAGTATGTGGATGCGAGGAAGAAGATTGTTCACTACAACTTCTTCGATGGAGAGATCTCGGGAGGCGTAGATGCCATTTTTGGACTCGATATCCCGATTATGCAACTTGTAAATATATTCAAGAGCGCTGCAAATGGATATGGTACCGAGAAGAGGATCCTGCTATTGCACGGGCCTGTGGGTTGTGCAAAGAGCACGATAGTCAGACTCCTCAAGAAGGGGCTGGAGGAATACTCCAAGACCGAAGAGGGTGCCCTATATACATTTAGTTGGATTCTCCCAAAAGACAAATCCGGAGGCAATGAGGTCGAGGAACACATCTGCCCGATGCACGAGGAGCCGCTGCACCTCATTCCACAGGAGATCAGACAGAAGGTAATCAAGGATCTTAAACTCGAAGCCGGAGATTTCAAGATTCCCGACACCGGTGACCTCTGCCCTTTCTGTCGGTTCGTATTCAGAGACCTGAATATAAAATACAAGGGGGACCTCGAGAAGGTCTACTCCCATATAAGGGTAAAGCGACTGATACTCTCGGAGAAGGACCGAATCGGGATAGGTACATTTCAACCCAAGGATGAGAAGAATCAGGATTCTACAGAACTCACAGGTGATTTGAACTACAGGAAGATTGCCGAATATGGCTCGGATTCGGACCCGAGGGCATTCAATTTCGATGGTGAATTCAATATCGCAAACAGGGGTCTCATCGAGTTCATAGAGGTATTGAAGCTCGATGTAGCATTCCTGTATGATTTGTTGGGGGCATCTCAGGAGCACAAGATAAAGCCCAAGAAGTTTCCACAGACAGACATAGACGAGGTGATAATAGGTCATACGAATGAGCCTGAATACAAGAAGTTGCAAAATAACGAATTTATGGAGGCATTGAGGGATAGGACTGTAAAGATCGACATACCGTATATCACAAAACTTACAGAAGAGATTAAGATATATTACCGCGATTACAACGAAGAGAGGATCAAGGGCAAACACATTGCACCACATACGATCGAGATGGCTGCTATGTGGGCGGTTCTGACGAGACTCGAGGAGCCAAAGAGATTCAATCTCTCGCTCATGCAAAAACTGAAATTATATGACGGGAAGACACTTCCGGGGTTTACTGAGGACGCTGTAAAGGAACTCAGACACGATGTCGTGCGTGAGGGGATGGAGGGGATCTCTCCAAGGTATGTTCAGGACAAGATATCCAATGCACTCGTCTCGGATAAGGGTGAAGGCTGCATCAATCCGTTTATGGTACTGAACGAGTTGGAGAGCGGGTTGAAACACCACTCATTGATTACGAGCGAAGAGGTCAGGAAGAGATACAAGGATTTGTTGAACGAAGTAAAGAAGGAATATGAGGATATAGTCAAGAACGAGGTCCAGAGGGCGATTGCCGCCGATGAATCTGCGATTTCCAAACTGTGTGCAAACTACATCGACAATGTCAAGGCATATACCCAGAGGGAGAAGATACACAACAAATATACTGGGCAAGATGAAGAGCCGGACGAGAGACTTATGCGTTCGATAGAGGAGAAGATAGATATTCCTGAGAGCAGAAAGGATGACTTTAGAAAGGAGATTATGAATTATATTGGGGCGCTTGCGCTCGAGGGCAAGCAGTTCGATTACAAGAGCAACGAGAGGTTGTTCAAGGCCCTCGAATTGAAACTCTTCGAGGACCAGAAGGATACGATCAAACTTACATCACTCGTCTCATCGGTGGTGGACAGAGATACACAGGAGAAGATCGACATAGTAAAGGCGAGACTCATCAACAACTATGGATATTGCGAGATCTGTGCGACAGATGTCCTTCAGTTCGTTGCCTCTATCTTTGCAAGGGGAGATTCGAAATAGGGTTGTGTTATGGCACTGAATATTGAGAGCGATCACAATAGATTCAGGAAGATCGTCAAGGGGAAGATCAGGGAGAATCTCAGGAAATTCATCAAGCACAGCGATATGCTTGGCAAGAAGGGGAAGGACATTGTATCCATTCCGCTTCCACAGATAGAACTCCCGAGATTCAAGCACAATCCTCAATCGGGTGGCGGAGTTGGACAGGGAGATGGAGATGTAGGAACACCTCTTGGGCAGGGTGAAGATGGTCAGCAGGGAAAGGGTAAGGCTGGTGACCAGCCCGGTATGCACATTATGGAAGTGGAACTCTCCATAGATGAGCTTGCCGAGATCTTGGGTGAAGAACTACAACTCCCGAGAATACAACCCAGAGGCAAACACAAGATCGAGAGTCTGAGAACACGCTATCGAAGTATCTCCCGTGTAGGCCCGGAGAGTCTGAGGCACTTCAAGCGGACATACAAAGAGGCGCTAAAGCGACAGATAGCATCTGGCATATACAGATTCGACAACCCGATAATTATCCCGATTAAGGAGGATATAAGATACAAATCGGGCAAACCTATGCGCACTCTCGAATCCAATGCGGTCATTTTCTATATAATGGATATCTCGGGTTCGATGGGAGACGAGCAGAAGGATATTGTAAGGATAGAATCCTTCTGGATAGATGCCTGGCTGAGAAGACACTATCCGGGGCTCGAGACGAGATATATAGTACACGATGTACAGGCAAGGGAGGTGGACCGTGAGGCATTCTTTTCTCTGAGGGAGAGTGGTGGTACAATGATAAGCAGCGCATATCTGCTCCTCTCGGATATACTCGAGAAGAGCTATTCTATAGACGAATGGAACATATATGCGTTTCACTTTAGCGACGGCGAGAACTGGGGGGATGACGACAATAAAGTATGTATAGAGACCCTATCCAATCGAATTCTCAACAGGATAAACCTCTTCTGTTATGGACAGGTGGCGAGCCATTATGGAGAGGGAGATTTTTTGAAGATTCTCGAAGAAAGTTTCAAGGATACCGAGAATATCTCTCTTTCGTTTATTCAGGATAGAGATGCCATATATGACTCTATCAAGACCTTCTTGGGCAAGGGTAGGTAATTATGCCATTACCAAAGAATCTCGAAGACATCAGAATCAGGATAGAAGAGTTTGCCAGAAAGGCAGGCCTCGATTTCTATGAGGTAATCTTCGAGCTCCTTCCGTGGGAAGAAGTGAATATGATAGCCGCTTATGGAGGCTTTCCAAACAGGTATCCACACTGGAGATTCGGGATGGAATACGAGGAGCTCTCGAAGGGGTATTCCTACGGATTACAGAGAATCTACGAGATGGTCATAAACAATGATCCCTGCTATGCCTATCTGCTCGATTCCAACAAGGAGGTCGACCAGAAACTGGTTATGGCACATGTGTATGCACACTGCGATTTCTTCAAGAACAATGTCTATTTTTCGCATACCAATAGAAAGATGATGGACGAGAGTGCAAATCACGCCACAAGGGTAAAGAAGTATATAGACAAGTATGGTATCGACGCGGTAGAACAGTTTATAGATGTCTGTCTGAGCATAGATAATCTAATCGATATTCATTCACCCTATATCAAGAGGCCGGCTTATGGTTCGAAGGTCGAAGAATCCCCCAGTAAGGCAAAAAAGTTCAATGTAAACAAAGAGTATATGTCTCACTTCATCAATCCTGACATCGAAGATAAGCAACCCAAGAAGAAAGAAGATGAGACAGAATCCAACCTCAAGAATATCTCATACCCCATAAGAGATATACTCCTTTTCTTGATTCAGAATGCCCCTCTCAAAGAGTGGCAGCAGGATGTATTATCCATAATCCGCGAAGAGGCATATTATTTTGCGCCTCAGGGGCAGACTAAGATTATGAACGAGGGTTGGGCAACCTTCTGGCATTCACGGATAATGACAACTATGGCGCTCAATGACAACGAACTCATAGATTACGCAGACCATCACTCCGGAACTGTTGCCATCCAGCCGGGCGGATTCAATCCATACAAGATTGGGCTCGAACTATTCAGGGATATAGAGGAGAGATGGAACAAGGGAAGGTTTGGCAGGGACTACGAAGAGTGTGAGGATATGACGAGGAAGAGAAACTGGGATTTGAATCTGAATCAGGGATTGCAGAAGGTCTTCGAGGTCAGGAGACTCTATAATGATATAACATTCATAGACGAATTTATGACAGAGGAATTCGTCAGGAAGAACAAATTATTTACATATGCATATAATGATGAAAACAACCAGTACGAAATAAAGAGCCGGGAGTTTATGGAGGTGAAGAGACAATTGCTCTTTATGCTGACCAATATGGGGAACCCAATAATATCCCTCATCGACGATTCGTTTGGGAAGAGACAGGAACTATTGTTGAAACATCAATACGAGGATGTCGAACTCCACTACGATTGGGCAAGAGAGACGCTGAAGAATCTGTATATAATCTGGAAGAGGCCCGTCAATCTCTGGACGGTCTTCAAGGGCAAGGGTACACTTCTGACTTTCGATGGACATGAATTCTCCGAAAACCCCCTCAAAGAACCGGATTGATATTACTGATCGCCCTTCTTTTTTATTCCTACGATTGCAATTATCAGATTATAGACAAAGAACAATCCCATCAATATCAGAAAGACCTCTTTTTTGAGGTGGTAGTTCAAGAGGAATAATTCTCCGCCGCTCTTCATAACATCGAGCCCCCAGTAGGTAAGTCCAGCGGTAAATATGACACCCAATATACCGCCTATTCTGCGATTTATACTGCCTACAATGATTACAACGAGCAGTGATCCTAAGATTATCATTCTATCCAATCGAATACCCTCCTCTATCTACCCAAGAAAGGATTCTTGAGGACTATTGTCTCCTCCCTCTTCTCTCCCACAGACACCACAATTATAGGTATATCCAGAAATACCTGAATTGCATTCAGATAATCCCTGGCTGCATTTGGGAGGTCGGACATATCTCTGGCATTTCTAATAGTATCATTGAAACCCTTGAAATCCTCGTATATCGGTTTGCACTGCTTGAGAATGTTTATGTCTGTCGGGAATTCGGTTATCCTTTTCCCTTGATATTCATAGGCAGTACATATCTTTATATTGGAGAGTCCCGAGAGGACATCCAGTTTGGTAATCGCAAGGGCTGTTATTCCATTGACCCTCACCGCATATCTCAAGGCGACTATATCGAGATATCCACATCTCCTTGGTCTGCCGGTAGTGGCACCATATTCGTGTCCCAACTTTCTGAGTATCTCCCCCTCCTCGCCGAGCAATTCCGTAGGAAATGGACCCTGCCCTACCCGCGTTGTATACGCCTTTGATATCCCAATGATCTCGTCGATCCTCGTAATGCCCACACCCGAACCTATGAATATGTTCGGTGCAACAGTATTGGAACTCGTAACGAATGGATATGTCCCAAAATCTATATCCAGAAGTGTCCCCTGAGCACCCTCGAAGAGGCAGTGTTTACCGCGCTTTATATCGTTGTATATCTCACTCGAAACATCAGCGATATATGGCTTCAACAACTCTCCATACGACACATATTCATCTACTATCGGTTCAACACTCAGGGGTTCCTTCTTGTAGAGATGGACGAGCAGCGTATTGACCTCTTTGAGTCTCGATTCCACCTTCCTTGCAAGTATGTCTCTATTCAATAGGTCATAGAGCCTTATACCTACCCTTGCGATCTTGTCTGCATAACAGGGTCCAATGCCCCTTCTCGTGGTACCGATGCAGTCTTCATTACTCGATTCCTCTCTTACTCCATCCATCAATTTGTGGTAGGGCATTATTATATGTGCATTAGGACTTATGAAGAGTTTGTTCTTCTCGATGTATCCATTATCTCGTAGGAAGTCTGTCTCTTCTATCAGGACCTTTGGATCTATCACTACACCATTACCTATAAAACACCTCTTATTCTCGTGGAGAATACCTGAAGGGATGAGGTGAAGAATTACCTTCTTACCATTTGCAACGATTGTATGACCTGCGTTGTTTCCACCCTGAAATCTCACAATGATATCGGAGAATTCGGAAAGCATATCCACAATCTTCCCCTTACCCTCATCTCCCCACTGCATCCCTACAACGACTACATTTGCCATAGTTTATCTATCCCTCTCGAGTTTTTGGAATTCTACGATCAATTCGTCGAATGTCCTCTCTAAGTGCTCCGAGATTATCTTTGTCTCGGACAAGAGCGGCATAAAATTGGTATCCCCATTATATCTCGGCACGATGTGAATGTGCAGATGTTGATCGACACCCGCTCCTGCCACCCTACCCAAATTCATACCGACATTTATGCCCTGCGCACTATACTTTGCCTTCAATATCCTAATCGAATAATCTGTAAATCTGAAGAGTGAGAGCATCTCCTCGTCCGTCAATTCGGACATATCTGCTGTATGCTTGATGGGTACTACCATCAGATGTCCTGAATTATAGGGGAACTTGTTCATTATCACGAATATCTTCTCATCCTTATACAGGATGAGATTCTCACGGTCCTTATCCTCTCGCGGTTTCTCGCAGAATATACAACCGGTCTCGTTTATACTCGACCTTATATACTCTCCTCTCCACGGAGCAAATATCCTATCCATATCATCTCTCCGAAAAAGATTATGAATCCTTCGACATCGAAAATTTCACACAGGATTTTTATTTATGCAAGATTAAAATTACAAATATTCTATTCAATATTCGTATCGTATGGGCTCAAAAACCAGAAGGAAAAACCCCTCTTCTTCAATCCCAATCTTTCCTCTATATCATCGGACATAGATTCCAAAAGCTCTCTCATAAAAGAAGGTGTCTGTTTCCTTGGATATATCGTCTGAGGTTCTCCGGTCAACATAAGGTCCTTCCAGAGAGTATCTGTTGCGTCCTCAATCGAACCGATTACATCGACGAGTCCAAGCTCTCTGGCTGCCCTGCCCGTGATGATTCTTCCATCGGCTATTTCCCTTACCTTGTCGATCTCGAGCCTTCTCGCCTTTGCTATATCTTCTATGAACTGCTCGTGTATATCCTTGGTTACGCCATAGAGCATCTCCCGCTCTTCCTCTGTCATCTCCTTGAAGGGGGTACCGATGTCCTTGAATTTTCCACTCTTAATAGTCTTCACATCTACCTTCATCAACTTCACGAGTTGCTCTATATTGACTGTCTGCATTATGACGCCTATGGAGCCTGTGATGGAACCAGGATTGGCAAATATCTTTTCACCCGCCGAGGCTATATAATAACCTCCGGAGGCCGCTACATTTCCAATGGACACATATACCTTCTTCTTACTGGATATCTTCCTTATCTCACCATAGATTTCCTGAGTGGGTCCAACGGTGCCGCCGGGAGAATCCACTCTTACAAGTATCCCCTTTACATCTGTATCATTGGCAAACTTCTTGAGATGCTTGAGAGTATTCTTCGAATCCTCTATGATTCCGAAGATCTCTACAATCCCTATCTTTGGTCCACTCGGAATCTTCTCCCTTTCGAAAGATGGGAAAAAGCAGGAAGATACAACAATTGCAATTAATAGGAGAGTGCCTGAGATAAACAACCTGTTGTGCATCTCTTGTCTTACTTATCCTTCTTCAACTGGTCGAGTATCCCTTCCTGTTTCAGAATGTCTCCCAACTTACCCTTGGAATCCTCTTCCTTCTGCTGATATGCCTTGAAGTCCTCTTCCTCTCCCAGCTTTGCAAGCGCCTTCATAGAGAGGGCTACCTTCCTGTCATTGTGGTTGATATCTATAATCATAACTCTTACCGGATCACCCTCTTTGACGACCTGTTTGGGGTTGTCGATCCTCTCCTCTTTCATTTCACTGACATGCAGCAAGCCCTCGATCCCCGGAATTATCTCGACGAATGCACCAAAATCGGTAACCTTGACTACCTTTCCCTGTACCTTCGAACCTACAGTGTATTCATCGGTGAACTGTGTCCATGGGTCAGGGGAGAGTTGTTTGATGCCAAGTGAAAATCTCTCGTTTTCTACATCTACATTCAGGACGACTGCCTCGACCTCATCACCCTTCTTGTAGAGTTCACCCGGGTGCTTTATACGCTGGGACCAGGTAAGGTCCGAGATGTGTACAAGACCATCGATACCCTCATCAACTCCAATGAATACCCCGAAATCGGTGATATTCTTTATCTTGCCCTTTACCTTTGTACCAATCGGGAATCTCTCTTTGAGCAATAGCCAGGGATTTGGTTCGAGCTGTTTTATACCGAGTGATATCCTTCTGTTTGCCGGGTCCACATCCAGAACCATCGCCTCTATCGTATCACCGATGTTGAACATCTTCATCGGGTTCTTTGTCTTCTTCGTCCAGCTGATCTCACTTACATGGACAAGCCCCTCTACACCCGGTTCTATCTCGACGAATATGCCGTAATCCGGAAGGCTGACAATCTTTCCCTTTACCCTCGTCCCGATAGCATACTTCTCGTGTACCTTCAACCACGGGTCCTCTGTCATCTGCTTTATCCCAAGTGATACTTTTTCGTTTGCCTTGTCGAACTTGAGTACCTTGACCTGAACCTCATCACCGATCTTGAATGCCTCTTCGGGATGATTTATCCTGCCCCAGGTAATATCGGAGATGTGCAACAATCCGTCTACTCCACCCAGATCGACAAATACACCATACTCTGTAATGTTCTTCACAACACCTTTTACGATATCGCCCTCATTCAGTTTGGAGAGTGTCTCTTTTCTCTGTTGTTCACGCTCCTCCTCGAGTATCTGCCTGCGCGAAAGCACTATATTTCCTCTCTTCTTGTTGAACTTTATGATCTTGAACTTGGCAGTCGTTCCAATCAGTTTTTCGAAGTTCTTTACGGGCCTCAAATCAATGTGAGAACCGGGTAGGAACGCCCTTACTCCAATGTCCACAGAGAGACCCTTATTGACCTTCGCTACGATTGTTCCTTCGATTGGGAGATTGTTTTCATATGCCTTGTTAATGTCATCCCAGACCTTAATCTTGTCTGCCTTCTCCTTCGACAGGACAATGAGACCCTCATTATCCTCATATTGTTCGAGCAGAACCTCGATCTCATCACCCTCCTTGGGTACCTTGGTTCCGAATTCGAGGATATTTATCTTGCCCTCTGACTTCAGACCCACATCTACGAGGACAAAATCCTTCTGGACCTTGACGACCTTACCCTTAATGAGTTCACCTTCCTGATGCCCTACCCGTTTCTGCTCTGTCTCTTCGAGGAGTTTTGCAAATGACTCCGGAGAATCATCCATCTTCTTCTCACTCGATGTCTCCACTTTCCCTACTTCTTTAATCTTCTCTTCCATTAAAAAACCTTCTACGAAAAAAGCCCTGATACCGCCTTCTCAGGGGCAGTTAATAAACTTCATTCCAGGGATTCTGGTACAGGCGGATACCAGTCCCACCAAAAACGGAAAGAGATAACTAATACCAAAATCCATTAAAGTCAACAATTTAATGTATTTACCAGAATAGGATGGTCCAGTCCCGAATACTAAAAATCCTTTAGTCTATTTATCAAATCCTGCCTCTTCCTGTTTTCTTTTACCTTATCTATAGCCTCTTTCAAGACACCTATTATCTCTTCTTCGTTGAATGGTTTCGAAATGAATTTGAAGATATCACCTCTCTCGATTGCGCTCCTCAATTCATCGTAATTTACATTTCCACTTATGAGTATGCGTACGCTAAATGGAGATATGTCGGAATATCTCGAAAAGAACTCTATTCCACTCATATGGTCGAGGAGGTAATCACAAATCACGATATCGGACTTTTCCTGATTTACTATATTCAATGCCTCTTCTACGGATGCTGCCTCCTTAATATCGAGATAGGAAAACTCGGAATTCTCGATGATGTATCTGAGAACTCTTCTCATCTGCTCTTCGTCATCTACAATCAGTAACTTAATCTCTCTATTGTCTGTCATCAATACACCAATCCCTTGCTGAAAAGTTCATCGATATATCTGGCGAGTCTCCTCTCCTTCTCGAAGTCCATATCTATGAATTTCAATCTTATCCCACGCTCTATATCCACATCAATAACCTCTCCCTGAAGAATCAAATCTCCATCCTCATCTATATTCCGTAGTTTTATATCTACGACCTTCCCCATCTGTGGCGGTGTATCGGTCTCTACGAAAGCCCCACCTATACTGATGTTCCCGAAGTATTCCCAGCCCTGCTCTTCTGTCTCGACCCCGTCGAGCCACATCTTCACGGCTACCCGAGGAGATTCACGCCTCTCCCCGCGCCTCCTCTCCAGTCTTCTCCTCTCGATATTGACATCCTCTGTCTTGTAATTTCGTCTCTCTCTCTTTCTTCTCTCACCCATAATAACCCCTGAATCAAATAGAGTCTAAGTCGTCTTCATTCTCTTCCTTCTTCTTTGGTTTTGCAGAAAGTATGAGTGTATCTATCTTCGATTTAATCTGGTCGAACTTATCACTGTTAATCCTCAGGATCTTCTGCCTCGAGGTCTTCCCGATTATGATCTTGATACTGGATTTTGGTATCTTCAGGACATCTGACAAGAGATCTATGAGCATCTCATTTGCAGAATCATCCACAGGTGGAGCAGTAACCTGCACCTTCAACATCTCCCTGTATATCCCTACTATAGCGGTCTTGCTCGCCCTTGGGTGTAAAATCACCCGTACTAATATACCATCACCTGATTTTGAAATATAGTCGTCCATCTATTTCTCCATATCTTTCTTGACTGTATCATTTTCTTTGGATGACAGATTATATTTCGCTTCGAAAATCGCTACATTCGACTGCTCTGGCCTGGAGTCCTCTCCCCTTTGAATATCCAGGAGTTTCATATGACTATCGAGTATTGCTCGAAGTCGGGATATCAACTCGACCTTCTGCCGTTTCAGTTCTGATATGTCCTTTAGGAGCTCGGTTACCCTCCTGTTTGCATTTTCGATAATCTTCTCTGCCTGAAACTCAGCCTTCGAGAGAATTATATCTGCCTCCTTCTTTGCGGCCTCTTTCATCTCATAAGCCACCTTCTGTGCTGCAATCACCGCCTCCCTGAGTGAAGACTCCCTCGTCTTGTAGTCCTCTATCTGGTTGTGTAAATTCTTTATCTCATCCTTCAGCTCGGTATTCTCTCTCAACAGGTTTTCGAAATCCTGAGCTACCATAGTCAGAAAGGATTCTACATCTCTCCTCTCGTATCCCCTGAAAGCCAGTTTGAATCTACTCTCCCTTATGTCTATAGGGCTGATTTTCATAATCTGCCTCCTTTGTTTCGCTCTCCAAAGATCGCAGTTCCTACGCGCACCATTGTAGCTCCCTCCTCTATAGCCACCTCGAAATCCGAACTCATACCCATCGAGAGCTCCTTCAGAACTTCGCTTCCTAATCTATTATTAATACAATCCCTCATAAAACGCAAGTTTTTGAAATATCTTCTTGCATTTTCGGGCTCAGAGACAGGTGGAATACACATCAAACCCAAAACATTTATATTCTTGAATCCCTGAGAAAATCCTATAAGTCTCTCTATATCCTCCTGCACGGCTCCCGATTTTGTCGATTCCATCCCGATATTGACCTCGCATAAGACATTGGATACTATACCCTGTCTCTCCGCTCTCTTATTTATCTCAACTATCTGTTCTTCCTTATATACTGTTTGAATGAGTTCTGTCCTCCCAACGAGGTATTTGATCTTATTCGTCTGGAGACTCCCTATGAAATGCCATCTGATATCCTGTGGCAGTACCTCCATCTTCTTTATCATCTCCTGCACATAATTTTCGCCAAAATCACGGATACCTGCATCATAAGCCGCTTTGATACTCTCGACACTCATAGTCTTACTCACAGCAATCAGTCTGACATCTTCATATTTGCGTTCGACCCTATCACAGGCCTTCCTCATCCGGTCCCTTATCTGCTTAACATTAGATTGTATTTCATCGAAATTCATAATAACTGTTACCATCCTCGAAGATGCAATTCATTATATCACAATAATTTTATATGGCAAAAAACGAGCAGAAATCGATCGACTAAAAAGAAATAATACATTGGGCAAAATCCCTACAGTCATTCTTTTGAAGGCAGTGTCTGATCAAGTCGAGCCTCTTGTTGGAGTCCTGAGTATTCGAGTCTCTTAGTTTCATACACTGCTTGAATCCCTGCTTTTCAGAAATCTTTCTTCTTATCCTGTATTCTATGAGTTTATAATCGAATTCCTCTTTTTCGGATTTATTGAGAAGGCTGTCGTAGTTGTTGGGTCTCTCCTTGATGAGCTGTAGAAGATCATTCTGACACCTCTCGGAGTACTCCTGAAATCTGTTGCATATATCGTTGTCTCTGTAATTACATCTGGAACAATTCGAGACAAAAAGAATTATTAGAATAGAGATACAGATTCGTATATTCATAGTGGTTTTCTTCTCAATCCAAGAACAAGCAACCACAACCTCCGCTCTCCTCACCGTGTGAATTGGTATCGGTGATATTCTTCCTTATATCCATTTCTGCCCCGGCATCGAAGAGTCCTGTATCAGAGTAGCTATATATATCCTTCCCGATATAGTCATATGCAACTGTGTCAGATAGATACTCATCCGCACCCATCGAATCTGAGTAAACTGTATCAAACGAGGAGTTATCCAGTATTACATCATATTGCAACATATCTTCAGTTGCGTCCTGTGGATAATTGGCATCGAGATGCTTGATATCACTTACTACATCTACTCCAGCATCCTCTGTTATCCCATTGTCCTCCAGAACATCCCCTACACCAGCATCTTCAATAATAATGCAATTGTCTTTTGGTTTTGTAATTGTAAAGCTGTCCATAACTTTATTCTGTTGAGGATAGGCAGAGTATGCCTCATAGGTAAGTGTCTCATTCTTTATGGAAATGATTATGTAGTGATGGTCGCCCGAACAAGTTGCCCTTCCCGTTTGCGATCCACACAACATACCCGGTATAGTAAATGCACCGGCTCCGCCGGAGACAACGAATACTGTACCTTTATCAAAATTATTAGCACCAACCGAACAGGGTGAATCAGAGGAGGGTTTGCCAAGGTTTGCACAGGCAGAGGGTTCGTATCTCTCATACCAGTGATTATGGCTCATAAAGACTATATCTATATGATGCTTATCGAAGATTGGAACAAGGGCTGCATTCTGATTCTTCTCGTTAGGGGGATGACTTATACTGAAAACTACGCTCTTTGTATATGTGGGATGATGGTAATACACGAACTTCCACTTCCTTGGATTATTTGTCAGAACCTCGTCGAGCCATTTTGCCTGCGTCTCGAAGGGGATAGACCCATCTTCGAATGTCTGAGTGGACAACGATACGAAAATGGCATTTCCATAGGTAAAATAGTAATAGTCCTCTGTATTGCTACCATAATTTCCGGTCGAACGAGGGAGTGCAAATATCTGATTGTAATTAGCCGAATCACCCGAGCCTGGTCCATCGTCGTGGTTACCTATGGTTGGCATCAGTGGTATCTTACTCGCCACCTCCTCGGTCCAACCCAAGAATTTTATCCATTCGTCTATTTTGTCGCCATCTATCACAAGATCTCCCCCATTTATCGTAAAATGCGGATTGGATTTTGCAGCCTGCTCGAGGATCTGTGGCCAGTTCTCACCTCCCCCGAATGTGGGGTCCGGCCGATTATCCCCGAGATAGCCGAATTTGAATTCCGCACAGTTTGCATCTTGTAGCGGGCCTGTCTTGAAATAGTTCTCTTTTGAAAAACCATCGGAATTGCTCCCTGCTTTATAGTAATATACAGTGTCGGGTTCGAGCCCGGTAAGTGTTACCTCGTGTATATAGTTCAATGCCCCATTCGCCTTAAAAGATGTTCCTGTTGAATTGTTCGAATAATTGTTTGGTGCTTTTCCATACAAGACAACAGAATCAGTATCTACATCGGTATTCCAGACAATGGTCATTGAGGTGGAGGTATCTTGAGTATATGAGAGGCGCAGATATTTGGGAGCTGAAAACACATTCAGGGATATGAACAACCCTATTGAAATCCAAAAGGCAATAGTTTTCTTTCTTTTCATCTCAACCTCTCATTGAATAATTATAATATTCGCATTAGTACTATAAGTCAAGCAACAATAATTTTAGTCCTTGACAATAGCCGAAATTGATGAGAGGGAACTTGTATCATAGACACAGTACAGGAGGTATTCAGATGTTTATGTACAAGGATATAGCCCGCGAGTGGGATAGGCTCAATTCGATCTCTCAGGAAGAGGCAAAGGCGCTGGATGCTACAATAGAGGACGGTGTAAATACCGCAATGGATCAATTCAATTATCAACTCGAAGAGAAACTATTCGAAGAAAACGAGGAGCTCAAGAAACTACCAAAAGATGAGGCGGATAAGATAATAAAGGCTATCGGAAATGCCTTATTTTCAGGATATCTGATATTCGTATCTTATCAGAATCTGAAGCAGATAATCAGAAAGCCCAAAAAAGGGATTGTCTACAATCCTACCCTTATGAACGAATATAACGACACTATTGTCCCTCAAGAGGCAAACGAGAAGAGCGATTCATTCAATAAACTGCTCGATGAGGAACCAGCCGCCGAGATGCTGATAGACAAAGTTGCCGGTATAGAGATGAATATTCTCAGAAGGGCATTGCCATCATTGGAAGGCTTCTCGTTCAATGCGGGCGACCTCATAAGAACTACCCTTGCAAGGGCTGTATTTATTGGTTTTGGAATAGCCTACGCCGAAAATAATTTGAAATAGGTAAATCTATTTCTTCTCTTCGTATTCCGCGTCCACTACATTCTCCTTGCCAGAGTTGGATTCACCACCACCCTGCTGCGAACCACCTGTTTGGGCTGTCGAACTGCTCGCGGTCTTGTATAGATATTCAGCCATAGAGTGAGATGCGGATACCAGATTATTCATAGCATCTCGTATCTTATTGATATCCCCACCCTCCTTCAGGACATCCTTTGCCTGTTTTATCGCAGAATCGACCTTGTCTCTCGAATCCTGAGGGATTTTATCCCTATTCTCGTTCAGGGTCTTCTCTATCTGATATACGAGTCCGTCGAGTTTGTTCCTCTCCTCAATCTCCTCCCTACGCTTCTTGTCCTCCTCTTCGAACTTCTTTGCCTCCTGAACCTTCTTCTCTATCTCGTCTTTTGTGAGACCCGAACTGGCTGTAATGGTTATTTTCTGCTCTTTCCCCGTCGCCTTGTCCTTGGCAGAGACATGGAGAATTCCATTTGCGTCTATATCGAATGTAACCTCAATCTGGGGAATTCCACGAGGTGCCGGCGGGATACCATCCAGAATAAACATCCCAAGACTCCTGTTGTCCTTAGCCATCTCCCTTTCACCCTGCAACACATGAACCTCGACAGAGGTCTGATTGTCTGCAGCCGTCGAGAATATCTCCGACTTTCTGGTAGGAATAGTGGTATTCCTCTCGATAATTCTGGTCATTACCCCTCCGAGCGTCTCTACTCCGAGAGAGAGCGGGGTAACATCCAGAAGGAGTAAATCCTTTACATCTCCTGCCAAAACACCGCCCTGAACTGCCGCACCAATTGCCACCACCTCATCCGGGTTGACCGATCTATTGGGCTCTTTACCAAAGAACTTCTTGACCTCCTCCTGAATCCTGGGCATCCTCGTCATACCACCTACAAGAATAACTTCATCTATTTCAGATGCCTTGAGTTTTGCATCCTCGAGGGCCTGTTTCACTGGACCAAAAGATTTCATTATCAAATCTTCGCAGAGTGCCTCGAGCTTCGTACGAGTAAGTTTTATATTCATATGCTTTGGACCGGAAGAATCTGCTGTGAGAAACGGGAGATTTATCTCTGTCTCCATTGCGGTAGAGAGTTCTATCTTTGCCTTTTCTGCTGCATCTTTCAATCTCTGAATTACCATCTTGTCCGAGGAGACATCGATTCCTGTATCCTTTTTGAACTGCTCGATCAGATATTCTATTATCCTCTGGTCGATATTGTCTCCACCGAGGTGTGTATCTCCATTGGTAGATTTTACCTCTACTACATTTTCACCCACCTCGAGAATGGATATATCGAATGTACCACCTCCAAAGTCATATACTGCGATTACCTGATCCTTCTTCTTGTCCATCCCATATGCAAGCGCCGCAGCCGTAGGTTCGTTTATAATTCTCAGTACATTCAAGCCTGCTATTGCTCCTGCATCCTTGGTAGCCTGCCTCTGTGAATCATTGAAGTATGCGGGGACCGTAATTACTGCATCCTTTACAGGCTGTCCAAGATATCTCTCTGCTGCCCTCTTCAATTTCATAAGTATCTGTGCAGATATCTCCGGTGGTGAGTACTTCTTACCCCTTATCTCGACATTTGCGTCTCCATTTGGAGCAGGCACAACTTTATATGGCACCATCTTTATCTCCTGCTCCACCTCATTGAACCTTCTCCCCATAAATCTCTTTATCGAGAAGACAGTATTTTCCGGATTCGTAATCGCCTGCCTCTTTGCTACCTGACCAACTACTATCTCGTTCTCTTTGAGAAAACCTACGACAGATGGAGTAGTACGAGTGCCCTCCTCGTTCTCGATGACCTTTACATCCTTACCCTCCATAATTGCCACAACAGAGTTCGTTGTACCAAGGTCGATACCAATAATTTTTCCCATTATTTCTTACCTCCTCTTTTTTTTAAAGGTGAAATTAAAAACCTCATTTCTAATTCTCCCTTAGGGTCCAAAACAAGGACCAGTTTTGCAGACCAACCTAAATCTGCACCTAAAAATTAATCATTATTAGCCTTATGTCAAGATTCAATTTTTTTGGGAATATATTACGGATTTCTTTTGACAAAATACCAAAAATCGTTTAGTTAAAACAGACTTTTGATTATCAACCTTTCAGGAGGTTTTGGTTATGGCAATGAAGATAACAGAAGAGTGCATATCCTGTGGAGCATGTGAACCTGAGTGCCCCAGAAGCGCAATATCAGAGGGCGAAAAGATATTCGTAATCGACCCAAATGTCTGCACAGAGTGTAAGGATGAGGGTGGGCCAAAGTGCGTTCAGGTCTGTCCGGTAGATTGCATTAAAAAGGCTTAATCTTTCTTTATTTCGACAATCGTAACCCCATCTCCGCCATCCTGTAGTTCTGCAGGTCTGAAGGCTGAGACATAGATAGATTCACGGAGGTATTTTCTAATCCCTGTCTTGAGGGAGCCAGTACCGTGTCCGTGGATTATTCTGATTCTGCTGAATGATTTTCTATATGCATAGTCGAGTTCCCTTTCGACCTCGGAAATGGCCTCATCAAGATACATACCTCTTACATCCAACGCCTTCTCATACTCGATGACATCACTACTATACTTTTTACCATCGTCTGTGGGTACTGGGTATTGCGATTTGACATCATTGTTCTCCTGGTTTTCTGCTATTCTTACCTCTCTCAAATCAGCCCATATATTCTTGCCATTGATATTTATTAGAGCCCTGTTCTTTCTGTTGTCGATCTCTATTATCTGCCCTGAGGACTTTATAGTACCCACTGACACATAATCACCGATTTGAAATTCTGATACATTCTCTCTCTTTTGGGATATCCTCTTCTTCTCCAGAAATTCCCTTACATCCTTTTGGACAGAGACAGCCCTCTTCATATCCGATTCCTTCTGTATGCGGGAGATCTCACGAGAGATCTTATTCAGGTATGACTGCAATTCGGATATTAGACCGTTGTATTTCTCGTTTAATTCGGCAATCCTCTTCTGAAACTCCTTCTCCCCTTTCTCTTTCAACTCCTCATACTCCCTCTCCCTTGTTGCCTTCAACTCCTCCAACTCCCTCAATTTCAGGAGTACCTCTCTCTCTTTATTCTTCAAAATATTGGTCATCTCCGCATACTCTTTATATTCTTCTCCCAAGATCTGATTGGCATTCTCTATGATATCTTCGGGAATTCCCATCTCCTTTGCAATCCTCAAGGTATATGATTCACCGGAGGCACCCGGTATCAATTTGTAGGTTGGTTTGAAGTTTTCAGGGTCGAATCCCATTGCGGCATTTATTACATCCTTCCTCTCGGCTGCCCACTGCCTCAACTCGTGAAAATGTGTTGTAACAAAGACATAAGCACCCTTCTCTATCATCCTGCTGATAATGGCTGCAGACAGGGCAGAACCCTCTTTGGGATCGGTATCGGAGGCAATCTCATCGAGGAGGATCAGGTCGTTCTCGCCACACCTTTCAAGTATCTCCTTCAGTCTCTTGATATGTCCGGAAAATGTAGAAAGACCCTCTTCTATATTCTGTGCATCCCCGAAGCAGGTAAAGATATTCCTGAATAGTATTATTACACTCCTGTCATAGGCTGTGAAGAATAGTCCCAATTTGAGGTGAATCAGGGCGAGTCCAATGGACTTTAAAAAAACTGTCTTTCCTCCAGCGTTTGGTCCCGAGATTATGACGCCTTTGACCCCATCTCGAAGCTCTAAGCTATTAGGTACCACAGGCACCTGTTTCAGTACCAGTAGAGGATGTCTTATATCGATGATGTCGAATCTATCTCCTATATTCAGCCTGCTCCCCTCCGTCTTGATACAGTATCTCCCCTTTGCGAAGATGATATCCAAAAAGATTATTGTATCATAATCCCTGAGCAATGGGTCGGAATACTGATTTATCTTGTTGCACAAATCTATGAGTATCTTCTCCTCTTCACGGGAAATCATAGACTCTACATAGACAAGTTCATTGTCGAGACTCACGATCATCTCTGGTTCGATGAAGAGCGTTTCGTTTGTATTGGAAGAACCGTGTATGATACCTTTGATATGGTTCTTATGCTGGGTCTTGACAGGGATGACATATCTATTGTTTCTGATAGAATAGTAAGTGTCCATCAACAATTTGGATGTATCCGCATCCTTGAAGAAATCATCGATTATATTCAATATCCTGTCTCTTATCCTTCTGGCATCGAGTCTCAAATCCGTAAGCTTTTCTGAACAGTCATCCCGAATTATGCCCCTCTCGTCCAGAATGCTACCAATAGATGAAAAGAGTTCGTCATATCTGTCGAGCAACTCAGCCCTTTGATATATATTTGGGTATTCCTCCCTCTTTGCCCTGATGAAAGACCTGAACTGCCTGATAGTGGATATCAGACTCTTTATCTCCATAATCTCGGTGCCCCCAATCACTCCACCCTTTCTAATTCTATCGATAAATCCCCTGATATCCGAGATGCCCTCGAGATTTATATCCTCATTGTTGTCTATGATTCTTATGGATTCGGTTATGTATGAATATTCCTGCTCTATCTGTGCCCTGTTATCGAAGAACTGGATACTATCGAAATATTCTTTTCCACCCTCTGTCTGGGCAAAACCCTTTATAGTTTCTCTAATTACATTGAATTCTAAGTCTCTTGCTGTTATCTCGTCGAAGGTCATAAGGAGGCATCAGTATCTTCTATCAAAGTAATGTCTTCTGTTGAAA
>Ga0123519_10005289_pt1 | contig 20623 bp, 18 predicted proteins | sample YelNatPaOPRAMG02_FD_87396 | JGI IMG/M metagenome (GOLD analysis project Ga0123519, IMG submission 87396) | Hot spring microbial communities from Yellowstone National Park - Yellowstone National Park OP-RAMG-02 (version 2) | ecosystem: Environmental > Aquatic > Thermal springs > Hot (42-90C) ...
TCTTGATAAAATCGGAAAGTGTTTTTGATGCTCCTGTTCAACTTTCGACAGGCAAAACATTGAATGCAGAAGTAATGTATTTCTCCTTAGGTGACCAAAATCCACATCTCTGTTTGGAACGATATGGGAGGGCTATTGCAGTGATGAATAAATTAAACAAAAATCATGCTTTTTTGCCTCATGGCTGGGATAGTTGGAGCACGGGTCTTAATAAGGATATTAACGAGAAAGTAATCATGGATAATATCCAATTTGTGGACACTCATCTTAAAAGATATGGTTGGAATCAGATTGCTATTGATGCAGGCTGGGAGCGAGGTCCTGCAGATTGGGAGCCACACCCCGAAAAATTTCCTCACGGATTAAAACCGATAGTAGATGAGTTGCATAATCGAGGTATGAAAGCAGGGTTATGGATAGACCTATTTACAGTACCTGAAAATTCAAAGTTGGCTAAAGAACATCCCGATTGGTTGATTTCCCCAGACGCACGAGGTAAATTATTATTAGGAAGTGATAAAAAGATTTTAGATGTTACTATTCCTGAAGCGTATAATTACACACGGGATATATGTAAAAGAATTACCAATGAATGGGGTTTTGACGGTCTTGTAGAAGCCGATTTTGTTTATCATTTATTGTTAGGAGAAAAATATAAAGATGAAAATTTAACCAAACTGCAGGTATTAAGAAAAGGGTTGGAATCTATTCGTGAAGGAATGGGGAATGAAAAATTTCTTATGACAATGCTCCCTATTAATGTTTCGGGAATGTATGCAGATGGAATCCGAATTGGTTTAGATAATAAGCCTTTATGGTCGTCACCAACTCTTTCTGGAAATTGGGGTTGTGTAGAGTCTCTCAATAATTTTGCTCGCCGATATTATTTGTTTCCTCATTTAGGAGCTCCTGACCAGGATTGTGTTTTTTTAGGTAATACAGAAAGCAATAAGAGGTGGAATATCTCCGATGATAAAAAATTAACACAATCTCAAGTAATAGCATGGATTACCGGTACCGCATTGACAGGTGGAGTTTTTAAAATAGGAGAGGAGTTTACAAAACTATCCCCCAATCAAGTCAATATATTAAAAAAAGTAATTCCAAAATCAACACAATCTGCTCGCCCCATAGATTTGTTTGATAATCCATATCCTCAAATATGGTCTTTACCTGTCTCAGGACCTATATTGGGTGCAAACATTGTTGCTGTTTTTAATTGGGATAAAGAAAAAAACACAAAAGTATCTGTTTTCTTGGAGCAACTGGGATTGGATGGAAATCAACTATATACATTATATGATTTTTGGAATGAAACTTTTGTCGGTGTTATACAAAACGCCTTTATTGTAGATTTGCCCCCTGCTTCTGCATCTTTGTATGGTATTCGCCTTTTAGAAAAGAACCCTATGTTTGTTGCCTCAAATCACCATATTACACAGGGTATTTTTGACATGGAAGAATTAAAATACTTGCCAGCGCAAAAAGAAATGACAGGTATGATGGAGGTAATTGAAGACACGGAATATAAATTAACATTTTTTGACCCGGAAAGAAGAAAAGTTAGGATAGAAGAAGTCAATGTGCCTGATGTCTCATTGGAACAAAAGGAAGGTATTATAACAATTCAGTTTGTTACCCCAAAGGATGTAAATAGAGTAAAATGGAGTATGATTTTTGAATAAAAATATTAAAAAGAGGGTATTCTTTATGTTTAATAAATCTCAAAATTGGGTTGAAAAGAAAATAAATGAATATTGTCAAAAATCTCAAGAATGTGTGAATTTTGGGATGAAAGTACTTACGGGCTGTATTGGTGCGACAGATTGTGAAAATTGGAAAGAAACCACATTGGAGGTTCATAAAGCAGAAAGCAAGGCAGATGATTTGCGAAGGGAAATAGAATATTTTATATATGAACGCTCTCTATTTCCTGAATCAAGAGGAGATATCCTATCACTACTTGAAATCCTTGACCGAATACCCAACCAAGTCCAGCAAACTGTTAAGATGATTGTCGAACAACAAATTCATATACCGGAAATATTGAAAAGCGAAATCAATTCTATATCTACTATTACACAAAAATGTGTAGATATCACAATACAGGGAGTTGAAATGCTATTTTCAAATTTTCGTGAAGTGCTTGAAATTTTAGGTCAGATTGATGCGATGGAAAGTGAAGTAGATAAAATACAATCGGATGCTATTACAAAGGTATTTCAATCCGATATAGAACCGTTTAGGAAAATTTTATTGCGTGATTTGATAAACTCCATAAGTGAAGTAACAAATCATGCAGAGAAAGTGGGGGACTTTATGAGAATTATGATAGTAAAAAGGATGATGTAATGGGAATATTGTTGATTATTATCACATCAGCCCTGTTAGGTTTGACTTTGGGAGGAAATGATGCCGGGAATGTATTTGGAACAGCCGTAGCAACGCGATTTGTTCGTTTTCGAACAGCCGGTTTATTAACTTTTTTCTTTGTTATTGTAGGTGCCGTATTACAGGGTAGTAAGGGAATAGATACATTAAGTGGAATTACAACACAGAATATAAATACATCTATATTAGTAGGATTGGTGGTAAGTTTTGTGGGGTTTATTCTAACTATGTTAGGACAGCCTATAAGTCTTTCTCAGGCTGTTGTTGGAGGGCTTATTGGTTTGGGTTTGACGCAAAATGAAGTCCAATGGAAAATGTTATGGAAGGTATTGATTTGTTGGTTGCTTACACCTTTGGGGGCGGGTATCATTGCGATTATTTGCTATAAAATAATGCTTGTTTCTCTTTCTCATATTAAAGTGGGGATACTTACAAGAGAAACATATATTAGAAGAGGATTGATTATATCGGGCATTATTGGTGCTTATGCATTAGGAGCAAATAATGTGGCAAATACGGTAGGAATGTTTGCAGGGACTATGAAAGATGTTTCAAATACAGAGTTGGCATTATTAGGCGGTTTTTTTATAGGCACAGGGGTTTTACTTTTTAGTAAATCCGTAATGATGAATATAGGTAAAGGCATAGTACTTTTGGATGGATTTTCAGCACTGATTGTAGTTTTATCTTCGGGGATTACAGTATATATTTTTTCATTAGTAGGGGTACCTGTAAGTACAACACAGGCTGTTGTTGGAGCCATTGTCGGAGTTGGGATTTATCATGGAGTTCATACCTTACAATTTAAGGTTATAAAAGATATTCTGTTAAGTTGGCTTGTTGCTCCTATAGCCAGTCTTATTCTTACCTCCGCAGGTTATGCTATTTTCCTGAACAAATAAATTTTTTGTGAAAAAATTAGATTTAAATGTTATAATATATCAAGAAATAAGGAAGTGTAATTATGGATACAATAAATATTAATCCACAAGTAGGGTTGAAAACAGCCCAAATAAGTATGGAATATTACGCAAAAATCCTGAATATGCGGAAAAGTGTTATGCAGCAACAAGGGGATATGGCTATTAAACTAATACAATCCGCAACGCTTCCTCCAACACAAGGGCAAAAGTTGGATATAAAAGTTTAAACCAATTTCAATTTTTTACCAGCGAATATCTATAATAACTTTCTCATTTTCAAGAATAATAATAGGTTGTCTTAATAAAATTGTTATTAAGTTCGTTTTGTATTGTTCATCTTGTTGAATTATACCTATTTTTTCGGTAATTGGTATATACCTATCTCCTTTAACCAGAGACATACTCATTTGATTAAATCTTAACTTTTCCGCAGGAAGACTGATTTTTGATAGTTCCAATTTTCCATAATGAGGTGCTATTGTGATAGTCGTTTTACGGGGACTGCTATTAAACTCAAACATTCCCCATGATGTCCCTGTAGAGAAGAAGAAAGAAGAGGGGTTCTCTCTTACTCGAGGAGTTATTTTGACTTTTCCGTTGTCAAAATTAAATCCAGAACCTGCAATAAGCATTGAATAGGCAGACATTGCACGGGCATAATGTCCACCACATTCAATTTCACTCCATGGATTTTTACGATTTCCTTGATAACGAGAACGAGCACCGGTAACTATTTCTATTGCCTTATCCCAATCCTTTTCAAAAATACAAAGTCCTGCTACCTCATATTCCATGCCTGTCCATATTTCATCACAATAGAGGATTGGTGATTCGGGTCTTCCCCCTTTAGGCCAGGAACAGATTAGCAGACCCGGTTCATCATCTTCTGCAAAACGGCGCGGTACCTGAACATGGTCATAAAAATTTTTCCGCCAGTTATTTTTGTAAATAGAATCGAGTGTTGTTTTGATATAGGGTTCGGGGAATAAATATCCAAGTCCTAAAATATGAGCCCACCATTGACCTAATAATTGGTCTGAGTGACACCCAGGCCCATAACAATTCGTTTGATTATAAACTTCCGGTCCAACATCAGGAGCATCAAATACATTAATAAAATATTCTCCGTTCCAACAAGTTTCCATATATTTCTTCATACCTGATTCGTATCGCTTCTGACATTCGGAAATCAGGTTTGGGTCAGGAGAGCCTAATTCTTTTAACATGATTTCCATTGCCTTTAATGTAGCAAGATATAAAGTACCAATAAATGTATTTGAGCCATAAATGTGCGTATCATAGGTATTAGGTTGCTCACCGCGAATAATTCCTTCTCCCGTCGGGTCATGTTTTTCTAAGATGTGTTGGAAAACTTTTATAGCATTATTCCAGATAGGTTCCAGCCATTTTTTATCTGAGGAAATTTTATATTCACGATATAACTTTAAAAGGGTTCCTAATTCCCCATCTAAAGCATGGTGTTGAGGACCGCCGATTTCGTTTTTCAATTGAGGTTCTGATGGCGGAACTATAAAACGATGGGGAATGTAAAATTCTTGTTTATCCACCATATAGAATAATTCTTGATAGCGTATTCTTTGTTCTAATTTGGGGAATAAAAACGGAAGTACTTGAGCATAATTGTATACATGAGTGCAATTCATAGGGCAACAGTTATCCGTGCCTTCAAAACCGCCAACTGTTCCATCTTCTAAATATATATAAATAGGAGTATGAAGTGTGGCAATATTTGCCGAAATGGCTTCTAATAACACCGGAGAAAGTGTAGAGGAGAAAAAATCTTTGTGAAACTGGGATGTCCGACTTAATAAGTAAGAAAAATTGTCTATGCAATAATTGGTTATCTCCATAGCATTCTTAAAGTAATTGTTATAGTAATTCCCTAAACGATAGTCATATCGCAAGAGGGGAAGTGTCCAATAATACTGATTTCCACGAGTTCGATTAGGGAAATACCAGGATAAAACGAAAGTAATTACTTCTTTTTCGCCGGGGGATAATTCAAATGGATATGCAATTGTTCCGTTCCATGTATAACCAGGGTCACTGGGTTCTGTGCTCTCTGATTGTGGTAAATTTCCATTTTTTGAAAAACATTGCCAGAAATAATTGAAATCGCTCCATTGCGAACATGTTTGAGGCTCATTTTTCCCCGATGTTTTTAGAGAAAAAACCATATTTCCCCATAGTGGATGTAAAGAGTCAAGTCCCTTGTTATAAGTATAAGGAACATTTGTTATTAATCCAATTAAAGATGCAATCCAGGCCCTCTTATATTCAGATGAAATCCAATCGGTTATTTTCCCGTTACACCATACAACAGAGCCTTTACCTATTTTCTTCTTGATAATTAAAGGTATACCGGTATCTGTTTTTAGCAATACTTCACTTTGCTTTATAGAGATATTGGGTGTTGTTTTATAGATGTTATTAATATCTAATAGAAAATCTTTTAAATTAGGGAATGATTCTCCTAACTTTACTTGATATTTGTTATTTACCCAATTTCCTTTTTTGGAGGCAACAGGTAGCCATGTTTGCAATGTCTTATATGAATTCTTGTCTATAGGATAATCATTGGTAAATATTATCTCATCTATTAAAATATGTCCCCAACCATCGGAAGCGTTATCCACAATTTCAATATGTGCTTTTTTACCTATATATTCTGAAACATTCCATATAACTTTCTTTAAAGTTTCAGAGTTTGAGCCTGTAGATGATAATATTTTTCTTCCATCAACAATAAGGGCAATATAGGAATTTTCAGGTTTATTTCCACCACCAATACGGAAATGGATAAATGAGTGTTGAATAGTAAATTCCTTAGATATAGCCGTTCCTGTTTTTTTATCGTCGCCATTGTAAGAATTTATAAAGTATTTCCCCTCATAACCGACAATATCTGTTTGGGAAGGAAATGTTCCATCAGCGGGTTTGTCACCAAAAGCGTCACCTGTGATTGTCCATAAGTTATATGTTCCCGATTCAAAATTGTCAAATATATGAGTTTTTTTAAGGTTCTTTTTGGCTCTATTTATTGCAACTAACCAATCAAAAACAGAGTTTGTGTCTCCACTAACAATCAAATGAGCCCCATCTTGTATTCTTTCATTAAGTTTCTTTATGGTATCTGATGATAAAACTTTATCAGAAGGACCTAACCAATAAACACAGGGATTGCTTGTGTTCTGGTCATCACTTGGATTGATATTTTCTTGATAATTTATGTGAACTCCTCGCAAAAATCGTAATGGTTGTGCACAGTCATATAAATTGGTATATAACTGAATATCCTCTTTAAACTCCTCTTTGCCAGTAGAAGTTATACCCATATCAATAGATGTTGTATCTATTTCCTTTTGAGTCGTATTGAAGTTGTATCCTAATTCGGGATGATGTATCGCATAAATTTGTTTTCCACCTTTTGTATATGTAGCACTTAATAATTCTCCATAACCATCCCAGCCTATAATATTGGGAATAGTCCCTGCTAAAGAACCTTTAATATTTTTTGTCCCATTATTTTTTAATGTAAAAGTGAAAAATATAACAGGTAATGATGAATTCTTTTCATCTAAGGGAATAAATGGTGAGAAACATTCCATAGAGAGGTCCAAATTAGGAGAAAAATCTCCAAAAATAAGTTTCGCAAAAGGAAACTCGCCTATAAAATTTATTTTATTTATTCCATCGGCGGGTAATCCGGGATTTGATTGCAAAATGCAGGCTTTTGTTTGTTCCCCATCTTCTGTATAGATAGAGAAAAAGGCATCAGAAACATTGGCATTAGAATTGAAATTGTTCGTAATTTCCCATGGACTTAATTTGCCATTACCCCGAATGTATATCTGTCCTGCTCCAAATCCTCCTAAAGGGAATGCTATTTCTTTTAAATTTTCCTCTTGATAGACTTTGTTAATGATATACCTGTTATCTTCATTATCGTTTTGATTATCACAGTATAAATAGTTTTGGAAGAAAAAAATTAACAAAAAAAATAAAATTACATACACATTTTTACCCCAATACATACTCATATCCTTTCCCAAATGTCCGTAAAAATGTATCGAAAAAATTATTAAAGTTTTATTTATAAATTATTTTTGTTCTTCGGCTTCTGCTTTTTTAACAAGGTCTTCTAATACTTGAAGCAGAACATCGGTTTCCACTCCATAAGCCATGCATACTTGCTCTATCGTTTCATAACGGCTAATTCCACAATGAGCACAGCCACCAAGATGAAATGCGGCAAAAACCTCTGCAACTCGTGGGTGAACAGCCATTGCCTCTGCTACGGGCATATCCGGATAAAAGTTTTTGTTCTCTTTTTCAGACATTTATGTTCCTTTCTCAATATTTATTTTTGTTATTCTCAACAAAAAGCATAATACAACAATTCGAATAAAAACAACATACTAAAAAGTGTTATTATTTCCGTTAATAAAACAGAAAGGCAATGTTTGTGAACAGAATAAAGATTGCTACTATTAATGAATTGAATGCTAAGAAACAGGTTTTTAAGAAATTTCTTGGGAAAAACTATTTGATACGAAAAACGGGCGATAATTATGTCGTTTTTGAATATATGTGCCGACATCAAGGAGCCGACTTAAATTCTGGAAAAGAAGAAAATGGAATAGTAACATGTCCCAGACATCAATGGAAATATAAAATAGAATCAGGCGAAAATGTAGAAGGAGATGGGAGACCCCTCAAACAATGTCCTATCGAAATTATAGGAGAGAATATTTTTATTGTTTTAGGTTCAGGTAGTCAGAAGGATGAATATTAGTCCGATTTCAATAATAAAATGACAAAAGAATGCCATAAGATTATTCTCTCTTTTTTGAGACCAAAGGCATGCCACAATTGAAAAGATAAACATTCCAAACATTTCCAGCATGGGTTTAAAAATGTGGTATAGAGTTTCCAAAATAGGAACAAAAAACCAGCCACTACCTTTGGATAACTGTCTGCATGCTCTGAGAAGAAGATGACGATTTAAGAATTCCCAACCGGGTAGCCAGGAAATTATCCAGAAAAATTGTTGGAGGAAAAATTGGATTTTTTGGCTTGTGGAAATAGACCCCACTCCCTGGTAAAACATACTTAATGTAGGGGAAAGAATAACAAAAACTAAAGAAAGCAGGCAGAGCAAGCAAAAAACTAAAAATATAATATAGTCTTGTTTTTGCCAATATTTTATAGAAAACCATTTAAAATCAATAAATTTATTAAATAAAATAAACGGCAAAATTAACCAGAAAATAAATTTATAAAGGTCAAAATTATCAAATACTGTAATAAAAGAATAGTGTTTTAATAGGGGAAATTTATATAGCACATCAGATAAAGTGAAATTAAATATTCCCCAGGAAAAGAAAAGGTGTGTATTAAAAGTAATTAGTAAATCAATATATAAAACGGAAATCGAATAGATAATTATTGTAATTGGCAGTAATGAAGAAGTTGCATATTCTGTTTCATTACTATCTTGTATTTTTTTAGCGGCTGTTGTCATTGCTTATCTTTATTTACTTTTTTATAAAAACTACAGTATTTATTAATTATACATAGATTACATTTTGGATTACGTGCAAGACAAATATTCCTACCATGAAAAACAAGCAAATGAGAAAATAATGTCCATATTTTTTCGGGTAAAATTTGCATTAAATCCTTCTCTATTTTTTCAGGATTGTCCGAAGAAGTTAGCCCTAACCTTTGGGCTAATCTTCCACAATGGGTATCAACAATAATCCCGGGTATATTAAAACATTCGCCAAGAATTACATTGGCTGTTTTCCTTCCTACTCCATGGAGTTGGAGTAAATCATCCATTGTACTGGGAACTTTCCCATCGTGTTTTTCTATCAATAATTTGCAAGTATCGATAATATGTTTTGCTTTATTCTTATAAAATCCTACGGGTCGTATATGATTTTCTAATTGTTTCTGCCCGATATGAATAAAATCTTGTGGCGATTTTAATTCCTGAAATAAGGGCTTGCATACCTGATTTACTCGTTCATCGGTGCATTGGGAAGCAAGAATTGTCATAATCAGTAATTCAAACGGCGACCTATAGTTTAAGGTGCAATGGGCATCAGGATAAAGTTGAGATAACTTTTCATATATTTTTTTTGCCTTTTCTTTTTTCTTTTTTATATCTTCTTTTTGAACCAATTTTTGAAATCCTCCACATTTTTACAATTTAAAATATCAGTAGATTTTAAAATCCCTTTTCGTGCAATATAAACACCGTAGATAGCATCTTCTATCCCTTCAATATTATGTGCATCTACAGAGATTGTATATTTAATGTTATATTTTTTAGATTTGTAAATATTTTTCCAGTCTATGTCTAATCTCTGGGGGTTTGCATTAATCTCTATTGAAACATTATGTTCGGAACAGGCTTTTAATAGGGTATCCATTTCTAAAGGATAATCTTTCCGTGAAAGAAGAAGTCTTCCACTTATATGACCTAATATATCCAGATGAGGGTTTTTAATGGATTTTAATAACCTTTGAGTAGCAGTGGTTTTATCCATGTCCAATTTAGTATGTATTGAGCCAATAACCACATCAAAAGCATCTAATATCTCATTCGGGTAATCCAAACTACCATCCGATTTAATATCACATTCGATTCCTTTTAGGATTTGAAATGGCTTATATATACTATTTAGTTTTTCAATTTCTTCATGTTGTTTTTTTATATCTTCAATGGATAATCCATTGGCGTAACCCGCAGATTGGCTATGGTCGCAAATAACAATGTAACGGAATCCTCTATGGATACAATATTCCGCAAGTTCAGAAATAGAGTTGCGCCCATCACTATATAGCGTATGACAGTGAACAATTCCCTGTATATCCTCCATTTTAACCAGATTGTCTGCATTTTTATATACAAAGTCCATATCATCGTAAATATTTCTTAATTCAGGTGACAAATAAGGAAGTCCTATTAATTCGAAAAAATTTTCTTCCGTATTACAATTGATTGGAATTCCATTAGGATTCAACAAGCCCTGTTGGGATAAACAAAGATTTTTTTGTTCGCAATGCTGAATTAATAAATCTACAAAATGTTTTGAGCCTGTATTCCAAACAAATTGGGTTCCAAAATCGTCATTACTAGTGAAATTAATCAAGACAGGTATATCAAAGCATTTTAAGGAAACAAAAGACTTTATATTTTCTTTATTTATTTCAGGAAAGAGTGCATGTAAATTTTGTTTTATTGTTTCTTTATCCTCTGTGAGCAATAATAGGTTAATATTTCGTATTGTTTCCTCATATCTTCTCAAACTTCCCGCAATGTAAATATTATCTCTATCTATGATGTTTTTCAATTTCTCTATCATTTTCTTTGCAACATCATAACCATGAGATAATAGAAATTGCCCTTTCCACTGTTTTAACAAGTCAATACTTTCAATAATTTTATTTTCTATTTTTTTATTAAATCCTGTAACTGTAGAGACCTTACCTTCCAGACATGCTTTATATAGGTCATCAAGATTTGTTATTTGGAGATTATCGAATAAACTGCGTATTCGTTTAGCTCCGAGGGATTGAACGGAAAAAAGTTCAAGCAAAGATGATGGATATTTGCTTTTAACTTTTTCTAATGCAGGTACAGGTTCATCATGATACCATGCTAAAATTTTTTTCTCTATCGCCTCTCCGATTCCTTCTAAATTTCGTAAAGTTCCCGATTCAATAAGAGTTTCAATAGGTTCTTGAATATGTTCTAATATTTCTGCAGATTTTAAGTAAGAACGAATCTTAAATGGGTTTTCTCCATCCAATTCAAGATATTGAGCCAATTCTCTTAACGATTGAATAATTGCTTCTTTATCCATAGATTTTACTTAATAGTATCAATTCCAAGAGCGATTTTTAGGACTTCATTAATATGAGATACCCAATAAAATTTAATTTTCTTCTGTATTGATTTTGGAACTTCTTCAAGGTCATTCTTATTTTTTTCAGGAAGAATAATTCTTTTGATACCTGCCCTTGCTGCTGCTAATACTTTTTCTTTTATTCCTCCGACGGCTAAAACACTCCCTCGTAAAGTAATTTCACCTGTCATAGCAAGGTCATGGGGAACAGTTTTTTTCAAAAATAAAGATGTTAACGCAGTAAGCAAGGTAATTCCAGCACTGGGACCATCTTTAGGAACAGCCCCAGAAGGCACATGGATATGAATATCATTTTTTATAAAACAATCGTCCGATATATTAAGTTGAGGAGCAAGGGAACGCAAGTAACTCAATCCTATTTGTGCCGATTCTTTCATAACCTCCCCTAACTGTCCCGTAAGTATGAGGTTCCCCTTACCCGGCATGGATGTTACTTCTATGAACAATATATCTCCGCCCGTAGGTGTCCAGGCAAGTCCTATTACTACTCCTGGAATTTTGGTTCGTGAAATAAAATCTTCATAAATTTTTTCAGGACCTAAAAATTCCCTTACAGTATCTTTTGTTACTATTGTTTTTTCGGTGTCTCCAGAAGCCACCTTTCTGGCCACCTTTCTGCATATATTGGCTATCTCTCGGTCAAGATTACGCACCCCTGATTCACGGGTATAGTTTGAAATAATTTTTGCCAGAGCACTTTTTTTAATTGTAATATGGTTTTTATTTAAACCGTGAGAAATTTTCTGTTTTGGGATAAGGTATTTTTTTGCTATTTCAATTTTTTCTTCAAGAGTATAACCTGGAAGATGAAGCACTTCCATGCGGTCCCGCAACGCCCAGGGGATGGGTTCCAATTCATTTGCAGTGGCAATAAACAAGACACGAGATAGATCAAAGGACACATTTATATAATTATCAACGAAAGAGTGATTTTGTGCCGGGTCTAAAACTTCTAATAAGGCAGAAGCCGGGTCCCCACGAAAATCAGTGCCTAATTTGTCAATTTCATCTAACATAAACACCGGATTTTGTGAACCTGCTTTACGAATACCTGAAATAATCCGTCCGGGCATAGCCCCAATATAAGTTTTGCGATGTCCCCGAATCTCTGCTTCATCATGGATACCTCCAAGAGCAATACGAATGAATTTTCGTCCCAATGCACGGGCTATGGACTGTCCTAAAGATGTTTTACCAACACCCGGTGGTCCTTGAAAACACAAAATAGGTCCTTGTGTATCGGGTTTTAATTTTCGAACAGCCAGATATTCTAAAATTCTTTGCTTTATCTTATCGAGGCCATAGTGGTCTTCATTTAAAATATTTTCTGCTTCTACTAAATCAAGTCTATCCTCAGTCAATATTCCCCAGGGTAGTTCTAATACAGTATCGAGATAAGAAATAATTACATGATATTCAGGAGAATGTTCATTCATGGATGAAAGACGATTTAATTCACGAAGCAGTTCTTTTTTAACTTCATCAGATGCTTTTAATGCCTCTATTTTTTCTTTATATTCATTAATCTCTTGTTCTTTCCCTTCTATTTCTCCGAGTTCTTTTTGAATAGCCTTCAACTGTTGTCTCAAGAAAAATTCTTTCTGATTTTTTTCTATTGTTTTCTGGACATCCTCTCTAATTTTTGTAGAAGCCTGAGCAAGTTCTACCTGATATTGCAGTTTTTCTACCAGTTTCAGCATGCGGGATTTTAAGTCAGGCATTTCAAGGATTTCCTGGCGTTCTTCAATTTTTAATCGTATATTACTGGCAACAACTGCTGTGAGAAATACAGGGTCTTCAATACTTTCTAAGAAGGACATAGCCCCTTCAGGAATATTGGGGTTATTTTTAACTAATTCACCCATTTGTGTTTTAATTGCTAAAGCGATAGGTTCAATTTCTTTAGTATCTATTTCGGGCTCCTCTATTAAGAATACACTTACAATAGGATAGGGAGACTCCCGCAAAATACCCCCAGAAAAGAATTTCCGTGTAGACTGAATAAATACATTCAAACTTCCATCTGGCAAATTATGTACTTGAAGGATTCTGCCGATGCAACCAATAGAATAGGTATTGTATTTGAGGTTTGTTTGTTGGTTATCCTTTTGGGGCTTTTCAGCCAAAAGTGCAACAAGTCGGTGCGATTTTGTTACATCTTCTATAATCATTTTTTCAGATGAACTTGTAATATGTAAAGGAATCATTGCCATAGGAAAGGCAACTATATCTTGTAAAACAAGTAAAGGTAAAGTATCCGGTATGTCAAAGGTTGTTGGGGCAGGTAAAGCACCTTTTGGACCACTGTTAGAAATAATAATCTGTTCTTGTTTATCATTACTTGTTGGCATAGTATAATCCCCATTAAATAAAAATATTATATTTTTCTGAGATTAAAATTATATCATAGTGTAGAATATATGTGAGGGGTTTTCTGTTATATATCACATATTCGAAGTTATATTGTTAAATTTGGTAAACTACAATCATTAAAAAACGCAACAACCCCAAGAATAGGAATGTTATATGGCAAATAGAAACAGCAAATTTGAATTTTTGTCTATTTTGATTTTTCTAATAGCAATGATTGCTCTTTTGACCAATGGCTTTACACCCAAAATCTCTGCCCAGAGCAATAAGACGGATATATACCAAGCCATTGAGCCAATAGGACATACTTTACAAACAATTTTAGATGAGTATGTAAAAGAGGTTGATATAAACAAAATTGTTGAAGGTGCTTTAGTAGGGATGATGAGTAGCCTCGACCGTCACAGTTCATACATAAGCTCTTCAGATTTAAAATCATTAAGAGACGATACTCAAGGGGAATTTGAGGGTATAGGGGTATCCATAAAAATGGATGATAATCAGAATGTTATTGTTTTCATGCCTATACCTAATTCTCCTGCTGCTCGTGCAGGTCTAAAACCGTTCGATATTATAAGAAAAATTGATAATGTCGCTGTGGAAGAGTTATGGAAACCCGGTATGTCGGAACAGGAAAAACTAAGTTCCGCAGCAGAGAAAATTCGGGGTCCCATTGGGACAAAAGTACAATTAACAATAGAAAGACCTCATGCAGATAAAGATAGTGAAACTTTTGATGTTGTAGTGGAACGAGCGAAAGTTCCCCTTGAAAGTATAAAAGAAAGTCGGATACTACCTTCCGGATACGGTTATATTCGAATTTCTGATTTTAAGGAAAACACGGCAAGTGATATAAAGAAAAATATTCGTGAGATGTTAGATAAGGGAATGAAAGGTTTAATTCTGGATTTAAGATGGAATCCCGGAGGTTTATTAACTGCGTCTCAACAAGTATGTGAACTTTTCCTGCCCAAGGATTCTCTTGTTACATATACAAGAAGCAGAGGACAATTAACTCAGGAAAATGGTAAAGATTTAGAATTAAAAACGAGAGAAAAACCTATTTTACCATTAAATATGCCCATGATTTTACTTGTAAATAGTCAGACAGCAAGTTCTTCGGAAATTGTAACAGGGGCATTGCAATATCATCAAAGAGCCCTTGTTATTGGAGAAAAAACATTTGGAAAAGGAAGCGTCCAAACTATTATACCGTTACCGCCTAAAAATGAAACGGCATTAAGATTAACCACCGCATTATATTATACCCCTGCAGGTGTTACTATAGACCATCAAGGAATATTGCCGGATGTCGAAGTTAATATGACCGATGAAGAGGAACGCTTATTGGCATTGCAGATGTATAAGTCCTATGAAAAAGACCCATCAAAGATTAATGAACAAAATCATGGTTCCGTTACAGGTAATGAGATAGTTATGCTTCCTCAGGAAAAAATACAAGAGCAAGAACAATTACTTCATGAGATTGGAAAAGTTGCAGGTGAAGATGCTGTAAAATTGATGAAAGAATTTTTCCGACGGAAAAAAGCATCTGAGGAAACGATTGAAGATACGCAACTTAAAAAAGCTGTCGAAATTTTACAAGAAGAACCTGTTTGGGAGAATATATTGAAGAAATATCACAAAGATGTCAAGGAAACTCAGCAAGAAGCGAAAGGTGATGGAAAAGAAGAAGAGGATATGGTAGTTAAACGAAGACTACTCGAAATAGAATTGCAGAACAATACACCTGTTGTTCCTTCTACTCCGGAATAAAAAAGTTAAAATAACAAAAATTTTATCCAATTTTGTTTATCTATGGGAAAAAAAGAAAAGTTAGTTCAACATCCTTTTGATATAAACACTTTAAGGAAAATCATGAGTATGAATAGGTCCTATAATCGCTCTAACAACGAACTTCGTCCTATAACCATTGAAAGAAATTACACAAAATATGCTCACGGTTCCGTTTTTGTTTGTTTTGGCGATACAAAGGTTATTTGCACTGCTTTTTTAGAGAATAAAGTCCCCCCGTGGCTACGAGATTCTGGTCAGGGTTGGATTACCGCAGAGTATGGAATGCTTCCCGGAGCAACATCGCAAAGGGGAGACAGAGAATCCATAAGAAAGGGAAGGTCGCAGGAAATTAGTCGTTTAATTGGGAGAAGTTTACGAGCCGTTGTTGACCTCAAAGAAATGGGGGAATGTCAGATAATGGTTGATTGTGATGTAATTCAAGCAGATGGAGGGACAAGAACAGCTTCTATTACTGGTGGTTTTGTCGCAGTTTATGATGCATTACAACAATCCGTGGATAATGGTTTCTTAAAAAGAAACCCTGTAATTGATATATGTTCAGCCGTGAGTGTGGGTTTGGTAAATGGTGAATACCTTTTAGATTTAGATTACAATGAAGATGCTCAGGCTACTGTAGATATGAATATAGTCATGAACTCAAAAAAAGAATTGATTGAAATTCAGGGATGTGGGGAGCACGGTATTTTTACAAGGAAACAATTAAATGACCTTATAGACCTTGCGGAACAGGGAATACAACAGATTATTGAAATTCAAAAAAAGGCAATAGGTTGGAATGAATAAAAAAAATATTCTTGTTCTTGCCACAGGAAATAGAAATAAATATAAAGAAATTGTAGAAATAATGAATTTGCCAAAATGGGATATAAAGTTTTTAAAAGATTTTCCCGATGTTTCTATTCCTGAAGAAACAGGAACTACTTATGAAGAAAATGCACTGATAAAGGCAAAATCCTGTGCAGACCTACTAAAATATCCATCCTTATCAGATGATTCTGGATTGGAAGTGGATGTTCTGGAAGGAAGGCCCGGGGTATATTCTTCAAGTTACGGAGGTGTCGAAGGAGATTCGGAAAGAAATATACAAAGACTATTAAATGAAATGGAAGGAATTCCGTGGCATGAAAGAACGGCTCGATTTGTTTGTTGTGCTATGCTTGTTTTACCTAATGGCTTTACCCATTGTGAAAAAGGAATTGTTGAAGGGCATATAGCAATAAAACCTTACGGAGAAAATGGCTTCGGTTATGACCCTGTATTTGTTCCGTTAGGTTACGAAAATACATTTGCGGAACTTTCGCCAGAGGAAAAGAATAAAATAAGTCATAGAGCATTGGCTTTTCAGCAGATGGCGGAGTTTTTAAGGGGTTTTGATTATGTTAATTGTTCAAGCAGATAATAGAGGTATTCAAAAGGCTGTCATTGCCCTGAATAACAATGAAATTGTTGCTTATCCTACAGAAACAGTTTATGGTCTTGCTGTAAATCCCTTTTCTGAAGAGGCAGTCGAGAAACTGTTTCGATTAAAAGGTAGGGAAGAAAACAAACCTGTTTTATTAGTAATTGGTAGTTTAATGCAATTAGATGAAGTTGTTATTTCCGTCTCTGAAAAGGCAAAAATATGCATAGAAAAGTTTTGGCCAGGCCCGCTTTCTTTAGTATTACCATCCGTATCTAATCTCTCTCAAAAACTTACAGCAGGGAAAGGAAAAATTTGTGTCCGCTGGTCTTCTCATCCTGTTGCACAAAAATTAGCATTGGCATTTGGTCATGCTATAACATCTACTTCAGCAAATCGGTCAGGAGAATCCCCAGCACGAAATATTTTAGAATTACCTTCTGATGGTATTTCAATAGCAATAGAAGACATCTCAATGATTTCTTCTGAAGTATCTACTGTATTTGACCCTGATACAGGAGAGATATTTCGAGAAGGAGTTATTAAAAAAAGTCAATTACAACAAATATTAAACTAATAGATAGGGATAAAAAAATGAAAATTGGAATTGGTTGTGACCATGCAGGCTATGAAGGCCCTCCTCCTTTATACAAACCATCAATAATGGAGTACCTTAAAAGTAAAGGGCTTGAAGTGATTGATTATGGAACATTTGGACCTGAATCGGTAGATTACCCTGATTATGCCAAAGCACTTTGTGAAGGTTTATTAAAAGGTAAAATAGAAAAAGGCATTCTAATATGTGGAACAGGTTTAGGTGTTTCTATGAGTGCTAACCGTTTCTCGGGAATCCGTGCTACTGTATGCACAACCCCTTTAATGGCACAGTTAGCCCGAACGCATAATAACTCCAATGTCCTTTGTTTGGGGCGAAGAATACTAACCTTAGAACAATGTTATGAAATAATTGATATTTGGCTTAACACACCCTTTTCGGGTGAAGAACGACATCAAAGAAGAATCGAAAAAATGGATAAATTGGGGGAATTAAAATGTTAAGAGAAGAAGAACTTATCCCAAAAAAAATAGTTGAAGAACTGGACAAGTATATTATAGGCCAGGATGAAGCCAAAAAGAAGGTAGCAATAGCACTCCGAAATCGCTGGAGAAGGCAAAGGATAACCTCAGACTTAAAAGAGGATATAATTCCTAAAAATATCATTATGATAGGTCCCACAGGTGTGGGTAAGACAGAAATAGCCCGCCGTTTAGCGAAGCTTGTTAATGCTCCTTTTATTAAAGTAGAAGCATCCCGTTTTACGGAAGTAGGGTATGTTGGTAGGGATTGTGAATCCATGGTACGGGAGTTAGTCGATGTTGCGGTAAATATGGTTAAAGAAGAAATGAAGGAACAAAAGAAGGAAGAAGCACAAAAAATTGTAGAAGAAAAAATACTCGAACTCCTTTTACCTAAACAACCCAAAACTACAGATGGTTACAAACCCTTTGACCCTTCACAAGGAGATGAAAAATCGGCTCTTGTTAATAAAGACGACTCTTTCCAGAAAGCAAAAGAGATATTAAGAGAACGATTAAAACAAGGATTGCTTGAAGATAAGGAAATTGAAGTAGACATAAAAGACTCGAAAGGTATGCCCTTAATGCAGGTTTTTTCAGGTTCAAGTTTTGAAGAAATGGAGATAACTTTGCAAGACATGTTGGGTAAAATAATGCCCCAGTCTCCTAAAAAAAGAAAAGTTAAAATTAGCGAAGCAAGAAGAATATTAGAGGCTGAAGTATTGCAGGATTTGATTGATTTAGAACAAGTTACCCGTGAAGCCATTGACCGTGTTCAAAATACAGGAATTATTTTTCTTGATGAAATAGACAAAATAGCTTCAAAAGGTTCTTCTACCCATGGACCGGATGTCTCTCGGGAAGGGGTTCAAAGAGATATATTACCTATTGTAGAAGGTAGCACAGTGTTGACCAAATATGGTTCAGTTCGGACTGACCATATTCTATTCATCGCAGCAGGTGCTTTTCACATGACAAAGGTTTCGGATTTGATTCCAGAACTTCAAGGAAGATTTCCCATTCGAGTAGAACTAAAAAGTCTAAGTAAAGATGATTTCAAACGAATATTAACGGAACCTAAAAATTCTTTAATTCGACAATATACAGAATTAATAAAAACAGAACAAATAGAAATACAATTTTTAGATGATGCTATTGATTGTATGGCAGAGTATTGCGAAAAAATTAATCAGGAAACAGAAGACATTGGAGCCCGAAGATTGCATACTATTATGGAAGTAGTACTCGAAGATATTATGTTTGATGTTCAGAAATATGAAACAAAAGTGATTTCTATTGACAGAAATTGGGTAGATGAAAAATTAAAATTGGTTGTAGAAAATCGAGATTTATCAAAATACATTTTATAAAAAGAGTACTTTAAACGAAAATATAATGCTCTATTTAAACCAATTAGTAAAACTGGGTTTGTCATTTGCGGGAATAATAAGGAAAGAAGATTTTGCCCTATTCCCTTCAGAAGTTCACAGTTCAAAACAATTGCTGTTAATTTTAAATCAGAATGAAATACAACCCCAAATAATATGTAGAGTAAAACAGGAACATTCCGATAATATACATGTCGTGAAACATCAAGAAGAAACAAATACAATACCTGCAGATGGAATTATAACGGACATTCCTTATGTGGCTTTATGTATTTCTGTCGCAGATTGTGTCCCTGTATTTCTGTTCGATAAAAATAAACAAGTATTAGGGGTAATACATGCCGGGAGGGAAGGAACGAGAAAGAAAATCGTTCAAAAAGCGTTGGTAAAATTCTCTGGGGAATTTAAATCAAATATAAATGATATAACGGCTTTAATAGGCCCTTCAATAGGCCCGTGTTGTTATCATTTGCCAGATGATATATTACATCAGTGTTTTGAGGAAGGTTTAGTAATAACTAAAAGAAAGACCCTTGATTTATGGAAATCAAACGAAAAGCAATTGATAGAATATGGAATAGAAGAAAAGAACATATTTATTTTAGGTGAATGTACATGTTGTAACGACAAGTATTTTTCCTATAGAAGAGGGGATAAAAAATTAAGGAATTATGCCATAGGTATGATTTAAAATTATTGAAAGAATAAGTTGTTTTGTGATAAACTTATATGTCATTAGCGAAACAAAAGAGTGGGTGAAAAACCCACTCTTTCTTATTATAAACACATAAATATCAACAGGAGTATGAAATGTCCACAAAAGAAAGATTACATAATTTGTGGATATTACTGGAACCGTATGTCTCAGAACAAGGTTTCGAACTTATAGAATTGGAGTTCGGTACCTTTGGGCGTTCTCCTGTATTACGGGTGTTTATAGAAAGTTCAGAGCATCCGATAACTTTAGATGATTGCACAGCAGTTTCACGAGTTTTAAGTAATGTTTTAGATACGGTCGAGATGGAAGAAGATTCATATATATTAGAAGTATCTTCTCCCGGTTTTGACCGTCCTATAAGACGAGAAAAAGATTTTATTCGTTTTTCAGGCGAATCCGTTCGAATTCAAACAGATTTACCTGTGAACGGTCGTAAAAATTTCAAAGGAATACTGCAAGGTATTGAAAATGAAATGGTTTTGGTTAATGTCAATGGTGAGATATTCCGGATACATTTAGAAAATCTTAAACATGCAAATTTAATTCGTTAAAAGGTAATAAAGAAAAAGGAGAAAAAA
>Ga0123519_10005291_pt1 | contig 20617 bp, 19 predicted proteins | sample YelNatPaOPRAMG02_FD_87396 | JGI IMG/M metagenome (GOLD analysis project Ga0123519, IMG submission 87396) | Hot spring microbial communities from Yellowstone National Park - Yellowstone National Park OP-RAMG-02 (version 2) | ecosystem: Environmental > Aquatic > Thermal springs > Hot (42-90C) ...
CTTCTTTCCGAAGCGCATTAGAGCTGAGGCAAAATATAACTGGAAGTTTGAATAGATATTTCAGCTTATAGATATGTCTATATAGAAACACATCTGAGCCATAGAGCCATACTATAAAAGGAATTGGGAAGCGCTTGGCAAGCTCAGAAAATTTATAACCCATCCATCCAAAATGGGCTTGAATAAGTTTAATTTTTTCATTTTTAATGATTCTTGAAATTATGGCTCTTGCCCCGGGGTCAAGGGGCTTTCTTTCAAAAAGATAAAGCGGTAGCGTGAGGAGTTTGGTAGTGATGGTATTAGGATTGGGCAAGATGGTCACTGGTGAAAAAGGATATTCTTCTCGGTTTATATAATTATATGCGACAATATGAACTTTATGCTTTTTAACATTAGCGAGTTGATTATATAGCCAGCTCTCGCTTCTAACGCCAAGATATTCTGTGATTGAAAGAATCTCGGATTCCATTTTCCCCTTCAGCATAAAAAAAATTGTTATTATGTCAAGATGGACCGCTAAGAAAGTGGTTCGCATCCGAACCAGCGAGCGGGGAGAGTCTGCGTTGCAATCGGAATTAGCCTTCTGCTAATAATTTTTTAAATGGATTTTTCTGGAACCCAGAATGAACCGTCTTCAAATACCGTAAGGAATTCATACTTTGGCTCAGGTTGATTTATGTCTATGTTAATGATTGTTCCTCCTTTTTTAACCTTCTTTCCTCCATATCCTCCATAACCAGTAGCGCGTAGATATTGAAGCCGAACCCCATCCAAATCCCCCCAATAATTATTAGCATGGTCATGACCGGCAAAAACTGCTTTAACCATTCCGGAATTTTTAATTGCTAAAAAAGCCTTATAAGTTCCTCCCTCATAAAAAACCCTTTCGTTCTTTACGCCTGTTGCTTTGCCTTGTTTCCATAAGGTCTTGAACTGAGGAAGTGGTATATGGCAAAACAGGAAGCAGGGAGGGGGCGGATTATATTTCTGTTTGAGCAGTGCCACTTCATTATTGAACCAGTTAATCTGGTATTGGTTAAATCCTCTCACCGGATAATAATCATTGATGATAATAAAAATCCAGAAGGGAGATTTTTCTCCAGAATTGCAAATTTCCACTCGGTAGTTGCCGTAGGCTTCAGTGCCAGAAAAAAGGGAATTAGGGGTATCTGTTAATAGCTGATAAACCCTTTTGAAATCCACAATCGCATCATGATTTCCGAAAACCAAAATCCAGGGAATACCCAATTTGCCTATTTGTTCACAAGCCCATTGGCATCTTTTAAAAGATGGCTGGCCGGTTCCCTCAAACCAGGTGTCTCCGTTTAAGAGCATCAACTCCGGATTGAACTTTTCTATCATCGCCCTAAGCGCATTAACAGTTTTTTGGTTGTTTTCCGCGGGATGTGTGCTATCAAAAAAATGAAGGTCGGTCACCGCGAGCAATCTCAACCTCCCTTTCTCTTTGGTAAAATATCTGGCAAAATTATTTCCTGATTCAATTGACTTAGCCTTGAGATTGCCTCTTACCCCAAAGCCAACCCCGGTTAAAGCTATAACTTTTAAAAAATCTCTTCGCCCAAATTTAAAACCATCTTCCATTTTCTCCCTCCTCTTGAACTCGTTGAATTTCTATTCCTTCCATAACTGGTAAGGCTTTTTATTTTTCGGCAGTTTTGCAGGTAGCTCAACCCATCTTCCTATTTTGGCTGAAAGATAACCCGCCATCATCGCCTCTAAAACTATTCTTCCATCCTCCCCAGTTTCCATTGGCTTTTTATGATTTAAAATACAATCTAAAATATGCTCAATCTGCAAAGGATAACCATACCTCTCCTCCTCTTGATAAACTACAAAACTCCAGCCCTTTTTGCTCTCTGCCTTTTCCACCGCATATCCCAATCCCCGAGCGCTGAACACCCGTAGCGCTGAGCCATAGACCAAATCGCAAAACGCCACCCCCATTGTTCCTTGAACCTCGGCCCGGTCATCCAATCCCCCGCGGAGCGCCCAGGAGTTTTCTATCACTGCCCTTGCGCCATTCTCAAACTCAACTATTAGAACACTATCATCCTCTGCTTGGGTCTTTTTCTTATGAACAAATCTGGCAAGAGACGCAAACACCCGCTTGATTTTGGGCTTGCCTAAAAGCCATCTCGCAAACTCTATCCCATGACAGCCCATATCCATCATCACACCCCCACCAGAAAGCCTTATCTCCCAGAACCATCTGGAATGAGGACCGCTATGACTTTCCCGATGCTTAATATAAAAAACCTTTCCTAACGCGCCCTCCTCAATCAGCTCCTTCAGCCGAACATACTTAGGCGCAAAACAAAGATTCTCTCCATAAAACAACTTGACCCGGTTCTCCCGGGCGGAGCTAATCATCTTATCCGCCTCCACTAATGTTAAGCATAAAGGCTTTTCCACAAAGCAATGCTTTTTCGCTTTTGCGGTATTTATGGCAAATTCTGCATGCAGATGATTGGGGAGACAAAGAAAAATCAAATCCAATGAAGGGTCTTTTAGCATCTTCTCAAAATCTGTATATAGCTTTGGAATTTTATAGCGCCGAGCAAAAGCCCTGCCTCGTTCCTTATTGGTCAAGGAGCAAACCGCAATTAGCTCTGCCTTTTGATTCCCGCTGATTGCCCGGGAATGAATGTTCCCCACAAACCCAGTGCCACAAATCCCAATCCCGACCCTGCTCTCCTTCAATTTATTTCCTCCTTAAATTGAATTTTTTTCGTTATACCTCATTATCGCCTTTTTCATTTTTGGGGAGAGGTTTTTGAGGAATCGGTCTCAGAATACTTTTGAAGCTCAATTGGCACGAACCAATCAGTGAATTTGAAGCTGGGACGAATCGGATAAGGAATAACATTTTTGATTCTTTTATCAATTGCAATCAGTGCTTTATTAGTAAAAAGAAAAGTATAGGGCTGGTCTTCTGCGATAATCCGATGAATCTGATGATACATCTGAACCCGCTTTTCTTTATCAAACTCTTTTCTGGCTTGCTCAATCAGCCTATCCACCTCTGGATTTTTATAGCCAATATGATTGGAACTGGCTTTAATATCCGCAAGAGAAGAATGCCAAATCTGGTAAAGGTCCGTGTTAGCGTCCATTGCCCAGCCCAACATACACGCATCAAATTTCCATTCATTGAGATTTTTCAAAAACACACTCCATTCTAACATCCGAATACTCATCTCAATCCCGGCTTTCTTTAAATCCTCTTTGAAAATGGTCGCCAGTTTTTCTGCATTTTCATTCCCGGCTGGAATCAATAACTCAAATCTAAAATCCTTCCCCTGTTTCTCTCTGATTCCATCTTGATTCTGGTCAATCCAGCCCGCTTCAGTTAATAATTGTTTTGCCTGCGCTGGGTCATAAGCAAGCGGTTGGATAGAATGGTCATAATAAGGGGTATTGATATAGACCGGTCCGCTCACCACCTTGCCTAAACAAAAATAGATATTTTTTAAAATCGCGTCTCGGTTGAGAAGCATGGTCATTGCTTTACGAACCTTTTTATCATCAAATGGTGGTCTTCTGAGGTTCCAGCCGATATATCCGAACTGGGGATAATCATAAGCAATTTTATTTGCCCGTTTTAAAAAACCGGAATAATTGGTCTGCTTGAGCCATTGAATTGGGGTTAATCCTACCAAATCAATCCCACCTTGATTAAATACCTGAAGTGAAACATTATCATCCGTGATGATTTTGAAAATAATCCGCTCAAAATATCCAGGCTTTCCCCAATAATCCTTATTCCGAACCAGCTCTATCCTCTTGCCAGTCTCCCAAGAGACCATCTGATAAGGACCTGTGCCAATCAGTGCTCTACCAAAAGGATGAGCATTAAAGTCAGTGCCATCATCAAGGATATGTTTAGGCACAATCGGCAGTCCTCCTAACATCTCCAGCGACTTAAAATATGGCACTCTCCAACGAAACCGAACCGTGTAATCATCCAGCTTCTTTGCTTCAACGCAGTCCAGATAATAAACCCGAAGATGAGCGGAATCCACCTTTGGGTCCATAATCCGTTCAAAGGAATAAATCACATCATCCGCATTAAAAGGCTTGCCATCCTGCCAGAAAACATTTTTTCTTAAATAAAAAGTAAAAACTAACTTATCTGGGCTAATCTCATATCGCTCTGCCAGTAAAGGAACTAACTCCTGAGTTGCTAAATCCATCTCCAGAAGTGTCTCCATCACTAAAGAAAAAACCATTTCCGAATACACATCAGTGGCGGTAATCGGATTAAGAGTAGCAGGCTCCGCAGATAGCCTCCGCACCAGCCAATCCCCAAAAGCTGGTTCTTGATTTTTCTCTGGCAATACCTTTTCCACTGCGCCCGGGAAATTAAGCTCCTGAGAACAGACCCCGGGCTCAGCTTTTTCTTCTTTTTGAGGACCGGGTTTTGTGCAGAAGGTCCAGAATAATCCCCAGACCAAAATTAACGCCCAAAACCAATTTTTTGAAATTTTGCTCATGGTTTCAGCCCGGTAATCAAATCCTCTATCTCTTTTTTAAGCCGAGAACGAGGATTTAAGCTCAATGCCTTTTCCAGATATTTTAAAGCCTGGTTCCGCTCCCCTAATTTAATCCAGACCTGTCCTAAATGTTTGTTTATCTCTGGGTCGCCAGGAAATTTTTGATTCGCCTCTTCTATCAACCGAAGCGCCTCTTTATAATCCCCTTTCTGGAAATAGACCCAGCCCAGGCTATCAATGATGGCGCCGTTATTTGGATTTTTAGCCAGCGCCTTCCTGATATATTCCTCTGCCTGGTCAAGATTTTTTCCCTGCTCAGCCCAGCAATATCCAATAAAATTTAAAATCCCTGGGTCATCTGGTTTTTTATTAAGCGCAAATTCTGCAAATTCAATCGCCTTTTCATTTTCCCCAAGCAATGAATGAACCATTGCCAGCGCATAAAATATCTCTGGATTTTCCGGTAGCTGTTTAAGTGCAGAATTTAGTAATTCTTGAGCCTCCTGATAGCGCTCCTCCTGCTCATAAATCCCAGCCAAAGTTAGCCAAAAAACCTCTTTGCCGGGATGCTCTTTGAGCAATTTTTTAGCTTGTCCTATTGCTTGGTCCTTGTTGCCTTGATGATAAATTGACCAGACCATCTGCGCTCTTGCCTCAAAATAAAATTCATCCTTGCTTTTTATCCGGGAAAACCATTCCTCCGCTTGTTCCCAATTCTTCTCTTCCTGGGCAATCAATCCCAAGCTATAAAGCACTTGCCCAGATTCAGGTGCCAACTCCAAAATCTGAAGATACTCCTCTTTGGCTTTCTCCAGATTAGCGTCTTTTAGATATAAATAAGCGGACAAAAACCAAGGCTCCAGGTCTTGACCCGATAACTGTTTGGCTAATTCCACCTGTTCCCGTGCCTCCTTAGATTTGCCTAACTGGGAAAGAATTTTCACTAACTCCAGTCGGGTCTGCATATCTAAAGGAAATATCTCAAGCGCCTGTTGATAAGCCTTTTTCGCCTCTTCTAACTCCCCTAACCTGGAACTGAGTTGTGCATATTCTATCCAAGATTCATAATCTCTTGGAAAGTCTTTGACCAGCGCCAAATAAACCTGCTTAGCCTCTTGGGCTCTACCCAGCATCCCCAAAAGCCGGGCATATTCTTTCCGAGCCTCTATTTTATTAGGGTAGGACTCAATAAAATTTTTAAGCACCACCACCGCCGGACCAACCAACCCCTGAATCTGATAAGCCCGAGAAAGTTGAATCACCGCCCTGCTATCCTCCGGGTTCTTTTCCAGTAGCTTTTGCGCTAATCGCTCTGCTGGTTCCCCCTGCTGATTAACAAGATAAATCTCTAATAAAAAATAATAGGGCTCCTCCCAGTCCGGATTTAGCTCAATTGCCCGATTGGCGAATTCTATTGCGGAATCAGGGTTCTGGCTCATTATATAAACTTGGGCTAACAAATAATGGAGATAAGAGGAGTTTGGGTCCAAACTAATAGCTTTTTTCAACTCCTGCTCAGAATTTTTTAAATCATTATCAAAAAGCGCTTGAAGTGCGAGGCTTAAATGAAATCCCGCCTGCGCCTTCTCGGAAAACTCAGCGACCTCTTTCCTCGTCTCGGAAAAATTGGTGGTGGGAGATAGTTGCTTGACCAGTTCACAACCTAACACCACCCCAACCGCAAAAAGGCTCGCAATCAATCCCGCTAAAAATTTTTCCCAGCTTAATCTCATTTCAAAATTAACTTAACACAACCAAAGGATTAAACCAAATTCAGAAAGAAAAATTTAACTCAACTGAGCGCCAATGCCTGGCTCGCCTCCCGGGCAAATAACCGCTGAGAAGAAAAAAGCACCACTTGGGAATTAGCGCTTAACCGCTTCAATATCTTACCTACCGCTACTGCGGAATTCTCGTCCAAAAGAACATAAGGGTCATCCAGTATCATCGGTAATGGATATTTTTGGAGGACAAGCTCGAGCAGAGCAAATTTTAAAGAAAAGAACACCAAATCAAAAGATTTTGTGCCCGCCTCGTTTAACTCCAGCTCCTTCTCCACCTCAGACCTCCTAACAAAAAGCTTTTTTTCCCGTTTGTTAATTTCCAAATACCTTTTCCCAGAAAGAGTCTGAAGATAAAGATTAGCTCTCCCTAAAGTCTGGGACCATAATTGCTCTACCTCCACCCCTAATAATCTTGCCCCGGAATCAAAAATCCGCTCCCAAAAAAATAACTCAGACCTATCCAATGCACTCACTACCTGGGTCTTGCCCGGCTCCACCTTCAGCTCGGAAACTCCTGCCTCCTCTTTTTTCGCAATCAAACCCAACTGCCTTGCCCGCTCCAAAGACCTCTCCAGAGTCTCTATCTCTCTCCGCATCTCGTTTATATCTAACCCGATTCCAGCAAATTTCTTTAATTTAGTTTCAAGCTCTGAAATTTTTCCCTTAAGCTCCGCCTCCTCTTTATTCAATCTCTCCCAATCTAATTCCAGCAAAAGCTCCTTCTTCTTTCTGCTTAATTCATCTCTTCTCGCCTCTAATTCCCGATAATTATTCAGCATCTCATTCAGTTCCTCAGTATCTGAGCAATCAGTCTTTTCTAATAATTTCTTGACCAGCGCACCTTTTACCTCATACTCCTTAATCACCCTCCGCCTTTGTTCTTCCAAGTTTTTAAGATTCGTCCTTAATTCCCCTTTCTTTCCTTCTTGGTTCAAAAATTGCCAGAGCGTAATCCCTAATAATAGTAAAGCAGGCGCAATTAAAACCCCAATGGTGGATAGCCATTTAAGCTCAAGAAAAGATGAAACAATTATCCCTAAAATTCCTACTACCAAAAGCCCTAAACCAATTTTAAAGGTCAAGCGCTGATAAAATTTAGGCTCCGCCTCCAGCGCCCTCAGCTCCGCATCCAAGTCCGCCATCTTTTCATCTATCCCCTCCAGCTCCTTTCCCCGATTGCTCTCTAAAGAATTGTATTGTGCTATCCGCTGGTCTATATTCTCTGGCAAATTTGTGAAAAACCGATACTTGCTTAATCCCTCCTCTAACTCCTTAAGCTCTTTATCTATGCTAAGCACCTTCTCCTTTTCCTTCTGAAGCTCAAACACCTTTGCCTGATACCCATCCAGCTCAAAATGAAGCTCCTCAACCTCTTTCACCCGACCAAGCTCTGCTTTGAGTTTCTCTAACCTCTTCTCTTTCTCTTCCCAGCTCATCCCATCATCTTCTCCTAACATCTCTCCTCCCGGCATCCCTAATCCCGGCATCCCCATATATCCCGATGCTCCCATTCCCGGTGCCACTGGCATCCCGGGCATACCCGGCATCCCCATATACCCAGGACTGCTAAATCCTGGTGCCATAGGCATTCCCGGATAGCCATATCCCGGTGGTGCCATTCCTGGATAGCCCGGCATTCCAAAACCCGGAACATTTGTCCCTCCTAAATTACCAGGCGGAGACTGAGCAGGGACTTTTTCTTTGGAGGGAACGGGCTTGGGAGGTTCAATACCAGTATGACTGGGAAGCCAGAGACGGCTTTCTAAAAACAAAGTTTTATAATCTTCATAACCCGGTAAGTTAAGCTCCTCTGCCAGAATGGAAACTATCTCTGTGGGCTCGGTGCTTAAGCGTTCAAATTTGTCTGTCCCCGGGGGTTTGCGCGACAGACTAATCCGGTTTTGAGAAAAATCCTTAAAAACCCGATAAAAAATCTCACCCTGCTTGAAGGTCAACCCCGCTCGGCTTTGCTCCCCTCCCTTCCAGCTTATCCAGTCTTCCTCCAAACTTTGGGTTGGAAATAAAAGCTCTTGCAAACAATTAAAAAGTGTGCTTTTCCCGGATTCATTCCCGCCAAAAATCAGGTTAAGACCTGGTTTAAATGGAATCTTCTGGCTCTGGACAAACTTTTTTATCCCTTGCAAAACCAGGTCAATAAGTTCCATCTCCAACCTTTTTTATCTTTGCTCTTTTATCTTTGCCTCTTTGCCAATTCTCTCCCGAAGATAATAGAGCTTGCTCCTTCGAACCTTACCCTTTTGTCTCAATTCTACCTTCTCAATTACTGGGCTGTGCAGAGGAAAAATTTTCTCCACCCCTACTCCATAGGAGACTTTCCGAACCGTGAATGTGGTTCTTGGACCTGCCTGCTTAATTTTAATCACCACTCCTTCAAAAACCTGCACCCTCTCCTTATCTCCCTCCCGAATCCGATGATGCACGCGGACCGTATCCCCGGAACGAAATTCCAGAACTTTTCCTGCTAACTCACTTTTCAATCTTCCTTGTTCAAACTTCTCCAACTTATTCATCGCTCTACTCCTTATTTGTTTTTATTCTGCCTTTAATCCGCTTCTCTGTCAACCCCCAAAAGCCTATCCAAAATTATTCCCACCGCAGTTCTAACGCTTAAATGATTATATTCATCTCTTCCCCTAATTGGCTCAAGAACATAATCAACTTCCTTTTCCAAAAATTCCCGGGTCAAGCCCCAGCCAGTGCCAAAAATAATCAGCCAGCTTTGCCCCCTATCCGCGTCCATTAAGTTTTTCATCTGTTTATAACTTATCTGTCTTCCGAGCTTCTTTGCAGAAGTGGCAACCAGCTTAGCAGGGCTTTTGCTCTTCTCTTTTACTCGCTCCTTGACCATTTCTAAGTCCGCTACCACCTTTACTCGCTCAAAAGCCTCTTTTCTTGTCCAGTTATACCCTGAGCCCGGACCTTCCCGCCAATGCCAGAGCAATTTTTCCGCTAACTTTCTCTGAAGCTCAAGTGGTTGCACCACATAATACCCGCCTAATCCATAAGTGGCGCATAACCGAGCTAAATCGTGCAGGTCAAGATTGGTTATGGCGCTGGCAATCACTTCTCCTTGCTTGTTATAAACCGGATAATGTAAAAGAGCTATGTAAATTTTTTTAGTGTCAATCAATTGGAAAACAACTCCTCTTTAATCTGCTCCAGTAATTTTTGTTCCTCTGCGCTCAGCGAATAGCGAACCAATAAATCCGGTCTTTTCAATAAAGTCCTCCGAAGCGAATCCTTTTTTTTCCAGGATTCAACTTTTTTATGGTCTCCACTAATCAGCTCCCCGGGGACCTCCTCCCCCTCAAATCTCCTGGGCCTGGTATATTGCCTGGCTTCAAGCCTTTCTGGAAAAGAGTCCCTCTGAGCAGATTCCTCATTTCCCAAAACCCCGGGGACTAACCGAGCCACCGCGTCTATCACCACCAATGCTGGTATTTCACCCCCACCAAGCACATAATCCCCGATGGAAAGCTCCTCATCCACCTCTTGCTCAATCACCCTCTGGTCCATCCCTGCATATCTGCCGGCAACTAAAATTACCCGATTTAGGTGAGCTAAGCTTTTTGCCCATTCCTGGTCAAATCTTCTTCCCTGAGGACTGAGTCCAATCACGGGTGCAAGCTCTCCGTTTAATCTCACTTCCCTGATTGCCTTTGCCAAAAGTTCAGGCTTAAGCACCATCCCATCTCCACCCCCAAAAGGCGCGTCATCTGCGGTCTTATGCCTATCCACTGCCCAGTCCCGAAGATTTATAAGCCGAATCATCACCAAGCCCTTCTCCTGTGCCCGCTTAAGGATGCTCTCTCGGAGCGCAGAAGAAAATAGCTCCGGAAAAAGTGTTATCACATCAAACTGAATCATTCTTTATAATCCTCAAAAGCGGTGATGATAATTCTCTTTTGCTCTATCTCCACTTTTTTTATCACTGTGGCACAAAAAGGAATCATAACCTCTTCTCCATTATGCTCCACTACCAAAATATCATTTCCACCAAGCTCAGAATTAGTCTCCTCCACCCTTATCACTTCCCCCACCTCTTTCTCATTCTCCAGAAAAACCTTTAGCCCAATCAATTGAAACCAGTAGTATTCTCCCTTCGGAAGAGAAGGAAGCTGGTCTTTGTTAATTAATACCTTGCAGTTTCTAAACCTCTCCGCTTGGGTTCGGTCATTTATCCCCTCCAGCTGAACCAGAAAAAAATCCTTGTGTCTGCGCACCTTGACCATCTTGAATTCGTTTATTTCTTTATTATCTGAGGAACTAAGATAAATAGTTTTTATCTGCTCTAAACTATCGCTTAATGGATTATATGGATATATGCGGAGCTCTCCATTCAGTCCAAAGGCTCTGCCCGTCTTGCCAAATTCTAAAAATTGCCCCGGCTTTAGGTTCTCTTTCCCAGATTCTAACATAGCTAATCCCGTTCATTCCACCAATTCCAGAAATATCCTCTTTCCCGAACCACTTCCCGCCGCAGATAATACCCTCCGTATCGCCTTAATCGTTTTGCCTTGCTTTCCGATGATTCTGCCTCTATCTTTCTCACTCACCCTTAACTCAAAAACCAAGCCCTTCTCCTGTTCCGCTAAATTCATAGAAACTTTCTCCGGCTCCTCCACCAGACTCTTTACCACAAATTCCAACAAGCCTTTTAAATCCGAGCTTCTGGGCATCTGACTTACTCTTTTTTATTATCTTTCAGCGGATTCTGGCTGGACTTTGCAGAAGCAATAATCCCCTTCTTCTTTAGCAAATTATTCACCGTGCGACTCAGATTTGCGCCTTTACCCAGCCAATAAAGCACTCGGTCGCTTTTTACCTCAATCACTGAGGGATTAGGTTTAGGGTCATAATACCCTAACTTCTCTATAAATTTGCCATCTCTGGGTGAACGGGAATCCGCCACCACAATATGATAAAACGCCTGGTTTTTCTTACCCGCTCTCCTCAACCGAATTATAACCGCCATAACCTTTATTCCTCCTTTCTTAAACCCCGCGTGCCAAAACCTTTTCCCATTCCTTAGGCTTAACCTTGTTCATCATCTTCTTCATCTCCAAATAACTCTTCAATACCCGATTCACCTGTTGAACTGTGGTGCCAGAACCCTTGGCTATCCTTATTCTCCTGCTCCCATTAATAATCCGAAAATTAGCCCGCTCCGACTTAGTCATAGAATTAATTATAGCCAAGGTCCGCTTAAGCTCCACTTCTGCATTCCCGATATTCCTTATCATCTTAAGCTGTGCCTTCATCCCCGGCAATAATGATAAAATCTCCTCCAAGGGACCTAATTTCTGAATCTGCAGTATCATCTCCTGAAAATCCTCAAAATCAAACTTCTGTTCCACAAATTTTCTCTGGAGTCTCTCTGCCTGCTTTTTATCAAAAGCCTCTTCTGCCTTCTCAACTAAACTGAGAATATCTCCCAAATCCAAAATCCTGCTTGCCATCCGCTCCGGATGAAATACCTCAAGCGCCTCCAGTCTCTCCCCAACCCCAACCAACTTAATCGGTTTGCCGATTCTGGACTTGATGCTTAAAGCGGCTCCGCCCCGAGCATCCCCATCCAGCTTGGTCAATATCACTCCTGTCAAACCCAGCTTTTGATTAAAAGCCTCCGCGATATTCACCGCATCCTGGCCAGTCATCGCATCCGCAACTAATAATACCTCACTCGGCTTCAAAATCTCCTTCAGCCGAACCAGCTCCTCCATTAGCTCCTCATCAATATGAAGCCGACCGGCAGTGTCCACAATCACTGTATCTAATCCCTGAATCCTTGCCTGGTCCAACGCCAGCTGAGCTATCTCTTCTGGCTTCTGCTCCAGCCGGGATGAATAAACCGGCACCTCAATTTTTCCCGCCAAAGTAATTAACTGCTCTATCGCGGCCGGACGATAAACATCCGCAGGAACTAAATATGGCTTTCTTCCTTTGGACTTAAGCCAGAGCGCTAACTTCCCCGCGGTGGTGGTCTTGCCTGAGCCCTGCAAGCCCAAAAGCATAATCACCGCTGGAAAACCCTTTAGCTCAAGCTCTTGGGTTTTTCCACCTAACAGCTCGCCCAGCTCCTCATAAACCAGTTTGACAAATTGCTGTCCCGGAGATACCCCGGGCACAACCTCCATCCCCAGTGCCCGCTCCTTAACCCGGGCTAGAAAATCCTTTACCACCTGATAATGAACATCCGCCTCTAATAAGCCAGAGCGGACCTCTAAAAGTGTATCCTCTATGTTCTGCTCAGTGATTCGGGCTTGTCCCCGAATTCGGCGCAAGGTCTCGGTCAATTTTTCTGAAATAGTTTCAAACATTTGGCACTTATAATAATAGATTTATGCGGTTTGTCAAAAATAAAATCCTAGCTCTAGTGGTCGGTCTAAATCAATTCGTCATATCTCATTTTTTCCGGTTAAAGAAAAAAATTAGGTGTTCAGTTTATCTAAAACCTACAAAAATTTTTAATTTTCCCCATAACCCGAGATTGATAATAACATTGTTTGCGAAAAAGGAATCTGGTATTCCTTCTTAAGCTCATAGGGACAATGCTCCAATTGCGGAATTGCATATAAGGGCATAATGGAAGGATAACCAATTTCTATATCCTTATAAATTTCATCTATTATTATATACCGAACATTATTGATTCTAAAGTATTCCCAGAATTGTTTAGAGTCTTTGGTTATAGGGAATTGGACTGCTTTTCTGCCGGTGACCAGATAAACACAGTGGGTGCATAAAGTTGCAAAAATTTCATCCTTATTGGTGGATTCATTTATATATTTAAGCAAGGAGACATAATTAGCTCTTGCCTGGGTCAGTGGCACGATGGTAAAATGTTCATTGACCTGATAGGTTCTGAAATGGGAAGCCCTTTTTACCGAATGCCAGATGTTATAATCAGTGTAAATAGATTGTGCAATAGAAGCAATTATCAAAATTATTCCTAGCCCATATAAAAAATAAAAATATCTTCTACCTTGAATATATCTATCTTTTAAAAAACTTAGGCCCTCAATGCTCCAGAAGAGAATAATTGAATAAATCGGAGACAAAAATCTCTGGTCCGGATAGGGATAGGATATAATCAGAACTAAATATAAAATTCCGTAGAGATTTAAGATGAGGTTTCTAGACATTTTTATAAAGGCTCCAAGAAACGCAAATGGCAAAAGATAAAACAGTATTTTTGAATATATTTTATTACCGGTCGGCTCAGCAAAACCTTTAATATAAAAAACCGTGTTGCGGTATAGTCGTTGGGCAAATTCTGGAAAATTTATCTTTTCCGGACCGGACCATAAGGGAGGACGAAAATCCAAGAGCCCGAGCTCCAGACTCGGGTAATCTCCTCGGCAAAAAACAATATCCAGATAGGTAAATAGTCCTTCTCCCTTTACCCGGTTAGATACCCGGTTAGACCAGATTATCCAAGGAGATATAAAAAAACCGGCGGTAAGTAGAATCAAAAGATAGTGAGCCAAAAAAGCTCTGGATTTTCTTATAAATAGTTTATAGAATATAAAAGCTGTAATTGATAAAATTAACGGCATCCCAGCAGAGCGAATCAAGCAATTAAATCCAATAATTGCCCCAATGATAAATGCTTTGAATAATGAAAATTTACTGTCCTCAGATTTGAAAAGCAAATAAAGCGAAATATAAGTTAATGCCAGAAATGGGATTTCTGGGGTAATTTTCAGATTCAAATTATAACTAACTGGTGCTAAATACCCAGCTAACAGGATGATTAGGGAAATTTTCCAGTCATTTGATAATCTCTGAAAAAATAAATATCCGAAAATAGTTCCCAGTATCAAAAAGGAAAAAATCATAATTTTAATCATCAAAATGTTATACCCAAAGACAAGATAGAGCGGAGCTATCATTAAAGAAAAGCCCAATGGAGTTTTAACCTCTGGTCTGGGAGTAGGATAATTTAGCTCCCAGTAGCTATGCTCAACCGCTAAAAATTTAGCCATCACCAGATAATGGATGCTTCCGCCCTCATAAATATACAAGCGGTCATCAACCATCATCCCATACCCATACCAGATAATAAAAAAACTTATCGCAATGATGATATGACGGAGCTTAACCCTCAAGCGCTACCCCTTTTAACCGAGCAACAATGTTTAAATCCTTATCCCCTCTACCACTTAAATTCACTAAAATAATCTTCCCTTTGCCCATCTCCTTTGCCAGCCTAAGCGCATAATAAACCGCATGTGCGCTCTCTAAAGCCGGGATAATCCCCTCATAATGACAGAGCATATCAAACCCCTCTAAAGCCTGCTCATCATTCACCGCTACATATTCCGCCCTCTTGGTTTCTTTAAGCCAGCTATGCTCTGGACCAACTCCCGGATAATCCAAGCCCGGAGCAATGGAATGCGCGGTCTTGATTTGTCCCTGCTCATCCTGAAGTAAATAGCTCTTGGCACCATGAAGCACCCCCACACTCCCAGCACAAAGACTCGCAGAATGCTCCCCAGTCTCTAATCCTTTTCCTCCTGCCTCTACCCCAATCAGCTGAACCTCTTTATCCCCGAGAAATGGATAAAATAAACCAATGGCATTAGAACCTCCACCCACGCAAGCAACCAATGCGTCTGGCAATTTTTTCTCTCTCTCCAAAATCTGTTTTTTAGTTTCTTCTCCAATTATTTTCTGGAAAGAGCGAACTATCTTGGGATAAGGATGGGGACCCGCAACTGAACCTAAAAGATAATAAGTAGTGCGGACATTGGTAATCCAATCCCGAAGCGCCTCATTCAGCGCATCCTTTAAGGTTTTGCTTCCGCTTGAAACCGGATTCATCTTGGCGCCTAACAGTTTCATCCGAAAAACATTCAAGCTCTGCCGTTTTATATCCTCTTCTCCCATAAATATCTCACAATCCAATCCTAACCAGGCGCAAACCGTGGCAGTTGCTACTCCGTGCTGACCCGCACCGGTTTCCGCAATAATCCTTTTTTTGCCCATTCTATTAGCTAAAAGCGCCTGGCCAACCGTATTATTTATCTTATGAGCGCCAGTATGACAAAGGTCCTCCCGTTTCAGATAAATTTTAGCGCCCCCTATTTTCTCGGTTAACCGCTCACAAAAATAAATCGGGGTGGGTCTTCCCACATAATCCCGAAGATAAAAATTAAGCTCCTTTTGAAAATTTTTCTCTGGAAAATAGCGCTCAAAAGCTTTCTCCAGCTCCAAAAGTGCGCTCATCAAGGTCTCTGCCACAAATCTACCGCCAAATTCCCCAAATCTACCTTTCTTATTCGGATACATCTCTCACCGCCTTAAAAAATTTTTTTAATCTCTCCGGGTCCTTGACCCCAACTGCACTCTCCACCCCGCTGGCTACATCTACTACCCAAGGACCAACCTTCTGAACCGCTTCTTTAACATTCTCCGGATTAAGCCCACCCGCAAGAATAATCCTCCCTGCTTTTTGCTTAGCCTTTTTGGCAAGCTCCCAATCCGGCTTCACCCCGCTCCCGCCATATCCTTGGGTCTTACTATCAATCAGCCATATCACCTCTTGATATTTGTCCATTATCTTAAGGGCTTTTTCACTGCTAAGCCCAAGCGCCTTAATCACTGGCTTGGAAAATTTCTGACAATACCTAAAATCCTCCTCCCCATGCAATTGAATATAATCCAGTTGATACCGCTCCACTATCTCTTTTACCTCATTTAAATCCTGATTCACAAACACTCCAACCAGCTTGACCTTCCCCTTTAGCTCCTTAACAATTTTTCCCGCCTCTTCCGAACTAATCACCCGTTTTGAGCCCGGCCAGAAATTTAAGCCAATAAAATCCGCGCCCAACTCAACACTCAACCGAGCGTCCAAAAGCGACCTAATCCCGCAGATTTTGACCTTGACCATAAACTAATTCCCTTAACTTATCTTCTGGGGCAGAACTAGACAAAATGGAATGCCCAATTAAAAAAGCCTTTACCCCTAAACCTGCCATCTCCTCAAGTTCTTCTCTTCGGGAAAATCCACTCTCACTAATCACGATTCGGTCCTTGGGAATAAGGGGAACTAAATTCCGAGTGGTATTTAGGTCCACCGCTAAGGTGTGAAGATTGCGATTATTTATCCCAATCAAGCGTGCACCCAATTTCAAAACCTTCTCTAACTCCGCTTGATTATGAACCTCTACCAAAGGCGCCATCCCCATTTCCTTTATTAAAACATAAAGCTCTTTCAAGCGCTCATCATTTAGCCCAGACGCAATCAAAAGCACCATATCCGCTCCATAAATCCGAGCCTCTAAAACCTGAAAAGAACAAAAAATAAAATCCTTGCATAAAACCGGTGAAGACACTGCCCGCTTCGCCTCCCTCAAATCCTCAAGCGAACCTCCAAAATAATCCTCCTCACACAAAACCGAGACCGCCCTGGCTCCTCCCTGCTCATACCGCTTTGCCAGTTCTCCTGGACTCATACTCGCGCATATCTCCCCTTTGCTGGGACTGCGCCTTTTCAGCTCCGCTATAATCGGAATACCGTTTGGCTCTTTTCTCAATAACTCCGCATAAACCTCCCGAACCGGTATTGCAGACGCTAAAAGCCTTTCCAGCTCCTTTTTATCAAACATCTGCTTCCGAGCCAAGACTCTTTTCTGCTTTTGCTCCAAAATTTTTTCCAAAAAATAAGACATCGCAGAGGTAATTTATTCTTCTTGATGAGAGAGGGTAATTAAATTATGAAGCTTTTCCAAAGCCTTTCCGCTTTTAATTGACTCCCGAGCTAATTCTATCCCCTCCTGAATAGATTTGGCTTTGCCAGCTATATAAATCCCAGCCCCAGCATTAAGAAGAACTATGTCGGTTCTGGCTCCACTGGCTCCAGAAAGCACCTCCCAAATCAGCTCCGCATTATATCCCGGACTTCCTCCCCTAATCTCACTTAACAACGAGCGAGGAAGCCCTAACTGCTCTGGCTCCAGAGTATATTCTCTAATCTCCCCCTCCCGCAATTCCGCTACATTGGTCTGGCTGGTAATTGTTATCTCATCCAGACCATCTACGCCGTGCACCACCATCGCCCTTAAACTGCCTAAATTCTTTAAAACCTCTGCCAGAGGTCTCACCCATCTTTTATCATATACCCCAAGCAATTGATACCTGGTCTGAGCAGGATTACTCAAAGGACCAAGCAAATTAAAAATTGTCCTTACCCCCATCTCCCTTCTCGGAACTATGGCATATTTCATCGCAGAATGAAGCAGAGGCGCAAAAAGAAATCCTATTCCAACCTTCTCCAGGCACTTCTCTACCACTGAAACCCCAGCCTCAATGTTCACCCCTAATTCTGAAAGCACATCCGCACTTCCGCAGGTAGAACTCGCGGCTCGGTTGCCATGTTTGGCAACTGGAATCCCCAAACCCGCGACCACAAAAGCGCTGGCGGTAGAGATATTAAAAGTTAAAGAATGGTCTCCACCGGTTCCACAGGTATCTATTGCCTCTGCTGGCGCTTTTATCCGCGTAGCCTTTGCCCGCATCACTTTTGCGCAAGCAGTGATTTCATCTATAGTCTCACCCTTGACCCTAAGCCCCATTAAAACCGCAGAAATCTGGCTTTGGGTCGCCTCCCCAGACATAATCTCCTCCATCACCAGGCTCATCGTCTCTTGGTCAAGGCTCTGACCCTCTGCCAGTATCGCAATTGCCTCCTTAATCATTAAATATCCCCTCTGATTGTGTTTATTTCCTTTTGTTTGGCTAAATTTTATTATTGTTTAGCTTTTATGTCAATAATTCAGAAATTTGGATTATGAATGAGCCAATGAAAATCAGCTCAGTAATAAATAATCCCCGAATCAATTTATGCTTTTTTACTCCTTAAATCTGCTCCCGGTCACCCGAAGCACCTCTCCCACTTTCACTACTTTTCCACTCTTAAGCGATTCTATCGCACAACAGCAAACCTCTACCCCAAGGTAGGTCTGGTCCAGGTCCGGTGAATATTCTTGCCCTCCTTTTACCGCTTGATTAAAATTCCACAGAGAAAGTTGATATAAATCCAATGCGTCAAATTTCTTCTCTTCCACTTTTCCCTCTGTTTTTGTTCTAATTTTAAAAATGCCATCTCCCTCTGGCCAGTTCATCTCTACTAAAATTTGCTCATCCGCTCTCTGAACTATAACCAAGTTATGTCCTCCAATGCCGAGATTGCTGGAATTCACAATGCCCTGATTATCTCCCTCAAAATTAACAGAAACTATCACCGCTCGGTTTAAGCTCTCATCATCCTTTCCTCCCAAGCCCAGCACACTAAGCTCCTGAGCTTTTCTTCCTAAAAGCCAAATAACAAGGTCAATCCCCTGAATCCCCAAATCCATCAGGCACATCGGTCCTGCGTGAAATTGGTCTCGCCACCAATTCTGTTCCGGGATTTTCTTCCTGCTTAAATAGATATAAACCTGAGTGGGCTCCCCGAGCTCATTGGTTTTTATTTTCTCTTTTAACTCCTGTAGCGCGGGGTGATGCCGAAGAGGAAAATTAACCCCTAACTTCAATCCTTTCCGCTTGACCGCTTCAATTAACTTATGAGCGCCGTCCACGCTCAACGCTATCGGCTTTTCCACCAGCACATTTTTTCCCGCATCAACCGCCTTAAAAGTTTGCGGAACATGAAGATGATGTGGGGTAGCAATATAGACCACTTCTATCTCGGAATTAGAAAGAAATTCACTGAATTTGCTATATCCCCTAACCCCTAGTTCCTTTTCTGCCTGCTCTGCTCGCTCCTCCTTAGAACAGCAAACCGCAGAGATTTCTATTTCTGGAATTTTTTTAAAGGCAGGAAGCATTCGCTTGGTGAGTTGTTCTCCATAACCAACAATTCCCCATTTTACTACTTTCATGGTTGTCCCTCCGGCTGTTCTTTTTTACTAACTTATACCGCTAATTCCAAATGCGCTAAGGTGACAATATCCCTCAGTCTCTTCTCCTGACCATAATCCAGCATATAGCCATATCCTCCTAAAATCTGCACCGCATCTAGTGCCAGCTCAATCATCTGATTTAAAATTCTCTTCCGAAGCAAACCCACCTTTTCAAAGTTAAAATCCTCTTCTATCACGCTTAGTGCGCTCTCCGCCTCAATCAGCTTTGCTTTCATCTCGGAAAGTAAATGGGAAATTACTCTTTGCTCAATAATTAAATTCCCTCCCTGATAACGCTCTTGGGCATAAGCCCGAGCTTTTTCATAAGCGGATTGAGCAACCCCCAGCGCAGTGGCAGTCGCCAGTAATAAGGAAATCCCCATCGCTTCTTTAAAGACCCTTTCAAAATTATTCTCCCCAAAAAAACGCTCTGGGTCAATCTCAATCTCCCCCTCTACCAGATACCTGGGGCAGAGCCTCAAACCCAGAACTGATTGAAGCTGGATTTTAAAGTGGGCAAGCTCCTCCTTCTTCAAAATCACCCATCCTAATTTATCCTGCTCGGTTTTGATGGAGAAAATCAGCCAGTCCGCACTCTGGGCTAAGGGCACTAATTGCTTGATGATTTTTGCCTTTCCAGTTTTAAGGTTGAGTTGACTTTGAATCTCGGATTGGGTTTTTACCCCTGGCTCCCAGAGACCAATCGTGAATATCCGAGGAATTGAGCCCGAGGCGCTTTGGTTGATTTCTCCCAAAATTTGATTTTTAAGTTTTATCTCGCTACCAGCTAAAAGTTGATAAGCAGTAATTTGAAGGGCAATCAACCAAGCCAGGTCCGCGCTAGAGTGCGCCAATTCCTGAGTAGTGGCAAGCATTGATTTAATGCCTGGTAAAAGCGCAGTCTCTGCTTCTCCAGCTGGAATCCAAAAATTAAAAAGCCCGATACCATCTGCCTTTTTCATTAAAGCTTCAGGTAAGGGGGTCCTCGCCTCTTCCCAGTCCAGAATAAAAGGTTCAAGCTCTTTTTCCCGGAACTTTCTAATCGTCTCTAAAAAAGCGCTTAACTCTGGCTCTAAATTCATTTTGCTTTTGCTCCTTTATTTATTATTTTCCCATTTTTAAATCAGAAATTGCAAGTTCAAACTAAATTTTTTTCACAACCTAATTTTCTAAAAACGCCTTTCCAATTTTCATTATTTTTAGTTTATTATTTCTTTTTTAGATTAAAAAATCAAATGTTAGTCCAACCCAAGCAAAAATTACTTAGGGATGGGGAATAACATTGTATCCCCATTTCTTTTTTGTCAAGATTTTGGGTGAAGAGCTCATCTAAAAATAAAAAACTCAGAATAACTATATCTGAGCCTTGCATCATCTCTTTAATCTC
>Ga0123519_10005297_pt1 | contig 20601 bp, 17 predicted proteins | sample YelNatPaOPRAMG02_FD_87396 | JGI IMG/M metagenome (GOLD analysis project Ga0123519, IMG submission 87396) | Hot spring microbial communities from Yellowstone National Park - Yellowstone National Park OP-RAMG-02 (version 2) | ecosystem: Environmental > Aquatic > Thermal springs > Hot (42-90C) ...
CAACACAGGTGGTGCATGGCTGTCGTCAGCTCGTGTCGTGAGATGTTGGGTTAAGTTCCGCAACGAGCGCAACCCTCGCCTCATGTTGCCAGCAGTTCGGCTGGGCACTCATGAGGGACTGCCAGAGTAATCTGGAGGAAGGTGGGGATGACGTCAAGTCAGCATGCCCCTTACGCCCTGGGCTGCACACATGCTACAATGGGCGGTACAGAGGGAAGCAAGACCGCGAGGTGGAGCCGATCCCAAAAAGCCGTCCTCAGTTCGGATCGGAGTCTGCAACTCGACTCCGTGAAGTCGGAATCGCTAGTAACCGCAGGTCAGCAACACTGCGGTGAATACGTTCCCGGGGCTTGTACACACCGCCCGTCAAGCGATGAGAGTCGGCTGCACCCGAAGTCACTGGCCCAACCCGCAAGGGAGGGAGGTGCCGAAGGTGCGGTCGGCGATTGGCGCTAAGTCGTAACAAGGTAGCCGTACCGGAAGGTGCGGCTGGATCACCTCCTTTCTAAGGAGTCAACCATCGGCGTCGCACGAGCCAGTCCGTAAGATGGCCGGCGGCGTTCGTGACTCCCAGGTCGATCAACCATCCGGACACTGTTGAGTTTTCAAGGCCGGCCGCGCCAGCCGCACCAACATGTCTCTCGGCGGTATCGAGAGGGGTTTCACGACCCCTCTCGAAGTGTTTGTGCCGTGGGCTCCTAGCTCAGTTGGCTAGAGCGCCGCCCTGATAAGGCGGAGGTGGCTGGTTCGAGTCCAGCGGGGCCCACCACCGCCCCAAGGGGCTCTCCGGCGGGGCTGCGCGACATGTCGCGGGCGGATCTGCTCCTCGTCTGTGTTCGCATGCGGCCCGCTTTGCGGTACAATCGCGGCGGCACAGCAAGTTCTCGGTCTCACCTGATGCGCGGCGTGGGGGCTTAGCTCAGCTGGGAGAGCGCCTGCCTTGCACGCAGGAGATCAGCGGTTCGAATCCGCTAGCCTCCACCACGTCCCGCGGTATCCGCCTCGCTGAGCGGCAGAAACACCGTCGCGCTTGCCCCCCTCCCGATCGCTCCCCGGGACGAGTCGCGCCGGACCGCGCGTCTTGGCCAGTCGGGCGCGTGACCGTCATCCCCCGTGTGCTGCGAGCGTGACAAACGCGGTCGGGTCCGGCGGGCAGGAGCCCAGGGAAGCGGCGGCATGGTGCGAAGCAGCGGGGCGAGGGACGAGGTCGCATGCCAGGAGAGGTCTAACCGGATGAGGCTGGATCGACGGGGGTTTCTGCGATTGGCAGGGGCGACCGCGATTGCGAGCTCCCTGTCCAAGATCGTCTTGCCGGGACCGGAGCACACAACAGGAGGAGAAAGAATGGCACATGAGCTGCCGCCGTTGCCGTATGCGTACGACGCGCTGGAGCCGTACTACGACGAGGAGACGCTTCATCTTCATCACGACAAGCATCACCAGGCCTATGTGAACGGGCTGAACGCGGCGGAGGAGCAGGTCGCCAGGATGCTGAAGGCGGGCGACTTCGCGGGTGCGAGGGCGGCGTGCGATGCGCTGGCGTTCAACGGGTCGGGGCACATTCTGCACTCGCTGTTCTGGACGAACATGAAGCCGGGCGGAGGCGGGGATCCGTCGGGAGAGCTGGCGGACGCGCTGAAGAAGCAGTTCGGAAGTGTGGACGACTTCAGGAAGCTGTTTCTTGCGGCGACGGACTCGGTTCAGGGGTCGGGGTGGGGCATATTGGCCTACCGCAAGGCCGATGACGCGCTCGTGGTGCTCCAGGCGGAGAAGCACCAGAACCTGACGCAGTGGGGCGTGACGCCGCTGCTGGCGTTGGACGTGTGGGAGCACGCGTACTACCTGAAGTACCAGAACAGGCGCTCGGAGTTCACGAAAGCGTTCATGGAGCACCTGGTGAACTGGGACGATGTTGCGAAGCGCCTGAGGGAAGCGAAGAAGTAGGGTCGCGCGAAGGACGACGGCACGCGGGGAGGGCGCCGCGGCGCCCTCCCCCGCCGCGTCAGAGCTGGACGCGCAGCGGCCCCTTGAGCGCGTAGCCGAAGACCAGGGTGAGCGCGAAGAAGGGCCAGATCCAACGGACGCGGCGGCCGAGCAGCCGCACGCTTGCCTCCGGGTAAGACACGGAGATCCACTCGATGGGTCCGTCGGACGACAGGGCCGGCTCGCCGGGATGGAGGAGCCGCTGCCATGTGCCGCAGGTTCGCAGCGGCGAGGGCGCGGCGCGGCAGGGGCTCACGACGACGCGCTTGGCGGCAGTTGCGCCGGCGACGGTCACCTGGAGATCGCTGGCACCCGGAGCGATCGCGCGGATGCGCCAGGACACTTCGCCCAGGGTGGGCATGCGGACGGCCGGGGTGTCGACCGCGATGCCGGGCGTCGCCTTCAGGGCGGCGTCGTCGAGCGATGTATGGCCCGGCTTCAGCCTGACGGTGACGACCGCGCTTTCGCCGGGGCGCAGCGGCCGCCGGCCATAGCGCAGATCGGCCTGGATGACCACGAGCCCGACGGGGACGACCATGAAGACCAGGGGGACCAGCGCGTGGCCGAGGTAGCGGAGGTTGTCGACGGCAAGGCGGGCTTGTGCGCGCGCAACGACGCGCAGCTCGTCGCGGTAGAGCAGAACCTCGAGCAGGTGGGACACGATCTGGTCCTTGAGCTCCCGGATGCGGCGCTGGTTCGAGGTGTAGCGGAAGATGAGGAGGGCGACCGCGGCCGTCGCCAGGGAGAGGGTGACGAGGCCCGGCCAGGGATTTGCCGTGGGCAGCAGGGCGAATAGGATGTCGAAGACCCTCGTCATTGGACGCGCGCTAGTCGAGGTAGCCAAGGCCCTGTAGGCGCCTTTTGATCTCCTCCTCGGAGTCGGCCTCCTCGAGCGCGGAGACGGCGCGCTCGAGAGTGTGGCGGACGAACTCCTCGGTGGAGGAGTAGCCCGCCGCCTTGGCACACCGCGACAGCCGCTCCCACAGGTCACGATCCAGCTTCAGCTTCGGACCGAACATGATTGCGCTCCCGTCTGCTTGCACTCTGCGCACCTGCCGGCGGCCCCGGGCTATTCGTCACCAGATGGCGCGCCCCGTCATGCCGTCCTCGGGCTCGACGCCGAACTCGGCGAGGACGGTCGCCGCGATGTCGGGCAGGTCTGGTTTCTCGGCGGTGATCGGCTTCGACGTCACCAGTATCCCGGGGACGGCCGCGCGGTCGATGCAGTGGTCGCCGCTCCATTTGTCCTCGTTGTCCGAGACAAGGTGCTGGGTTACCTCGCCCAGGACCGACGAGTCGGCGCATCGGTAGCCGCGCGCGTAGCCCACGATCAGGTCGGGGGCGCGCTCGGGGATGGTGCTGGAATAGACGTCCCTCGCCGCATACACGTTCTCGATGATGCGGGCGCCGGTCTCGGGATCGCGGACGCGGGGCAGCTCGTCGAGGAGATACTGCACGATCATGTCGCGCTCGGCGGGACGCACGCACCCTTCGGCCTCTCTGCCGTCGAGGTTCACGTAGAGCGCGTTGAAGCCGAGCCCGTAGGCAAGGGTGCGCCGCCAGTCCGCGTTGGAGAAGATGTCGGTTCCCTTGCGCCAGCGGTCGAAGCCGACGAGGAAGCCGTTGTCGGCGAGCCACGTGTTGAGGTTGAACTCGCGGTAGAAGGGCGAGAAGCCATGGTCGGACAGCACGATGAGCGTGGTGTCGGGATCCATCGCCTCGAGCGCCGATCCGACGAGCCTGTCGGCGCTGCGGTAGCAGTCCGGGATGACATCGCCATATTCCCGCGCGTTCCTCGCGTCGTATGCGGGATGTCGAGGGTCCATGGTGCGCCAGAACATGTGCTGGGTGCGGTCGGTGGCGGAGAAGTAGTAGAAGAGGAGACCGCGCTGGAAGTCATCGAGGGCGGCCTCGTACATGCGGCGGGCCTCGTCAAAGGCCAGCCCTGACTGGTGCAGGTATTCGGCGTCGTCGAGGACGCCGTGGCGAAGGGCCTTCACGTCCTGTGGGAAGCCCTGGGTGTAGAAGCGGCCGAACCGGTCGGCCAGGTCGCGCGCGAAGCCGCGGGGCGCGGTGATGGGGAGCGCGGGGTCCATGGGATCGACGTTGACGGGGGTGACGTACAGCTTGAGGGCGGGGGCCACTTGCTTGAGGTAGAAGCGGCACATGCCGGCGACGCTGCGGAGGTGGGGGATCATCTCAAAGCGAAGCGGCACCCAGCCGCTCCACTCGCCCTGGCGCAGCACGATGCGCTGGCCCTGGACGGCGATAGTGGCTGCGCGGTGCTCACGGTCGAGGTAGACATGGAAGTCGACGACTGAGTTAGGCTCGCCTTCGCGAAGAGTGTTGGGGGGCCCGATGAGCTGGGCGTCGACGCGGTCGTTGGAGGCGGCAACCTGGTAGACGGCGCCACCGCTGAGGTCGGCCGCGTCGAAGGGCGCCTCGGTGAAGTAGGAGAACTCGCCGTAGGTCCCGCGGAGGTCGGGCGCGCCGAGGCCGGCGAGCTGCCTGGCGCCAGTGTCCTGGGGCGGGAAGTTCGTCGGGACGCGGTATACCTCGCAGGGGACGCCGCGCTCGGCGAGGAGGTCCCAGAAGGCACGGCCGCGGCGGAGGCTCACGACCTCGCCGCGCGTCAGGGGGAGGCGCCAGCGACCAAGCGATAGCTGTCGGTGGGGCGCCTCGGTGCGGGCGATGGAGAGATACGGCAGATAGGTGGCCGGGTCGCGCTCGATAAAATCGTAGACGCCGTGGCCGCCCGGGTCGCGGCCGGTGATGAAGCTCGCCCAGGCGACCGGGCTCTGCGGCGGAACGGTGCTGATGAGGGAACGGAATCCGCCTTCGCGGGCCAGGCGCGCGAGGTTTGGCAGTTCGCCGCGCTGCATCATCTCGCGCACCAGGTGGGGAGAGAGGCCGTCGAGGCCGAGGACGATGACCTTGCGTTCGCGCGCCCGGCGCGGGAGGGCGCGCCGGCCGCACGACGACAGCGCGCCGATGTCGACCAGCGCAAGGAACCCGAGTGCGGCGATCCGCTTGAGGGCCTCACGCCGGCCGGGATCGGGCGGGCCGGCGGCGTCGGGGCGAAGTTGGTCAGCCATCCCCCGCGCCCTCCTTTCTCTCGTCCGGCAGCAGGGAGCGGCCCTGCATGTAGGCTGGCGTCTCCACCCCGAACCAGGAGAGGATGGTGGGTGCGATGTCGATGATGCGCGGCTGTCGGGCCGCGAGCGGGCGGCTCGAGAAGAGGATGCCGGGGACATGCTTGGGATCGCAGCAGTGGTCTCCGCTCCAGCGGCGGGTGTTGTCTTCGATCACCGGGCCTGACACCTTTCCCTGCGCGGCATCCCACGAAGCCCGATATCCCACCCCATACCCGATCGTGAGGTCCGGTCCCTCGCTCGAGTAAGGGCCCGCGTTGACCGCGGCCGTGTCGAAGACGCGCTCGATGGCGACGGATCCGTCGCCATCGGGCAGCCCTGTGAGCTTCCCGATCAGCTCCGCCTTGAGCGCGGCGACCTGCTCGTGGGGGACGATGCCCTGGGCCTCACGACCGCGCACGTTCAGGTAGAGCCCTCCGAGGCCGATTGCATAGGCGCGAGTGCGTGACCAGTCGACGTCGCGGAGCCACTGGCTGTCGCCTGTGGCGCCAGGCTTCAGCGCAAGATAGCCCTCGCGCAGCAGCCAGGAGTTGAGGTTGACGCCGCGGCGGAAGGACTGGAAACCGTGGTCGGACATGACGAGCAGGGCGTCGCGCTCTCGCAGGCGGGCCATGACCTCACCGACCAGCGCGTCGGCCTGCTCGTATGCAGCATCGATCGCCCGGCCGTGGTCCTGATCGCACTCGCGCGGGGCCGGGTGGCCGGGGTCCGCGTAGCGCCAGAACATGTGCTGGATGCGATCGGTCGTATCGAAGACGCAGACCACACAGCCGCGGCGTGCGTTGTCGAGCGCGTTCAGGAGCATGCGCCTGCGCTCGTGGAACATGAGATCGCACTGCTCCCGAAAGGCCGCGTCGTCGAGGATTCCCTCGTTGAGCGCCCAGGTGTCCTCAGCCAGGCCCAGGGTTGCGAAGCGCCCCAGGCGCTTGGACAGGTAGACGGAGTAGACGAGGGGATGGGAGACGGGAAGGGCGGGCCGCTCGGGGTCGATGTTGATGGGGGACGCGTACAGCTCGACGGGGGGCACGGCGGACCGCAGATAGAAGCGGCAGATGCCATTCGCCCGCAGGCCGGGAGCGACGCGGAAAGACAGGGGGACCCAGTCGGAGTGCCGGCCCTGGGTGAGGGGGACGCGAGTTCCCGCGATGTGAAGGCGCGCCTGTGAGTTGCCGTGCGGGTAGAGGCGGAACTCGATCTGAGCCGGCTCCGAGGAGGCGGTTAGCGGGGGGCCGGGAAGGGCGCCGCGATAGCAGCCATTCTCTCGCGTGAGCGGCAGGCGCCGGCCGCCGATGTCCTCGGTCTCGGCGTCGGAGGCGCTGGTGAAGAAGGTGTAGGACCCCTGGGTGCCGCGGAGGTCGGGGACGCACATGCCAGACAGGAGCAGGCCGCCGAAGCGCTCGGGCGGGAAGGTGATGGGCACACGGATGACGGTGGAGAACACACCGTGATCGCTGAGGACAGACCAGAAGGGCCGGCTTCGGCGCAGCAGCCGAATCGACGGTCGGCCCAGGGGCACCGCGAGCCGGCCGAGGCTCAGCACGCGCCGCGGCGGGCGGATGCGGGCCGAGGAGAGGTCCGGCAGGTATGTCTTTGGATCGCGGTGCAGGAAGTCGAAGATGCCGTGCCGGCCGGGCGTCGCGCCGGTCATGAAGGACGACCAGGCCACGGGCGACATGGCGGGGCAAGTGGTGGAGAGCCTGGCGTACGAGCCGCGGTCCGCCAGCGCGGCGAGGTTCGGCAGGCGGCCGGCCGCTATCATACGCTCGACGATATCGGGGTCCATGCCGTCCAGGCCGAGGACGATGACGCGGTCGACCTGGGCGCGGGCGAACGCGCGACGTCTGCGGTGAGATCGCAGGATTGCCCTGAGAGGCCAGGTGACGAGGACGAGGCCGCCCAGCGCGACGGCGGCGATGACGACGAGGAAAGAACCGAGCACAGCGAATCCGGCACCGGGTCCGATGTAGGCATCGGCGGGGGACGCCAGACCCAGCACAAGGAGAGCTGCCGCAACCGCGGCCGCGCCGAGGCCGCGCGGGCGCGGCCGGCGGCGACGCTGGTGCAATCTGGAAGCCTCTGGGACGCGACCCGACATCGGAACCTGGCAGCCTGACCTCAGTGCGCCTTGGGCGGCCCACGGACAGCGGGCAGACGCCCCGCCCCCGGCTCACCCATCTGGCCCACCCTCGCATCATGGTTTCGGCGCCGGGCGCGCCCATCCTGCCCCGCGACGGCGTGGCGAGGGCCAGGCCGAAGCGTGCTGGGCGAGGCCCGGCTGCGAGGAGGTGCGCGACATGAGAGCGATCAGAGTACACGAGTTCGGGGATCCCGAGGTCATGCGTCTGGAGGAGGTGCCCGACCCGACGCCGGGCCCGGGACAGGTTGTCGTGAGGGTGCACGCCGCGGGGGTCAATCCCGTTGAGGTGTACTTGCGGTCCGGCAGCTATGGGCGAATCCCGCTGCCGTACACGCCGGGCGCGGATGCCGCCGGCGTGGTGGAGCAGGTCGGCGAGGGGGTCCGGGGGGTGTCGCCCGGAGATCGGGTCTACGTGGCCGGGTCGGTCAGCGGGACGTATGCAGAGAAGGCGCTCTGTAACGCGTCGCAGGTTCATTCACTGCCGGCGCAGATCTCCTTCGCGCAGGGGGCCGGGATCGGGGTGCCGTACGTGACGGCCTATCGAGCGCTGTTCCAGCGGGCTCGCGCCGTGGCGGCCGAGGTAGTGCTGGTGCACGGGGGAACCGGTGGCGCCGGCGTAGCGGCCGTGCAATTCGCGCGGGCCCCGGGGATGGAAGTGATTGCCACCGGTGGGACCGACCGGGGCCGCCGCATGGCCGAGGAGCAGGGCGCCCACCACGTTCTGAACCACGGCGCGGCGGAGCACTTCGAACAGGTCAGGTCGCTGACGGAGGGAAGGGGCGTGGACGTGATCGTCGAGCTGCTGGCGAATGTGAACCTGCCCGCGACCCCGAGATTCTGGCGCCAGGCGGGCGCATCGCGGTCATCGGCAGCCGGGGCACGATCGAGATCGACCCGCGCCTGGTGATGCACCAGGAGGCGAGATCGTTGGCGTGATGGCAGCCGCGGCCTCGGAGCGCGAGCTTGCCGCGGCGCACGCGGCCATCGCGGCCGGCCTGACCAATGGGACCCTGCGGCCCGTGATCGGCGAACAGTTCTCGCTGGCGGACGCGCCGAAGGTGCATCGCGCCGTGATGGAGAAGTCGGCGTACGGCAAGAACGTGCTTATCCCCTGAGCGGCCCGCTGTCCGCGGTTCGAAGGCGGTCTCCCGGGCGCTCCGCGGAGCGGGTGGCGCGGCCGCGGGCGAAGCAGGGGAGCACTCGGCAGGAGGTTGGAGTCGATGGCCAGGCTGCGCGTCGGAGCTGCGCGAGCTGTGATCACGCCCAGCGTGGGCTGCCACCTGTGGGGCTATTTCGAGGACCGGGTGGCAGTCGACATCCACGGGGAGCTGTACGCGAAATCAGTGGTATTCGACACGGGGGAGGCGTCGCTTGCGATCTGCGTGTGCGACCTGGGGGCCCTGCACAAGCAGGACATCGACCGCGCGAAGGGGCGCGCGGAGGAGCTGACCGGCATCCCCAGGGAGAACATGTTCGTCGCGGCGACGCACACCCACTATGCTCCGCCGACAGAGAGCGGCTATGCGGTGACCCGCGACGACCGGTACATGGAGTGGGTGCCGGACCGGATTGCGGACAGCATTCGCCTGGCGCAGAACCGCCTGCGGCCTGCGGTGGTGGGGCACGCGTCGGGAGCGTGCCCGGGGGAGGTATTCAACCGGCGCTACTGGATGAAGGACGGGAGCGTGCGCATGAACCCGACGCCGGGGCCAGATATCGTGCGGCCGGCCGGGCCGGTGGATCCCGAGGTGGGAGTGCTGGCTGCGCTCGACGATGATCGCCGGCCGATCGCGGTGCTGGCCAACTACGCGCTGCATTACGTGGGCGGCCCGAGCGTGCTGGACACGATCGTGCATGCCGACTACTTCGGTGCGTTCGATGCGGCGATGCAGCGCATGGCGGGAGGGGAGTGCGTCGCGGTCATGCTCAACGGGTGCTGCGGGGACATCAACCACATCGATGTCTTCGGCCCGCCGCGGGAGTATCCCCACCCGTTTGCGGAGATCGACCGCGTGGCCGAGGTCGTCGCGGGGGTGGCCCACGCGGCGTGGCGCGGGATCCGGGTGTGGGACGCCGGGCCTGTGCTCGCGGTGGCGAACCGGTCGTTCCCGTTCCGGCGGCGAGAGGTGACGCCGGAGCGCCTTGCGCTGGCGAGGGAACGGCTGCGCCGCGTGAGCGAGGAGGGGCTGTCCGGCCCGGCGACGTGGGATAAGGATTTCCTGTTCGACGTGACGGCGGTCGAGATCGCGGATACGCCGCTGGAGTGGGAGGTCCCGCTGCAGGCCATGCGGATTGGCACGGCGGGGATCGTGGGGCTGCCGGCCGAGGTGTTCGTGGAGATCGGGTTGGATATCAAGCGGCGATCGCCGTTCGAGCGGACCCTGGTCGGGGAGCTGGCCAACGACTACGTGGGAGGTTATGTGCCCACCGACAGGGCGTATGACGAGGGGTCATACGAAGTGTGGCAGAGCCCGGCGGAGCGCGGCATGGGCGAGGCGATGGCCGACGCGGCCGTGGGGCTGCTGGAGCGGCTCGCCGGTTAGGGGGAGTCAGAGGTCGATGAAGACCTTCATCGTGCGCGGCCCCTGCTCGTCGATGTACCGATAGGCAGCGGGCCACTGCTCGAACGGGAAGTGCCTGGAGTCGAGCGGCCCGGTGATGATCTCGCCGGCCGCGATGCGGCGAACGGCTTCCTCGTAGTCCGGGTGCCGGTACATGAGCGTGCCGATCAGCTTGAGCTCGCGGTCTCCGATGACGGCGAGGTCGACCGGCGGCTTCTGCTGAAAGACCGCGACGATGACGATGGTGCCGCCCTTGTTGACGCGGTCGACGGCGGCGGTGATGGCGGGCTCCGCGCCTGCGCATTCGAGCGCGATATCGAAGCCCTCGGGGCCGAAGACGCGTGCGACCGCGTCGGCGAGGGGCTCCGAGGCCGCGTTGGAGGTCGCCGGGAGGCCGCATTTCCGTGCGATCTCGAGGCGGAAGTCGCTGATGTCGGTTACCAGGACGTTGGCCCCGCGGCAGCGGCACATCTGGGCGACGAGGTTGCCGATGGGGCCGGCCCCGAGCACGGCGACGTTGCGCCCCTGCATGTCGCCGGCGCGGCCCGAGGCATGGACGGCGACGGCGGCCGGCTCGATGAGAGCGCCCTGCTCGAAGGTGAAGGAATCGGGGAGCACGACGATCTTGTCAGGCGTCGTCGTCACCAGGTCCTGGCCGGCGCCGTCCGTATGGAAGCCCCACACCTTCAGGTTGTCGCAGATGTTGTATTCGCCGCGGCGGCAGGGGGCGCACGTTCCACAGACTTCCTGGGGCCGCGCGGTGACCTTTGCGCCAAGGGGAATGGCATCCACTCCCTCTCCGAGCGCCTCGACGACCGCGGAGAACTCGTGCCCCTGGACCTTTGGGTAGATCATGAAGGGGTGCCGGCCGTGGTAGGCGTGTACGTCGCTGCCGCAGATGCCGATGCGGCGCACGCGCAGGAGCACCTGGCCCGGCCCGGCCGTCGGCGCCGGCGCCTCCCGGAACTTGATCCTGTGCGGCGCGGTCAGGACCTCTTGTCTCATGGCTGCTCTCTCCCGTGTGGTCGGCGTGAGAAGTCTTCTGGAGCGCGGGCGCGCGCCCCTGCCGCGGGGGCGGCTGCCCCGAGGCGAATGTGGAATAACCCTGCAGAGGCGGTCTCACCCGGCCTTACGTTTCAGCGTCGGAGGCACGCAGGACTCATGGACTCGCTTGAGATACTCGTCGTCGACGACGAGGAGAGCATCTGCCTTCTCCTGAACGACGCGCTCGTTCGGTTTGGACACAGCGTAACCACCTGTCAGGATGGCGCGACCGCGGTGCGGGTCGCGGCCGAGCGGAGCTTCGACCTGGTGTTCCTGGACATTCGGATGCCGGGGATGGGAGGGCTGGAGGTGCTGAAGAAGCTGCGGGAGCTTCAGCCAGAGGCGACGTTCGTCATGATCACGGGGTATGCGAAGAGCGATATCATCGACGAGTCGCTGCGCAGCGGCGCCTCGGCTTGCCTGTGCAAGCCCTTCAGCCTTACCGAGGTGAAGAAGCTGCTGGCCGAGATCCAGTCGGGGGCACCGATCTCCGCCTAGGGGCGACGGGGGCTAGTGGCGGCGGGGGAAGGTGTTGACGGCCTCGGCTAGCAGGTGGCGGTCGAGGTCCCGCAGCCCGACCGAGAGGAAGCGGCGGGCCGAGCACTGAGCCATCTTGATGACGAGGCGGTTCCATCCCTCGCGCAGATCGATCTCGACCTCGTCGGCGCTGAGGGGGGAGACGGGTCGGTGCTCGTGCTGGTAGAGGACCTCCTCCGCGTTGAGCCAGGCCTTGACTCCGTCGTTGCAGCCGATCCTCAGGCGTGCGCGGCGGCTGCGGGGCATCCAGACGTCGGTGGCCAGGTAGTAGGTACCCTGATCGCCCTCGAAGTCGGCGAGGACGTTGACGCTGGGCTCGGGGACGGAGAGGCTGCGCCAGCCCTCGCCGCCGAGGGGCGCGTCGCCGGCGAGGATGCCGGGCTGCTCGGGGGCGTGCTGCTCGTCGAACGAGCCGTAGGGGCCGGCGGCATGCCAGAGCGCCTCGCCTACGAGAGCGATGGGGACGGTGGCCTCAGCTCCGTCCTCGATGGAGATGTAGAGGGTGCAGGGGTTGACGGAGGCGACCTGGGCATGCTCCTGGGGCGCGCTGATGGCCGCGCGGAAGGAGACGGAGCCGCCCTCGGGGAGGGAGACGTGCTCGGACGGTGAGGTGACCACGAAGCCGGCCGGGGCGGAGAGCCGAGTTCTGATGTCGGCGGCGCGGGAGCCCGCGTTGGTGATGGAGATGGCCAGCCGGCGCGGGACATTGTAGCCGACGGTGGGGGGGCCGTCGTAGTCGATGTGGATCTCGACCTGGCCGCGTCTGTATGCAGCGACGTAGGGGCCGACCTGGAGCTGGCGGACGAAGTCAGCGGCACGCGGGTCGGCAAGCTCGGAGGGCTCGTCGGTCGGCTCCTCGGTGATCTGCACGCGGCCGGGGCTTTGCGCACGGGTGACGAGACGGCCGACATCACAGATATCCTCGGCCAGGATTGCCGCGCGGAGGGTGCGCGGCTGTCCGACGACACCCCAGCCCAGGGAGATCTCGCCGCGGAAGGGCGCCCGCCAGGTTTCCGGGATGCGCTCGGCCCCGTGGGCGGCGCCGTGGATGGCGGCGGCCGCGCCGCAGGTGCAGGCGGTGCTCCAACCGCTGCCGGCCGCGGTCATCAGGGTGCGGGAGAAGTCGCCTGCGCCGTGCAGGAGAGCGAGCGAGATGAGGCCGATGGCGATCGTGCTGTCCCGCACATCCTCGGCCGCGTAGGCCCGCAGGAGCATCTCGCGGGTGCGCCGCCAGTGGGCGAGTTCGCTGTGCCAGCGCACCACGTCGCGCACGGCGCGGGCGGCGCGCCCGTCCTCGGGGACGAACGTCAGCCCGATGTCGAGGAGGCGGGCGGGATCGGCGGTGACGAAGGCGGCGCTCACGATGGCGGCCAGCATGATGGCCGCGTCGACGCCGGCCCCCGAGTGGTCGAGCATGGCGTCCTGGCGCGCGTAGCGGGCGGCCACCTCGGGGTCGCCGGGGGCGACCAGGCCCCAGATCTCGGCGCGCGCGAGTGCGCCCAGCGATTCGCGGAAGGGGTTGTCGAAGACGCCGGAGACGGGCGGCGGGACCTCCCTGGTGAAGCTGGCCTGCGCGTGCGCGTACTCGCCGGCGCTGTACCTGAGATGCCGGAGCCAGGCCCCGATCAGCTCGTCGGCGCCGAGTGAGGGGCCGGAGGTCTGCAGGGCGCGCAGCCACACGACCGCGAAGTCGAGCCCTTCGACGGGCCGGCCCTGGTGGCGGAGCAGGGCGTCGGGCGCGCCCTGGACATCGGCTGGCTGCTTCTGCCCATCGAAGGGGGCCCCAACGGCGCTGCCAATCAGCTTGCCGAGCAGGCCCCCGTACACCTTGTCGCGGTATTGCGCGTAGGACAGCGTAACCATCAGATCCCCTCGCGAGGCTCTGGCCCGCGCCCGGCCAGGCCGAGGTATGCGAGCACCGCAGCCGTGGAGGCGACGCCGAGAACCACCTTGCCCCACGGCGTTACTGGCGCCGGAGTGACGAACGCCTCGATCAGTGCGGCGATGCCAAACAGGGGGATGGCGCCGACCACCAGCGGGACGGCCTTGCGGCCGGCAGCAATGAGCGCGTCTCGCCGCCTGAGGTCGCCGGGACTGACGAGCGCCCATCCCAGCAGCAGGCCCCCGGCGCCGCACAGGGTGATGGCGAGCAACTCCAGGCCGCCGTGGGGCGCGATGAGCGACCAGAAGTCCAGCGCGCTCCCGCCGATGCCAAGCTTTCCGGCCAGCACGCCCAGCATGAGACCGTTCTGGAGCAGGACATACGCGGTGCCTGCTCCACAGATGATGCCGAGGGCAAAGGAGAGGAAGCCGACCCGCAGGTTATTCGTGAGGATCACGCTGCCCAGCAGGGCTTGCACCCCGGACGGGAGGTCCTCCGCATGGGCCGCCGGAGCGGGCGCCTCTTGCTCCACGGCGGGCTGGAGCTGTGCGGGCACGAGCGCGGAGGCCGACTCGGGGGAGATAATGGCCACGGCCAGGCCGGCGAGAACGGACCCGTACAGGAGGAGGGCAGCAACGCCGAAGAACGCGCCCGCGGCGCGGACCTGCCGCGGCAGGCCGCGACCAAGAAAGGACCACACGGCGCCCCAGCGCGGGCGGGCGGGCGCGTAGATGGCGCTGTGTCCGCGGGCGACAAGCTGGTTGAGATAGGAGACGGTCTCGGGGTCGTGGAAATGGGCTCGCGCATATGCGAGGTCGGAGGCGGCGCGCCGGTAGAGGCGCCCGAGTTCCTGAAGGTCGGCCACGGTGAGACGTGCCGGCCCGGCCTTCAGGAGGCGGTCGAGCAGGCCGGAGAGCTGACGCCAACCGTCGCTGCGCTGGGCGAGGAACGGGTCGAGCTTCATCACGCCACACCGGCGGTGCGGCCTGCGCGGGAGCGCACGGCCCGTAGAGATCGCAGTTGCTCCGGGGCCCCGGCGACTGCGCGGGAGGCATTCTAGCACAAAGCGCGGAGGGGGTAAACCGGAGGGGGCGCCAGGGCCGTGCGCTGAGCGCTACCGAAGTCGGGGCGAAACCATGGAGCAGCACGAGAGCACGCCCTCCGACGCCGACGTCATCAGTCCCGAGAGCGTGGCGTTCAGCTACGATGTGGCCGGCCTTGGCAGCCGGTTCGCCGCGGTGCTGGTGGATGTGCTACTTCAGGTGGTCATGCTGGTGGGGGCACTGATCGCGGCGGCGGGTGCAGTGAGGATCGACCTGGCCCTGTTTGTCCCCGGGCATGTGCGAGAGATGGGGCTGACATTGTGGGTGTGGGCGGGGCTGGTGCTGGCGAGCTTCGCGATCCTATGGGGGTACTTCGTGTTCTTTGAGATGATGTGGAACGGGCAGTCGCCGGGGAAGCGGCTGTTCGGGCTGCGGGTGGTCCGGGCCGGGGGGTATCCGGTTGACTTCTTGGCGTCGGCGGTGCGCAACCTGGTGCGCTATGTCGATTTCCTGCCAGGCGCCTACTCGGCGGGCGCGATCACGATGCTGCTGAGCCGACAGTGGCAGCGGTTGGGCGACTACGCGGCGGGGACGCTGGTGGTGCGGGATCGGCGCCTGGCGGCGCCGGAGGCCTTTTCAGTGGAGTCGCGGCCCAGGTGGGAGGAGGCGCTGGGGCGTGTGGACGAGGTGACGGCGCAGGAGTATCAGGTGGTGCGGGAGTTTCTGCGGAGGCGGGGGGATCTGGAGGCCGACAGTCGGTCGGACCTGGCGCGGCGGATCGCCGACCCGCTGCTGGAGCGCCTGGGGGTGGAGCTGGGAGCCGGGCCGGAGGCGCGAGAGCGGTTTCTGGAGGCCCTGGCGGCGGCCTACCGGTCCCGGTTTGGCTGAGAGGGCCCGGGGACGGATCGGCGGGGGCGCGAAGGACTCGGGGCGTGGGCGGAGAAGAACCGGCCGTCGGCGCGGCCGGGCCGGCGGACGTCTCGGCGCAGGCCGAGGGAGGGCCAGAAGCCCGGGCCCGGGGCAGAAGGGGCGGCGTCGGCGCAGGCCGTCGGGGCGCGCCCGAGGAAGGTCGATCCCATGAAAGCCAGAGATGCAATGACGCGCGAGGTGAGCACCGTCAGCCCGGACACGACGGTGGCGGAGGCGGCGCTCTTGATGCTGTCGACGCGGCACGGGACGCTGCCGGTAGTGGACAGCGGCGGGCGGCTTTTGGGCGTGGTGTCGAAGGCGACGCTGGTGCGCCGGCTGCTGCCCGAATACCTGGAGCAGGTGGGCGACCTCTACCGGTCCGGGGAGTTCGAGCCGTTCCGGGAGAACGTCGAGACGGTGGGGATGCTGCCGGTGAAGGATGTGCTGGAGGCCGGGCTTCCGACCGTCACGGAGGAGACGCCGCTGGCGGAGGTGGCGGCGCTGATGATCACGCGCCACGTGCGGCAGGTGCCAGTGGTGCGCGAGGGGGTGCTGGTCGGCATCGTGGGGATGATGGACATCATCGGTCAGATCGCGTGGCCGACTCCGGAGGACAATCCGGACGGATGATCGAGAACACCACGGCAGCGGTGGCCGCCGGAGCCATTTTCGTCATCGCCTATGCGCTGATCGCTACGGAGCGGCTGCACCGGACGGTGGTGGCGGTCGCGGGGGCGGCGGCGGTGCTGGTGCTGCGCCTGGTGCCCCAGGAGAAGGCCTTCTCGGCCCAGCACGGCGGGGTGGACTGGAACGTGATTTTCCTTCTGATGGGCATGATGATAATCGTGGCCATCACGCGGCGCAGCGGGCTGTTCCAGTGGATGGCGATCAAGGCGGCGAAGGCGGCAAAGGGCCAGCCGGTGCGGATGCTGATCCTGCTGTCTGCGGTCACGGCTGGTCTGTCGGCTTTTCTGGACAATGTGACGACGGTGCTGTTCATGGCGCCCATCACGCTGCTGATTGCGGACGCGCTGGGGATACGGGCGATCCCGATGCTGGTGGCGGAGATCCTGGCCTCGAACATCGGGGGGACGGCGACGCTCATCGGCGACCCGCCCAACATCATGATCGGGAGCGCGGCGAAGCTGGGGTTCCTGAGCTTCCTGGTGCACCTGACGCCGATTTCGGTGATCGTGTTCATCGCGTTCGCGCTGATGTTGGTGCTGCTGTTTCGCTCACATCTGAAGGCGCCGCCGGACGCGATGGCGCGCATCGCGGGGTTCGACGAGACGCGCGCGATCACCGACACGGCGCTGTGCCGGGCCTGCGTCGTGGTGCTCGCGCTGACGTTCGTCGGGTTCTTCTTCCACGAGTTTCTGCACCTGGAGCCCGCTACGATCGCGCTGGGCGGCGCGGCACTGCTGCTGCTGGTCAGCCGCGCGGACATCACGGAGGTCCTGCACGAGGTCGAGTGGGTGACGCTGATTTTCTTCGTCGGCCTGTTCGTGATGGTCGCCGCGCTGATCGACACGGGCATCATCGGGACGATCGCGAAGGCGCTGGTGGCTCGCGCGCAGCATAGCCCAGGCGGGACGGCGATAGCGCTGCTGTGGCTGTCGGCCTTCGCGTCGGGGATCGTCGACAACATCCCGTTTGTGGCGACGGTGAACCCGATGCTGGTGGACTTGGCGAGGGAGCTTGCGGTTCCCGGCATGGAGCCGGTCGAGATGCTGCAGACGCCGGTGATGATGCCGTTCTGGTGGGCGCTGGCGCTGGGGGCGTGCCTGGGCGGCAACTTCACGCTGGTGGGGGCATCGGCGAACGTGGTGGTCGCCGGCATTGCGGAGCGCGCGCACCAGCCGATCGGGTTCAAGCGCTACCTGGGGTACGGAATTCCGATCACGCTGTTGTCGATCGCGCTATGCACTGTCTACCTGTGGCTGCGTTATCTGCTGTGAGGAGCTGCGCGACGGCCGGCGTGCCGTTGGGACCGGAGGCAGGGCTGTGCTATCGGGCCTGACGCCGAGGGCAGCGAGCCGCTCGAGGACGTGCCCACACCCTCCCCGACTCGCCTCCGGACGAGCCGCCGCGCGTCGGGCGGTCTGGCGCGGCCAGTGCGGGGGCTGGTGGGCCGAGGTCGCGCCGTATCGCGGTCGGGGACGTGGCCGAGCGGCGCGAGACGTGCTCAAGGGGCCGTGAGGTTCCGGGCCTGGTCTCACAGGAGGTCTGTATGACAGAGCCGTCGACAAATGCGTTCATCGCGGCGGGGGTGTTCGTCGTTGCGTATTTGCTGATCGCGACGGAGCGGCTGCACCGGACCGTGATCGCGATCTCGGGGGCGGCGCTGGTGCTGGCCCTGCGGCTGATCCACCAGGACGTGGCCTTCAGCATGGGGCATGGGGGAGTCGACTGGAACGTGATCTTCCTGCTGGTGGGGATGATGATCATCGTGGCGATCGCGCGCCGGGCCGGCCTGTTCCAGTGGATGGCGATCCGGGCGGCGAAGCTGTCCGGCGGCCGACCCCTGCGGATTCTGTTCCTGCTGGCGGGGGCGACCGCGCTGCTCTCCGCCTTCGTCGACAACGTGACGACGGTTCTGTTCATGGCCCCGATCGCGCTGCTCATCGCGGACGCGCTCGGGATGAACCCGGTGCCGCTGCTGGTGTCGCAGATCCTGGCCTCGAACATCGGGGGCACGGCGACACTGATCGGGGACCCGCCGAACATCATGATTGGGAGCGCGGCGAAGCTGGGGTTCATCGACTTCCTCACGAACCTGACGCCGATCATCATCGTGATCTTCTTTGGGTTTGTCGGGGTGTACATTCTGCTGTTCCGGGGGGAGCTGAGGGGGGCGGGGGACGCGGCGGAGCGGATCGCGGGGTTCGATGAGTCGCGGGCGATCACAGACCGGGGGCTGGCGCGCAAGTGCGTGATCGTGCTGGCGCTCACCTTCGCGGGCTTCTTCTTCCACCAGGCGCTGCATCTGGAGCCGGCGACGGTGGCGCTGAGTGGCGCGGCGCTGTTGCTGTTGGTCAGCGGCGCTAACATTACGGAGATCCTCCACGAGCTGGAGTGGACGACCCTGTTCTTTTTCATCGGCCTGTTCGTGATGGTGGGCGCGCTGGTCGAGACGGGGGTCATCGCCCGCATGGCGGCGTGGCTGATCGGCCACGCCCAGCACCACCCGGGGCCGGCGGCGCTGGGGATCCTGTGGGCGTCGGCGTTGGTGTCGGGGGTGGTGGACAACATCCCATTCGTGGCGACCATGAACCCGATGCTGGTAGAGCTGGCGGCGGGCCTGGCGCGGGTGCCGCTGGGATCGGTGACTCCGGCGGAGCTTCACAGTGCGGTGATGATGCCGTTCTGGTGGGCGCTGGCGCTGGGGGCGTGTCTGGGGGGCAACTTCACGCTGGTGGGGGCGTCGGCGAACGTGGTGGTGGCGGGCATCCTGGAGCGCAACGACCGGCCGATTACGTTCCGGCAATACCTGCGCTACGGGATACCGTGCACCTTCGTCACCATCGTCCTCTCGACCGTGTATATCTGGCTGCGGTATCTGTAGAGCGCGCGGCGCGAGAGCTTTCGGCAGGAGCGGGGGGGGCTGGCCGAAAGCGCAGGGCCGCGAGCAGCCGCTGATGTCCGACTCCAGCCGGATATTCCTGGATCTCTTCGTGCTTTTCAGCGCCGGCAAGGCGGGTCGGCTGTCGAGCGGGGCGATCGGGGCGGACGTGTACTCGCAGGTGATCTTGATGTCGGTGCTGACGAGCCTGTTGGCGCCGTCGCTGCTGCGGCGGCTGCTGATCCCTGTTGCGGGAGTGGCAGGCCAGCAGAGGCCCGGGTAGGCAGGCGGCGGTCAGGCGCGCAGGGCGGCGAGGACGCGGGCCGGGGTCATGGGCAGCTCCCGGAGCCGTCTGCCGGTGGCGTCGAAAACGGCATTGGCGATCGCGGCGGCGAGGGGGAGGATGGGCGCAATGGCGGCGCCCTGGGGCGGCTCGACGTCGGCGCCCAGAAGCACAGTATCGATGGCCGGCAGGTCGCGCATGGTGGGGACGGGGTATGAAGCGAAGCGGTCGGTGAGGATGCGGCCCTGCTCGTAGCGGACCGCCTCCTTGAGGGAGAAGCCGAGGGCCATGACGACGGCGCCTTCGATCTGGCTGCGGACGCCTTCGGGGTTGATGATGAGGCCGCTGTCCTGGGCGACGATCACGCGGCGCACGCGCACTGCGCCGGAGGCGCGATCGACCTCCACATCGGCGATCTGTGCGACGCAGGAGTCGTCGTCCACGGCGCATGCGAAGCCCACCCCCAGGCCGGTCGGCGGCCGCCGCTCTCCCCAGCCGTAGCGCTGCGCGGCCGCGCGGACGACGGCGGAGAGGCGGGAGTCGGGATCGAGGTGACGCAGCCGCAGCTCGACCGGGTCAAGGTGGAGCTGGGCCGCGATGTGATCGAGATGGCTCTCCCGCGCGAAGACGTTGGCCGGGCCACCGAGCCCGCGCCAGGGTCCCTGAGGGAGCGGCGCGCGGCAGGCGAAGGTTCTGAGGCGCTGGTTTGGGAAGCGGTAGGGCGGGCTGAGGCCGCGTTCGCCGCAGTTGTATGCAGAGCAATCCCAGGCGACGATGCGACCGGCCCCGTCGGCTCCGCAACGGACCTCAATCAGCGCGGCGGGGCGGAAGTAGTTCCAGGTCATCTCCTCCCGGCGGGTCTGGGCAAGCAGGACGGGTCGTCCGGCGGCGCGGGACAGGCGGGCGGCCTGCACGGAGACCTCCGGTCCGTCCTTGCCCCCAAACGCTCCGCCTGGGGGAACGGCGATGACGCGGACCTGCGCGGGCGGCAGGCCGAGCGCGGCGGCGACGGCGTCGCGATGGGCGAAGGGACGCTGCGTGCTGGCATAGACGATGAGGCCGCCGCCCTCCGGGGCGGCGAGCGCGGCATGAGGCTCAATGGGCGCGTGTGCGACGAAGGCCGTGGCGTAGGTAGCGCTGTAGCCGCGGCGGGCGCTGGCGAGGGCCGCGTCGACGTCGCCCAGCTCTCGCACTACCTCCTGGAGGCTGGCGTGGCGGCGGAGGTCGTCCCAGAGCGCGGCCATGGAGGGGTGAGCGGGTTCGTCCCAGGTCGCGGTGATGAGCCGAAGGGCTTTCTCGGCGGCCTCCGGGCGGGCGGCGACGATGCCGATGAAGTCGCCCTCGCGCACGACGGAGATCACGCCAGGCTGGCGGGCGGCCGCCTGGACATCGGCCTGGACGAGGCGCGCGCCCAGGCACGGCGGCCGGACGACGGCGCCGTAGGCCATCTGGGGAAGCCGCATGTCGGCGACGAACTTGGTCGTCCCGGTTACGAGGGCCGGCCCGTC